>OGGQ01000524.1_pt1 | contig 55652 bp, 71 predicted proteins | sample 1571191 | NCBI WGS metagenome assembly OGGQ01 (sample SAMEA2582061, study PRJEB24529) | metagenome | biome: Human gut stool | place: China | collected 2011
AAGAGGATTGTATAAATGAAACAGCCTTTGATCATTCTTACAGGGCCGACCGCTTCCGGGAAAACAGCACTGTCTGTCAGACTTGCCCGGGAAATCGGCGGCGAAATCATCAGTGCAGATTCCATGCAGGTTTACCGCCATATGGATATCGGATCTGCCAAGGTGACAGAAGCGGAAATGGGCGGAATCCGCCATCATCTGATTGACGTTCTGGAGCCGTGGGATGAATTCAATGTGGTGATATTCCAGAAAATGGCTCTGGAGGCCATGGAAAAGATCCGGGCCGCAGGCCATATTCCCATTGTGGCAGGCGGAACCGGTTTTTACATTCAGGCTCTGCTTTATCATGTGAATTTTACGGAAAACGATGGGGATACGAAAATCCGGGAAGAACTTTCATGCTTCGCACAGACCCGGGGGGCAGATGCCCTTCATGAACGTCTGCGGCAGGTGGATCCTGAATCTGCCGTGGCCATTCACCCCAATAATGTCAAACGGGTGATCCGTGCCCTGGAATTCTACGAAAAGACCGGAACCAGAATTTCAGGACACAATGAAGCGGAAAGACAGAAGGAATCCCCCTATCAGCACGCATTTTATGTCCTGACCATGGACCGGAAAAGGCTTTACGACCGTATTGACGAGAGAGTGGACAGGATGCTGGAAAACGGTCTTGTGGAAGAAGTAAGAAAGCTGCAGCAGATGGGATGCCGGAAGGATATGGTCTCCATGCAGGGACTTGGCTATAAGGAAATCCTCGGATATCTGGACGGCAGCATGACCCTGGAAGAGGCTGTTTACATTCTGAAACGGGATACCAGGCATTTTGCCAAACGCCAGCTGACCTGGTTCCGCAGAGAACGGGATGTCTGCTGGCTGGACTGGGAAACGTTCGGACGGAATGAAGATAAAATGCTCTCCTGGATCCTGTCGGATCTTGAGAACAAAGGCATTGTAATAAAGGAGCAGTAAAATCATGGAATTAACAGAAATGTATAAACAGTTCGGCATTTCAGAACGGGTGCTGAATTTTGGAAAAGATGTGGAGAACAGCCTGAAAAAACGGTTTGAGGAGATTGATGCCACAGCGGAATACAACCAGCTGAAGGTAATCCGGGCCATGCAGGAATCCCGGGTCAGTGACATTCATTTTGCAGGCACCACAGGCTACGGATATAATGACCTGGGAAGAGATACCCTGGAAGAAGTCTATGCCAGAACCTTCCACGGAGAGGATGCTCTGGTGCGTCCTCAGCTGATTTCAGGAACCCATGCCCTTGCCATTGCTCTTTCCGGCAACCTGCGCCCGGGAGATGAGATTTTATCTCCGGTCGGAAAGCCCTATGATACGCTGGAAGAGGTGATCGGAATCCGGGAATCCACAGGTTCTCTGAAAGAATTCGGAATCACGTACCGCCAGGTGGATCTGCTGGACAACGGAGACTTTGATTTTGAAAATATCCGCAAGGCCATCAATGAAAAAACAAAGCTTGTGGAAATTCAGAGATCCAAAGGATATGCCACCAGACCGACGCTGTCTGTGGAGAGAATCGGAGAGCTGATTGCCTTTATCCGTTCCGTCAAGCCGGATGTCATCTGTATGGTGGACAACTGTTACGGGGAATTTGTGGAGCGTACAGAGCCTACGGATGTGGGTGCGGATATGATTGTTGGATCTCTCATCAAGAATCCCGGCGGCGGCCTTGCTCCCATCGGCGGATATATTGTCGGGAAAAAGGACTGCATCGAACGGGCAGCCTGCCGTCTGACCGCCCCCGGACTGGGAAAAGAAGTAGGTGCCAGCCTGGGTGTCAGCCAGTCCCTGTACCAGGGGCTGTTTCTGGCGCCGACCGTTGTGGCAGGTGCACTGAAAGGAGCGGTTTTCGCCGCCAATCTTTATGAGCAGCTGGGATTTCCCGTGGTTCCCAACGGAACGGAAAGCCGCCATGACATTATTCAGGCCATCACCTTCGGGACTCCGGAAGGTGTCATCCGTTTCTGTGAAGGAATCCAGGCAGCAGCTCCTGTGGACAGTTTCGTGACGCCGGAGCCCTGGGCAATGCCCGGATATGATTCCGATGTGATCATGGCAGCCGGAGCGTTTATTCAGGGCGCATCCATTGAACTTTCGGCGGATGCCCCCATCAAGCCTCCTTATGCCGTATATTTTCAGGGAGGCCTTACCTGGTATCATGCCAAACTGGGGATCCTGAAATCTCTCCAGAATCTTCTGGATTCCGGAATCGTAAAACTTTAAAAACTCCTTAAATATCATTTAAAATTTTTCCGACCGCGTTGTACTGGTACGGAAAATATGCTATATTTAGCTGATAGTCAATGGAAGGACCGTGGCATATGAGAGGAAAGAATTTTTGGCTGACACTGGTATTTCTTCTGGCAGGAGTTGTTCTGGGCGGTTTCATCGGAGATGCGGCTCAGGGGATTCCGGGCCTTTCCTGGCTGAATTTCGGCCAGTCGTTTGGAATCAAGGACCCTATGGTTCTGGATCTGGGGATTCTGACAATCACCTTCGGGTGTTCCATACGGATTACCATGGCCGGTATTCTCGGCATGGCAGCCGCCCTTTTTGCAAGCCGTTATGTCTGACCATTTCTGCCGCCGGAACAGGTGCTTGGAGAGCGGAAAGGGTTCAGGTGGATATGAAAAAAGAAAAGACACGGACCATGAAAAATCTGCCGGTATCGGAACAGCCCTATGAGAAGGTGCTGGAGTCAGGGGTTTCTTCCCTGTCAGACGGTGAACTTCTGGCTGTGATCCTGAGGAGCGGATCCAGAGGAGTGCCTGCCAGAGCACTGGCCGAACAGATCCTGGAACTGGGAAGTCCGCCGGGGCTGGCCGGTCTTCTGCATCATGCGCTTCCGGACTACAGATCCATCCGGGGAATCGGGAACGTAAAGGCCATTCAGCTTCTCTGTGTGGGTGAACTGTCCAAGCGGATCTGGAGATCCGCTGCGGCGGGGGATGCCCTGGCATTTCATCATCCTGAGGAGATTGCCGGCTATTATATGGAGGAAATGCGCCATATGGAGCAGGAGTGCCTCCATCTGATGATCTTAAATACAAAAAATGTCCTGATCCGTGAACTGGAAATTTCCAGGGGAACGGCAAATGCTTCCATTGCCACTCCGAGAGAGCTGTTCATTGAAGCTCTCCGATACCGCGGGACCGGGATTGCCCTGGTTCATAATCATCCCAGCGGGGATGCCTCTCCCAGCAGGGAGGACTGCCTGTTTACAAAACGGGTGGCGGAAGCCGGAAATTTAATGGGAATTCCGCTGTTAGACCACGTTATAATAGGGGATAATTCCTATGTGAGTCTCAGGGAACGAGGAATTATATAAATATGAAAAATACCAGATACTTTTTAGCAGGCCTTTCGGTGCTGTGTGTGTTTATGATCGCAGTCACCGCCATCAACGGAAAAGTCCTGAACCCGCTGCGGAGTGCTGTGGGATATGTGCTGGTGCCCATTCAGACCGGGATCAATACGGTCGGGACCAGCATTTATAATGAAATCAGCAGCATAAAGGAAATGAAAACAGCCCTTGAAGACAAGGAGAGGCTTCAGGCAAGAGTGGATGAGCTGACGGAAGAAAACACAAGACTCCGGGCAGAGCAGGGAGAACTTTCCAGACTCAGGGAACTGTATGAGCTGGATCAGCAGTATATGCAGTATCCCAAAGTAGGAGCGCGGATCATCGCAAAGGATTCCGGAGACTGGTTTCATGTGTTCCGGATCAATAAAGGCGCGGATGACGGCATTGCCGAAGGCATGAATGTCATTGCCGAAGGCGGCCTCGTGGGAATCGTGACGGACGTGGGTGCCAATTACGCCACAGTCCGTTCCATCATCGACGATTCCAGCCAGGTCAGCGCCATGGCGCAGCAGTCCGGAGATTCCTGCATTGTTTCCGGAGATCTGAAACTGTTTGAGGAAGGACGTCTCAGGCTGTCCTATATGGAAAAGGACGATGAAATCCGCGATGGAGACATGATCGTTACTTCCAATATCAGTGAAAAATTCCTTCCCGGAATTCTGATCGGATATGCCACGGACATTACCGTTGATTACAACGACAATTTAAGCAAATCCGGTTACCTGATTCCGGTGGCCCAGTTTGACCGGCTGCAGGAAGTCCTGGTGATCACGGAATTAAAGGATGCGGGGCCTGAATTTAATGAATAACAGTCTGAAACAGATTTGCATCAACCTTATACTGATTATCCTGGCTTTTACCATACAGAGCTGCGTGTTTCCGCTGATGCCGTTTCTGTCCACATATCCGAATCTGCTTCTGATTCTGATTTTCTCCTTCGGATTCATCCGGGGAAGCCGATCAGGAATGGCGTACGGACTGGTGGCCGGTATTCTCATGGATCTTTCATCCGGCGGTCCGCTGGGATTCTACACGCTGCTCTTTGTCTGGATGGGCTATGCCAACGGTATCTGCACAAAGTATTATTATGAGGACTATATTACGCTTCCTCTTGTGCTCTGTGCACTCAACGAACTGGCCTATAACTTTTATGTATATGTGTTTGGCTTCCTGATCAGGGGACGTCTGGATCTGGGCTATTATCTGGTGAACATCATTCTTCCGGAAACGATTTTCACCGTAGTGACAACATTGGCGGTATACAGGCTCTTCCTGTTCATCAGCAGAAAACTGGAAGAGATGGAAAAAAGGAGAGACACAACGATTGTTTAGGGACTTACTGGACATACTGAAAGATTTTCTGAAAAAACTCCTGGCTTCGCGGCTGTTCATTCTGGGCATCCTGTTCACATTTCTGTTTTCCGTTCTGGCCGTGCGCCTCTTTGAACTTCAGATTGTGGAAGGAGAAAGCTACCAGGAAAACTACATGGCAAAAACGGAAAAAGTTGTAAGCGTTGCCAGTACCAGAGGAAATATCTATGACCGGAACGGAAATGTTCTGGCTTATAATGAGCTGGCCTACAACGTGACCATCCAGGACAACGGTCAGTATTCCACCACCAACGAAAAGAATCTGATGCTTCTGAGACTGGTCCGGATCCTGAACCGCCATGGTGAGAAGATTCAGGGAGATTTTTCCGTGGGATTCGATTACAACGGAGAGATGGTCTACACCACCACCAGTGAGCTGGAGCGCAAGCGTTTTCTGAGAGATTACTACGGCCTGAAAAGCATCGAGGAACTGGACAACCCTGACGGTTCCACCCCCTCGGATGTTACGGCAGAGGAAATTTTCCTGAAAAAGAAAGAATCCTATGGTCTCAACAAGCTGAAGGACGAAGACGGAAACCCTGTGGAGATGACCGATGAGGAAGCGCTGGCTGTTGTCAACATCCGTTATACCATGGGATTTACCGCTTACCGCAAATATGAGGCCACCACCATCGCCACCAATGTCAGCAAGGAAACCATGACGGATGTGTTGGAAAACTCAGCGGATCTTCTTGGCGTGAACATTGAGAAATCCACCATCCGCGTGTACAATGACAGCGTATATTTTGCACCGATCATCGGATATATCGGTAAAATCTGGGACGAGGAACTGGAGGAACTGAGGAAAACCAATCCGGATTATGAGCTGACAGATCTGGTGGGAAAAACAGGCATTGAGGCATCCATGGAAGAGTATCTCCAGGGGAAAAAGGGATCTCAGACCATGTATGTGGACAGTATGGGACGGATTCTGGAAGTTGTGTCTGAAACGGCGCCCACCGCAGGGAACGATATTTACCTGACACTGGACAGGGATCTGCAGATCGGCGTCTACCACATTCTGGAGCAGCAGCTGGCCGGTATTATTACCAATAAGCTGGTGAACCGTGATCTGACGGAAGACGATTACAACAAGGCTTCCAATATCCCCATTCCGGTGAAGGATGTCTATTTTCAGTTCATCAACAACAATATCCTGGACTTCAATGCCTTTTCAGCTCCGGAGGCGTCACAGGTGGAAAAGACCATTTACAGCAAATATAAAAGTGCCTGGGAACAGGCACTGGGAAATATCCAGTCGGAGCTTATGAATGAAAATGCGGCTCCCATGTCAGCCCTTTCCGAGTCCATGTATTCCTATATGCAGTATATTTACTCTTATCTGTCAGATCAGGATATTATTCTTACAGATAAAATCAGCCAGGAATCGGAAGCATATCAGGCATGGAAGGCAGACTCCATAAGCCTCAGGGATTATCTTTATGCCGGAATTGCCGACAGCTGGATCGATTCCACCAAACTGGAGATCGATTCCAAATATTCAGGCGCTGACGATATTTATGAGACCCTGGTTCAATATGTCATGGAGGACCTTCAGTCCGATACCGCATTTGCCAAAAAGATTTACCGCTATCTGATCAATGACGGCACCGTTTCTGGACGGGAACTGTGCCTGGCTCTGTATTCCCAGAATGTTCTTGCCTATGATGAAAATGAAGTGAGAATGCTGGAAGCAGGCGGAGAGGAGTATGCATTCCAGTTCATCCGTCAGAAAATTTCGGATATCGAGATTACTCCGGCTCAGCTGGCGCTGGATCCGTGTTCTGCCGGCTGCGTCATTACGGATGTAAACACGGGAGAGGTCCGTGCCCTTGTGACCTACCCCAGCTATGACAACAACAAGTTTTCCGGTACCGTGGATGCGGAGTATTACAACAAGCTGAGCAACGATCTGTCGCTTCCGCTGTTCAATAATGCGACCCAGGCCCAGAAGGCACCGGGATCCACCTTCAAGCCCATCATCGCTGTTGCGGCGCTGGAAGAGGGCGTCATCGGCCTGTCCGACACGGTGACCTGTACCGGCCAGTATAATGAAATCACCCCGCATCTGAAGTGCTGGATCTATCCGGGTTCCCACGGCGCTCTGGATGTGGTTTCGGGAATCCAGAATTCCTGTAATGTCTTCTTTGCGGAAATGGGACACAGATTCTCTCTGGATGAAAACGGAACGTATGATCCGGAAAAGGGAATCGAGGTCATCCGGAAATACGCTTCCATGTTCGGACTGGATGAAACCACCGGAATTGAGATTTCTGAACGTGCGCCCAATATGACCACGGAAAATCCGGAAGCCTCATCCATCGGACAGGGAACCAACCAGTATTCCAATATCCAGCTGTCACGGTATATTTCCGCCATTGCCAACCGCGGAACCGTATTTAATCTGAGTCTGCTGGATCAAATGACGGATTCCCAGGGGAATCTGATTGAGGATTTCACCCCGCAGATCCGTTCTCAGGCAGATGTGGCAGATTCCACCTGGGATGCAGTTCAGGAGGGTATGCGGCGGGTGATTTCAGACGGATCATCCAGACAGATCTTCAGTGATCTGGAAGTGGATATCGCGGGAAAGACAGGTACTGCGGAAGAAATCAAAAACGGCCATAAGATCAATCACGCATTCTTTGTATCTTTTGCGCCTTATGATGATCCGGAAATTGCCGTAACCATCAACATTCCTTACGGATATTCTTCCAGCAATGCGGCTACGGCTGCCAAGAATATCTACCGTTTCTATTACGGCTACACAGACCTGGACTACATTCTCAACAACAGCGCGCTGAATGTCTCCAATGTGGAGATCGGAGACTAGGCCGAAAGGGGGATTCTTTTTATGCATAATACGGTGGTGATAAAGGGAAACAAGGCCGGCATGACCGTCTATCTGGACCGGGAAAGCCCCTTTGAGGAACTTCTTGAAAAAGTCAAGGAAAAATTCAGAGAAACCTCCAGATTCTGGGGTTCCGCCCAGATGACCCTTACCCTGGAAGGGCGGGAGCTCACTGCAGAAGAAGAATTCAGAATCGTCAATGCCATTACGGAAAATTCCGGCATTGAGGTCCTGTGCCTGATTGATACGGATGCCAACCGCATCGAACGGTGCGAAAAAGCCCTCAATGAAAAACTGATGGAACTTTCCTCACACACAGGGCAGTTTTATAAGGGAAGCCTGCGGGACGGAGATGTACTGGAATCAGAAGCCAGCATTGTCATCATCGGTGATGTGGAAAAGGGCGCCAGAGTCATGGCCAAAGGAAATGTCATTGTGCTGGGCGCCCTGAAGGGCAGTGTTTCTGCCGGGATTTCCGGCAATCTCAATGCCGTGGTGGTGGCATTTGAAATGGCTCCTGTCATGGTGAAAATTGCGGATCTTTCCCTCCGCGGCGGAAGCCATAAGCTTCCGTTTGCAAGAGGTCCCATGAGTATTCTTGTAGAAAATGGTCGGATTTGTTCGCAACCAATAAAAAAGAGCTTCTTAAATGCATTAAATTTCATTTAATACTGGAAATATTTTTAATTTTCATGTAGAATAGAAGAGCTAGGAACAACTGAATACAGGAGGATATTCTTATGAGTGAAGTCATTGTTGTTACATCCGGTAAAGGGGGTGTGGGCAAGACGACGACCTCTGCGAATGTCGGGACAGGTCTTGCCATGCTGGGTGAGAAGGTGGTGCTCATTGATACGGACATCGGCCTTCGGAATCTGGACGTGGTCATGGGACTGGAAAACCGCATCGTCTACAATCTTGTGGACGTCGTGGAGGGAAATTGCCGTATGAAGCAGGCCCTTATAAAAGACAAAAGATATCCGAACCTGTTTTTGCTTCCATCCGCCCAGACCAGGGACAAGTCTTCGGTGTCTCCCGGTCAGATGATGAAACTGGTGGATGACCTGAGGGAAGAATTTGACTATATTCTTCTGGACTGCCCTGCAGGCATCGAGCAGGGCTTCAAAAATGCCATTGCCGGTGCGGACCGGGCTTTCATTGTTACAACCCCGGAGGTTTCGGCCATCCGTGACGCAGACCGGATTGTAGGACTCCTGGAGGCGTCGGAAATCCGGAAAATGGATCTGATTGTCAACCGGATCCGCATGGATATGGTGCGGCGCGGAGACATGATGTCCATTGAAGATGTTACGGACATTCTGGGAATTCCCATTCTGGGAGCCATTCCGGATGACGAGGAAATCGTCATCTCCACCAATCAGGGAGAGCCTCTGGTGGGAATGAATTCCTTTGCCGGACAGGCGTATCTTAATATCTGCAGACGGGTGCTCGGTCAGGAGGTGCCTCTGATGGATCTTGAGATGAACCGGGGAATTTTCGCAAAACTGACCGGACTGCTGAAAAGGGCATAGATAGCATATGAATTTTATGGAAATCCTGACCAAACGGAATTCCGGGACCATCGCCAAACGGCGGCTTCAGTTTCTTCTGATTTCTGACCGAGCGGGATGCACGCCCGAAATTCTCGAAATGCTCAAGGACGACATGATAAAAGTCATATCAAAATACATGGAAATCGACACGAACGGGCTGGAGATCAAGGTGACTCAGGTGGAAGATTCCAGTCTTGGAACCAGAATGCCTGTGCTGTATGCCAGCATACCGGTTCGTGTCCTACTTACCAAGGGGACTTGCCTGTAATGCTTTCAGAATATAATTTCAAAAGTTTCAATTTCCGGCTGCTGTTCTATGTTGCCGCGCTTACGGTAATCGGCATCATCGTCATTAACAGCGCTGTGGCCGGAGATGTCAGCTATACCCATAAACAGCTTATCGGTTTCGGCAGCGGTCTGGGACTTGCCCTGATTTTTTCGCTGATCAATTACCGGTGGCTCCTGAAATTCAATGGTGTTATTTACATTGGCTGCATTGTCATTCTGGCGGCCGTGATCCTGAACGGAAAACTGGGCGGCGGTTCCATGCGCTGGATTGAACTTCCTCTCATCGGCCGTTTCCAGCCGTCTGAATTTGTAAAGATCGGTCTGATTCTTTTCTTTTCCTGGTATCTTCAGAAATACCAGGAAAAGATCAACAGACCTTTGACACTGCTTTCCGTGGCGGTTCTGGCGTCGGTCCCTCTGTTCCTGATTCTGGAACAGCCGGATCTTTCCACCAGTATCGTGATCGCATTTTTCATACTCTGCCTGATCTATACATCGGGAATTGATTACCGGTGGATCTTCGGAACACTGGCGGTGGTTCTTCCGCTGGGAGGAATCATGCTGTTTCTGGCCGCAAAGGGACTGGTTCCCTTTCTCCGCGGCTATCAGGTCAACCGGATCCTGGCTTTTATCAATCCGGGCAAATATGCGGAACTGAATCTTCAGCAGGATAATTCCAAGATGGCCATCGGATCCGGGCAGCTTTACGGAAAAGGGCTGTTTAATGACACGGCAATTTCCGTTAAAAACGGCAATTTTTTATCAGAGGAACATACAGATTTCATTTTTTCTGTTCTGGGAGAGGAAATGGGATTTGTGGGATGCATGGTTGTTCTGGTGCTTTTTCTGCTCCTGGCGTTTGAATGCCTTCATATGGCAAATCATGCCAGGGATCTGAGCGGAAGGCTGATCTGCACAGGCATGGCTGCCCTGATCAGTTTTCAGGCCTTTACAAACATTGCGGTTGCCACGGGGGTGTTTCCCAATACGGGACTTCCTCTTCCTTTCATCAGCTATGGTGTCAGTTCTCTGGTAAGTCTTTATATAGGAATCGGTATTGTGCTGAACGTTGGTCTGCAGCGCAGCAAATTAGAATTTTAAGGAGGTATGGCCATGAATGTCGGGTTGATTGCACATGATTCCAAAAAAAAGCTGATGCAGAATTTCTGCATTGCCTATAAGGGAATCCTCAGTAAGCATACACTGTATGCCACCGGTACGACAGGCAAACTGATCGAAGAAGTAACAAATCTGAATATACACAAATTCCTTCCGGGACATCTGGGAGGAGAACAGCAGATGGGAGCACAGATTGAAAACAATGATATTGATCTGGTGATCTTTCTGAGGGATCCGCTGTCTCCCAAATCACATGAGCCTGATGTCAACAAGGCTGTCCGGCTTTGCGATATTCATAATGTGCCGCTGGCAACCAACCTGGCAACTGCTGAATTACTGGTCAAGGCTCTGGACCGTGGAGATCTGGAATGGCGAGAAATTTACAAATAAAAAAGGCGTTCAGAGGGGCAGACAGATTCTCCTTTCTGCTCCTTTTGCTTACGGTCTGTCTGACATGTTCCGGGTGCCGGAACCAGAACGTACCGGACGATCTTTATTCTTTTGAAGCCAGGGCGGGAAACTTCTCCAGGGATTCGGAAGCTGCTGCGGTGCCGTTTGCATCCGGTCTTTCTGTTCTTACCGGAGAAGATGATCAGGTTCCTCAGCTGGAAGCTGAGGCCGCCGCTGTTTTTGATCTGAGCGGAGGAGAAGCCATATTTCACAAGAATGCTCTGGAACGTATGAATCCGGCCAGCACCACAAAAATCATGACAGCGATTCTGGCTCTGAAAAACGGAAATCTGGATGAAGAAATTACGGTGGGAGATGAAGTGACCGTTACGGAAGCCGGATCTTCCATGTGCGGTGTACTTCCAGGCGAAACCATGACTCTGCGTCAGCTTCTTTACGGGCTTATGCTTCCGTCCGGCAATGATGCCGCCAATGCCATTGCCGTTCATCTGGCCGGAAGTATAGACGCCTTCGCAGATATGATGAACGAAGAAGCCCGGCGTATCGGTGCCACAGGCACTCATTTCGTCAATGCCAACGGTCTTACGGATCCGGATCATTATACAACTGCCTATGATCTGTATCTGATGTTCCGTGAGGCCCTGACATATCCGGAGTTTCGTGAGATTATCGGCACCCAGTCCTATACCGCAGTCTATACAGGGGCTGACGGAACTGAGAAGAGCACCGTCTGGACAGCCAGCAATTACTATATGACCGGAAAAGCTGAAGCCCCGGACGGGCTGTCGGTTTTCGGCGGCAAAACAGGTACCACCAGCGCTGCCGGTTACTGCCTTATTATGGGCTGCAGGTCGGAAGACGGCCATGAATACGCATCTGTGGTAATGAAAGCCGGAAGCAGGGATCAGCTATATGATAATATGACAAAGATAATTTCTAATATTGTCAAATAGTTGTTGCATTTTTTGGATATTTAGTCTATAATCAAAACATATAAAAACGATTTTTTATACAAATCATATAAATCCAAGGAGGAGATCATTATGGTGCAGATTATCGCTGGTAAAAAGGGAAAAGGCAAAACAAAATATTTACTGGACATGGCAAATACTGCTATCAAAGAATCCAAGGGTTCCATCGTTTATTTGGACAAGAGTTCCAAGCACATGTACGAACTTAACAATAGAATCCGCCTGATCAACGTTGCGGAATTCCCGGTCTGCAGTCCGGAAGGCTTTATCGGCTTTATTTGCGGAATTATTTCACAGGATCATGATCTGGAGACCATGTTCCTTGACAGTTTCCTGAAGCTGGCAGGTCTTGAAGGTGAGGATATCTCTTCCACGGTTGCTGAGCTTGATGAAGTCAGCAAAAAATATAATGTAAGATTTGTATTGAGTGTTTCTCTGGACGGAGAAGAACTTCCGGCCAATGCAAAGGAAATGGTATTGGTTGCCCTGTAAGCCGATACATAAAATTCATAAGATCCATGAATGGCATGAACTTGTGTTTATGCCATTTTTTCTTGAACTTTCTGCTTAATCCCTTTATAATGATAAGGCACATACAGAAAAGACCTGGTATGGGTCTGCCCGGAGGTTTGGGAATGGCAAATAAGAAAAACAAAAAGGTGGTGCGGTACCGGAGACCGCTGAACATCAATGTGGGCATGATTATTTTTGCCCTGATTTTTGCATATATGCTGTTTTACGTATATACATATATCAAACGCGACAAAATAGAATTTTATGAAGTTTCCGAAGGCAGCATCGTCAACGATCAGCGTCATACCGGGATTATTTTCCGTGAGGAAACCACGAAATATACAGACAGGGCGGGAAATATCAACTACTATCTGCGGGAAGGGAAAAAGGCGGCGGTGGGGACCAGAATCTATTCCATTGATGAAACCGGTGCTCTTTCCAGTCTTCTGGCGGAAAAAGCCGACGGCTCCGTTGCCCTTTCCAGTGACAACCTTTCCACTCTGAAAAAACAGCTTTCTTCTTTCAGCCAGACTTTTACGGATGCAGGTTTTCAGAGCGTGTATGATACCAAATATACGCTGGATTCCGAGGTGCTGGAATTTGTCAATATGGATACGCTGAAGAATCTGGACAGTGTCATAGCTGAAATGGGGATTAACTTCCAGGAAGTCCGCTCTGATGCCTCCGGCATTGTTTCCTATTCCATTGATTCCATGGAAGGGCTGACTCCCACTCAGGTCACAGCCGAGATGTTTGACCGTTCTTCCTATACCAGGACCAATGTCAAATCGGGTCAGCTGGTAGAGCAGGGAGCACCGGCCTATAAACTTGTGACTTCCGGTGACTGGTCCATTGTCTTTCCGCTTTCCGAAGAGGAAACTGCACTTTATAACGGAAAAACCTCCCTTCTGGTGAAATTTTCCGGTACTTCTCTGAAAACGTCAGGAAGCTTTTCCACCATCACAGGGGCAGACGGAAAGGTGTACGGAAAACTGGATTTTACCAAATACATGGAACAGTTTGTTTCCGACCGTTTTGTGGAATTTGAAATTATAACGGAAGAGGTTCAGGGACTGAAAATTCCCAGAAGCGCAGTAACCGAGGAAAACTTTTATCTGATTCCGAAGGATTTTCTTGTGCGCTCCGATACAGGTGCAGCCCGAGGCTTTTATAAGGAAACCTACGGGGAAGACGGGACTCCCAGTGTTGTTCTTGTTTCTGCCGATATCTATAATGCAGATGACGACTATTATTATGTGGGGGCCTGGGAAAACAGTGAGTTCAAGGCCGGAGATTATATTGTAAAGGAAAACTCACAGGAGAGATATCAGATCGGTCAGACCGCGTCCCTGCAGGGGGTTTACAACATCAATAAAGGCTATACGGTATTCAAGCGGATCGTGGTCCTGAACTCCAATGACGAGTATTATACCATTGAAAAAGGCTCCGATTATGGTCTTTCTGTCTATGACCATATTGTACTGGATGCCTCTGCGGTTGAACAGGAAGGAACGATTATCTATCAGTAACAGGAGGTACAGAATTATGACAATCAGCAAAAATCTGGATGAGGTAAGAGGCAGAATCGCTGCTGCATGCGCCAGATCCGGCAGAAATACAGAAGATGTTACCCTGATTGCAGTCAGCAAGACAAAGCCGGTGTCCATGCTTATGGAGGCGTATGATGCGGGAAGCCGGGAATTCGGAGAAAACAAGGTTCAGGAGATTCTGGAAAAGCAGCCTCAGATGCCGGAAGACTGTCATTTTCATATGATCGGTCATCTTCAGACCAATAAAGTCCATCAGGTGGTGGGACGGGCAGTCATGATTCATTCCGTGGACAGTATCCGCCTTGCGGAAAAAATTGAAAAGGAATCTGCCAAAAAAGGACTGCATACGGATATTCTTCTGGAAGTCAACGTAGCGGAAGAAGAATCCAAGTTCGGATTTCGTATGGAAGAAGTGGAGGAGGCCGTCCGGGAGATCGGGAACCTTTCTCACGTGACCGTAAAGGGTCTTATGACTATTGCTCCAAATGTCGAAAATGCTGAGGATAATCGAAAAGTTTTTAAAGATTTATATCAATTATATGTTGACATCAAAACTAAAAACATTGATAATGGTACTATGAGTGTCCTCTCGATGGGCATGACGGGAGATTATGAAGTCGCCATTGAAGAAGGAGCAACCATGATAAGAGTTGGAACTGGTATCTTTGGTTCCAGACAGATTGGAGAGAAAGTGAAATGAGTATTCTTAGTAAGCTGATGGATACAATGAGATTAAATGATGATGATAATGAAGATTACTTCTTAGATGACGATTACGAAGACGACGGCAGATCATCCAAAAAGGGATTTTTCAAGAGGAACGAGGATTCCTATGATGATGACTATGAAGACCCGGAACCGGCAAAACCGAGATTTCTGCCGCGGCCGTCAAACAACAAAGTGGTGTCCATGAGAAGAAGCATGGAGGTGTCTCTGGTGAAGCCCACATCCATTGACGATGCCAAGGAAATCTGTGATTATCTTCTGGCAGGCAAGGCCGTGGTACTTAACATGGAAGGAATTCATATGGAGGTGGCCCAGAGAATCATTGATTTTACGTCCGGAGCCACGTATTCCATGAACGGAAACCTGCAGAAGATTTCCAACTACATATTTATCGCAACTCCCCAGACGGTGGAACTTTCCGGTGATTTCCAGGACCTTCTGGCCGGAGGAAATCTGGATGTGTCCGGCCTGAATATCCATCTGTAAAGGACAGGCCATGGAGAAAGAAGAGCAGATTTTTAGAAATAGAATGAGGGAACTGGCCGAAACTGCTTACCGCCGCGATATCCCGACCCATACTGGTTTTCTGAATCTGAATGAGCAGACAGTCTTCTGCAGTGCTGCAGGTTCATTTCCGCCGGTGAAATATGAAATGACCGGAGGATATGAAGCCGCAGAACGGAAGGTTGTTTGCTTTCTTCCGTCATATGAGGAGGTTTTGCAGGAACCTCCTTTTGATTGTCTGGAACTTTCTGCAAAGCAGAAAAAATTTGCGGAAGAACTGAACCACAGGGATTATCTGGGGGCTGTCATGAGTCTCGGAATTCAGCGGGAAGTGATCGGAGACATTATGGTTTCCGGAACAGATGCCTATATTTTTGTACTGAAAACCATGAGCAGTTATCTGCTGGAGCACCTTGTTTCCGTTCGTCATACTTCCGTTTCCGCAGAGCTCTGCAGGGATCTTTCCTCTCTGCCGCCTCCTGCATATACGGAAGTCCAGGGAAGCGTCAGTTCTCTGCGCCTGGATGCCCTGACTGCCCTGGCAGGCAGGATTTCCCGTACAAAAGCCCTGGAACTGATTGAAGGGGAAAAGGTGTTCATAAACGGCCAGCTGATGGTTTCTGCCAGCAGGCAGGTACGGGAAGGCGATATTCTTTCTGTCCGGGGGCTGGGGAAATTCCGGTTTGCGGGAGAAGGAGCCACCACAAAGAAAGGGCGCACCATGGTAACGCTCTGGCAATATAAATAACGGAGGATGAGACATGCAGAAAGAACCAATGGACCGGATGACAGTATGCAGCAACGGAGTTCCTGTCTATGACATTGTCCTCAGGGAATCCTTTGATGATCTTCCGGAAGAACTCCGGAAACTGGGCAGTGAGAAGAAAAAAATCTGTATTGTAACAGATTCCAATATGGCACGGATCTGCCTGGAAGAAGTGGAAAAACAGACATCACAATGTGCATTCACGGTGACCTCGTATATTTTTCCGGCAGGCGAAGAGCATAAAAATCTGGACACGGTCCGCAGCCTTTATGAATTCCTGATCCGGAATCATTTTGAACGCAGGGATCTTCTTATTGCCCTGGGAGGCGGCGTAACCGGTGATCTCTGTGGCTTTGCTGCCGCCACCTATCTGAGAGGCGTGGATTTTATTCAGATTCCCACCTCGCTTCTGGCACAGGTCGATTCCGGAATCGGCGGAAAGACAGGTGTGGATTTTGATTCCTATAAAAATATGGTGGGCGCATTTCACATGCCCAGGCTCGTCTATACAAATGTTTCTGTTCTGAAAACACTTCCGGCAGACCAGTTTTCAGCAGGAATGGGGGAAATCATCAAGCACGGGCTGATCCGCGACCGGGAATATTTTCAGTGGCTTGTGGAAAATCATGAAAAAATATCCTCACTGGACAGCCAGGCCTGCCGTATGATGATTACAGGCAGCAACCTGATCAAACGTGAGGTGGTGGAACTGGATCCCACGGAGCAGAATGAGCGCGCAACACTGAATTTTGGCCATACCCTGGGGCATGCCATTGAAAAACTGAAAAATCTTACCATGCTTCATGGGCATTGCGTTGCGCTGGGAGCGCTTGCCGCCATGGAAATCTGCCGCAGGCGCGGCCTGGTGAGTTCCGAGGATACGGAAGCTGCAAAAAATGCCTTCGGGCTTTACGGAATCCCGTTAAAAGTTTCAGGCATTCAGGCAGACGCTGTCATACATGCAACAAAAAGTGATAAAAAAATGGAAGCCGGAGTAATCAAATTTATTCTTCTGGACGGGATCGGTCATGCGTTTATTGACAGAACCGTAACAGAAGAAGAAATGAAACAGGGGCTTTCAGTCATCATGTAAGGAGTAGGACATGAACAGATTTTGGAAACGGTACAGCTGGTTTGCTGTTCTGGTTTTTCTGGCTGTGGCCTTTGATCAGTGGACCAAGGCTCTGGCATATGGAAGACTGCGGACCGGAGGGCCCCTGGTGATCTGGGAGGGCGTATTTGAGCTTTTATATTCTGAAAACCGCGGGGCTGCCTTTGGTATTCTTCAGGGAAAGCATAACTTTTTTCTTCTGGTTGCCGTGGCTGTCCTGATTGTCATTCTCCTTTTTCTCTCCAGAATGCCCTGGGAAAAAAGATATATGCCGCTGTTTGCATGCCTTGTATTCCTGGCGTCCGGTGCCATCGGCAATCTGGTCGACCGTATGACACGGGGATTTGTAGTGGACTTTTTCTATTTCAGACTGATCGATTTTCCGATTTTTAATGTGGCGGACTGTTATGTGGTCATATCCACGGCACTTCTGGTCTTTCTGATGGGTATTTATTATAAGGATGAGGAACTGACATTCCTCTCGGAAAAAAAGGAGAAGAGAGATTGACAATGGAACTGTTTGTGGAGGAAGATGCATCCGGAGAGCGGGTGGATCGTTTTCTGGCAGAACAGTGTGAGGGGCTTTCACGCTCGTTTCTGCAGAAACTTCTGAAATCCGGCGACGTATTTGTGGACGGGAAGTCTGTAAAGGCCAGCAGAAAACTTCTCGAGGGCGAACTGGTCAGTTTTTCTCTTCCTGAAGCTGTGGAACCGGAAATTCTCCCGGAGAACATTCCCCTGGATATTCTGTACGAGGACAGGGATGTGATTCTGGTCAACAAACCCAAGGGAATGGTGGTTCATCCGGCACCGGGCCACAATTCCGGAACTCTGGTCAATGCGCTGATGTATCACTGCCGTGAGGATCTTTCCGGCATCAACGGTGTTCTGAGGCCCGGAATTGTTCACAGAATCGATATGGATACCACCGGGGTCATCATTGCATGCAAAAATGATGCGGCACATCATGCCATAGCAGATCAGCTGAAGGTCCACAGCATTACCAGAAGGTATCAGGCAATTGTGAACGGAGTCCTTAAGAACGACACAGGCACGGTGGATGCGCCCATCGGAAGGAATCCCAAAGACAGAAAAAAAATGAGCGTAAATGAGCGGAATGGAAAAAACGCGGTAACCCATTACCGGGTTCTGAAAAGATTCCGGAATCATACGCATATTGAATGCTGTCTGGAGACCGGAAGAACTCATCAGATCCGTGTTCATATGGCCCATATCGGACATCCGCTTCTGGGAGACACTGTATACGGACCCGCCAGGTGTCCCTATACTCTTCAGGGACAGACACTGCATGCAGGTATTCTGGGCTTTGTTCATCCTTCAAGCGGGCAGTACATGGAGTTTTCAGCTCCGCTTCCGGAATATTTTGAAAATCTGCTGAGGATTCTTCCGTAAGAGGAATTCTCTCTGTGTCATATCTCCAAAGGCACCTTACAGAAAGAACCTTCATCCCTTACAGGATACGACAGACTGTCATTTTCGGATGGCAGTCTTTTTTGCTGCAAGGATCTGTCGGGAAGCCGGAATTGTGAATTCCATTGAAATTTCAGAAGAAATATTGCAATTTTCGAATAAAACGATATAATAATAGTATAAAGAAAAACAATTTCAGAAGGGAGCAGTGGAATATGAGCGGAAATCTGATTATTACCATAGGCAGAGAGTGCGGAAGCGGCGGAAGACATATCGGAAAGAAGCTGGCAGAAGAGATGGGAGTAAAGTGCTATGACAAAGAACTTTTAACCCTGGCTGCCAAAAACAGCGGGTTGTGCAGAGAGCTGTTTGAAACCCATGATGAAAAGCCAACCAGCAGTTTTTTATATTCCCTGGTGATGGATTCCTATTCCCTTGGATATACTAATTCTGCCTATATGGATATGCCCATCAATCATAAAATTTTCCTTGCACAGTTTGATACCATAAAAAAACTGGCGTCTGAAGAATCCTGTGTCATCATCGGACGCTGCGCAGATTATGCTCTGGCTGATTTTCCAAATGTTGTGACCGTTTTCATTTCCGCTGATGAAGATGTCAAGCTGAGGACTCTCCAGGAACGCTATCAGGTATCGGAAGCGCAGGCCAAAGACATCATGATAAAAACAGACAAAAAGAGAGCCAGCTACTATAACTATTATTCCAGCAAACGCTGGGGCGACTGCAAGAGTTATGATCTCTGTATTAACAGCAGCAAGGTGGGAATGGATGGTGCCATCCGGATTATTCGTGCTTTTGCTGAAGAAAAGCAGGAATATCTCAAAAAGAAATAGGTTTGAAATCAGAAAAGAACTATATGCCGGAAACAGCGGACTCTTCGGAGTCCGTTTTCTGTTATACGGATGTTTCTGCCGGGAGTGGAACCACAGGCGGAATGAAAAAAAAGGGTACTGCGCTGCCGTTTTTTCCGCAGCGCAATACCCCGATATGCCGGATTTCAGATGGACTCTTTACAAAGATTGTTCTATGCTGTTTTACGCAAGAATCGGTTTCTGTATCCTGTAAGCTTCCTGTAAGATTTTATTCTACTGTAACAGATTTCGCCAGATTCCTCGGCTGATCCACATCCAGTCCCTTCTGAACGGATGCATAGTAAGCCATCAGCTGAAGTACCACCGCGATGGGGAATACCGTAAATTTGTCATCCTCTTTCGGAACCCGGATGATGATGTCGGCAATTCCTTCATCCACGGAAGCTTCTTCGCTGACCAGAAGAATTACAAATGCCCCCCTGGCCTTTACTTCACGGATATTGGAAATTGTCTTCGCAAAAATATGTTTCTGGGTTGCAATGGCAATGACCGGAATTCCCTCGGTAATAAGCGCGATGGTGCCGTGCTTCAGTTCACCGGCAGCATATGCTTCCGCATGAATATATGAAATTTCCTTCAGCTTAAGGGCACCTTCCAGAGAAAAGGCGTAGTCCATGCCGCGGCCAATGAAAAATGCATCCGGAGAACCGACAATATGAGTGACAATCTCCCGTATCATCTCTTTTTTCCGTATCATCTCTTCCATGGCAGGTGCACAGTCCAGAAGGTCGCTGATGAATTCGCGGGCCCGTTCACTGGAATATCTGCCCCGCACCAGAGCCATTTTGCAGAACACAAGATAGAGGGCTGCCAGCTGTACTGTGTAAGCCTTTGTGCTTGCCACGGCAATTTCAGGACCTCCGTGCGTATAGATGACATAGTCGCTTTCCCGTGCAATGGTGGAACCTTTCACGTTGACAATGGACAGGACCTTTGAACCGCATTCTTTGGCAAGCCGCAGAGCAGCCAGAGTATCGATGGTCTCTCCGGACTGGGATATGACGATGGTAAGGGTCTTTTCATTGATCAGAGGCTCCTCATAACGGAATTCCGATGCAATGGATACCGTGACAGGTATTCTGAGCCTGGGTTCGATCAGTGCTCTTGCAACCATTCCTGCATGCATGGCTGTTCCGCATGCAATCACCCGTATGCTGTCCAGCTCCGCAAAAAGCCGGTCCGGAATCCCTTCATCCGAAAAATCCGGAAGACCTTTGCTGAGACGGGGGAGAATGGTATTTTTAAACACTTCCGGCTGTTCGTGAATTTCTTTCAGCATGAAATGCGGGAACCCGTTTTTCATGGCCGCATCCATGTTCCATGAGACCTCCATAATATCCGGGGAAATCCGGTTCCCCTCCAGATCATAGAGAGAAACATCATAGGAAGTCAGCCGGACAATCGTCTCTTCAGGCACCACAAAATATTTTCTGGAGTAGGGAAGCAGAGCTGTAAGGTCAGAAGCGATCACCGCGCCTGACGTCGTATAAGCCGCCACAAGAGGGCTTACGTTGCGGACTGCATAAATCTCCCCCGGATGATCAGAAAACATGATACAGAAGGCGTAGGAGCCTTTCAGCTCCATAAGCAGTTCGCGGATGGCTGCCATGGGCTCTCTGTGTGCTTCGTAAATGGCATTCAGAGCCGCCGCCGCCACCTCTGTATCAGTCTGAGAGCAGAGCACCGTCTGAAGATGATACTTCTCAGTAAGCTGATGGTAGTTCTCAATAATACCGTTGTGAATCATCGTGATTTTTCCCACAATATGAGGATGGGCATTTTCGCTGGTCACTCCGCCGTGGGTGGCCCATCTGGTGTGACCGATCCCACAGTGAGATGTGATGGGAGAGTGGCTGCATGCTTCTTTGAGCGCAGACACTTTTCCCACCTTTTTAATAAAATGAATTTCTGATTTTTCATCAAACAGCGCAATTCCGGCGCTGTCATAGCCTCTGTATTCAAGCTGGCTGAGACCTGCCAGAAGCAGTTTCTGTGCATCCAGAGGGCCACAGTATCCGATTATACCGCACATAAATTTCATCTCCGTTAAAAAGTTTTATAAAATTATAGTATCAAACCCATTTAAAGTCAATGCTGAGGGAACTTATGGGTAAAAATTAAGAATTACTTAATCAAAATCTTTTTATCATATGGTATACTTGTGACATTGTACAAAAATCCGTATCCGAGATAACCGGCAGTTCTGATCCGGAAAACCGGAAAAAACGGCTGAAACACAGGTGATAAAATGATCGATCCCAGAAAATTTGCCGCCACAGGCATGAGGCCGGCAGCCATCATGATGATATGCAGTGTACTTGCTTTTTCTGCCGCATCTTCCTATGTTCCTCCTGATACGGAAGTCCTTTCCGAAACCGAGGCAGCTGTAATTCCGGAACCATCTGCAGCAGTTTTCAAGTCCGAAGTCCCGGAAGAAACAGAAAATGAAACGGAACCGGCATCCGGCGGATATGTTCCGGAGCCCTGGCTCCTGAATCTGGCTTACCAGTATCCGGAAAATTCAGAAGAATCCTACGCTGCTGTTCTGATGAAAGAACTGATCGGCAGGGATTCTGCCTGGTATTCCTCCATCTATGACCTGGCCGGTGTTTCACCGTCAGAAATGGCAGTTCAGCTGGGAAAAGATCCTGCTTCTGTGCTGGGAGCATATAATCCGCTTTCCGCTATTCATGATGAGGCGGATCCCGGCACATGGGCAGTGGAGCAGTTTAGAAATGTTTCTGTTTCGTTTTATGACGGAAGCGGACATACGACATCCGCCGTATCCAATGCCCAGGATATTCTATCCATGGCAAGTGTCTATTCCTATTATAACGGCATGGACGATATCGGGCAGATCCGCAGTTATATGAATATGCTCTGGAATGCCTCACATTCCTATCAGGTTTCCATGAGTGCGGTTTATTATTGCGACGGATGCGTGGATCCTTCTCAGAAGGCAGAAGAGCAGAACAATTCAGAACTGTCGGGTGAGGACCGCGCTGATGTAAATATTACCATGGGAACTGCGGCGGCTTCGGAACCGGCATCGGCAGAAGTTCCCGCAGGTCCCGGCTATGACATTTCTGTCAGTACCGATTCGGATGCAGCCGGAGAGACCGGGAAGGAAACCACCTCCGGAGAAAAAGTCAGTCTGCTTCAGAAACTCCTTTCTGACGCTGCAGAAAGTATTGCTTCAGAAGAAAGTGCAGAAGAAGGAGAGAATACGGCAGAATACAGTCCGGAAGAAACGGCAGGTTCCGGGGAATCTGCCGGCTCAGAGGCTCTGTCCGGCGAATCTGCAACTGCAGGTCCGGAATCCTCGGAAGAAACAGTCTCAGAGCTGCCGGAAACCGCAGGGAGCCAGACAACATCCCCGCAGGCGCCGCCGGACAGCTCTGACGCTCATCCTGAACAGGTGAAAAAGATCTGCCCCGGACATGTGGATCTGAATATTACAGCCAACATTATCAGTCTTTCCGGTTCTCCCGGGCTTATCAGTCTGGATGCTTCCGCAGCCGGAGAGAGCGGCAGTCCGTGGGCCGGATGGACGGAAGAAAATATTTCTGCGGCCAGACAGATTTCCGGGGAAAACTGGACAGAAACATACGGGATAGAGATTACAGCCCCCAACACAAAAGCACCGCTGTCTGCGGCAGAAATTGATTCTTATATCAGTCAGCTTCCGGAATCAACAAGCGAAGAAAGGAGAGAACTGATCCGTTTTGCCCTGCAGTCAGTAGGAAAAATTCCGTATTACTGGGGCGGAAAGGCTTCTTCGGCCGATTATGGCGGAAATGGTTTCGGAACCATTGTTGCACCGGATCATAAAGGAAGGATCCTGCGCGGGCTTGACTGTTCAGGCTGGATCAGCTGGGTATACTGGAGTGTCACAGGAGAAAGGCCTGCATCCCAAAGTACAGACGGACTTTCTTCGGAAGGACGGGCCATTGCCAGACAGGAACTCAGGCCCGGTGACATTGCCGTTATTACAGGTGAAACACCTCATGCCGTCATGTTTATGAACTGGACATCTGACGGCCAGATTCTCTGCATACATGAATCAGGAACCAATAATAATGTGACAGTCAGTACCATGACAGCAGACTGGCCGTATTACAGAAACCTGATTGACTGAACAGAGCAGCTGAAATACGGAAATAGATGAACCGGAAGAGATTTCGGGAGAGATCCATAACTATGCGCGAAAGACAGCTTTAACGCATAGTTATGTTTTTTCCCGGAGGTGATAGCCATGTTGAAACGTATTGTATTGATTTTCTTTACATGCGTTCTCAGCATGGCTTTTTCTTTTTGCTCTTTTGCGGATTTTGTTTCTGATCTTCAGCGTTATGTTCCAACTTCTAGTAATGCTTCTATGGTTCCTTATGGTTCCTTTGGTTCTGTGGAAAATACTGTTGATCTTTCTGATATTGTTATCCGTGTGTATATTGCGGAACCTGATGGTACTGATCTTGGGGCGCGTACTATTCCCGGTACTATTACTTCTGAAGGTCGTCTTTCTTACCGTTATACAGATCAGGACCATTATATTTATCGTATTGAATTTGCATTTGGTTCAGGTGCTATTCCTCCTGTTGGAAATTATTCGTTTTCTATGGATGTTACATCTGATTTTTCTTATGATGTGAAATATGTTCGTCTTTGGACTACTCATGAGATATCCAACGCTCAGCGTGAAACGAAAATTATTGAATTTCCGTTTCAGACTCTTTCAGGTGACGCGTATGTTGATTCTTATGATATTACATTGACTAATGTTTCTGCGTTTACTCCGTTTCTGTCTATTGGGAATCAGGTGCATAATGTGTCTGGCTCTGTTGCATTTTCCTTTGTTTCTTCTTCTGCTTCAGGCGAATCTACAGCTGGATCTGATACTTCACAGCAGGATTGGGAAAATGGTATTTCTTCTTCTTTGGGAGATATTTCTTCTTCTCTATCTAGTGTGGATGAATCTCTTGAGTATATATCTCAGTCTCAGAATCTGATTATTCAGGGTATTGATAATGTGATTTTGCATATATCGGATCAGCTCTATGCCTTTTGGGATCAGCTCTACAATCTGATTCATGTTCCGACGATGGCGAAACTTGATGATATCATAGATGCTATTAATAATCTGAAGTTGGATGTTACCGTTGATCTTGATGAACTTCTTGATACTCTGAATCAGAATCATGAGGATCAGATCGCCAATGATAATGCTATTGCGGATCAGATTCAGAATGGATATGATGATTCTTCTCTCTCATCCGATAATGACCGTCTGAATACGGTTATAGATCAGTATGATGATGTGGAAGATCAACTTTTTACTGACAGTAAAGATTATATCAGTAATTTTGAGTTCACTGACTCTCTCGCTCCTTTTCTTGGTCCTCTGACTGCTATTTCCGGTTTTCTCTCCGGTATATATGTTGCGTTGGGGTCTCTTAATATTCCGATTGCCTTTTCACTCTCGCTTTCTATTGCGCTGCTTATGATCGGTTGGTATCGGTTCCGTGGAGGTGGTTAAGTGTTTTCTTTCTTTGATGCGATTTCCGGGTTTGTGACTACGGCTGTCAATTTCGTGGTCAACATGTTTCTGCTTCTGATCGAGATTCTTTCTTCCATGGTTCGGGCGGTTTCCTGGCTTTTTGCTTGTCTTGCCTATCTTCCGCCGTTTCTGGTCGGTTTTGTTGTTGTCCCTATTTCGCTTGCTATTATATTTCAGGTTCTCAATAAGGGGAGTTGATTATGTCCGATTTATTTGATTTCTGTATTCTGATTCTTCAGTCTATGGTTTCTTGTTGGATGGGACTTGACTTGGGCGGTTATTCTTTCGGTGAGTTTCTGGTTGCTGTCCTTGTCGTTTCGGTGTTTGTTTCTTCTTTGGTTATTTCCTTCCGTGGTTCCAGCAGCCGTCCTGGTTCTCTTACCCGGCCGCATAAGATCACGGATTCTAAGTCTGATGATTAGGGGGTTGTGATGCGTGGATATTTTCTCTGTCTGGTTTGTTGTCTCTTTCTTTTTCCTTTTAGGCTTACTTCTTATGCGGATATGGTACAGACTCCCTCTGATGCTACCCCCTCGGATGCGTGGCGTGTGGTCGATGATGAATCGGCGGGTCCAGGTGGCCTGTCTCCTGCTTCGGTCGTTTCGTTTGATGATGCCGCCGTTCCTTTCTCGATTTCTGGGGATAGCCTTACTAATTGTGTACGTTACGACGTTACTATTTCTGGTGTGCAGTATGTATGTCTGTTTCCGTCTGAATATTCTTCCGCTCTGATGGTTGATGATGACGGTTATCTCTGGAATGTGTCTACGTCTGATATCAGTGGCCGGTTGTTCTCTGGATCGTTTGATCCAACGGCGGACGAAGGTATGCTTCTTTATCTCTCTCCTTGTCTTGGCAATAACTTTTCGGAGAATCATAACTATGGTTCGCCTAATTCCATCCGTACATATTATTGGACTTCCGGATCATATGATCGGCTTACCTATGATGAGCGGTATGTGACTGTTCTGGTTGATGATGTTCATTTTCTCTTTTCATCGGATGATACTCTGAAGTATGTTGTTGTCTTTCTGGTTGGCTGCTGTCTGATCTGTCTCTGGAAGCGTTCTTCTCGTTAATCTAAAAAATATTCTGTTTCTTTCTTGGAGGTGCTTTATGGTTATTTCTTTTGATATTGATTCTGATTTGTATGCTAATTTGTGTGATTTTTCTTCACAGCTTGGCTTTTCTTCTCCTCAGGATTTTCTCAGTTTTTTTGGCAATCATATTGCTTCTGATTTTTACAGTCCTGAGCATTTGCAGTATTTACCTCTCCTTGTATCTTCTTATCGTGTTGCTCTTGGGAGGTGATTTCTATGTTTGTTGAGAAGTTGGTTGCTCTCTTTGGTGAGGTGCCGGCACAGTTTGAGCCTGTCCTCTACGTGATTTCTGCTGTCGCTTTTCTCTGGCTGTGTGATGGGTTTTTCTATCTTTGCCGTTATCTGGTAGGTGGTCGTTGATGTTTTCTTCTATTGAGCCTGTTGTTTCATGGATTTTTTCTGAGGTCTCTGATCTTTCGGCCATTGTCTGGGCGTCTGGTTGGGTCGGTGTATGTATAATTGGACTTCCCCTTGTCCGGAAGGTTATTGATATATTTAGAAAGATTTTTTAGGGAGGTGTAATGTTATGACAGAATTATTGACTTCTTTTTCTTCTGTTTCTGCCTGGATGTGGAAGGAAGTAGGGCTGCTTCTTACCTGGATCATGAGTCAGCCGATTCTTCTTCTTGCTATGTCTCTGTTCTTTGTTGGTGCGATTGTGTCTTATTTCATTCGCATTTTCCATTCTGTATAGGAGGTGTGATTTATGGAGGGTGAACCTACTGCTATGGATAATTTACTTGCTGGTTTCACGGAGGTTGCCGCCTGGATGTGGTCTGAGGTTGGTGATCTTCTCACTTTTATCATGGGTCAGGATATTTTGCTCTTGGCTATGTCCCTTTTTTTTGTCGGTGCGATTATATCCTATTTCATTCGGATTTATCATTCCGTCTGATCTCTTCCCTCCTGCATCGGCCCGCAGGAGGGAATTTTCTTTTGGAGGTTGTTTATGATTGATTTCCTGAATCTCTTTGCTGATGTGTTTCTCTTTCCTCTTGATCCAGTTAACCTTAATTTTGATGATAATGTGGTTATGATCTCCCTTTCCGCTGTTCTTCTTGGCATGGGGATTGTTCGTCTTTTCCGGGAGGTATTATGGCGTATTTGATTCTCTTCTTCCTTTTTGGTGTCTTTCTTTTTATTGCTTTCCATGTCGTTAAGTATCGGAATCCCTATAAATTGTATATGGTTTTTGGCAATAAGGGTTCTGGAAAGACTACACTTATGACAAAGCTTGCCCTCCAGCATCTTAAAAAAGGCTGGAAGGTGTATTCTGATCGGGAGATTCCCGGCTGTTATTTGTTTAAGACGGATGATTTTGGGAAGTTCCGGTTCCCTGAGAATTCTCTGATCTTGATTGATGAGGTCGGTCTTGTCTGGGATAATCGGAATTTCAAGTCATTTCCGGAGCATGTTAAGCGTTATTTTAAATATCAGCGTCAATACAGAAATAAGGTGTATTTATTTTCCCAGTCTTTCGACGTTGATAAAAAGATCCGGGATCTGACGGATCACCTATATATTGTACAGAATTATTTCAATGTCTTTTCGGTTGCCAGACGTGTCACTAAACGGATCACGGTTGTACATGCGGATCGGTCTGCCGCCGGTGAGTCAAAGATTGTGGATGATTATAACATTGATTCTCTTCTCTTCTTTCTTGCTGGTACTGTCAGAGTTACATATATTCCCCATTGGGTTCGGTATTTTAAGTCGTTTGACCCTCCGGCTCTCGCTGATCTGGAATGTGAGCAGCTGCCGCCGGCGCCAGCTCGTGCCAGGCGTCACGCGTTGGCGGACGCCTGGCGCGAGCGTCGGGAGATTCTTAAGAAGTGGAATCGTCACAAGCAATCTTAACGCCGGGCGCCCTCTGGGCGGCGTTGATCGTGCCCTTTCCCTGGTGAAGCAGCTGGGCCTGTGCTGTCCGGCGCGGTCGTTCCGTGATGGCTGCCATTACTTTTATTGCGCGGTTGATCATGCCCTTTTTTTTCCTGAAACGCGGCTATGTAATACCTGCGTTTCGTTGCATCCATGCAATTATATTCTCGTTAGGGGGTGTCTGATTGAAGTATTTTAATTCTGTTTCTGATGCTCATGGTTACATACATAGTATTGATATGGTGACGATTGATTATTACCTTAAGTGCTCATATTCGCATGCTTCTCAGGTGCTTATGGATATTTTCGGGGATTCCGCAAAATCCTCCCTTGGTAATATTCCTAATTTCAAATATCAGTATTACGTTGATCTGATCTGGTGTGATGGATTTGTTTTTCACCTTGGAAAATATACGGATTATGACAAGACAGATAAGTCCTGGACTAAATTAGATATGATCCGGATTGAGGTGAACCCTAACAAGCATTCTGATTCTATTTATTGGGATTGTGTTCTGGCCTTTCTCCGGGAATACTGTACAGATGGTGTACTGATCCGGTATGACTATGCGATTGATGTTCCTGTTCCGCTGGATGATGTGCTTGTTATCAATTCCCGGAAGGAACGTGGTCTGTACCGTGGTACTCGTTATTTCGGAAGACGGCATAAACATGGTTATCTGAAGATATATGATAAGGGTGAGGAGTCCAAAGAATCGCAGGCATTGACGCGTATCGAGTATACGTTTGAGCGGAATAATATTCCTTCTTTCGACAATATCGTTGTGAGAAATGGTCCGTCTTGCCTTCCAGAAGGCTCTCCGCCGCTTTCTAAGATTGCTCGCCTGTATTTGGATATGCTCATTGAGATTAAGGCTCTGGGCGGTCAGATTGAGCCTTACATGGAAAGAATTGATTCCCGGACTTGGAAACAGATAGAGCCCTATCTCTTTTCAGGGATAAGGCTCGTCTGTGAGAATGATCTGATTGAAAAATTGTTGCAAGTAATTAATTACACTTTTATTATAAGTGATTCTGATAATAATGTCAATGATGATGCTGATTTTGTTGAGTTTTCAGGATCACTTCCGTGGGAAGAATAATTCTTCCAGATCGGCTGCGGATACAGAATGGCGGTTCTGTATCCGTATTTTATTTTTCAATTTCTATTTCTCCGTTCTCCATTTCATACTTTTTTATTGCTATCTTGCATAGTTGTTCTATTTCTTTGCTCATACTTCGGTTATTTTCTTTTGCTATTACTTTCATTTTCTGTATTATCCATTTTTCTGTATGAAATGTTATAAGTGGTTTGTTGCTGGGCATTCCCTCCCGGTCTATCCTCCTTTTTAATCGATTTTGATTTCTCCGTTTTCCTGTTCGTACTTTTTGATGTAGTTTTTGAATAGTGTTTCGCCTAAGTTTGCCATTGGCCTGTTTTCTTCTTCACATATAATTTTAATCTTTTTATATGTTTTTTCGTCTGGCCTTATTGCTATTACTTGTTTTTTTGATGGCATTTTTTGTTTTTTTTCTTTCCCTCCTTTTTGCTGTCCTGGTGTTGACACGGAGTTACTCCATGTGGTATATATATTATATGCCTCGGAGTAACTCATAGTTACTTATGGGCTGTAACACCTTATTATACCATATAACAGGTGTTGGAAGCTATAATATAATCTAATTAGGAGGTACTATTATGAAATGTTTATTGATTGGTTTTGGTCGTGTTGACTATGTCTCCAAAAAGACCGGCAAGAATATTAAGGGTTGGAACCTCTATATCACTCGCCAGCCTTCTGTCTCTGAGTCTGTTCGTGTTACCGGTGAGATTGCGGAAAGATTTTATGTTCCCGATTCTTTTGACGTTAATTCGTTTTCTGTCGGTTCTTTTATTGATGTCTCTTTTAACCGTTTTGGGGGCATCGATACTATTGTTTCTGCATAATGTTTGGGTCTGACGATTATATGCCGCTCCTGTTCCTTCTGCGTCTGTTGGAACGGGAGCGTGCTCGGCTTTTTTCCGATCTTAACCGATTTGAGCATATGATTTCCCGTGATTATCGCCCTGACTTCTATGCTCAGCTCCTTTCCAAGACGCGTGTTGAGTTGCGATATATTGAGTTGCTTTCTCGGAAAATTGATGATATTATATACGCTATCAAATATTCGAGATAAGACAGCTTTAACGCAGAATATATGCAGAAAATGGAATCCAGGGCTTTTTTACAGCCTTTTCCATCCCTTTCCCCGGATTCGGTTCTTTCTGATATATACAGGCTTTCTGTTCTTCTGATATCAGACATATATGCAGAATCTGAAATTTTCAGAAAGGAAATTCATAAATCTTCTATGAAATTACAACGTTTGCTGAGCCTTGTACGCAAGGCTGTTGATGATTATCAGCTCATTGATGAAAACGATAAAATTGCAATCGGTATTTCCGGAGGCAAAGACAGTCTTGCACTTCTCTATGCCATGCAGGCCCTCCGCAGATTTTATCCCAGGCCGTTTGAACTGCATGGATTTACCGTGGATCTTGGATTCGGGACCCAGGATTTCCGGGCTATTGAGGCTCTCTGTTCCGATTTTGAGGTTCCTTATACCGTCATTCCCACGGATATCGCATCCGTTGTTTTCGAGTCCAGAAAAGAAAACAATCCCTGTTCCCTGTGTGCCAAAATGCGCAAGGGAGCTTTGAATCAGGCCGCTCTTGATGCAGGATGCACCAAGGTGGCATATGCCCATCACAGAGACGACATAATTGAAACCATGATGCTTTCTCTGATTTATGAAGGCAGATTCTATACCTTCTCTCCCAGGACATACCTGGACCGTACAGGGCTGACCGTGATCCGTCCGATGATGTATGCAGGCGAATCGGATATCATAGGGTTTAAGAACAAATATCAGCTTCCTGTATGCAAGAATCCGTGTCCGGTGGACGGAAAGACCAAACGTGAATATGTGAAAAAACTTGTTGCTTCTCTGAATCAGGAAAATCCGGGAGTCAAAGACAGATTCTTTCACGCGGTTCTCGAGGGAAAGATTGAAGGCTGGCCGGAAAAATATGTCAGGAAAGATGCCGCAGGAAGGGAATGAAAGGAGAAAACCATGGCAGCACTCTCTTATCATGAACAGAAAGACATAGAAAATATTAAAAAACTCCGGGAGCTGATCCGGGACCTTCCTGATTTCTGCCGTGATTTTTTCCGCGGCATAGAGCCAAGGACCTCCACACGTACGCGGCTTGCCTATGCCTACGATCTCAGGATATTTTTTGATTTCCTAAGGCATGCCAATTCTGAGGCAGCAAAACTGGGGAATGCGATTCCGCTGTCCTTTCTGGAACGCCTGACCGTCACGGATCTTGAAGAATATATGGAGTATCTGAAATGCCACCCTTCTGCTTACGAGGAAGACGTGACAAACACCGAGCGCGGAATCATGAGAAAGATCTCTTCTCTCCGAAGCTTTTATAATTATTTTTACAGAAATGAGCGCATCGAAAAAAATCCGGCCGCTCTTGTCCAACTTCCCAAACTTCATGAAAAGGAAATTATCCGTCTTGAAGTGGATGAGGTTGCAAAGCTTCTGGATCTTGTGGAAGATGGAGAAAAGCTTACAGAACGTCAGAAAAAATACCATCAGCTTACGAAAACCAGAGATCTGGCACTGCTCTCTCTTCTTCTGGGCACGGGAATCCGTGTATCAGAATGTGTGGGACTGAATTTAAAAGATGTGGATATGGAAAACTGCGGTGTCCGGGTATACCGTAAAGGCGGAAAGGAAGCGGTTGTTTATTTCAGCGATGAGGTCCGGGATATACTGGAATCATATCTTGAAGAGCGCAGCCGGATTGATGCCTGTGCAGGACATGAAGATGCATTCTTCCTCTCCCTTCAGAAACGGCGTATGGCAGTAAGAAGCGTTGAAAATCTGGTAAAAAAATACGCCACTCTGGCGGCACCTCTGAAGAAAATCACGCCTCATAAGCTGCGCAGTACATACGGAACAAGTCTGTACCGGGAAACCGGGGACATTTATCTCGTGGCAGATGTGCTTGGACACAGCGATGTCAATACTACGAAAAAACACTATGCAGCCCAGGAAGATGAACGGAGGCGCCGTGCCAGAAATATGGTGCGTCTGCGCGAGGAAAAGTGATAAAATTAATAAAATTACACAGCAGAGCGGCAGGCCATGCAGAGGATGGTATGGCAGATACAGAAGGAACCTGTCACCATTCATGCCATGCTTTGCTGTATTGGGTGGATATCTCATTTTATTTATTTTTACCGGTTTCAGAATTTTGAAGTATCAGGATATCAAATAATAGCCATACAGATTTCTTGCAAAAGACAAAGGCAGGGACGGTAAATGCCATTCCGCCTTTGTCTTTTCAGCATTTAAGTACAATTTCTTGTGGTTCAGAAAAAAGCTAAGAAAGAAACCGGACATCCGGGAAATTGATCTTTTATATGCAGATTTCCGCTACTTGGCCGGAGCATCAGAAAAATATACCACGGTCAGGGAACTTCCGGTTATAATTTTGTCCGTTTTCATCTGATTCATGGCCTTCAGCTCTCCGACATACTCCTGGATGCTCATTCCGGAGTTTTCACTGTATTTTTCTGCTATGGTCCACAGCGTATCTCCTTTCTGTATTTCAATATCCGTATAGTACCGGCATACAGACACAGTCGGTTCCTCTGTATTTGCCATAACCAGAGTCCTGCCGAAAAAGCAGGATATCAGAACAACCAGTACGGTCAAAAGAAGAAGTGTTTTTTTCATACTCATATATCCTCCTTGAGCAAACATAAGTTCGGGAACATCTGTTCTGATTTGAATTATAACGTTCGAACAGATGTTTGTCAATGCTTTTTTCAAAAAAACCGAACAAAGGTTTGCTTTTTGCAGTTATATATGTTAGTATAGATACAGAAATTTATTTTCATAAATCTGTTCCGCCGCAGGGCCTGCAGACAACGATTTTTTACATAGAATTGAGGAGATAATATATGAGTCAGGGAAGAATCACGGAAAAACAGAAAGAGATTCTGGAGTATATCAAGGAAACCATTCTGAAAAAAGGATATCCCCCGGCTGTCAGGGAAATCTGTGAGGCAGTCCATCTGAAATCCACCTCTTCTGTCCATTCCCATCTGGAGTCTCTGGAAAAAAACGGATATATACGCAGAGACCCGACAAAGCCCCGTACAATAGAAATTCTGGATGACGAATTTGCACTGACGAGACGCGAAATGGTACAGATTCCTCTGATCGGCACTGTAGCTGCCGGCACGCCTATTCTTGCGCAGGAAAATATTGAATCCTACATGCCGTTTCCGGCCGAAATGCTGCCCAACAGAGATATCTTCATGCTCCGCGTAAAAGGTGACAGTATGGTTGAAGCCGGCATTCTCAGCGGAGACCAGGTCCTTGTATCCAGTCAGTCCACTGCAGAAAACGGAGACATGGTCGTGGCGCTGGTGGATGATTCTGCAACGGTAAAGACTTTTTATAAAGAAAACGGCCATTATCGTCTTCAGCCCCACAATTCGTCCATGGAACCCATTATTGTAGATGAAGTTCAGATACTCGGAAAGGTGATCGGTCTGTTTCGTATGATGAACTGACAGCTTCTGTTCTGTCTGTCAAAAGAATAAAAACCATCTCGTTTCGTCTGCGCCGGAACAGATTTTCCGTTCTGCCCCGGCGAATCGGAACACATCGGATCATCCGCAGAAGAAAAGGCAGGAAGATTCCTGATTATGTTCAGGTTCTCTTCCTGCCCTTCTGCATCTGTTTTGTTTTCAATTCATCTGCGGTTTTGCCATTGCGTTTTTCAGGATCAGAGTTCCTCCACGGACTCCACGATTTTCCCGTCTCTCCAGATCCGTTCCAGATCGTAGAAAAGACGGTCCTCCTTGGAAAATACGTGAACGATCATGTCGCCGTAATCCAGAAGTACCCACGTGGAACTGCTGTTTCCTTCTTTCTGCCTGCATTCATATCCGGCCTTAAAAAGTTTTTCTTCCACATTGTCTACCAGCGCCTGCGCCTGATTTGTGTTGGAGGCGCTGGCCAGTACAAAATAATCCGCAATTACGCTGACATTTTCAATGTCGATAATTTTGATATCTTCTCCCTTTTTTTCGGACAACGCTTCCGCGGCGATTTTCACCATTTCTTTTGACTGTTTCAAATGTCTGTCCCTCCTTTTTTTCTGTTGATTCCTTTCTGCACTGCCGGTTCTGTGTCACAGTCCGTCTCATATCCTCGCATGCCATAATGGTCTTCTTATCAATCGGACAGTTTCTGCTCTTCAGATAAGACAGTGTGCTTTCCATAACAGCCAGACATGCTTCATCCAGATCCACAAATGCCAGTTTCCGTATTTCGGCCAGATCTGCCGCTTTCCAGCGCCTGGGCTCAATATAGTCAGCCAGATACAGGATCTTGTCCAGAAGTGTCATTCCGCAGCGTCCTGTGGTATGGCATTCAATGGCTTCCCGTATCTCCTTGTCATGAATCCCGTATTTCTCTTCCGCCATCCAGCCACCGAGTTTTGCGTGAAGCAGGGATGGGTCTGTAACCTCTGCATCGGAAACAGGGATTTCACGTTCCAGGCATTTTTTCAGCATGGATGCCTCATCATACCGTTTTGCACAGTCATGCAGAAGTCCTGCCAGTTCAGCCCTGTCCAGGTCAAATCCATACCGCATGGCCAGGCACTGGCAGGTATACGCCACTCCCAGTGTATGTTCAAAGCGCATGGGATCCAGCTTTTTTTTCAGATGTTTTCTGATTTCCGGAACTCTATCGTCCATGATGGGGATTCTCCTTTTCTTCTCTGGCGCATTTTTCCGTACCGCATGTGCCATATAGTCCGTGAAGCCGGATATACGCTTCCACTTGTTCCGGTACAAAACTGCTTATGGACCTGCCCTCTGCCGCACGTTTCCTGATATCTGCCGAAGAGACCGATATCTCTTCATTGTGGAGCAGGTGGATGCGTGCCCCATAAGTACGCCTCAGATAATCTGCCTGCTGTTCCAGAGTCAGTTCCTGGCTTTCATATTCTCTTCCTGATACCAGGAAAGTGGCAAGGGACATGACAATTTCCGGATGGTACCATGTTTCCATCTGAAACAGGGAATCGGCACCGGCAATGAAAAAGAAACTGGCATCAGGATACTGCTCCGTAAGAAGCTTTAACGTCTGCGCCGTATAGGTATTGCCCTCCCGTTTCATTTCAAAATCAGAAACCCGGCAGAACGGAAGATCTTCCAGAGCCAGCCGCAGCATGGCGATTCTGTCCTCTCCCGGAGTAATCGAATGATCTTTTTTATGCGGAGGAATATGGGACGGCATATACCAGACTTCATCCAGATCATATTCTTCATAAGCCTGGCGTCCCAGAAGAAGATGTCCGTTGTGGACCGGATCAAATGTTCCGCCCATGATTCCGATACGTTTCATAAGCAGACTCCTTTCTCACAATCAGTCTCAGCTTACTGCTGCGGCAGAAGGATCTTCCGGTTTTTCTCTTCTTTTGCCGGTTTGTAAAGAACGATCATTTTTCCGATCACCTGAACCACCTGGGAATGTGTCCGTTCCGCAAGAATGGCAGCGAGGACCTTTCCGTCATCTGCACAGTTTTTCAGTACATGAATTTTGATCAGTTCTCTGGCCTCCAGTGCCTCTGACACGGACTGGGTGATTTCCGGCGTCAGGCTTGATTTCCCGATCTGGAGAATCGGATCCATGGTCATAGCCAGACCTTTCAGATAAGCACGCTGTTTGCTTGTCATATTTTTTCTCCTTTATTTATAGTAATCGAATTCCAGTCCGTACATACGGACCGTATCGCCTTCTTCTATTCCTGCTTTTTCCAGATCTGCAAGAATTCCTGTCTGCTTCAGGAATTTCTGGAAAAAGTCAAATCCTTTTTCAGAATCCAGATTGGTATATCCCAGCATCTTTTCGATTCTCGGGCCTTCCACCACAAAGGCTCCGTCCTCAGCTCGTTCCACCGTATAGGGAAGCGTCTGATCTCCGAGATATTCAATCTCAAATTCTTTCTGGAACATTTTCGGTGTCCTGTCCACATGCTTCAGAAGATCCAGAAGATGGTACAGAAGTTCCCGGACACCGTCTCCGCTCACTGCGGAAATACCGAATACGGGGATTTCCGGCTCAAATTCTTTTTTCAGCTTTTCCAGAGGGCTTTCTCCTTCTCCGTAATAAACATCCATCTTATTGGCGGCAATGGCCTGAGGAAGTTTCAGAAGTTCCGGATTGTACTGTTCCAGTTCATGCATGATGGCATGAATATCCTCCACCGGATCCCGCCCCTCCACAGAAGCGGCATCCACCACATGAAGAAGAATCTTGGTCCGCTCAATATGGCGCAGGAATTCATGGCCGAGACCGGCACCTTCTGATGCACCTTCGATGAGCCCCGGAATATCAGCAATGACAAAGCTGTTTCCCTCGCCCAGATCCACAACACCCAGATGGGGATTCAGCGTCGTGAAATGGTAATTGGCAATCTTGGGACGGGCATTGGACACTCTGGAAAGCAGGGTGGATTTTCCCACATTGGGGAATCCCACGAGCCCTACATCGGCAATGACCTTCAGTTCCAGCTGGACCCAGAGTTCCTGTCCCGGCTTTCCCGGCTGCGCATATTTCGGCACCTGCATGGTGGCAGTGGCAAAATGCATATTGCCCAGTCCGCCTTTTCCGCCTTTCAGAATAACCTCCCGGCGGTTTTCTCCGGACATATCCGTAATGACTTTTCCGGATTCCAGATCCTTTACCACAGTTCCTTCCGGCACCTTGATCACAAGGTCCTTTCCGTTGGCCCCATGGCAGCGGCGTTTTCCGCCTTCTTCTCCGTTTCCGGCGGCGTACTTTCTCACATGTCTGAAATCCACCAGTGTGTTGAGTCCGTCATCCACTTCAAAGATGATGTCGCCGCCGTCGCCGCCGTCACCGCCGTCCGGTCCGCCATTGGCAACATAAAGTTCTCTGCGGAAGCTTACATGTCCGTTGCCGCCGTCTCCTGATTTTATAAATACCTTTGCACTGTCTGTAAACATCGAAAGACCTGTCCTTTCCAAGGTGTCCGCCGTCTGCCCTGTCTTATGGCTTCCCGCCATAAAAGCCGTCCGTGCGGCCTGTTTAAACTGCAAAAGAGCCCCATACCAAAGTATGGAGCTCATTCTTATTATTCGTTGATCGCCTTCGGATATACAGAAACCTGTTTTTTGTCTCTGCCTTTTCTCTCAAATCTCACAACACCGTCAACCATTGCAAACAGCGTATCATCGCCGCCGCGGCCTACGTTAAGGCCCGGATGAATTTTGGTGCCGCGCTGTCTGTAAAGAATATTGCCGGCTAAAACGAACTGTCCGTCTGCTCTTTTCGCTCCAAGACGTTTGGATTCGGAGTCTCTGCCGTTCTTTGTGGAACCAACACCTTTTTTATGAGCAAATAACTGAAGGTTCATCTTAAACATCTGTTACACCTCCCTGAATCGAAAGTTGATATATTCCGCTCCATAATCATCCCGGATACTTTCCAGTCCGAGAATCAGGGATTTCATGAGGAGCTGTGACTCGGGGCTGATTTCACCGGAAAAGGAAAATGTAAAGCTTCCACCGTCTTCTGCTGCACTGCCCTCAAAAGAGTCGTCAGTGAATGCTTCAACAGAATTTGCCATGTTGAGTGCCAGTGCAGAAACAGCAGCACATATTACATCCTGTCCGTATTCTGCATAGCCAGCATGGCCATTGATTTCAATTCCCTTTACCAGTTTTTCCCTGTCACGAAGGATTGTTACCTGAATCATTTCAATTAAGCATTGATCTTGTCGATCTTTACCTGTGTATAAAGCTGTCTGTGGCCGTTTTTCTTATGATAGCCAGTTTTGCTCTTATACTTGTAAACGATAACTTTCTTGCCCTTACCTACCTTTTCCACGGTAGCGCTTACAGTGGCACCTTCCACTGTGGGGCATCCGATCGTAAGCTCGCCGTTGTTTACAGCCAGAACCTGATCAAAAGTCACTGCAGAACCAACCTCTGCGTCAAGTCTTTCAATCTTGATGCTGTCGCCTTCGGCTACTTTGTACTGCTTACCACCTGTTGCAATAATCGCGTACATATTGCACCTCCTATTATCATTACTCGCCAGTTACGGTGTTTTCACAGAAGAAAATCTTAAAACCTCACTGTGCGGCATACTATGATATAATATCATCAGTTGTTTTCCATGTCAACTTATTTTTTCAAATTTAAGGAAAGAATCTGCTCATGAAGCGGCTGGCGGATTTTTTTTCTGGTAACCTCCACCAGCCCCAGCGCAGTCATGTCAACGAAAGCTGCCGTCACAGGATCTTCTGCCAGACATCCGCGCAGTTTTCTGATGAGATGCCGGCGGTCCTCTTCCGTATCCATGTCAATAAAGTCAATGAGGATGATTCCCGACAGATTCCTCAGCCGCATCTGTCTTGCAATCTCTTCTGCGGCTTCCAGATTGGTGGAAAGTATGGTCTGGGAAAAGGAATGTTTTCCTGAAGTTTTTCCCGTATTCACATCAATCACTGTCATGGCCTCCGTGGGTTCAATCACCAGATTGCCTCCTGATTTCAGCCATACTTTTCTGGAAAGGGCTTCATCCAATACGGATTCCAGGCTGTACAGAGCTGCCAGAGAAAGCTGTTCATCCTGATATAGCCGGGGGGAAAAACCGGCTTCTGTCAGTTCCTTCCAGATATCCGCATCATCCGTTATCATTTCTTCCAGTTCCGAAGTATAGGTATCTCTGGCAATTTTTACAGGGAAGCTGTCCGGTCTGTACAGAAGACTGCAGCAGTTTCTGGTTTCCGCGTTTTTCAGAATCTCGCTGTACTTTTCCGCAAGGAAATCTGCCTCTCTCTGCAGCCCGGGGATTCCCGCCGCAAGTGCATTGGTGCGGACAATCAGACCGAATCCACGGTTTTCTCTTTCCTGCCACCAGGTTCTGACCTGGTTTTTCCAGCCGGTATCATGAATTTTTGACGAGATGCCAAGTTTTCCGCCTCCGGCTGTCAGGACGGTATACTGTCCGGTGAAACTGAGCCGGGATGTCAGAACAGCATCCTTTGTTTTTACTGCAGCCCGTTCCACCTGAACCAGAATTTCATCTCCTGATTTCAGGGTTTCATGGACCCTGCGGTCCGCAAAAAGATGGACACGATTGTCAGAAAGACTGTAATACCCGTTGATTCCCGGCTGATATTCCACAAATGCGGCATTGATATTTTTTACAATGTTTTTTACTTTTCCAATATAAATATTTCCGGTCTGTCCCTGTGCAGCTTCCGGCTCCAGTTCCATCTGAACGGCCCTTTTTCCGGAAAACAGGACAGCTGCAGTACGTCCCCGCAGTTTTGTGAAAATCAGTTTATTCAATTTCTTCACCAAAAGATTCCAGAGTTCTGAACCGTTTCTCAGCAGATGCGCCGGGATCTGTTTCCCCATAGATTTCCTTCCGTGTAATCCGAAAATCAAACATCGGGTACTCCATTCCCATGGAATGATAAAATGCCTCCAGAACCTGTTCAGGCTTTATGTTCAGGATGCTTCCCGATGAAACTTTCAGAAAGAACGAAAGCGTCCCATCCTGGCCCTTTTCCGTGCGGGCTTCATAAATCCCGGGCTTCAGATCCATCTGCTTTTCGCCCTTTTTCGTTTTTTTCGTTACTTCCAGATTTCCATGCCGGATGAATTCCTCCAGCTTCCGGAAAAAATCTTCTTCCGTATTTCCTGCAGGAGGCTTTCCGTATTCAGAAAACCTCACCGTATAATCACAGGCTGCCACCAGCGACATGGCGTTGGCTGCATTGTCCGGCAGACGCCGGAAACTCAGAATCTCCATGCCTTCCGCCATAACAGAGTTAAGACGATTTTTCATTTTTTCTGATGTTTCGCAGGACAGGACCTCAATATCCATATATTCTCCGTCACTGGTCAGCCCCACACCCAGAGGCGCTGCAAAGGACATGATCTGGTGAGGCGAGAAACCCTCGGAATACCGGATATCCACTTCCGCCCTGCGCATGGCTTTCTGGAAATACCGCATGATGTCCAGATGGCCGATAAAACGCATATGCCCCTGTTTGGAAAATTTAATTCTGATCTTCAAAGCAGACACCTCCTCCGAATCTTCTGACTCCGCATCCGGAACAGCGTTCCCGGCAGTTGGGGGTTACGGTTCCGGCCAGAGCCTGCTGCCATTCCCGTTTCAGGAAGTCCTTGGAAACACCGGTATCAATGAAATCCCATGGGAAAACCTCATCCAGGCTCCGCTCTCTGGTTGTATAGAAATCAATGTCCACCCCGCAGGTTTCAAATGCCTTCATCCAGATATCATTCCGGAAGGATTCCGACCAGGAGTCATAAAGAGCTCCGTTTTTATACGCTTCCTCAATGACAGCCGCCACTTTCCTGTCTCCGCGGGCCAGAACCCCTTCCAGAACCGTCACGTCGGCTTCATGCCAGTTGTATTTCAGGCTCTTGTGATTCAGCATTTCATGCATCTTATGGTTGACGATCCGCGCCTTCTCCAGGAATTCCTCTTTTGTGGACATGACAGCCCACTGGAACGGCGTAAAGGGCTTCGGCACAAAAAATGATGTGCTGGCTGTCACCTGCACCTTTCCATTCCGTTCTTCTTTGGGAAGTTCATAATATCGTTCTGCAATCTTCTCCGATAAAAGAGCAATGCCTTCCATATCTTCTATGGTCTCTGTGGGAAGTCCCAGCATGAAATAAAGTTTGACACGGTTCCAGCCGCCTTTGAAGGCTTCAAAAGCACCGTTCAGAATCTCTTCTTCCGTCAGACCTTTATTGATTACATCACGGAGTCTCTGGGAACCGGCTTCCGGCGCAAATGTCAGACTGCTTTTTTTCACATCCTGGACCTTGCTCATGACATCCAGGGAGAACGCATCAATACGGAGGGACGGCAGGGAGACGTTGACTCCTTTTCCATGAAATTCTTCAATCAGATAATTGACAATCCCCTCAAGCCCTCTGTAGTCACTGGAACTTAAAGAACTCAGGGAAATTTCCTCATGTCCTGTATTTTTCAGCATTTTATATGCCAGTTCTTTCAGGCGCTCCACCTGTTTTTCCCTGACAGGGCGGTAAATCATTCCGGCCTGGCAGAACCGGCATCCCCGGATGCATCCTCTCATAACCTCCAGCACCACCCGGTCCTGGGTAACCTTGATATAGGGAACAAGAGGTTTTTCAGGATATACGGCATCTGTCATGTCCATAACCAGCTGTTTTGTCACTTTTTCGGGAGCTTCCGGGCAGACCGGCAGGAAGGAACGGATGGTCCCGTCCTCATGATAGGCAACCTCATACAGAGACGGCACATAAATTCCCGGAATTTGGGCGGCGGTTTTCAGAAATGCTTCTCTGCCCGCTCCGCTCTTCTTCCACTCCTTATAGGCATCCATCAGATCAAAATATACGGTTTCACCCTCTCCGATATAGAACATATCAAAAAACTCCGCCAGAGGCTCAGGATTGTATGCACAGGGGCCTCCGCCGATGACAAAGGGATCTTTCATGGTCCTGTCGCAGGCGTGCAGGGGGATTCCGGAAAGGTCCAGAACCTGAAGGATATTGGTATAACACATTTCATACTGGAGTGTGATCCCCAGAAAATCAAAATCCCTGACCGGATCCTGGGATTCAATGGCGAAAAGCGGGATCTTCTTTTCCCGCATGATCCGGTCCAGATCTGTCCACGGAGAATAGACCCGTTCACAGTAAATGTCATCCCGGCGATTGAACATGTCATAAAGAATCTGGATTCCCAGATGAGACATGCCTATGTCATACACATCCGGGAAGCACATGGCAAAGCGTACATCCACCTTTTTGGGGTCCTTTACCACCATGTTGACCTCACCGCCGATATACCGGGCCGGTTTGTCAATACTTAACAAAATTTCATCACTTAACGCAAGTTTTCTCATAGTTTAACTACCTTTTTGTTATGCAGTAAATATAACTGCAGATTTCTTTTTTCAGGTTCCTTCAAGAGGTGTCAGGAGGAAACGACTCAAGGCAACTGTTTTTCCAGACTTCAAACAGGCTTCCGCAGACTGCGAAACAGGATGTTCCATTTTACATCCTGATTATCATGTCCCAACTGTCTACCAATATAAATGGTATATGAAGTAAAGTCAATATAAGAATACAAAAGGAACAGTGGTCAACTGATCACTGCTCCTTTTCCTGTTTCTGAGTCTGCCTGAAGGCATCAGGTTTTCTTATATCTCCGGAACTGAAGAGTCCGGTTTAGTCCAGTCTGGCTCCGTCTGCCCCGAGCAGATGATCATCCACAGCAGTATTTACTGCCAGGGCACCATCCTCATAAAAATAGTATCGCTTCCCGTCAATCTCCTGCCAGTCCGTCCTCATAATGCCCCGGGTTCCATCGGGTACAGGATTTAAATAATAAAAAAATCCTCCTGTTTTCTGCCAACCGTCTGACATTCTGCAGTTGGTATCCAAATAAAACCAGCCATTATAAAAAACATCATAAATCCAGCCCGCTGCGGCATAGCCATTTTCGTCAAAAGCATACCAGACTCCGTCAATCTTCTCCCACTGATAATGAATCAGCCTGCCGGAGGCAGTTAGATAAAGCTTTCTCAGGAAAATCCCCCCTGTTTTTTCTTTATATGCTCTGCCTATCCGATGTCCGTCAATAAGGTTTCATCTCTTTCTGTTCTGCCGGAATCAGTCTTTGAATTCCAGGTAGGCTCCTTTCATTGGGCTTGCTGCATGCTCACTGAAGAGGCGGAGGACACCATTCTGATAGCGTCTCTTTCTCGGCTTCCATCTTTCACGACGCTCCGCAAGGATTGCATCAATCTCCTCCGGCTTTCTTTTCTCACCTTTGATTCCGATGATATTCAGCCTGCGTGCCATCACATCAATCTCAATCAGATCGCCTTCTTCCACCAGTGCAATCGGGCCTCCGTCCGCTGCTTCCGGACTGCAGTGGCCGATCACAGGACCTGTGGAAGCGCCGGAGAACCGGCCGTCGGTAATGAGCGCAATGCTCCTGCCCAGTTCCTTATCGCTGCTGATAGCCTCGGAAGTGTAGAACATCTCCGGCATACCGCTGCCTTTGGGGCCTTCATATCGGATAAAGACTGCATCTCCTTTTTCTACTTTATGCTTTAATACGGCATCCAGGCACTCTTCCTCGCTGTCAAACGGTCTTGCTCTCAGAACTGCACGGAACATCTCCCTGGGACATGCGGTATGTTTGATGACTGCACCTTCCGGAGCCAGATTGCCGCGAAGAACGGCGATGCTTCCGTCGGTCCCGATTGCCTTATCATAAGGCCGGATAATGTCTTCTTTCGTAATTCTGCAGCCATATCGGGCATTAAATTCATCCAGCCATTTCTGACAGCGCTCATAAAAGCCGTTCTTTTTCAGCTCATCCAGATTCTCACCAAGAGTCTTTCCGGTTACGGTCATGACATCCAGATGCAGGTGATTTCTGATTTCCTCCATAATGGCAGGAACACCGCCGGCATAATAAAAGCATTCTGCCGGCCAGCGTCCGGCCGGCCGTACATCCAGGAGATATCTGGCACCTCTGTGAATACGGTCAAAGGTGTCTCCGGTGATTTCAATGCCAAGTTCGTGAGCAATCGCCGGCAGATGCAGCAGACAGTTGGTGCTGCCGGAAACAGCGGCGTGAACCAGAATCGCATTTTCAAAACTGTCCGGAGTCACGATGTCGCTGGGACGCATGTTTTTCATCTGAGCAAGCTTCACAGCCTGTTTTCCTGCCTCTCTTGCAAACTTCAGAAGGTCCGGGCTGGTTGCCGGCATCAGAGCGCTTCCCGGAAGGGCAAGCCCCAGTGCTTCTGCCATGATCTGCATTGTGGATGCGGTTCCGATAAAGGAGCAGGCTCCGCAGCTTGGGCAGGCATTATGTTTCGCCCAGTTCAGTTTATCTTCGTCGATTTCACCCCTCTGAAATCTGGCACTGTACATGCCAAGCTGTTCCAGCGTCAGCATCTCCGGACCTGCGTTCATGGTTCCGCCAGGGACCACAACAGCCGGAATATTTACGCGGAGCAGTCCCATCAGGTTGGCAGGCATGCCCTTATCACAGCTTGCCAGATAAACTCCCGCATCAAACGGAGTTGCATTGGCATGAATCTCAATCATACCGGCAATCATCTCGCGGCTTGCTAGGCTGAAATTGATTCCGTCCGTTCCCTGGCTCTCACCGTCACAGATATCAGTACAGTAATATCTGGCTCCATAGCCTCCTGCCTCTGCAATTCCCCGGCGTACCTCTTCCACAAGAAGATTCAGGTGTCCGCTTCCCGGATGGCTGTCGCCAAAAGTGCTTTCTATCATAACCTGAGGTTTGGACAGATCCTCCGGCTTCCAGCCGGTACCGATACGCAGCGGATCCAGTTCCGGTGCCAATTCACGCATTTTCTGACTTATCAGTTGACACATATGTTTGTCCTCCTTTTTCGTGCCGTTTCCTATATAAAAGGGAGCGCCGCTTCAGGCCCGAAATCAATCTCACCATACGACGCTCCTTTATTTGTTTCAATTATCCTTCGGAAGGGATTTGGGAATCAGTAATAAAAAGCCTGCTGAGTTCACTCTGATGTTCCTGCATCAGATCCCTTGCTCTTTCTGCATCATGCTGTTCGATTGCATCGGTAATCAGCATGTGGAAATATCCGCCTCCTGAATATCCGAATTCTTCATTGCTGAAAACCAGCATTTCCTGCATTGAGAACAGATATTTCATGATATTGTCCAAAATTTCATTTTCCAGAAATGAAGCAATTGCCATATGAAACTCAACATCTTTTTTGATAAATTCCTGCTGGTTTCCAATGGCATCAAACTGTTCCTGATTGATTCGTTTCAGTTTCTCAACCAGCTGGGGTGTTGCCTCTTTCGCTGCACGATAGACAATCTGAGGTTCCAGCAGGCTTCTAACCTGCCTCCATTCCTTAAAAAATTCCACTCCTGCTTCTGTTCTTGGATTACCGAACAAGTCAGAATAAATTCCCGTTTTGGGCAGGAACAGATCCATGGATTTGACAAAAGTTCCTCTTCCCTGCTGGCTCTCCAGCACGCCCAGAACATTGTATTTCTGAATGGCGCTTCGCACACTTGTCCTGCTGTAGCCCAGCTTGCGGCAGAGTTCATTTTCCGACGGAATTTTTGTTCCCACCGGCCACTTGCCAATCACAATCTTTTCCTTTATATATTTCATAATCTGCTCGGTTACATTATCACTGCCTGTTCTCATTAAAAAAATCTCTTTCCTTCATTTATTGGCATGCCGCAGTCGCACATCAAAAGCTGTTATGATCAAATCAATGGCTGTCATTTTTATTTTAACGCAAAGTGGAGAACTATTCCAGCTTTTTTTCATGTTATATAAATGCGCTCAGCTGCTCTCCTGTTACGCCACCAATGCCGGAAGTGCAGTGGAAATCGGCGGAACATATGCCACAAGCATCATAACAATAAAGAACAGAAGGATTAACGGCCACATATCCTTTACCAGCTTCGCCAGTGAGATATTTCCTACGGAGCTCGCTATAAACAGTGTTGCACCTACCGGAGGTGTGATTCCGCCGAAGATAAAGGTAAGTACCATTACCATACCAAAGTGAATGGGATCAAAACCAAAGCTTGCTGCAAGCGGCTGGAAAATCGGTACCATAATGATTGCTGCCGGAGTGGTATCCATGAAACATCCGATTACCATCATGGCCAGAATCATCAGGAACATGATAATATACGGATTGCTGGTCACTCCGGAAATCATCATGCTCAGTTTATTCGGCAGCTGAAGGATTGCGATGCAGTAGCTGAATACGCTGGTCGCCGCAAAAATCAGGGAACTCTGTCCTACGGTAAATGCGGTGGACTTAATCGTGTCAATCAAATCTGTCAGATGGAATTCTCTGTAATAAAATACTCCGATCAGAACACCATACAGGCCTGCCACTGCGCCGGCTTCCGTTGCGGTAAATACGCCGGAAAGAGTTCCGCCGATGATGATGATCGGCATAATCATTGCAGGAACCGCATCCTTTGCAGCAGTCCAGAGTCTCTTTGCATTGAATTTCGGACGATAGTTTCCATCACAGTTTTCCGGATCTTTTTTGGCTTTGTAATAGCAGAACAGCATCTGGCTTCCGCAGACCATAAGTCCCGGAATCACCCCTGCCACGAACAGCTTGCCGCAGGAAATACCGGTGATGGAGGAATAAAGCACCATCAGAATGGACGGCGGAATAATGGAACCGATTGTGGCAGATGCACAGGTAATTGCAGTGGCATACGAGCGGCTGTATCCTGCCTCGGTCATTCCGGAGATTTCCATCACTCCCAGGGATGCAACATCGGCAGATGTGGAACCGGAAATCCCCGCAAACATCGTAGATGCAAGAACGTTCACCAGTGCAAGACCGCCTGCCAGGAAACCTACAATTTCAGAAGCAAAATTAAAGATTCTCTTGGTAATTCCGCAGCGGTTCATAATCTCGCCTGCAAAAATATAAAGCGGAATTGCCATCAGCGAAAAGTTATCGGCACCCGCAAACATCCGCTGCGGGATAGCGAGGATATCGGCACCTCTGCTCATCAGATACAGCATGGAGGAAATGCCCATAACTGCAGCCACCGGGATTCCTACTAACAGAAGAAGGAAAAATGAACCTAATAAAATTGTCATGACATTGAATCCTCCTCGAACGTCCTTATTTTTTTCTTGATTCCTTTGTGATACAGGATTATGTTGATAATGGATTCAAGAGCGATTCCTGCACTTCCAAAGGCCATGATCGCATAGGGAATTGCCATTGAAATATGCATTGCAGAAGATTTGATATTGATATTGGCAATTACCATACGGCAGGTCTGCCATGCTACAATTGCAAAGAAAATGGCCATAAACAGTCTGCCGACCTGTTCCATAAAGCAGCGGAACTTCTCCGGGAAAAGCCCGGTAAAGAAGTCTACCTGAATGTGCTTATCTGCTTTGGTTGTAAAAATAGCACCCAGAAAAATAATGGATACGAAACAGTAACGTCCCATTTCAACAGAAAAGATAATCGGCCTGTTAAAGAAATAACGCGTAATGACATTCAGATTGGTAATACCGAACATCATAAGAAACAGGACAATAATCAGTCCAATAAGCAGTTTATCAATAAAGGCAAGAGGCGAAAAGAAAGTCCGCAAAGCCATTGAGGATGGTATGTCCGCCACTGAAGCATTTGCTACCTTCGGAATTCTGTAATTCAGTATTCCGTAGTCATAATCTATCTCTTTAACCCGAAAAAGCTGTCTGTGTAATCCGCAGGCAGCTTTTTTGTATCTCTAACCATCCTGTCCTTTCTTCATCTCCTCTCATACTCTGCGCCATCGCATCAGAGACTGAGGCAGCCGGGGCCTGAAAGGTGTTTCCCTTCTGATTCTTTCAATATCTTTCCATCCGGGCAGGATATGTTTCAGTCAGAGAAAAAGAGAAAGTCTTCACAGCGTCCGCCGCAGATAAATCATATCCACCAGCTGAATCCCGCCTTCATAGATCGGATGATCATAATGATCCGTAAAAAAATTTTTAATATAATGTGACCGGACAAAACCGCATTTTTCATAAAAAGGAATCGTTAGCGGACTGTCTCCGGTTCCGACCTGCAGAACGGAAAATCTGTCTTTGTATTTTCCGGCAATATGATCAATCATAGCCCTGCCGTATCCTCTTCCCTGAAACTCCGGTTCCACAGCAAGGTTTTTTATTTCAAGAATTCCATTGCCTTCATCTGTTATCACACATTCACCTTTGATCCCGTGATCGTCCAGAAGATACATGGTTCCCCGGTACAGATAACGTTCAATCATATCTTCCTGTTCATCTGCCAGAAGCAGCAGCGACAGGAACTGTCTTTTATTTCCCATGAACTCTCTGATTTCCATATTATTTTCTCCTCATTTCCTGCAGACTGCCAGGTGTCTCTCCAGCCGGCGGATGCGCAGAACCCGGTACACAAACCAGAACGGGCCGGCCACCACCGCCAGAAGTACTGCCAGTACAAAAATACCCAGGTCATCATAATTATAGGCACTGGTTCTATTGATTCTGTGAGCAACCAGCGCGTCCTGACTCTGCAGTTTCCGGATGGCCCGGTCTTTCACCGGACTGAGAGAAATATATGTCAGCTGGCTGAATGGCAGAAAAAAGCAGAATGCCAGAAACAGAATCTCACCGTTTTTTCATACGCTTTTTCAGCTCTCTGCTCTCTTTTTCCGCGCAGGTGTCGCACACGCCAATGGCCTGATTGGATTCCGGAAGCTGAATATAGCAGGATCTGCACTTCTCTGTCTGATTCATGTTCTTTATAATTTCACCTCCTGAGAGACACATTTCTGAATACTCATCCGATGATTTCCGATATTTCCCGAAAAGTCATGCATTTCTTATGGATTTTATGCTGAAAAATTGCGGAAATTCACTTTTTACATCCTTTATTTCTGAATTGTAACATGATTTTGCGGTTTTTTGAATACATTTTCCTGACAGATTTCTTTCTTTTTAATGGATTCCCGGCGTATACTCCGGAACGGTCCCTCTTCTTCAGTCATACACTGTAATTATGAATATGAAAAAAGGAGTCATCCATGAAAAAAAACATCTGCAAGCTATTACTCTGTACCGGCACTTTTCTCCTGCTGGCAGGCTGCGCCAGAAAGGAGGAAAACGGCCTGACACCGGTAACTCTCAGCGAGGTGGCCCACTCTGTTTTTTATGCTCCACAGTATGCGGCCATCGAGCTGGGATATTTTGAAGATGAAGGAATTGACCTGACTCTCGTCAACGGTGCCGGTGCCGACAAGGTCATGACCGCTCTGATTTCCGGAGAAGCCGATATTGGTTTTATGGGATCAGAGGCTTCCATTTACACATATGCCAACGGAGAACAGGATTACGCCGTGAATTTTGCCCAGCTGACTCAGAGAGCAGGCAATTTTCTGGTGGGAAGGACTCCGGAACCCGACTTTCAGTGGGAAAACCTGAAAGGAAAAAAAGTACTGGGAGGCCGGGCCGGGGGTCTGCCGGACTGTGGTGTACTTCGTGAACACATGGTTTCCTGTGCAGGAACCGCAGTGGATTCCATACCGCGAAAATGAACAGCCTGCGGAACCGCCAGGAAAAAGGCCGTGTCAGAACAGCCTTCCAGGATCTTGCGAAATCTTCTGCATCTTCCTCACTCAGATCCAGAAAGGCGACGGAGCCTGCAAAGACCAGGCAACCGCCGGAAAAGAAAGATCCGGCCATGTGGAGATAATACCGGCGTAAAACCAGGGCCCTTCTATTGACGAAACGTAAAAAAACTTTTAAGATGGAAGAAAATACGATTCTGTCGGGGGGATATGATGAAAACCATCTATTACAATGGAACAGTCTATACCGGAGAGTCTGAACTCTGCGGAGCATTTGCCGTGGAAAACGGCTTTTTTGTGTTTACCGGTACATCCGGACAGGCCATGGAGCTTGCCGGCCCGGAAGATCTTCTGGTGGACCTGAAGGGACATTTTGTCTGCAGCGGTTTCAATGACAGCCACATGCATCTTCTCGGGTACGGCTCTCTTCTTTCTTCCGCTGCCCTTGGGAGCCATACGGGAAGTTTAAAAGACATGATCGCATACATGAAAGATTTCGCTGTATCCCGGCCTTCCGGCAAAGATTCCTGGATCATGGGGCGCGGATGGAATCATGATTATTTCTCCGATGTCTCCCGTATGCCGGACCGGTATGACCTGGATCAGGTATCCTCTGATCATCCTGTATGTGCAGTCCGTGCCTGCGGCCATTGTCTTGTTGTCAACAGCCGTGCCCTGGAACTTCTCGGAATCTGTGCCGATACTCCCCTGCCCGAAGGCGGAAAAATAGGACTTACGGACGGAATTCCCGACGGCCGTTTCTTTGACGCTGCCATGGATCTGGTTTACGGAGCCATTCCTGCCCCGGACAAAAATGAAGTGAAATCCATGATCATGGCCGCATGCCATGCCCTCAACTCCTACGGCGTCACCAGCAGCCAGACGGACGACTACTGCACCTTCCGGAACCTGAAGTGGAATGTTATCCATGAGGCCTACAGAGAACTGGAGGCAGAGGGAAAACTTACAGTACGTGTTTATGAACAAAGTCACTTCTCTTCCAGAAAGGAACTGGAAGATTTCATGGCTGCCGGGAACCGGACCGGCACCGGATCAGATCTTTTCCGGACAGGTCCGCTGAAACTCATGGGGGACGGTGCTCTGGGCGCAAGGACTGCATATCTCTCCGCTCCCTATGCAGATGATCCGTCCACCAGAGGGCTTCCCATGTACAGTCAGGAAGTTCTGGATGATCTTATCGGATATGCCCACTGCCATGGCATGCAGATCGCCGTTCATACCATCGGAGACGCATGCCTGGATCAGGTACTGAATGCATTTGAAAAAGCCTTTTCCATATGCCCCGGCAAAGGACGCCGGCATGGAATCGTACACTGCCAGATCACACGGGAAGATCAGCTGGAACGGATCCGCAGACTGGATCTGCATGTGTATGCCCAGAGCATCTTTCTGGACTATGATATTCATATTGTGGAGCAGCGTGTCGGAAAAACTCTGGCCGAAACCAGCTATTGCTGGAAAACCCTGCTGGACAGCGGAGTCACTGTCAGCAACGGTACGGACTGCCCGGTGGAACTTCCTGATGCCATGGCAGGGATTCAGTGCGCAGTGACCCGAAAGACCATCCGCGATCAGGCCGGCCCCTATCTTCCGTCCCAGAGATTTACTGTCAGAGAGGCTCTGGACAGCTATACTTCCATGGGGGCTTTCTCCAGTTTTGAAGAGAATTTCAAAGGCAAAGTCCGGGAAGGAATGGCCGCGGACTTTGTGGTTCTCGGTGAAAATCCCTTCCTGGCAGACCCCGGAACACTCCACAGAATCCCGGTGCTGGCTACGGTTCTTGGCGGAAAAACCGTATACGGAAAATTTTAAAGCGTCCGGACGCAAAAGTCCCCGGTACGGAATGGTTTTCCGTACCGGGGTTTTTTATGCTCCATCGGGCATGTTCTGCTGCCATAGGATAAGCAGGACACTGCATAGGATGTAAAAAAAGGCTGTTCAGTATGGGAATCAGAAAAGAATTTTATCTGGAAATGGAAAACGGAAAGCCGGATTCCGGCTGCGTTGAGAATATGCGTACGGACTCCGGTTCATGTCCCGGAACCATCCGGATCCGTGAAGGCAGCGGATCCATGAAAACTGCTCTGGAAAGGATCCTGCGCCGTCACCGGGAGGAACTGCACGGATGAGGGCCGGCGCTGCCTGCGTGCCGGAGGAAGACGCCGTTATTGACGGCTACGTCCGCCTCTCCCGGGACGACAACAGAAAGCATTACACATCCATCGAAAATCAGAAACGGATCCTGTGGAAGTTTGCCGAAGAAAATCATATGAAACTGCGGACGATTTATGAGGATGACGGTTTCTCCGGATATTCCTTTGACAGACCCGCCTTCCGCGAAATGATGGAACATCTGGATACCATAAAGATCATCGCCGCCAAGGATCTGTCCAGAATCGGACGCCATAATGCCGGAGTACTTCTGTTCCTTGAGCAGATGGAAGCGCTCGGAATCCGGGTGATCCTCATTGATGACAATTATGATTCTGCCTGTTCGGATGACGATATCATCGGCATCAAAACCTGGGACAATGAGAGGCATGTAAAAAATACCAGCCGGAAAGTCCGGCGCGTCAAACGGCTGGAGCAGGAAAACGGAACTCTGGTGTCTTCTCCTCCCTTCGGATATATCCGGAAGCCGGGAAGCAGAAAGGACATCGTCATTGACGAAGAAGCGGCGGCCATTCTGCGGCTGGAACTGGAACTGTATCTGGAAGGAAACGGAATCCGGAAAATCGCAGAGATCCTCACAGACCGGAATGTGCCGACGCCCAGCATGCTGAAAAAGGAACGGATGGAGGCTCTGGGACTCCCCTTCCGGAGTCAGGTCACAGAATCCTGGAGCTGCGGCATGGTCCGCGACACCCTGTTCAACGACTACCACAACGGTGTGTTCAGGACTCATAAAAGAGAACGGATTTCCATCAACGGCAGTGACCGGCGTGTTCCGCCGGAAAATCAGTTTCTGTTCACGGATCATCATCCGAAACTCTTTGATGACGATACCATGAAGCTTCTTTCGGATACCCGCAGGCAGAGATACCGCTCTTCCTGCCGGCAGAGCGGAAAAATCCGCGGTCTGTTTTCCGGCCTTCTGATATGCAGAGACTGCCGGAACAGGATGACTGCCATATGCCGTCCCGGAAAACAGCCGTATTATGTATGCGGAACCTACAACAAAAAAGGAACTGCTTTCTGTTCCTGTTCTCACAGAATTGAGGAATCTGTTCTTCTGGAGGCACTCTGCACCGGCCTTTCTGTCTGTGTGGAACAGATGCCGGACCATATCCTGCCTGCGGCCATTCCCGAATCGTTCCCGTCTGTGTACGGACCAAGCGATTCAAAAAACAGACTGCAGCGTCAAAGTGCTCTCCTGAAGGAAGAACTGAAACAGCTCATATGTACGAAAGTCCGGGAAATGGCCTCCAATCCATCCATGAAGGAACTGATTGCCGAAAGTTACGGTGCCGTTGAGAAAGAAAAGCGGGAACTGCTCATGGACCTGGAACGGGAGCTGAAAAGCTGTGCTTCCTCCGATATGACATCTGAAAAAATCCTTCCGGGAGTTTCTGCCGGATCTCCGGATACACCTGCCGGGATGCTGCGCGATCTTTTCCGGAAACGGCTGCTGACACGTGCCGATGTGGCGGAACTTGTGGAGCAGGTTGTGGTGGACCGTTACGGAAACGCTCTCATCTGTCTCAGATGTCGTTTTGAATTCACTCCTCCGCAAAAACGGATCCGGCTGTTTCCTGAACAGCCATCCCTTCCTGCCCTGGACACTGCTGTCCGGATTCTGAAAGAAAGTCATGAGGAATTCATTTCTCCCGGATCTCTGTCCCGCATGCTGACCGAGTCCGGACACCCTCTGTACCGGAAAAAAGCCGAAGAATATCTGGAACAGATGACTGCCATGGGAATCACGGAAAAAACAGGTACCTATCACAGACCTTACCGGGTTCTGTCCCGGATTCCGGAGCCGGACCGGAACATGTGAAAACATTTCCACCGGCAGGAGGCCGGGCCGGCGGTATGCCGGAAATGGTATTTGAGTATATTCTCAAAAAACACGGCATCGATCCCGAAACTGATCTGACCATCGACCAGAGCATCAGCTTCGGAAACACCGCAGCGGCATTCACCAGCGATGATTCGGACTATACGGTGGAGTTTGAGCCTTATGCCACATCTCTTGAGCAGGAAGGCGCCGGCTATGTGGTGGCTTCTCTTGGCAAGGAATCCGGCTATGTACCATATACCGCATATTGTGCAAAAAAGAGCTATATGGAAGAAAACCCGGAACTTATCCAGAAATTCACCAATGCCATTCAGAAAGGAATCGACTATGTCAACGGCCATTCTTCCCTGGAAATTGCAGAGGTCATCGCTCCCCAGTTCAGTGAAACGGATCCGGAAACCATTGCCGTGATTCTGGACCGTTTCAAGGCAGAGGACACCTGGAAGGAAAACACCGTCTTCGAAGAGGAAAGCTTCGCCCTGCTCCAGAACATTCTGGAAGAAGCCGGTGAACTGGAAAAGCGGGTTCCTTATGAAGACCTTGTCACAACAGAATTCTCAGAAAACGCTGTATCTTCTCAGTAACAGAAAAAGGAGGCAGAAACCGGCATTTCACCGGCTTCCGCCTCCTTTTTATTTTCATGGGCACGGACCACCTGTTTTTCTGTCATTACATGCGATCCAGCTCCTGCACGGCTGCAAGAAGCACATCACATCCTTTTTCCATATCATCCGGCCTTGTAAATTCTTCTCTGGAGTGACTGATTCCTCCTTCGCTAGGCACAAAAATCATGCCTGTGGGGAAGAAACCGCTCATGATCAGGGAATCATGAAAGGCTCCGCTGGGAAGTTCCATATAGGGATATCCCAGATCCGCCAGTGCTTTTTTCTCTGCACCGGTCACCAGTTCTGACATGGGCGCCGGATCATGAAACAGTGTTTCTTTCCAGCTCCATTCCACTCCCTGCTTCGTACAGATTTCATCCATCCGTTCAAACAGCCGGTCCCGGATCCGTCTCATTCCCTCTCCCGTCTGATCCCGGATTTCCAGACTGAAGGTACAGGTCCCGGGTATGACATTGACGGAATGGGGGGTCACCTGAATGGTGCCCACCGTGGCCACCGTAAAAGCATTGCCGTTTTCCCGTACCACATCCGGTACCTCCCCGATCAGACGGGATGCAGCCACCAGTGCGTCTTTCCGGTCTGTCATCATAGTGCTTCCCGCATGATTGGCCTGCCCCGTCACCGTGATTTCAAACCGTGATACACCGGCAATGGCGGAAACCACACCCACAGGAATTCCTTCTCTGTCCAGAACTCCTCCCTGTTCAATGTGAAGCTCCAGAGTACAGAAAATATCGTCCGGATCCCGCTTGGCCATGGCGGTGCGCTCCGGAGAAAGTCCCGCCTCTTCCATGACCTCTTTTCTGGTTTTTCCGTATATATCCGTCTCGTTTCCGTCGGGAGCTTTTTCCAGTCCGCAGATTGCCGTACTTCCCAGAAGCCCCGTACCGAACCGGAATCCCTCTTCATCGGTATAAACTGCCGCTTCCAGAGGATGTCTGGGCACTGTGCCGGAAGACACGTATGCTTCCAGAACGCCAAGAGCAGCCAGGGATCCCAGAACGCCGTCATACTTTCCGCCGTCCGGGACCGTATCCAGATGCGATCCCATGAGAATTGCCGGAAGCGCTTCCTTTCCTTCCAGGCGCACAAACAGGTTTCCCGCTTCATCCATACGTCCGGAAAGGCCTGAATTTTTTGCATAGGACAGATAAAGACTCTTCCCCCTCCGGTCTTCTTCTGAATATGCCATTCTGGTATGCGTCCCGTCTTCCTGCAGACCGCAGGCATAGATTTCCTCAATCCTCTTCATCAGTACATCCATATTAACCTTCATACATTCCCCTGCCTTTTCACTTTTATTTTTTCTTTTGCATCCATATGAATTTTACCATCAGAACGGCATCCACGCAACCATCCCGGGCTGTCCCTCTGCTAAATTTTCATTGCCGCCCAGATTTTTCTGAGGCAGTCCAGATACACCATTTCCCTGGATTCTCCGTCTGCCAGGATCTGTACCTTGCCCAGTTCCTCTCCGTTCAGCCGGTAGATCAGCCATCCCACGCTGTCTCCGGGTTTCACCGGCGCCTGGATGTCTTCCTCCAGAACCAGTTCCTTTTCTATGGCTGAAAAATCTTCTCCTGACATGCTGAGCCAGGAAAATTCCCCCTCATATCTGGCCGGAACGGTTTCCGGAATTCCGTTTCTGACCTGCAGCTCCGGAATCTGCGGCATTGCTT
>OGGQ01000530.1_pt1 | contig 55272 bp, 44 predicted proteins | sample 1571191 | NCBI WGS metagenome assembly OGGQ01 (sample SAMEA2582061, study PRJEB24529) | metagenome | biome: Human gut stool | place: China | collected 2011
GCGAGCGTATATTCGCAAAGTTCCGCCTTGTCCTGCGCCGCCGACAGCGCTTCATATTGTGCCGTCGTGAGCGTCGCTGCACCGTTTTCAATATTTTCATCGCAGACACTTTCAACCGTCAAAGAGGTGTCGCTCGACAAAACAGGACCGTCTTGTTTTGCGCACGCCGTAAACAACACAAAAGCCGTTGCCAATATGAGAATCAAAAGAAAAATCCGTTTACGCACAGTATTACCCTACCTTTTTGTAAATTTGGAATTGCTTTTTTCCGATATTTGCATTATAATAAAAATGAATCGCGATTTCAATACAAAAAATTGCAGATTTTATAGCAAAAAAGGCGCAAACTATGCAAACAACAAAAAGAATCATTGACCTGTTGCCCGGAACAACTATCGGGTTTCAAAAAGAAAATTTCAGGCGAGACCCGCTTCTATATAATATAACGCAAGTCGGCAGAAGTGTCGGCGGAGTCAACCATTCTATTTCCCGATCAGGATACGATGCTTTTGCACTCTTTGCCGTTATCGAAGGCAAAATCGGATTGGACTACGACGGAGAAACTTACATTGCCGGTCAAGGCGATCTTTTATTTTTTGATCAATCGGTACCGCATACTTTCAAAAATGCGGGAACAACGCCTTATATTACTGATTTTATGTATATTTTCGGTGGGGATACCGCGCAGTTTTTTCAAACGTTTTATCAAAAACACGGCTGTGTCCTGCATGGGTATAATGCATCTCTCCTTTCCGATACCGCAAATACCGTATGTGCCTCGATCATTGAGGGAACGGAAGATAAATTTCAGACTTCCGCTAAACTCTATGCTTTGCTCGCTGACCTTTTGCGCTACTGTAGCGAATCGGAATACGAAGACGACATTGCGCGGGCGATTGGATATCTGAGTGAAAATTTTGCAAAAAACGTCAATCTGGACGAGCTCTCTAAAATGAGCTATCGCAGCAAATATTACTTTATACGCCAATTCCATGCGCGTACTGGATTTACCCCGAAAGAATATCTTGCAAATCTCCGCTTTGACAAGAGTAAAGAGCTTCTCTTGAAGACAAACATTTCCGTCAAAGAAATCGCAGAACATGTCGGTTTTTCGGACAGCCGCAATCTGATCAAGCTGTATCAAAAAAAGCTCGGACTGACACCTTCGCAGTTCCGCAAACTCTCCGTCTGCAAAGATTCGATCTAAATATACAAAGCCCCCGCTATAAAACGGGGGCTTTTCCCTGTCGGTCGGATTTTATCTCAATGCGTTTTTGCGCGCGTTCAAATTCTCCCGCGCGGTGGCGAGCATGAGCTTGATGCGGTTTTCCTGATTGACTTTTGTCGCGGAAGGGTCGTAATCGACCGCCACGATATTCTCGTGCTCATACATCTGTTTGAGCGTGCGTATCGTCCCTTTGCCCGCGATGTGATTGGGCAGACAGCCGAACGGCTGCGCGCAGACGATGTTGTCGGTGCCCGTTTCGGCAAGCGCCGCCATTTCCGCGGGGATCAGCCAGCCTTCCCCCATCTTTACCCCCTGATTGATGACCTTATCCGCACACTTGCGCAGGTGTTCGAAATCGTGCAGAGGTTCGAAGCCGTATTTTTCGGTGAGTTTGATGATCTTTTTCTGCACATGGTGCAGATAGCGGTATACGATGTCGAAAACGGGCGTCGCGATGCTCTTTTTATTGTACAGCTTGGCGTCGTTGACGTTGTTCACCGCGCAGTACATCACGAAATCCATCAATGCGGGCACAACGGGCTCGCACCCCTCGGAAAGCAGAAATTCTTCCAGATGCGAGTTGCCGAGAGGAGAATACTTGACGTAAATTTCCCCGACGATGCCGACCTTGACTTTTTCTTCCCCGCTGCGCCTGACCTGCGCAAAGCGCGCGAGCATCGCTTTGACGATCTTTTTGTACTTGCGGTGCTTCTTTTCGTCAAACGCTTTGCCGATCAGCTTTACGCAGTCTTCGCGCGCCCTGTCGGAAGCGCCCTCTTCGAGCTCGTACGGCTTGCACTGGTTGTACAGCGACATGAGCGTATCCCCGTAAAATATGGCGAACGCGAGCTTCAAAAGGAGCTTTGCGCCCACGGGGAAACCGCTGTCTTTTTCCAGCCCCGCAAAGTTCAGCGAGATCACGGGGACCTTGGGAAATTCCGCTTTCAGCGCTTTGCGGATGAGCGGGATATAGTTGGAGGCGCGGCAGCCGCCGCCCGACTGCGTGATCATGACGGCCGTATGCTCGACGTCGTATTTTCCGCTCTTGAGCGCGTCGATGAACTGCCCCGTAACGCACAGGGCGGGGAAACAGGTATCGTTGTGGACATGTTTGAGACCCTCGTCGATGACCGCGCGGGAATCGTTGTGCAAGACTTCGATGTCCCAGCCCTCTTTGTTGAGAAAATCGACGATGATGCCGAAATGTACGGGCAGCATGTCGGGTACGAGGATCTTGTGCGTATGTTTCATCTCCGCAGTAAATTTCGGATAGTCGTCGCGGAAATCCACCGTTTCCGCGGGGATCTGTTTATTTTTCTTCATTCCTGTGCCTCTTTTGCTCTTCAATGGCGGCGAGCATGCTCCGCAAGCGGATCTTTACGACGCCGAGATTGTTGATCTCGTCGATCTTGATCTGCGTATACAGTTTGCCGCGGCTTTCCATGATGGCGCGCACCTCGTCCGTCGTGATCGCGTCGATGCCGCAGCCGAACGAGACGAGCTGAACGAGGTTGACCTCGTCGTGCTCGGTGGCGTATTCCGCCGCGCGGTACAGGCGCGCATGATACGTCCATTGGTTGAGTACGTTTACGAGCACTTCCTTGCCCTTTTTGAAAACGCTGTCTTCGGAAAGGACGGCGATGCCCAAGGAAGTGAGCAGCTTGCCGATGCCGTGGTTGATCTCCGGGTCGATATGGTAAGGGCGCCCCGCAAGGATCACGATCGGCTTGCCCTCTTTGTTCGCTTTGTAAATGATCTCGCTGCCCTTCTGCTCGATATCTTCGTAATACCTGTTCAAGCGGGCGAATCCCTCTTTCAGCCCCTTTTTGATCAGGCGCGCGGAGAGTTTGTATTTTGCGAGGGACTTTTTCAGAGCGCGGACCGTCGACTTCTGATCGTTTAAATCGAGATAGGGCATGATGAAATTTTCATCGTTCAGCCGCTCGTTGTTGGCCTTGAGAAGTTCGGGATAGTAGGCGACGATCGGACAGTTGTAGTGATTGGTCGAATCGTGCTCGTCCAAATTGTAACTTTCGCAGGGGAAGAATATGAAGTCGACGCCCGCGTCCAACAGGCTTTCGATATGCCCGTGCGCAAGTTTTGCCGGATAGCAGACCGTATCGCTGGCGACTGTGTGCTGACCCTTGAAATACAGCCGGCGGGAAGATTTTTCGCTGAGGACGACTTCAAAGCCGCACCGCTCGAAAAAGCCCGCCCACAGAGGGAGCTGTTCGTAAAAGCCGAGCGCCGCGGGAATGCCGACCCTGCCGCGCTTGCCTTTGGTGCCGGCAACGCTTTCGAACAGGCGGGAATATTTATAACTGTAAATATCCAATTCGTCGGAGTGCGGTTTGAGCCCCGCGCCCTTTTCGCACTTGTTGCCCGATATGAATTTGCGGCCGTCCGAAAAACCGATGACGTTTACGTTGCAGTGAGACGTACAGCCGTTGCAGATGCGGCTTTTGGAGGTATATGTAAAATATTTTGCCTCTTCGGCGGTAAGCACCGTGCTGTTGCCGCGAACGTTTTCTTTGGCGTACAGCGCCGCGCCGAAGGCCCCCATCAGCCCCGCGATGCCGGGACGGATGACCTGTTTGCCCGTTTCGATCTCAAAAGAGCGAAGCACCGCATCGTTTAAAAAGGTGCCGCCCTGTACGAGGATGTTTTCGCCGAGCTCTTCGGGCGTCTTTGCGCGGATCACTTTATAGATGGCGTTTTTGACGATGGAAGAGGAGAGCCCTGCGGAAATGTCTTCCACGCTCGCCCCCTCCTTTTGCGCCTGTTTGACCGAACTGTTCATAAAGACGGTACAGCGGCTGCCCAGCTCGACCGGGTGCTTCGCGAACAGGCCGAGTTTGGAAAATTCGTCGATCTCCATGCCCATGGCCTTGGCGAACGTCTGAATAAAGGAGCCGCATCCCGAAGAGCACGCTTCGTTGAGCATGATCGAATCGATAGCGCCGTTCTTGATCTTGAAACACTTGATGTCCTGCCCGCCGATATCGATGATAAAGTCCACTTTCGGGTTGAAATAGACGGCGGCTTTGAAATGCGCGACCGTTTCGACGATCCCGAAATCCGCTCTGAGCGCGGCTTTCATCATGTCTTCCCCGTAGCCGGTAACGGCGCAGCCCGCAATGCGGACGCGCCCTTCCGACAGGCCGTAAATCTCGCGGAGCCTCTCTAAAACGATATCCAGAGGCTGGCCGTTGTTGGACTGGTAGTGTTCGTACAGCAGGCGGCAGTCGGGCGTGATCAAGACGAGTTTCGTCGTCGTGGAACCGCTGTCGATGCCGAGATAGGCATCCCCCTCATAAGTCTTGATATCGGCGAAAGCCAGATCGCTCGCCTTATGCCGCGCGACGAATTCTTCGTATTCTTCCCTGCTTTTAAAGAGAGGCTCGCCCGTTGCGATATCGTCGCTCTCCTTTACGCCGCGGATGCGGGAGATCGCTTCGGAAAGAGGCATCGCCTCGTTATTCCCCGCGTACAGAGCCGCCCCGATCGACATGAAACAAGGGGCGTTTTCCGGAAATACGGCGTGGGCGTCGTCGAGGCCGAGCGTAGTCTGAAAGGCGCGGCGCAGCCCCTGGATAAAATAGAGCGGCCCGCCGAGAAAGAGCACTTTCCCCTTGATCCGCCTGCCCTGCGCCAGGCCCGAAACCGTCTGATCGACGACAGCCTGAAAAATGCTGGCGGAGATATCCTCCTTCCGAGCGCCCTGGTTGAGCAGGGGCTGAATATCCGATTTGGCAAAAACGCCGCAGCGGGACGCGATGGGATATACCTTCTCCGCCTGGAGGGAGAGTTTGTCCATCTCGTCGACCGTAATATTCAAAAGAGTGGCCATCTGGTCGATGAACGCGCCCGTGCCGCCCGCACAGCTGCCGTTCATGCGCTGTTCGGTGCCGCCGGTGATAAAGATGATCTTGGCGTCCTCGCCGCCCAGTTCGACGGCGGCGTCGGCATCGGGATAATATTTTCGGATCGCCGTGAACGCAGCCTGCACTTCCTGCACGAATGCAATGCCGCTGCGCTCGGCAAGGCCGAGCCCCGCGGACCCCGTGATGCTGATCTGAAACTCTCCCGCGCCGAATTTCTGCTCTACGATCGAAAGCTGATTCAGCACACATTCTTTTACGCGCGCAAAATGCCGCTCGTAACTTGTATATAAAATTTCGAGATTTTCGCCGAGCACGCACACCTTGACGGTGGTCGAGCCGACGTCGATACCCATGCGCATTGTCATGCCGATCCCTCTCTGTTTTGTTCAAAATTGTAAAATTTCTGAACAAAAACCGTTCGTACGTTTTATTTCGATTTATTTTAGCATAAATTCGGAAAAATTTCAAGAACATCGGCACGGAAAATTCATACAATCCGGATCCGTCCGGCATGAAAAAAGCGGCCGAAGCCGCTTTTTTCGCATCCCCTTCTTCCGCCCCGCCGTTCCGCTATTCCGGAACAAACTTGGAAGAAGAACGCTTTTTCTGCGCATATTTCCTGCGCGTAGCGTCTCCGCCGCGGATATGCCGCTCGCGCAGATTTTTATCGAGCACGCGCCGCACCTGATTGTACAGATTTCGGTCGATCGCATACAGCCGTTCCGTAATATCTTTATGTACGGTCGATTTGCTCACGGCAAAATGCGCGGCGCAGTCGCGCACTGTGGCGCCGGTATCCAAAATGTACTCCGCGCACATACGCGCCCGCCGTTCCATATACTCCCACATCGTTCGCACCCCCTTTTGCAGGCGATGCTATAATTTATGTCGATTCTTGGGAGATTATGACAAATTTTCGGCGGAGACCCGCAGCTTCGCCTTCTTCGGAGAGCAAAGGGCCGCACAGCGGCTCGCTGCGATCGGATTCGGCGTGCCTCCCGCAACTGTTTTCCGAACCAAAGCAACTATGTTTCCACTCTTACCGCGCTGAGCTTTGGCCTCGTTATTAAAAATCGGCGCGCCGAAATTCTTCGGCGCGCCCGGTGTTTATAAAATTTTCTTTTCTTTGTCCAATTGTTCTTTGCGCAGGCGGCCCTCTCGCAACAGGCCTTTCAGCGCGGCCTCGTCTCCGCTTTGCAGCGCGCCCAAATAGAGATTTAAATTGTCGATCAGCAATGCCAGCTCTTCCGCCGCGGCCGTTCGGTTGAGCATGTACAGGCGGGTCCACACCTCTTCATCGACGCCGGCTATGCGCGTCATATCCTGAAAGCTCCCGCCCGTAAAGCCGGGAAAGCCGTCCGCCGCGGGGCTTTTGACATATGCATTGCTGACAATGTGCGCGAGCTGCGACGTATAGGCGATCTTGCGGTCGTGATACTCGGCGCCGCAGTGCTTCAGCGTGGAAAAGCCCATTTCCGAAAACAATTTTTCGAGGAGACGCACCGCTTCTCGGTCTGTGCGTTCGTTTTCGACAATGATCATGCTCGCGCCGTCGAACAGCGTTTCCTGCGAATTTTCAAAGCCCGACACTTCCCGCCCTGCCATCGGATGACAGCCCACATAGCGGAAGGCGCGGGGGCGGCTGTAAACGAATTTTTCCAGCGCGCCTTTTACGCCGCAGATATCCGCAACCACGGCGCCTTCGGCAAAGGAAGAATCGCGGATAAAATCCATGGCCGCATCCGGCGGCAATGCGATGAAAACGACGTCGTAAGCGGCGGTATCGCGCGCGACCGAAGCGATCGCTCCCGCTTGCAGAGCCTTTTCGCAAACGGCGGGACGATCGGCCCCGTCCGCCGAATATCCGGCACGCTTTAAAGATTTCGCCATGGAACCGCCGATCAGGCCAAGGCCCGCGATCATGATTTTCATTGTTCGCTCCTTCCGCGGCCGAATTCTGCTGTGCGCTGCGGCCGGATTTTTTAACGGGGATCGCCCTCTTTTATTTATAAATAAGATTATAGCCCAACGAAAAAGTTTTGTCAACAAAACCGCCGAATACCGCCGCTCCGCTTGCAGGCATGCGCATATTCGCACTTCCGGAAAAGTCCGCCTGCGGGCACAGCCGCCGGAACAGCAGCCGCAGACGGCGCCATCCCCTGCCCGGAAAAAACCGCTCCGAACGGAAAAACGGCCGGGGCATTTTGACGAAACACAAAAAGCATCGTTGTACTGCTTGACATTACAACAAATATACAATATAATTGGAATAGAAAAAATATGACCGACGCGGAGAACGAAAATGAAGATCACTTCCAGATTTACGGTTGCCGTGCATACCCTGCTCGTAATCTATATATTCGGAAAAGAGTGTAAGACCACGTCCGATTTTATTGCCGCAAGCGTGCAGGTGAATCCCGTCGTCATCCGCAGGACGCTTCTGAGCCTGAAAGCGGCCGGAATGATCGACGTAAAGGCGGGCAGCGGCGGCGCGAGCATCATTAAGGACCTGAAAGACATTACCTTGTACGACGTTTATAAAGCCGTAGACGCCGTAGAAAACTCGAACGGGGGCATTTTCCATTTTCATGAAAACCCCAACCCCCACTGCCCCGTAGGACGAAACATTCATTCCGTTTTGGACTCGCACCTTGCCGACGCCCAGGCGGCGATGGAAAACGAACTGAAAAAGATAACGCTGTACCAACTGGTTGCGGAACTGAATGAAAATTTATAGCGCATTTTCAAAAAGGCCTGCCCCCTATCGTCCGGGGCGGGCCTTTTTAAATTTTTTTAATTTTTTCGTTGTAATGCTTGACATTACATCAAATCCGTGCTATAGTATAGCTGTAATCAAAAAGATTACAACAAGAAACAATTTTTCGGAGGTATTTGTATCATGAAAAAGGTAGCCATCGTATGTGCGGCAGGCAAACAGGGAACGTGCCTCGTGAACGAGGCCGCAGCGCGCGGATATGACGTTACGGGTTTCGTGCGCGGGAACGACAAGGTAACAAACCCCAAAGCAAAGACAATCGTGAAAGATCTGTTCGATTTGACGCGCGAGGACTTGGCGGGATTCGACGCCGTGATCGACGCGTTCGGCGCGTGGACACCCGAAACGCTCCCCCTGCATAGGACGTCGCTGAAACACTTATGCGACATTCTGAGCGGAACGGATATCCGTCTGCTCGTTGTGGGAGGTGCGGGCAGCTTGTATGTAAACCCCGAACACACCGTACAAGTCAAAGACCTGGAGAGCTTCCCCGATATGTTCAAGCCGCTGGCAGACATGCAAGGAGCGGCATTAGACGATCTGCGCAAGCGGTCTGACGTAAAATGGACCTTCCTTTCCCCCGCGGGCGACTTTGTTGCGGACGGCGAAAGGACGGGCGAATACCTCTTGGGCGGCGAAGAATACTTCGTCAACGACAAGGGCGAAAGCCGCATCAGCTATGCCGATTATGCCATCGCCATGATCGACGAGATCGAGAATGAAAACAACATTCAAAAGCGCTTCTCCGTGATCGGGAAGTAAGGAGCAAAACCATGTCGATCTTAAATAAAATTTTCAGAAAAAGAAAGGAGAATAAAAAAGTGAATAAAAATTCTTTCACAAAAATTGCGCTTGCCAAAGGCGAGATAAACGTGTACGATTTCGGCAGCGTAAAGTTGCACGCCTATAAGACCAACGATTTTATCGAGGACGAGGTGTTCTTCTTCGAAAAATCCGGGCGCGTCGTGGCGCTGGAGGCCCCGTGCTTTTACGATAACTACGATGAAATCATTCAATATTTCGCTGCACAAGGACTTGCCGTAAACGCCATGCTCATCGCATACCATCTGTGCGGGGGAACCTTTTTGCCAAATGTGAAAAAATATTCCACCGCAAACGCCGTGGAATACGGCACGGCGGGCGGCGGTAAAGCGCTCGGAGACAAATTCACGGCGGCGTTCGGGGCGGCTTTTGACGCTAAGCCGCACGAGATCACCGATGTGATCGGGGCAGGCCGCATCCGGCTGTGCGGGATCGACTTTGACATCACCGTTACGCACGATGCGTTCGACGTCGTAATCCCTGAGATCAACGCGGTCTATACCCACATGCTCGGACATGACTGCCATTCTATCGTGGCGGGCGCAGGACATGCCGCCGCAATGATCGCACAGCTGAACGAGTACCTCGAAAAGGGATACACGCTCGTTCTGACCTCGCACTATACCCCGGAAGATTTGAAAGACGTACAGACAAAAATCGATTATCTGAACGACCTGAAAGGTATTGCGTCCCGGTGCAAGGACGCTGCCTCTTTTAAAGCGGAAATGCAAAAAAAGTACCCGGGATACAGCGGCGGAAACTATCTCGACATGACGGCCGGATTCTTCTTTGCATGACCGCGGCAGAATCGGAACGGAAAATTTTGATCCGCCCGCCGCGGCAGACTTCCGCCGCGAAAAGGCGCAGAGGGATATCCTTCTGCGCCTCGGGCACATGACACCGATCATGAAACGCGTGATTCAATTTCTGAAGGAAAATCCCCTGCAATACTGCGCTACCGTCGGCTCAGACGGCAAGCCGAAGGTGCGGCCCTTTCAGCAGCTCTTTCACGAGGGCGGCACGCTATATGACTGCACCGGAGCGAAAAAGGAGGTTTACGCAGAGCTCTGCCAAAACCCCTGCCCGGAAATCTGCACTTCGACGATGAACCGCCGGCTGCGCATTCGCGGCAGAGCCGTTTGGACGGAGGAACTTTTAGTTAAACAGCGGGCGCTCGCCGTAAATCCGCTCGTACGATCCATCTACCGAACTGCGGATAACCCCGAGCTGAAAGTATTTTTTATCGCCGATGCCGAAGCCGTATTGGCCGACTTTACCGCAAGCGAACGAATACGGTTAAATTCATTCGGAACGGAAAGGAGACAGAATGAAACGAGACGCCGATACCATTTTGCGCCGGGAAACGCAAACAACGAAGGCCGAAAAATTAATGGAATGGCTGGAAAACGCCGACGCCGTGGTGATCGGCGCGGGAGCAGGCTTATCCTCGGCCGCGGGCTTTACGTATACCGGGAAGAGATTTCAAAAAACTTTCCGCGATTTTGAAGAAAAATACGGCTTTCAAGACATGTACGCCGGCGGATTTTACCCGTATGCGACTCTCGAAGAATTCTGGGCGTATTGGTCGAGATATATTTATATCAACCGATACGATCAGCCGGCGGGCAAAACGTATGAAGACCTCCTCTCGCTCGTAAACGGCAAAAATTATTTTGTTCTCACCACCAATGTGGACCATCGCTTTCAGGTTGCCGGTTTTGAAAAGCAGAGGCTCTTTTACACGCAGGGAGACTACGGACTCTTTCAATGCAGTCTTCCCTGCCACGCGAAGACGTACGACAACGAAAGCGCGGTGCGGCAGATGCTGGCCGAACAGCGGGACATGCGGATCCCCGCGGAACTTGTACCGCGCTGCCCCGTTTGCGGCAGGCCCATGTCGATGAATCTGCGCGCAGACGATACTTTCGTAGAGGATGAAGGGTGGCACGACGCATTCCTGCGGTACCGCGCGTTCCTGGACGGCAATCAGGGGAAAAATGTCCTGTTTTGGGAACTGGGCGTCGGAATGAATACGCCCGGCATCATAAAGTACCCTTTCCGGCAGATGACATTCCGCAACAAAAACGCGCATTACGCCTGCGTCAATCTGGAGGCGGCATACGCGCCCGAGGAAATTGCCGCGCGTTCGGTTTGCTTTACGCAAGATATCGGCGGCGTTCTGCAGGCTTTGAAAGCCCGGAAAGGCCTCTGATCCCTACGCCGCGGCGGCAAAATGTTGTTGAAGCGGCGCACTGCGCCCTACAGCCCGAAAACACATACAGCCCGAGCCCGAAAACCTGACCGCTCTTTGCCGTCAACGATTTTCGGGCTTTTGTTCTGTGCGCCGACGCCCTTCCCGACTATATCCGAACATTCTCCCTTTTTTCGAAAAATGCTTGCCAACGATATGTTTTTATGGTATTATTAGTATGATATTGGACTAATTGCGGAGAAAAACATGTTTGCAGACAAAGAGATCAATCGGCTCGTTAACGTTTATTGCAGGCTGCGCGACAGGCAGTACGCCGTGTACAGCCGATGCGCCAAAGAACACGGATTGACCGTCAACGAACTGTTCGTATTGGATATACTTTGGTTTGCGCCCGAAGGCTGTACGCAGAAAGAGATATGCGAGCGGCTTTCCGCCAATAAACAGACCGTTGCGGCGATAACGGGAAGGTTCTTTAAAAAGGGATTTTTTTATTGCGAAGAAGTGGCCGAAGACAGGCGCAACAAGCGCATCCGCTTTACTGCCGCGGGCAAGGCGTATGCGGGCGGCATCATACCCGGCGCCGCGGAGGCGGAAAACCTCGCGATGGCGGATTTGGAGCCTGAACGGGCCGCCGAACTGGTGCGTCTGACGCAACAGTTTACCGAAAACATGGAAAGACGATTTACAGACATACGGAGGTGAAACGATGATCCTCAACACGGGAGCGCGGACGGATACCGTGCAATATTTTTCGGATTGGCTGCTGAAAAGATTTAAGGAAGGGTATGTTTATACGCGCAATCCCCTGTTTCCGAACAAAGTTACGCGTTATGAACTTTCGCCCGATAAGATCGACGCCGTTTTGTTCTGCTCGAAGAATTACGCCCCGATCCTGCCCCGGCTGCGCGAAATTTCCGACCGATACCGCACGTATTTCCATTACACGATCACCGCCTACGGCAAAGAGACGGAACCCGGGGTACCGACGATCGACGAAAGCATAAAAACGCTTACGGAGCTTGAAAAAATTGTCGGCAAAGAAAAAATCGCGTGGCGTTACGACCCGATACTGCTCACCGAAGATTATACGGTCGAGCGGCACCTCGCCACCTTTGATTCCATGGCGGAGAGACTTGCTCTGCACATAGACAGATGCATTTTCAGCTTTGTCGAGATGTATAAAAAACTGGAAACCAATATGCCTGAGATCATCCCGTTTACGCAAGAGGACAAAGACCAGATAGCGGAAGGTTTGGGCGCGATCGCGGCAAAGCGCGGAATTTGGCTGCAAACCTGCGGCACGGACGGAGATTATTGCGCTACGGCATACACTCTTCGGGCTGCGCCACGCTGGAAATCCTGGGAAAAGCTAACCGCTGCGAATTCAGAGATATCAAACACAAGGGGTTGCGCGAAGGATGCCATTGCATCGAAAGCCGCGACATCGGCGCTTACGATACCTGCCTGAACGGCTGTAAATACTGTTACGCCAATAAAAGCCCCGAAAAGGCTCGGAAAAACTATTCACTGCATGACCCCGACTCTCCGCTCTTGCTGGGGAAACTTGAAAAAGACGACGTTTTAACGGAAGGAAATCAGAAAAGTTTCTTGAGCTCGGCGGGGCGGCAGAGTTCGCTGTTCGAGGCGGGCCTCGACTGAGTTATTCTCGCAGGCGGACATCGGATATGTACGGCGCCGCAATAAAAAATTTGTTCAAAAAGAGGTATGCTTATGCCGGAACTGCCCGAAGTGGAAACGGTGCGGCGGGTGCTCGAACCGCACTTGCAAAACAGAATCATTACAGGAGTGCAAATACATAATCCTCAGGTCATTGCCGCACCCTCTCCCGAAGAGTTCGCAGAAGACGTGCGCGGACAGAAGATTGCCGCCTTTGCCCGGCGGGGAAAATTTTTGCGGCTGCAATTCGAGAGCGGCGATCATCTTACCCTGCACCTGCGCATGACGGGATGCCTGACCCTCGCGCCCTGCGGAACGCCGTGCGGAAAACATATGCACCTCGCGTTTTCCTTAAACGACGGAAATGAATTGCGTTACGAGGATGTCCGCCGCCTGGGGAAATTTTGGTATACCGAAAGCGGGAACGCGGACACGAGCGGCACGGAAAACCTGGGGATTGAACCCTTTAACGCGGCGCTTTCCGCGCAATATCTGCGTGAAAAATGCGGACAAAGCAGAAAGCCGGCGAAGCAAATGCTGCTTGACCAGAGCATTGTTGCCGGGATAGGCAATATCTATTCGGACGAAATACTCTTTGCGGCGCGGATCCGCCCCGATAAGCCCTGCCGCGAACTTTCTGAAGATGAATTTGAGCGCCTTGCCAATACCATACCCGAACGGATAAAATTTTTTATTGAAAAAAACGCGATCACCTTTGAAGAATATACTGCTGCCAAAGGAAGAGAGTACCGCAATACCCCCTTTTTTCAGGTATACGGAAAAGCGGGACGCCCCTGCCCTATTTGCGGCGGAACATTAAAGCGGATCGTGCTCGGCGGCAGAAGCTCGGTTTTCTGCCCGCATTGCCAGCAGTGATGCCGTCCTCTTTTTATCTTCCCTCTGCAAAACAACGATCGCGGCTCGGTTTAGAGACGCTCGACGAATACTTTGAATACCTCGACTTTCAGGAACGCCTGCAAAAGCGACGCGATAAGTCAAAGGATATGGAGATGTGAAAGCCCCGAAGTTCAATTTTTCGGGGCTTTTGGCGGAAGGTGAGGGATTCGGGCTCGCAGAGCCTTGCCGCCGTTGCGGCAAACGTTATTTCGGCAATCCCTCGCCTGCAGCGACAGGCAAAAGGCACAGCTGAATAGCCGCGCATTTTCTCTGGGTTTCGTGAATAAAAATGCTACCGAAACCGAGCAGAAGGGTTGCTGATTGCGTTCTTTCAAATGCGAGGGCGAGGGAGTTTACTAAAACGTAAATGACCGAAGCCCGAGACATGAAGAAAGGGCGCAAGATGCGCCCTTATCCTCGGTTTGGCGGAAGGTGAGGGATACGCCCGAAACCCCGCGAGCGGGGTCCCCTCGGCCGAGTTGCACCCGAACAGCCGCGCATCGGCATGGCAAAAAGCAAACGGTTTTTGCGCGCCTGTCCGGATCATCAATTCCGCCAAAACAGGGGGCAGGCACTACTCGGTGCCCGCCCCCTGTTTTGGCGGAAGGTGAGGGATTCGAACCCCCGGATCCTTGCAGATCTTCAGTTTTCAAGACTGACGCCATCGACCACTCTGCCAACCTTCCGTATTGAAATTGCCGATTTTCGGCAATTCTTATTCGATTTTGTACTTCTGCCAAGTTCAGCCGTTCCTTTGCGATCGGCTGTAATTTTTTATGCCGATTTATTGTAACAAAACATCTGCCGATTGTCAAACATTTTTACGAAAGCCGAAAAAACACGCTCAAATAAACGTATATTCCCTTTACGCCTTTAACGGTACGACAGTAAAATCTCTTTCAGCTGCGCAAAACTTTCGGCAAAGCGCTCGGCTCCTGCGGCCGCAAGCTCTTCTTTGGAACGGTATCCCCATAGGACGCTGACGGAATGCAACCCGGCATTTTTTGCCGTTTGCACGTCCGTTTCCCCGTCCCCCACGAACACCGCTTCCGAAGGGCTGACCCCGAACAAACGCAGTACTTCGCGCGCCGACGTCGGATCCGGCTTGACCGGTATGCCCTTCCGGTTGCCGAACACGCAGTCGAACCCGAACGGCTTTAAAAGCGTATTCGCCAATACGTCGGCCGCTTCCTGCGATTTGTTGGTAACAACTGCAAGTTTTATTCCTTCCCTTTTCAATGCCCGCAGACAATCTTCCTCCCCCGCAAACAACTTCGTGTGTTCGTTTTTGCAGCGGACGTGGATCGGGCAGTAAACATTTTTATAAAAGTACTCCGCATTTTGCCGCTCGCTTTCGGGAAGAGCGCGCGTTGCAAAGAGCAATCCGCCGTTTCCCACATAGCGGCGCGTCTGTTCCGCGGTGATGGGAGAACAGCCGAATTGTTCGAGCGCAGCGTTCATGCAAGCATTCAAATCGGGCAATGTATCCAGCAAAGTGCCGTCAAGATCGAATAAAACCGCTTTCAGCATACAAACCTCTCCTGTTGCAACAACCGGCCGCGCATGGCGGCGCCATGCTTCCGTTCTGCCGAAACAGCCTGTTACATCTTTTCCGGCACGCCGATACCCAAAAGGGTCAGCGCATTTTTGAGCGTGATCAGCGTGGCCTCGCACAGCGCAAGGCGAAAATCTCTCGTTTCCCCTTCCGCATTCAAAATCGAGCAGTCAAAATAGAATTTATTGAATTTCTGTGCCAGGTCGACGGCAAAACGCGCGATAAAACAGGGCTCGTATTTATCCAAAGCATCCTTGAGCACGGACGGAAATTCTGCCAATTGTTTGACAATTTCAAATTCCTGCGGACACACCTCGCCGACGGTAAATTCTTTTGCCCGGCCTCCCTTGGCAAGGACGCTGTTCGCGCGCGCGCAGGTATACTGCACGTAGCAGGAAGTTTCGCCTTCAAAGTTGAGGACTTTATCGTACGAAAAGGTTATGTCCTTGATCTTATTGTTGTACAGCGCCCCGAAGATGACCGCGCCGACGCCGACCGTCTTTGCGATCTCCTCCTTGTTTTCGAGAGAAGGATTCTTTTCCGTAATGATATCCAGCGCTTTCTGCACGCATTTGGCGATAACGTCTTCGAGATAAACGACCTTCCCTTTCCGTGTAGACATGGCGCCGTCTTCCAAAGACACCATGCCGTATGCGACGTGCACCAGATCTTTGGCCCAAGGCTTGCCCATCAATTCCAGGACCTTGAAGAACTGCTTGAAATGCAGGTTCTGCTGGTATGCGACAACGTACAGGCATTTATAAAAATCGTAGGTGTTTTTCCGATAGATCGCGGCGGCGATGTCGCGCGTGGCATACAGGGATGCGCCGTCGGACCGCAAAATTATGCAGGGAGGCATGCCGTACGCTTCGAGATCGACGATTTTCGCCCCTTCGCTTTCGACGAGCAGTCCCTTTTGCGTAAGCTCTTCGATGACGGGCTGCATCTTGTCGTTATAAAAACTTTCGCCCGCCCAACTGTCGAAATGCACGTCCAGCAGTTCGTATACCTTGCCCACCTCTTTCAGAGTGAGCTGTTTGAATTTTTCGAACAGGGCGACGCATTCCGCATCCCCCTCCTCGATCTTTTTAAAATAGGCGCGGGCTTCGTCGTTGAGAGATTCGTCCTTTTCCGCTTCGGCATGAAAGCGGACATACAGCTCGTTGAGCGCCCGCAGGCCGCCCTTTTCGAGCAGCTCTTCCCCGCCCCAGCGGCGGTAAGCGGATATCAGCTTTCCGAACTGTGTGCCGTAATCGCCGAGATGGTTGATGCCGACGGGCGTATACCCCAAAAACTTGTGCAGCTTATACAGCGCGCTGCCCAATACCGTCGTGGAAAGGTGCCCGATATGGAAAGGCTTGGCGATGTTTACGGAAGAATAGTCGATACACACCGTTTTGCCCTTGCCTTCGTCCGAAGAGCCGTAACGCTCCCGTTCGGAGAGAACGCGGAAGAGCGTCTCTTTCGCCCAAAAGGCGCGGTCTATCTTGAAATTGAGGTATCCGTTGACCGCCGATACTTCCGATACGATCGAATCGACCGGATAGGAAGACCTGAGATCTTCGGCGATCAGGACAGGCGCCTTGCGAAGCGCCTTGGCCAAACGAAAGCACGGCAAAGCAAAGTCCCCCATCGACGAATCGGGCGGGACTGCCAGCATAGCGTATAATTCATCTTCCGACACGCCCTCCGCGCGGATGCGGGAAGCGATATATCTTTTAAAATCCATAAACACCTCAATGACTGCGATGATTGTATTGACGGCATCAAGTGTATCATATTTTCCGCAATTTGACAACTTTTTCGCGATTTGACCGCCCTTTTATTTTGAATATTTGCTAAATTGTATTATAATAATGCATGCATTGAAACGATTGGCGGCGCTTTTCGGAAAACGGTTCTGCGAAATTTCGTTTTCCGTAAGGCAGGAATGTTTTCCGCCGCCTTTTATTCCGCTTCGGCACCGAAAAACCGCGGCGCATCCGCGAGGGAAGCGCTGAGCCGCGGCCGATACCGAATGCGGGCGAAAGCGCTCTCTTTGTTCTTTATAAATTCAGCGAACGCGCAACCGCTGTACTGCGTTTGCCCGAAGGATGGTATTTTTTATGAAATTAGGCGTTGTTGGTCTGCCGAACGTAGGCAAATCGACTCTTTTTAATGCGATCACGCACGCGGGCGCGGAAGCGGCAAATTACCCGTTCTGCACCATCGAACCCAACGTCGGCGTCGTTGCGGTGCCCGACGAACGACTGGAAAAGCTTGCCGCACTGTACGACAGTAAAAAAATCACGCCCGCCGTAATTGAGTTCGTCGATATCGCAGGGCTCGTAAAAGGGGCATCCAAAGGCGAAGGGCTCGGAAACAAATTCCTTTCGCACATCCGTGAAGTGGACGCGATCGTCCATGTTGTGCGCTGTTTTGAAGACGAAAACGTTACGCACGTGGAAAACAGCGTCGACCCTGTGCGCGATATCACGACGATCAACCTCGAATTGATCTTAGCGGATATGGAGACGGTACAAAAGCGGCTGGACCGCGCCAAGAACTCGGCGAAGGGAGGCGACAAAAAATTCCTTGCCGAAGCTGAATTTTTGCAGAGAGTGCTCGATCATCTTTCGCAGGAACAGTGCGCGCGCACCCTTGCGCTTTCGGATGAAGAAAAGGACATGATGCGCGATCTGTTCCTGTTGACTTCAAAGCCCGTCATTTATGCGGCCAATATCTCTGAAAAGGATATGGGCAAACCCGACGCAGAGCTGCCCCTCGTACAGCAGGTAGAAAAATTTGCTGCTAAAGAAGGGAGCGAAGTGCTCGTGATCTGCGCGAAGACGGAAGAAGAACTTTCGCAGCTGCCGGCGGACGAAGCACAGATGTTTTTGGAAGAGCTCGGCCTATCGGAAAGCGGGCTCGACAGGCTGATCAAAAAGTCCTACTCCCTGCTGGGGCTTATAAGCTACCTTACCGCAGGCGAAAAGGAGACCCGCGCCTGGACGATCACAAAGGGTACGAAGGCGCCGCAGGCCGCCGGCAAGATCCATACCGACTTTGAAAAAGGATTTATCCGCGCCGAAGTCGTTGACTGGAAGACCCTGTTGGAGTGCGGAAATTATACCGCCGCCAAAGAAAAGGGCAAAGTCCGTTCGGAAGGAAAAGATTACGTAATCAAAGACGGAGACGTCGTGCTGTTCCGATTCAACGTTTAAAGCGCGGCTTCTTTGTATGCAATAAAAGATGCGATTTTTAAATTGAACAGCGCAGCGGCGGGTCTGTTCGCAAATTTGCGAACAGACCCGCCGCTTATTGTTATCTTCCCTATTTTGTGACCGTTATTTTTTTGAGCGCGCGCGGCGCATCGGGATCGAGTCCCTTTTTACAGCTCGTTTTACAAGCGAGCATCTGTGCGGCGAGCGCAAACCGAAACACGGTTTCCTCTTCGCTGTTCCCGACCGGAAGGCGGACAACATGCGCATACAAATCTTCGAAGGCTTCGCCGTCGTCGGTAAAAACATACAGATCGGCGCCGAGTTCTTCCATCTTTTCGGCGCATTTGCGAAAGTCTGCGCGGTGTACTGCCCGGGTATCTTCCGTCAAAGAGTGCCGGGAGGCGAACAGAATGACTTTCGTCCCCTTTGCGACCATTGCCATCGGGCCGTGATAAAAATCGGAACTGCGGTAAGCGAGGGCGCGGATATAACACGTTTCCTGCAATTTCAGCGCACATTCGAAAGCGAGCGCCGCACTGACCCCGCGCGCCAAAACGAAGCAATCTTCGGCCGAAGCAAAATCGTCCGCAACGGAATCCGTCGCACGGTCGATCCGGGCAATTTCTTCCGCGGAGATGTTCAGAGGAGCTGCTGCGGTTTTTCCCGCCAACGCATGCGCCAAAAGGCGTACAAGCTGCAATTGCGCGCAAAAGGTTTTGGTCGCGGCGACGCTCTTTTCTTCGCCCGCGGCGCAATCCAGACGGAACTTGGCCGCTTTTGCCAAGGGGCTGTTTCCGTCGTTTGTGATCGATACCGTCGGCGCGCCGCAGGCGTTGGCCGCCTGTATAACTTCCAAAGCGTCGGCCGCCCTTCCGCTCTGCGAACAGGCAACGACGAGCGCATTTTCAAAACGGAGTTTGCCGCCGTAGATCGTTAAGACACTCGGCGCTCCCGAAGCCACGGGGATCCCGGCAAGGGACTCCGTCAAATACCGAAAATACATCATCGCATGGCCGGACGTCCCGCGTGCGGCCGTATAGATGCAGTCAATCCGCCTTTTTTGCAGTGTTTCGGCAAGAGCGCGAAACGTTTCATGGTTCTTCTCGGCAAGCGTATCCAAAAATGCGGGCGATTCGCAAAGTTCCTGCCACATGCGCGTCTGTTTATATTCCACCCTTTTTCTCCTCCGTATATTCCGCGACCGCGCCGAGGACTTCCCGTTCAAACCTGCGGATATATCCCGCAAGGTATTCCGCGATGTCCGTTTCTTTCTCCATGAGCGGCGTCAGGTCCATCGCATAATTGAGAGCCGTGTACGCATCGCAGGCATGGCTTTCCGAAAACGTCGCATTTGCCATCCGCCGGCCCTCCGCGGCGAGGTCGTACCTTTTTCCGCCGGCGATCTGACTGTCGAACACGCCGGACAACGCGCGGGCAAGGTTCGGGTGCCCGCCGCAGTCTAAACAGACCTTGTCTGCGTCGCAGAGCCAATCAAGATCGCGCCATACTTCACAGCCGTAAATTTTGAAAGGCCTCTCTTCCTTTTTCAGTCTGCGGAGAGCCGCGATCGTTTTCAGCGCGGCGGCGACGTGCGTGCGGTGCTTGTCTGCCAAATTGTGGATATAAACGTATTTCGGCTTTGCCGCGCGGAGAATTTCATACAGTTCGGATTCGATTTCGCCGTCGCCCGCGTCCTTGATCTGCTCAGATGGATGCCCGAGCAAAATCTGCATGCTGTACCCGCCGACATGCGCCGCTTTTTTTTGTTCGAGCGCGCGAACCGCCTTCATTTCTTCGTCGCTGTAAGCCGCATATGCGCCGCTGCGCGGACTGCCCGCGCCGTCGCCCACCACTACGCCGGAAAACCAGAGGTCCGGTTTTTGAAAACATTCCGCGATCGGAGAATACGCCATAAATTCAATGTCGTCCTGATGCGCGGCAACGGCGAGATGCGTCGTACGGGCGGCCGCCTGCGGGATATCCGTTCCGTCCGGAGAATAAACCACGGCGTTCCTGTTCAGTTTCATCATCTTCTTTCTCCTGCGTTTCGCTTTGTGCATTAAACAGCAAAGCCTTTCAGTCCCGCTTTTCTCTTTTGGATCTTTTCCACTCTTTTATCTCTTTCAGGCGGGCGGCGTAGCGGGATTCCAGCCCTTCCTGCGTGGGACGGTAATATTCCCGCCCTTCCAGCGAATCGGGAAGGCACTGCATATCGGTGATCTTTTCCGCCGCATCGTGCGCGTATTGATAACCCTTTCCGTAGTCAAGTTCCTTCATCAGCTTAGTAGGCGCATTGCGGATCGTGAGCGGCACGGGCTCGGCCAACATATTCAGCGCGTCCCTCTTCGCGCTTTCGTACGCCATATACAGCGCGTTCGATTTGGGCGCCATGGACATATATACCGCCGCCTGCGTAAGATGCACGCTGCATTCCGGCATGCCTATGAAATGGCAGGCCTGGTAGGCGGCGACCGCAATTTCCAGCGCTTTCGGGTCGGCCAAGCCGACATCTTCGCTCGCGAACCGAGCAATGCGCCGCGCGATATACAGCGGATCTTCGCCCGCTTCCAGCATACGCGCGAGCCAATACACGGCGGCATCCGGATCGGAATTTCGCATGGATTTGTGCAGGGCCGAGATCAAATTATAATGCTCTTCACCCTTTTTATCGTATAGGAGCGATTTTTTCGACGTGCACTGCTCTACCGTTTCGCGCGTTACGGCAACCGCATCCCCCTTCGCTTCTCCGTTGAGGACAGCCATTTCCAATGTAGACAGGGCGCTGCGAGCATCGCCGTTTGCAAACGACGCGATCGCTTCCACAAGCTCCGGATCGATTTCGACTTTCATCTTTCCGAAACCACGCTCGTCCTGCAACGCCCGATTTAAAAGTTCGGCAAGCTCTTGTGTCTTCAGAGCCTGCAAAACGAAAACCTTACAGCGGGACAGCAATGCCCCGTTTACTTCAAAGGACGGATTTTCGGTCGTGGCGCCGATCAAAATAATGCTTCCACGCTCTACATACGGCAAAAAAGCATCCTGCTGCGCTTTATTGAAGCGATGGATCTCGTCTACAAACAAAATCGTCTTTTCGCCGAAGCGACGGTTCTTCTCGGCCTGCTCCATCACCTGTTTGATCTCTTTTATACCGCTGGTAACGGCGGAAAAATCGATGAACGACGCTTTCGTTCGGTTTGCGATAATGCGGGCAAGCGTCGTTTTCCCCACGCCCGGAGGGCCCCAAAAGATCATCGAGCCGATTTTGTCCTCTTCAATCAGGCGGCGAAGGATCTTTCCTTCGCCGAGCAAATGCTTCTGCCCTGCGAATTCTTCCAACGTTCTCGGCCGCAGACGGGCCGCCAACGGCAACTCGGCTTCGCTGTAAAACATAGACTGCTGTTCCATAATCCTTTCCGCCCTTCAAACGGTGATCCCGCACGGCAGGCTGAATTTCCCCTGCATGCGGAAGGTCTAAAAAGCGGCGGGAAATCCCGCCGCAAAAGTCTGCACTTTGGAACAACTTATCCGTTCATCGCGCGGAACAAAAAATACAGCCCGACGATGACGGCTATTCCCAAAACGACCAATCCTCCGACTTTCAGCGGCGAAACGGGCGCCTTTCCCGTTACTTTACCGTTGAGGCCGTTGACAAAAAAATTGTATAATTTCGTGCGCCAATTGCAATGCCCCACGTAAACGGGCAGCAATATGTATTTATAGGTGATGTTGTTGCACTGGGTGGAGATATCGAATGAGGACACGACATCGTACGAATAACCGCTCAGGATCGCCGCTTTCAGCCTCGACCGCACGACGTCTTTCGCTTCTTCCCAGCATTGCAGACCGTTTTTGACGGATTGAGTAGCCGTGTATCCGCTCAGATATTCGGGCGTATACTCTTTGCTCGAATTGGTATCGAAGGGCTGCAGCTTATTCAGCGATTTTTGGTCGATCGTTCCGCCCGCCTGTACGAGAATGTCGTCGAAGGCCATCGAGTAATGTCCGCTGACCGTAAAATAACGGACGTAACGCTCGTGCACAACTCGCCCGTTCACGCGCTTTGTGCGATAGTAATATTTCCCCAACACGGCCCTGTAATCGGACTCGGTCGACGTATCGAAGGAAAAGCTCGGCATGTACACGCCCTTGAGGGCATCCGGCTTCGCGCTTTTGCGGAATTTGCGCGGGGCCAATCTGCGGCGGCGAGCCCACTGCTTTACATCCGCCGCGGCGGCATCTTTTCCGATATGGAATGGTACGACGGCGTTCGGCCGTATTCCCGGCAATTCGTCCGTTTCTACGATATTCGTGGTACCGCAAAAGGGACACGTCTTTGCGATTTCGCGCTTATCCAACACCTCGCGCGCGCCGCAGTTTTCGCATCGGAATACGTGCGTTTCGGCGCCCCATGCATTATCTTCGCTGAGAAGACGCTCGAAATCCAGTTCTTCGCTGCTTTTCGAAACAATATCTTTGCTCGTGCCGCAATGTTCGCAGTATAACTTTCCTTTTTCGGAATCGAAAATCATATTGGCGCCGCATGCGGGACATTTTGTTACGCTCGTCGCGTTTTCGATCTCTTCTTCGGGAATATCGCCCGGCACCTCGTCAAATAAGTCTTCCACATTTTTAGCCATCTTATTTCCTCTGCACTACAGTTTTATTTCATTATATGCTTTTTCGGCACACATGTCAAGTACGTGAACAATATTGCGGCAGCACGAAACGAAAAGTGAATCCTCTGCCGAAATTATCGCAGCATATTCACTCTTTCGGCAGTTTCATTTTGTCCTTTGCCGTCAAAGGGCGGATGACGCGGCACGGATTGCCGGCGGCGAATACCCCTGCGGGAATGTCGCGCGTAACCACGCTTCCTGCACCGATGACCGTATCGTGCCCGATCGTAACCCCTCCGCATACGACGACGTTGGAGGCGAGCCATACATTATCTTCTATGGTGATCGGGCGGGCATACTCGTAATCGAATTTTTCCCCGTTGGAGGCACGGCGCATATTGCGGTCGCATGCCAGCAACGGATGTACGGGCGTCGCTAAGGTTACGTTCGGACCGATAAAACACTGCTTTCCGATGCGGACGGGCGCACAGTCTAAGATTACCAGATTGAAATTGGAAAAGAAATCTTCTCCGACATGCGTATTTATGCCGTAATCGAAGCGGACGGGCGGTTCGCAAAAATAGAATTCGCCGTGCGAGGCGAACATTTTATCGAGCAGTTCCCTGCGTCGCTCCGTTTCGTCCTCCTCCGTCCGATTATATTCGCCGAACAGTCTGCGAACGCGCCTGCGCATTGCCGTCAATTCCTCGTCGGCCGGATTGTACAGCTCGCCGCGGATCATCTTATCGTATTCGCGCTCCGCGGTTTGCATTTTTGCCGCTTCCGCCTCGCCCTGCTCTGCGGGGGCGCCGTTCAGAGTGCGGGCCATCGCTTCCAGCCTTTCCTCCGAAAATTCATCCGTCAGAGAAGACAATTTTCCGTATGCCATTTTATCGTGGTGTATCGTCATAAAAAGCTCCTTTCAGCGCAATATTGTGCAGACCGCTTGTATAGCGTTGCAGCCGGGCAGCAAAAGGTGTTTCCGCCGCCCCTTTCCCGTCTTCGTAATTATAAACAAATCCTCTTTCTTTGTCAATTGTCGGAGAAAAATTTTCTTCCCGCCGCGGCAAATAAAGTTTTTGTATGTGGCCGTATTTTCCTTTCTGCGTTATCCGCATATCGAGGACATTTGCTTTAATTGTTCGGATTTTTATTCGGAAAATTTGCGTACAAAAAAGACTTCGGCAAAACCGAAGTCTTTTTTATCGTATTAAAATTACTTAACGATCTTGGAAACGACACCCGAACCGACCGTTCTGCCGCCTTCACGGATAGCGAAGCGGAGACCTTCCTCAACAGCGACAGGCTTGATGAGGGAAACGTCGATCTTGACGTTGTCGCCGGGCATTACCATCTCGACGCCTTCCGGCAATTTGATGGAACCCGTAACGTCCGTCGTACGGATGAAGAACTGAGGACGATAGTTATTGAAGAACGGGGTATGACGGCCGCCCTCTTCCTTCGTCAAAACGTATACCTGCGCTTCGAATTCGGTATGAGGATGGATGGAACCGGGTTTCGCAATAACCTGACCTTTTTCGATGTCCTTACGGTCGATACCGCGAAGGAGTGCACCGACGTTGTCGCCGGCCATCGCTTCGTCGAGCATCTTGCGGAACATTTCGAGACCGGTGATGACCGTCGAACGAGGTTTCTCGATGAGACCTACGATTTCAGCGGGATCGCCGACTTTCGCTACGCCCCTTTCAACACGGCCCGTAGCAACGGTACCGCGGCCGGAGATCGTGAATACGTCTTCGACAGGGAGAAGGAAAGGCTTGTCGTCTTCGCGGACAGGATCGGGAATGTAAGCGTCGATCGCATCCATCAAATCGAGAACGCACTTGCATTCGGGAGCTGCAAGGATATCCGCATCGGAAGCGCCGCTGGTAGCTTTTTCCAAAGCCTTAAGAGCGGAGCCTTTGATGATCGGCGTCTTGTCGCCGGGGAAGCCGTACTTCGTGAGAAGGTCGCGGATCTCTTCTTCTACGAGTTCGAGAAGTTCGGGATCGTCGACCTGATCGGTCTTGTTCATGAATACTACGATGTAAGGCACGCCTACCTGACGGGCGAGCAGGATGTGCTCACGGGTCTGGGGCATAGGACCGTCGGTCGCAGCAACGACGAGGATCGCGCCGTCCATCTGCGCGGCGCCGGTGATCATGTTTTTGACGTAGTCGGCGTGTCCCGGGCAGTCAACGTGCGCATAGTGGCGCTTGTCCGTCTGGTATTCGACGTGCGCGGTGTTGATCGTGATACCGCGGGCTTTCTCTTCCGGAGCCTTGTCGATTTCGTCGTATTTCATCTTAGCAGCCTGACCTTTGGCAGCCATAACCATCGTGATAGCTGCGGTCAGAGTCGTTTTGCCGTGGTCAACGTGGCCGATCGTGCCGACGTTAACGTGGGGTTTGCTTCTGTCGAATTTAGCCTTAGCCATTTTCGTTCCTCCAAATAATTTTTATTTTTAATGATAACTTGTGCGCCGAAAACGGTTCGGCTCTTGCAGCTATCTATCATTAATAAGATTAGCGGCTCATACAAGCAATTATAATTATAACTTAAATTAAAAAGAATATCAATCTTTTTGCGCGTTTTTTTGAAAAAATTTTCAAATCCTGCAACGAAAACCTTATTCCGCTTTCTTGCCGCGCTCGCCGATGATTTTTTCGGAAATCGAACGGGGTACTTCGGAATAATGCGAGAACTGCATTGTAAACTGACCCCTGCCCTGCGTACGCGAACGAAGGTCGGTCGCATAGCCGAACATTTCCGAAAGCGGGATCTGCGCATCGATAACTTTTGCGCCGTTGCGGTCTTCCGTGCCCGTGATCGTACCGCGGCGGGAAGAAACGTTGCCCATCAAATCGCCGAAATAGTCTTCAGGCGTTACGATCTCAACCTTCATGATCGGCTCGAGAAGAACGGGGTTCGCCCTCTTTAAGCCGTCTTTAAAGCCCATGGAGCCTGCAATTTTAAACGCCATTTCGGACGAGTCGACTTCGTGATAACTTCCGTCGTATACGACCGCGCGGAAATCCACAACTTCGTAACCGGCAAGGAATCCGTTCTTTGCCGCTTCCTGAATACCTTTGTCGATGGCGGGGATATATTCTTTCGGGATCGAACCGCCGACCGTTTCGTCGACAAATTCATAACCGGAACCGGGTTCCAAAGGTTCGAGGCGCAGTTTGCAGTGCCCGTACTGACCTTTACCGCCCGACTGACGGACATATTTGCCCTCGGCGTCCACTGCTTTGCGGAAGGTCTCGCGATAAGCGACCTGAGGCTTACCGACGTTTGCTTCTACTTTGAATTCGCGCAGCAAGCGGTCTACGATGATCTCGAGGTGCAGCTCGCCCATACCGGCGATGATGGTCTGCCCCGTCTCCGTATCGGTATACGTTTTGAACGTGGGGTCTTCTTCCGCCAGTTTGACGAGCGCAAGCGTCATCTTTTCCTGACCGGCCTTCGTTTTCGGCTCGATGGCAACTTTGATAACGGGTTCGGGGAACTCCATCTGTTCGAGAACGATGGGATGCTTTTCGTCGCACAGCGTATCGCCCGTGCCCGTCTCTTTCAGACCGACGATGGCGCAGATGTCGCCCGAATAGATTATGGGGATCTCTTCGCGGTGGTTCGCATGCATCTGGAGCAGGCGGCCGACGCGTTCTTTTTTCTGCTTGGTGCTGTTGTAAACGTACGAACCGGATTCCAGTACGCCCGAATACGCGCGGAAGAAAGCGAGCTTACCGACAAACGGATCCGCCGCGATCTTGAACGCGAGCCCTGCGAACGGCTCTTCGTCCGAAGTTTTCCTCTCTTCCTCTTCTCCCGTATTGGGGTTGATACCCTTTACGTGATCGACGTCGAGCGGGGAAGGCAGATAGTCGACGATCGCATCGAGCAGGAACTGCACGCCCTTATTGCGGTAAGAGGATCCGCACAAAACGGGCGTAACCGCCATCGAAATCGTCGCTTTGCGAAGACCTTTTTTCAAATCTTCGACGGAAAGATCTCCTTCCTCGAAGTATTTTTCCATCAGTTCGTCGTCCTGTTCGGCGACCGCTTCGACGAGTTCGGCGCGATACTTTTTCGCATCCTCCATCATGTCGGCGGGGATTTCCGTCTTTTCAAACTCTTTGCCGAGGTCGTCTTTATAAATCTCGGCGTTCATATTGATGAGGTCGACGATACCCTTAAAGGTATCTTCCTTGCCGATGGGAAGCTGAATGCGGATGGCACGCGTGCCGAGGCGCTCGCGCATCATTTTCACGGCGTTATCGAAATTTGCGCCGTTGATATCCATTTTGTTGACGTATGCGATGCGGGGGACCTTATACTTGTCCGCCTGACGCCAAACCGTTTCCGACTGCGGCTCTACGCCGCCCTTTGCGCAGAAGGTAGCGACCGCGCCGTCCAAAACGCGCAGGGAACGCTCTACTTCAACCGTGAAGTCGACGTGGCCCGGCGTATCGATAATGTTGATGCGGTGGCCTTTCCATGTGCAGGTCGTAGCGGCAGACGTGATCGTAATGCCGCGCTCCTGTTCCTGTACCATCCAGTCCATGGTAGCCGCGCCTTCATGCGTTTCGCCCAACTTATGCGTTTTACCCGTATAGAACAGGATACGCTCGGTCGTCGTGGTTTTGCCCGCGTCGATGTGCGCCATGATACCGATGTTTCTCGTAACGTCAAGACCAAATTGTCTGGGCATATGCTTCTCCTTTTACCACCGGAAGTGAGCGAACGCCTTGTTCGCTTCCGCCATGCGGTGCGTATCTTCTTTCTTCTTGACGGAACCGCCCGTATTGTTGAAGGCGTCCATCAGTTCCGCCGCGAGCTTCTTGCTCATTTCGCGCTCGCTGCGCTTTCTCGTATTGATGACGATCCAGCGGATCGCGAGAGTCTGGCGGCGTTCGGGGCGGATCTCGATCGGAACCTGGTAGTTTGCACCGCCGACACGGCGGGCTTTAACTTCCAACACAGGCATGACGTTCGCCATTGCCTGGTTGAAGATTTCCAAAGGATCCTGGTTGAGTTTGGCTTTCATCATGTCGAAAGCTTCATATACGATTTTCTGCGCCGTTGCTTTGTTGCCGTCGAGCATGATCTGATTGATCAGTTTCGCGACGACTTTGCTCCCGTATACGGGATCGGGCAGAACGTCTCTTTTCGGTACGTTGCCTCTCCTGGGCATGATAATTTGTCCTCCTTAAATTGATTTGGAATCCACGAAAATTTGTGAACGATATTCGCAAATTTTCGTGAAATGTTTTTGTAAGGGTAAATACCCTTCAGTACAGCTATCGCTTGCTTTTCTTTAATATATATCGTTCTGACGGATATTACGAAAATCCGCCGGAAAACGCTTCTTTGTCCGCACACGGCAGCAAAGCCGATATACGGAATCCTTGCGCGGATATGGAACTGAAAAGTAGCGAACCTTCTGCCTTGCGGCATACTGCCTACTTTCTATCGGGTATCTTAAAGATAAATTTCCGACAAGTAGGAACTGCTTTTGTTTTGCGGCCTGCGCCGCCTCTGTTCGTTTGGCCTTATTTCGGGCGTTTTGCGCCGTACTTGGAACGGGCCTGCTTTCTCTTTGCGACGCCCGCCGTATCGAGCGCGCCGCGGATAACGTGATAACGAACACCGGGGAGATCGCGCACCCTTCCGCCGCGGATCAGAACCGAGCTGTGCTCGTTGAGGTTATGACCTTCGCCGGGAATGTACACGGTACCTTCCTGCTTGTTCGTCAAGCGCACTCTCGCGATCTTACGCAGAGCCGAATTCGGCTTTTTCGGGGACGTAGTCGAAACGGAAAGGCATACGCCGCGTTTCTGCGGGCATTGACTCATGATAGGCGTTTTGCTCTTTTCCGCCCGCCGTTCCCTGCCGTGCTTGATGAGCTGGTTGATTGTAGGCATTACTTTACCTCCTTGTAAAAATGGAAATTTATCTTAAAATTGCCCTTACGCAATTTAAGAAAGCATTGTTTTGTTCATATTTCCCTTTGAACTTGCAAAAGAAAACGGGGCTGTATGAGGTTCCGCTTCGGACAGGCGGTCTCGCCCTGTCCGCAAAAGAGCACCTGCAGCACGGATCCCGCGGCCGTACCACGGCTTTTCGCCGCCGCTTCGGCGTAAAATCTCTCGGCTGATTACCGTTTGCCGCACGACCGCACGACCGCTTTTTTGCTGTTTTTGGGCGCGCAAAAAAATATGCGCCCACAGTCGCGAATGTTATTTTAGCATTTTACTGATATTTTGTCAAACATTTCAAACAAAAATATCGGCTGTATGCGCAGATTTATGATAAAATAAGCGCTATTTTCCGTATTTTTTCCGCTCTGCTTGACACGGACGCCTTTCTGTGCTACAATCGTTCCGTAAACGAAACGTCGCCGGATACGGCCGAAGGAGAAGAGATGTATATTTTTTGCAGATAAACAATCCAGGCGTACGCGCGCGGGAAGCGAATACCGCGCCGTTTCGCATACTCTGCAAGAAATTTTTCGTTCAGTACCGATACCGAAACGCGGGCAATGCCCGCACGCGCGCCGCGGAAAATTTCCGCGGCTTTTTTATGTTCCGAAAGGAGGAAAAACCATGTCTGCAATTTTTATAAAAAACCTTACGTTTTATTATCCCGGCCAAGCCGACGCCGTATTCGAAAATCTGAACCTGACCCTCGATACCGATTGGAAACTTGCGCTCATCGGCAGAAACGGCCGCGGAAAAACGACTTTGCTGCACCTTTTGGCAGGGAAAACGGGTGGTTATTCCGGAAACATAACCGCCCGGGAAACCTTCGAATACTTCCCTTTTGCTCTGCCCGAAGCGCCCGATTCTCTTTCCGCGCTGTACTGCGCCGTACCCGATTTGCGGCTTTGGGCTTTAAAAAAGGAAATGAACGCGCTTCATTTGCGTGAAGACGTATTGGATCGGCCTTTGCAAACCCTTTCCGGCGGGGAAAAAACCAAATTGCTTTTAGCCGCGCTGTTTTCCAAAGAGGAGGCGTTTCTTCTGATCGATGAGCCGACCAACCACCTTGACGAAATCGGCCGACGGCTTGTAGGAACGTATCTGCGTTCCAAACGGGGGTTTATCCTCGTTTCGCACGATCGCGCGTTTTTGGATCTGTGCTGCGACCACGTGCTGGCCCTGAACCGCAGCGGAACCGAACTGCGCAGCGGATCTTTTTCCGACTGGCAGAGAGACAAAGCCGCTTCCGATGCGGCGGAAGCGGCAAAAAACGAGCGCCTGAAAAAAGAAATTTCCGCGCTGCAAGCTTCCGCCGAACGCGCGGGGCGCTGGGCGGACAAGGTGGAAGCGAGCAAAAATCAGACGGTTGCGGGGCTCCGCCCTGACAAAGGACACATCGGCGCAATGGCGGCAAAGATGGCAAAAAGGGCGAAGGCTCTCGAAAAACGCAGTGAAAAAGCCGCCGAAGAAAAGCGTTTGCTGCTTAAAAATACCGAATTTTACGGTGATTTGAAGCTGTCTCCCATCCGCTTCCGCGCCGAGACCTTATGTTCCGTTTCGCACGTATATGCCGGTTACGGGAACGGCGACGCGGTGCGCGATTTCACCCTATCCGTTCACCGCGGCGAGCGCATCGCCTTAAAGGGCGAAAACGGGAGCGGAAAGAGCTCCGTTTTAAAAATTTTTGCCGGCAAACTGCCGGTTCGGGCAGGGATCGCCGCCATCCCCAATGATCTGATCGTTTCCTATCTTCCGCAAGACGTCCGCTCGATTTCCGGGACGATTGCGGAATATTCCGAAAAAAACGGCGCTTCCCCTTCCCTCGTCATGACCATCCTCAACAAACTCGACTTCCGCAGCGATTCGTTCGGCAAGGATCTTTCCGCATTCAGCGACGGACAAAAAAAGAAGGTCGCTTTGGCCGCATCGCTTGCCGTTCCCGCGCACCTCTATATTTGGGACGAACCGCTCAATTATATCGATCTCGTTTCGCGCATGCTTTTGGAAGAGCTGATCGCGCGCTTTTGCCCGACGATTTTGTTCGTCGAACATGACGCGGCTTTCTGCGCAAACGTCGCCGCAAAAACGGTTTGTTTGTGAATTCTTCCGATCCCGTCGGCGTAAAAAAAGCCCCTTACCCGAAAGAACGGGAAAGGGGGCTTTTTTATTTTTCGATTTACGCGGCTTTTTGCACCGCATTCGCTGCGGCGTAGCCGAACGTGCAATTTGCCGAAGCGTCGATATCGGCGGAATACTCGGTATCTTCCGCAACGACGGAAGCCTCAAACGCGACGGTCGCCGACAAAGAAACAAGCTTCATATCCTTATCCGCTTGTACAATGATCGTAATATCCGCCTGTGCGATGTTGAGCGTGTCCATAACAGCGATCGTGGGTGCAAAGGGAAGACCTGTCTGCTCCGCAACGGTTACCGCGAGAATGCTATCCCATATAAATCCGACCTTGAGCATCCCGCCCAGCGCAACCAGCTGCCCGATGCCGGAAAATGTCATCTGCTCAAAGCCTTCGATGGACTGCAAAAGCGGATTCACGACCTCCGATACAGGCGTTTTGCCCTTTCCTTCAAGCTTCGCCGCGATGTCTTCGCCGAGAATGAGCGACAGCACATTGATCACGTCTGCGGATTCAAAGCCGTACAGAGCGAATATCTTATCCAACTCGGCAAAAAATTCATCGAAAGTAATTTGTTCCGTAAAGACTTTTGCCGTCCATGCGGCCAATGCCGCCGTGCCTTCCTCTTCCGCATATTCGCCTCCGAACAATACGGAAGCAAGAACGTCGCCCAGCTGCTTATCGGCATTTTCCTGTAAAAATCCGACGACCGTATCGACAACCTGCGTCTGTAACAGCTCGGCCGCCGTCAGAGGTAAAATCAATTCGTAGCCGCTGTTATCGGCGGATGCGGGAACAGTTCCCGTCAAAGACAAATCATATTTTTCCAGCGATGCAAGCAATTGCCGCGCAAAGTCTGCACCCGGCGCGTATGTACCTTCAAAAGTCTTATCCACCTCTTCGGATATAGGATTTCCGTCGCCGACTTTAACCGACGTACTGCCCTTCGCCGTCGCCGCAAGAGTGATCGAAAATCCTTCCGCTTCCGATATGTTCTGCAACACACCGGAAAGAAAGGCGTCCATCGCGACCGGCTGCAACGCATCTTCGCCGCTGTTACTGTTATTATCGCCGTCGGAATTACCGCCCTGCTCGGTATTGCTGCCGCCGTTTTGATCGTTTTCCGCATCGGAACATGCGGCAAAAGCAAACAGTGCCGTAAAAGCCAATACGAACGCAAAGAGTACGGTTAAAAATTTTCTCATTGATAGCCTCCACCCATTTTGTGGTTAAATCATATCATATTTTTGTCATGTTTGTCAATAATTTTTATGACAACATATTACAAAGTTAAACTTCAAAATGCATTTGCATTCGTATTGCCGGAAACGGCCTTCTGAACTTTTGCTATACAAAATCATGAAACCAACAGGGCTTCGCCGAATGGCGAAGCCCTGTTCTGAAACACTTTTTAAATTCAGCCCTCTGCAGGCTCTTCGATATCGAACGCTTCGCGCGTCTCCTCGATGAGATCGTCGCTTTCGCGATGCCCCGTTACGAGCTGCGGACTCATATTCTTGTAGTCGCGCACGCCCGTTCCCGCAGGGATCAGCTTGCCGATGATAACGTTTTCTTTCAAACCGATGAGAGGATCGACCTTGCTCTTGATCGCAGCCTCGGTGAGGACGCGCGCCGTTTCCTGGAAGGATGCGGCCGACAGGAACGAATCGGTAGAGAGCGCGGCTTTCGTGATGCCGAGCAACACGCGCTTTGCGGTTGCGGGACGGCCGCCGTTTTGGATCGCCCGTTCGTTTTCGTCTTCGAACGTGAACATGTCTACGAGTTCGCCGGGGAGCATTTCGGTATCGCCGCAGTTTTCGATGCGGACTTTGCGCATCATCTGGCGCACGATGATTTCTACGTGCTTATCGTTGATGTCAACGCCCTGCGAACGGTATACCGACTGTACTTCGTTGAGGATATAGTCCTGCACGCCCTTCACGCCCTGGATGCGCAGGATATCCTGCGGGTTTACAGAGCCGCCGTTGAGCTGCGTGCCGGGTTCGACTTTGTCGCCCGTTTTGATCTTGAGTTCGGCGTTGAACGGGAGCATATAGTCTTTCTTTTCCGCGCCCGTAAACTCGTCGCGGATCACGATATGCTTCTGATTGTCCTGCTCGCTGACGTAGGCGATACCTGCCACTTCGCACAGTGTCGCCACGCCCTTGGGTTTTCTCGCTTCGAAAAGCTCTTCGACGCGGGGAAGACCCTGCGTGATGTCTCCCGTCGCCGCGATACCGCCCGTATGGAAGGTACGCATCGTAAGCTGCGTGCCCGGCTCGCCGATGGACTGTGCCGCGATCGTACCGACCGCTTCGCCGACCTGGATCGGCTGACCCGTCGCCATGTTTTTGCCGTAGCACTTCGCGCACACGCCGTGGCGGGAGGTGCAGGTGAATACGCTGCGGATGGATACTTCCTGAATGCCCGCGGCTACGATCTCGTCCGCTTTTTCTTCCGTGATCATCTCGTTGACGGGGACGATGATCTCGCCCGTCTGCGGATGCACGACGTCTTCGGAGACGAAGCGCCCGACCAGACGGTCGTGCAGGCTTTCGATTTCGCCGTTGGGGCCGACGATCGCGGAAATCTTCATGCCGCGGGGTTTTTTGCCCGCACAGCAATCTTCTTCGCGCACGATAACGTCCTGCGAGACATCTACGAGACGGCGGGTAAGATACCCGGAGTCTGCCGTTTTCAGAGCCGTATCCGCCAAGCCTTTGCGGCCGCCGTGCGACGAAATGAAGTATTCGAGAACGGTAAGCCCTTCGCGGAAGCAGGATTTAACGGGAATTTCGATCATTTTACCTTGCGGGTTGACCATCAGGCCGCGCATGCCCGCAAGCTGCTTGATCTGGTCGATGGAACCGCGCGCGCCCGAATTCGCCATCATCCAGATGGGGTTGAAATCGTCGGCGTCTTTGCGCAGTTCCGCCGTAACTTCGTCGGTCGTCTCTTTCCAGACGTTTACGACGGCGTTGTAGCGCTCTTCCTCTTTTAAAAGGCCGCGCGCAAATTTCTTTTCGATGGTTTCGACCTTCTTTTCCGCTTCGGCGATCATCCCCTTCTTCGTATCGGGGATATGCATATCGAAGACCGAAGTCGTCAAAGCGCCGATCGTGGAATACTTAAAGCCGAGCGCCTTGATCTTATCGAGCACTTCCGCCGCCTTGGGGGCGCCGCCCGTCTTGAAGCAACGGTCGACGATCTTGGAAATCATCTTCTTATCGACGGGCACGCTCTTGGGCCTGCCGAGATCGTCTTTCTTATATGCGCTCAGTTCGTACTGCAAATAGTCTTCTTTCGTTTCGCGGGGCACGAAGCCGAGATCCTGCGGGATCGCCTCGTTGTAGATGATGCGGCCCACGGTCGTGAGGACGCGCCCGGTAACTTCGGCCACCGGTTCACCGTTTTCGTCGGTAAATTTCCCTTCCGGCAATTTTACCGTACGGCGCACGTAAATTTCGTCCTGCAAAGTGATCACTTTGGTCTGATAGGCCATGATCGCCTCGTCTTCGGACGTATAGATGCCGGCACGATACTGTTCGGCGCCCTCGGTGCCTTCCGGAACTTCGTTGTGGTCTTTATCGTACCAACGGCCGTCGTAACGGCGCACGATGGTCAGATAATATGCGCCCAAGATCATGTCCTGCGTGGGCGTCATGACCGGCTTGCCGTCCGAAAGCTTCAGGATATTGTTCGAAGAGAGCATGAGGAAACGTGCTTCCGCCTGCGCTTCGATGGAAAGAGGCACGTGCACGGCCATCTGGTCGCCGTCGAAGTCGGCGTTGAACGCGCCGCAGACGAGCGGATGGATCTTGATGGCGCGCCCTTCGATGAGAACGGGCTCGAACGCCTGAATGGAGAGGCGGTGCAGCGTCGGGGCGCGGTTCAAAAGCACGGGATGCTCTTTGATAACGCCTTCCAGCACGTCCCAAACGGACGGCTTTGCCTTTTCGACTGCGCGCTTCGCGCTCTTTATATTGTGGCACTGGCCGCTTTCGACCAGCTTTTTCATGATGAACGGTTTGAACAGCTCGATCGCCATCTCTTTGGGGAGACCGCACTGATAGAGCTTGAGTTCAGGCCCGACGACGATAACCGAACGGCCGGAATAGTCGACGCGCTTGCCCAAAAGGTTTTGACGGAAACGCCCCTGCTTGCCGCGCAAAAGCCCGGAAAGGGATTTGAGTTCGCGGTTGGAAGGGCCGGAAATCGCTTTGCCGCGGCGGCCGTTGTCGATCAATGCGTCGACGGCTTCCTGCAGCATGCGCTTTTCGTTTTTGACGATCATATCCGGAGCGCCGAGTTCCATAAGCCTTTTCAGACGGTTGTTGCGGTTGATGACGCGGCGGTAAAGGTCGTTGAGGTCGGAAGTCGCGAATCTGCCGCCGTCCAGCTGCACCATCGGGCGCAGATCGGGCGGGATGACGGGCAACACCGTTAAAATCATCCATTCGGGGCGGTTGCCGCTTTTGCGGAAAGCCTCGATGATCTCGATGCGCTTCACCGCGCGCAGGCGCTTGCTTCCGCTCGGGTTGTTTTCGATGATGTCCTTCGTCTCTTTGCTCTCTTTTTCGAGGTCGATCGCCTGCAAAAGTTCGCGGATCGCCTCCGCGCCCATGCCGACTTTCAGACCGGTTACGCTCGAATCGCCGTATTGCTCCTCGATTTCGCGCAGATCTTTGTCCGTAATGACCTGCTTGTAAGCGAGCGTGGTAATTTTACCGGGATCCAAGACCACGTATGCGGCAAAATAGATGACCTGCTCGAGCTGTTTGGGCCCCATGTCGAGCAAAAGCCCGATGCGCGAAGGGACGCCGCGGAAATACCAGATATGCGACACGGGCGCCGCGAGTTCGATGTGCCCCATGCGTTCGCGGCGGACTTTCGCCCGCGTAACTTCAACGCCGCACTTCTCGCAGATGATGCCCTTGTAGCGGATGCGCTTATATTTACCGCAGTGGCATTCCCAGTCTTTGGTCGGTCCGAAAATCTTTTCGCAGAACAAGCCGTCCTTTTCGGGCTTCTGGGTGCGGTAATTGATGGTTTCCGGCTTGGTTACTTCGCCGTACGACCATTCTCTGATTTTTTCGGGAGACGCAACTCCGATCTGTATAGAGTCAAAATCGTTTAATTCGTACATAATAATCCTCCCGCTTCTTTACTCTTCGTCCGTGTCGGCCTCGTCGTCGGCATCGTCTTCGTCGTCGAGGTCGTCAAGGTCATCCAAATCGTCGAGATCGTCCTCGCCGAACAGATCGGCAGAGGTAAAATCTTCGTCTTCCTCGTCTTCCTCGAAAATTGAATCCATTCCGAGATCTTCTTCGTCTTCGTCCTCGTCGTCGAAGCTGAAATCGAGTTCTTCGACGTCCTCGTCATGCCTGTCGTCGCGTTCGTCGGCGTCGAGTTCCGCATCGGAAAGATCTTTCAGCTGCAGCTCATCCTTGCTTTCGGTAAGGACTTTCACGTCGAGCGCGAGGGACTGCAATTCTTTAAACAGCACCTTGAACGCTTCGGGGATGCCCGGTTCGGAGATATTGTTGCCCTTTACGATGCTCTCGTACGTCTTTACGCGGCCGACGATATCGTCCGACTTGACGGTGAGGATCTCCTGCAGAATGTGCGCAGCGCCGTACGCTTCCAGCGCCCAGACTTCCATTTCGCCGAAACGCTGACCGCCGAACTGCGCCTTACCGCCGAGCGGCTGCTGCGTAACCAGCGAGTACGGGCCGATGGAGCGGGCATGAATTTTATCGTCGACGAGGTGGCAGAGCTTGATCATATACATCTGTCCCACCGTCGTGCGGTTTTCGAACGGTTCGCCCGTGCGTCCGTCGTACAGCTGAATCTTGCCGTCGACCTTCCCGTTCGGATTTACGATATTGTTTTCCGCAAAGAGCTGCCGGATATCCTGCTCGGTCGCGCCGTCGAATACGGGCGTGGCGATCTTCCAGCCGAGCTGTTTGCACACGTGCCCCAGGTGCACTTCCAAAACCTGCCCGATGTTCATTCGGGAAGGAACGCCCAAGGGGTTCAGAACGATCTGCATCGGCGTGCCGTCCGCCATGAAAGGCATATCGCTTTCAGGCAGTATGCGCGAGATGACGCCCTTGTTGCCGTGGCGGCCCGCCATCTTATCGCCGACGGAGATTTTACGCTTCTGCGCGATATATACGCGCACCAATTTATTTACGCCGGGAGAAAGTTCGTCTTTGTTCTCGCGCGTGAAGATCTTGACGTCTACGACGACGCCGCCTTCTCCGTGAGGAACGCGCAGAGAGGTATCGCGCACTTCGCGCGCCTTTTCGCCGAAGATCGCGCGCAGCAGGCGCTCTTCCGGCGTAAGCTCCGCTTCCCCTTTCGGGGTAACTTTGCCGACGAGGATATCGCCGCTGCCGACTTCCGCGCCGACGCGGATGATACCGTCTTCATCGAGGTCTTTCAGAGCGTCGTCGCCGACGTTCGGTATATCGCGCGTGATCTCTTCTTCGCCGAGTTTCGTATCGCGCGCTTCCGTTTCGTGCTCTTCGATGTGGATGGACGTGAACACGTCTTCCCGCACCAATTTTTCGGAAATGAGGATAGCGTCCTCGTAATTATAGCCCTCCCATTCCATGAAACCGATGAGGATGTTCTTGCCGAGAGCGAGTTCTCCGTTGTTGGTGGAGGGCCCGTCGGCGATGATCTCCCCTTCCTCGACGCGGTCGCCCGTATTGATGATCGGGCGCTGGTTGAGGCAGGTCCCCTGGTTGGAACGCTCGAATTTTTTCAGTTTGTACTCGTCCACGAATCCGTCGTCGCGGCGGATGCGGATCAGATCGCTGGAAACGCCGACCGCTTTGCCCGCGGCCTTCGCCCTGACCATTACGCCGGAATCGCGCGCGATGGCCGCTTCGATGCCCGTGGCGACGATCGGGCTTTCCGTCTTCAGCAGAGGCACCGCCTGGCGCTGCATGTTCGAACCCATCAGCGCGCGGTTCGTATCGTCGTTTTCCAGGAACGGGATGAGCGCGGTCGCGACGGAAACGAGCTGCTTCGGCGAAACGTCCATGTAGTCGATCATATCCTTGGGCAGCTGCGTGATCTCCGCCTGCCTGCGGCAGGAAACGCGGTCGTTTACGAACGTACCGTCTTCGTTCAGCGGTTCGTTCGCCTGCGCCACGACGTACTTGTCCTCTTCGTCGGCGGTGAGGTAATCCACTTCGTCGGTTACGCGCACGATGCTTGCATGACCGTGTTCGTCGATCCCCTCTTTGTGTACGCGGCGGTACGGGCTCATGATAAAGCCGTACTCGTTGACCTTTGCAAACGTTGCGAGCGAGGAGATCAGACCGATGTTCTGACCTTCGGGCGTTTCGATCGGGCACATGCGGCCGTAGTGGCTGTGGTGCACGTCGCGGACGTCGAACGTCGCACGGTCGCGGTTCAGGCCTCCGGGGCCGAGTGCGGAAAGTTTCCGTTTATGCGTAAGCTCTGCGATCGGGTTGGTCTGATCCATGAACTGCGACAGCTGCGAAGAGCCGAAAAATTCGCGGATGACCGCCGAAACGGGGCGCACGTTGATGAGGCCCGAAGGCGTTACTTCGTTGGGATCCTGCGTTGCCATGCGCTCTTTGATGAGGCGCTCCAAACGCGCAATGCCCACGCGCAGCTGGTTTTGCAGAAGTTCGCCCACGCTGCGCACGCGGCGGTTGCCGAGGTGGTCGATATTGTCGATGGTGCCGATGCCGTAGCGGAGATCGAGATTGGTCGAAATAGCCGCTATGACGTCGTCTACCGTAATGTGCCTGTGGTTGAGTTTATCGACGAGAGGACGGATGACCTTCTTTTCTTCGGGAGTGATGCTCACTTCGGCGCGGCCGAGAATTTCGTGGAAAAGTTTGCAGGCCTCAACGAACTTGACGCGGTTTTCCCTTCTCTTCTCGCGGTTCTTGCGCTCTTCCGCCTTTTCGTCGTCCGTCTTTTTTGTCTCAACGGTGAAATAAACCTGGTTGATCCTGTCGAGATAGTGTTCGGCTACCGTTTCGACATCCGCATTGTCGCAGGCGGCGGCGATCTCTTTCGAAAATACAAAATTCGGATAATAGACCGTGGGAAGAAGGCCGAAGCTCTTCGGATTCTTATCCGAAACCGCCTTGAAATCGACGGTATTGTTGCCGATCACGCGGTGTTTGATGCGTCCCGCCCGTTCGTCGGAGACAATGACTTCGACGACGTTGATGCCGGCATTCTGGATTTCGAACGCCTTTTCTTCGGTGATCTTTTCCTCTTTCGAAACGATGATCTCGCCCGTTTCGGGATTGAAAATATCTTCCGCGGAAACACAGCCGGGCAGACGGTAAGCGATGTTGAGTTTTTTGTTGAACTTATAGCGCCCTACCTTTACCACGTCGTAGCGGCGGGGATCGAAAAAGAGATTATGCAGATGCTGCCGCACGGAATCATCCGTCGGCACTTCGCCGGGGCGAAGCCTTCTGTACAGCTCGATCAAGCCGTCCTGCTCGCTTTTGGCGGTATCCTTTTCGATGGTCGCGGCGATCATCCGGTCGTTGCCGAAAATGTCGGTGATGGCGACGTCCGACCCGAAGCCGAGCGCGCGCAAAAGCACCGTCGCGCAGATCTTTCTCTTTCTGTCGACGTGCACCCACATCACGCCCTGCGAATCCTGCTCGAACTCCAGCCAGGCGCCGCGGTTGGGAATGACCGTAGTTTTGAACATCTCGCGGCCGGTCTTGTCCTTTTCCGACTCGTTATATGCGCCCGGAGAGCGCACGAGCTGCGATACGATAACGCGTTCCGCACCGTTGATGATAAAGGAGCCGTTTTCGGTCATCAGCGGGAAATCGCCCATGAATACGTCTTGGTCGATCACTTCTTCCTTGACTTTGTTCACGAGGCGGACTTTTACGCGGAGGGGAAGCGCGTAGGTAGCGTCGCGGTTTCTGCATTCCTTTTCGTCGTATTTGGGTTTCGTGCCGAATTCATGGTCGAGGAAATACAACTCAAAGTGGTCGGAATAATCGGTAATGGGAGAAAAATCCTCGAACACTTCGCCGATACCCTCTTCGATAAAAGACCGATACGAATCTTTTTGGATCTCGACGAGGTCGGGGATCTCGATCACCTCGTTGATGTTGCCGAATTTCCTTCTCTCTGTTTTGCCGTACTTTTGAATAGGTAAATTCATCAAAACGCATGCTCCTTAAAAATTTCGTTCATGGCTGCGAAAAACCTCGGTGCGTTCCCGGCAGACGCGAAAAAAATTTTTTCGCTCATTTATCCTCCGCCTCTTTACAACTTTGGAATTTTGCTGTATAATGTACGGGAACGATTCAGGACGGCGCGCTCTTTAATATTTATACCATATTATTATAAAAGGCCGCCCGTTTTCCCGTTTTTTACCCCTGCAAAAGGATAAAAAGGGTAAAAACCACATTATATTCCATAATGATACAGTTTGATATTATATAAAAATTTAAAAAAAATGTCAACTGCTTTTTAACGGTTGGCTTTTCTTTTTTCCGAAAAAAGGTAAAATTTTCGCGCATTCGACAAATAAACTGAAAATCGGCGCGAAAATGCCGGAGCGCGTTCTCGCCCCGAAACCAAATTTCGGCAGGGAGTGCAGATATGAGGATCGACAAATTTTTGAAAGTTTCGCGCATATTGAAGCGGCGGACGGTTGCGGGCGACGCCTGCAAAGCGGGAAAAGTGAGCGTGAACGGCCGCGAAGTAAAGCCTGCATACGCGCTCAAAATCGGAGACGAAGTCGAGCTGAAATTTTCGGCGGGTTCGCTGAAATTCCGCGTCCTCGCCCTCAAAGAGACAGTCAAAAAGGACGAGGCGGCGGCGCTGTATGAAATCATCGAAGAATAAAATCGTCTGTCGCCGCATCGCCGAATGCGAAATTTGCCGCGGATTGTTTGCAAACTTCAATCGTCGGCAAGTCGTGAAACGTTGCCTTCGCCGCATAGACGGGGCATGGAGGGAAGCGGACGCGCCCTTTATCGACGATTGGAGCGAAGAGGATTACGCCTTTTTGGTTAAATGCCTGCGCAATACGCTGCAAACGGGCGGCGCCGTATTCGGCGCCTTTGCCGACGGTGAACTGAAAGGCTTTGCCTCCGTCGAAAGCAAGCCCTTCGGCAAAAACGGCGCGTACCGCGATCTGACCGCCCTTCACGTTTCGGAAGAGCTGCGCGGCAAAGGGATCGGAACGCAATTGTTTCTGTCGGCAAAAGCATGGGCGAAAGCGCAGGGAGCCGAAAAGCTGTATATTTCCTCCCATTCCGCTGCAGAAAGCCAGGCATTTTACCTGGCCATGGGCTGCTGCGACGCGCGCGAACGCAACGAAGAACACGTCCGCCGAGAGCCGTTTGACCGCCAATTGGAATGCTCGCTATAAAAAGAGGAAACCATGAAAATCATCGCTGTTATACCCGCGGCGGGCACAGGCACGCGCGCGGGGTTTTCCAACAATAAAATACTGCAAAAAATCGGCGGCGTTTCCGTACTCGCGCGGACCGTATCCGCTTTTGCCCGAAACGAAGCGGTTGCAGGCGTGTTTGTATGCGTCAACGGCGCGGACCGCGAAGAAATTTCGCGCGAGCTCGCCCCGTATAAAAATATTCGGCTCGTTTCGGGCGGCAAGACGCGCACCGAATCGGTAAAAAACGCCCTCGATGCGCTTGCAGCGCTCCCCTGCCCCCCCGACTATGTGCTTGTACACGACGCGGCGCGCCCGTATGTTTCGCAAAAAATAATCGACAACTGCATCCGAACGATGCGCTCGCACGGAAGCGCCGTATGCGCCCTGCCCTGCACGGATACCCTGATCCGGGCGCAGAGCGGAATGATCGCCGGCCGCTACGACCGCGAAACGGCGTATACGCTGCAGACGCCGCAGGGATTCGGTTTTACTGAACTTTTAGCTGCCTATCGGAAGATCACCGCCGAAGATGAATTTACCGACGATTCGGGCGTGTACGCGAAATACGTCGCCCCGCCCTTCTTATTCATCGGCGAGCGATCCAATATTAAACTTACGTTTCGGGAGGATTTTGCGATGCAGGAAACGCGCACGGGAATCGGCGTCGATACGCACGCGTTTGCAGTGGCGGAAACAAAACAGCGGGGCGTCGTCGGCCCGAACAGCGGTAAAGAAGAACCTTTCATCGTCCTCGGCGGCGTACGCATTCCGCACGGGCGCAAACTTTCCGCCCACAGCGACGGAGACGTGTTATGCCACGCCGTGATGGACGCCCTGCTTTCGGCGGCGGGACTGGCGGACATCGGGCACTACTTCCCCGATACCGACCCGCAATACAAGGGAGCCGACAGTTTGACTATGCTCGCAAAAGTGCGCGAACTGATCGAAAACGAGGGGTATTGCGTGGGAAATATCTCGGCGGCGATCGTCGCCGAGGCGCCGAAGCTCGCCCCCCATATCGCGAAAATGAAACAAAATCTTGCGGACGTGCTGCGCATTTCGGAAACAGCAGTCGGCATTTCCGCCGGAACGAACGAAGGACTCGGCTACCTCGGACGCGGCGAAGGGATCACGGTGATCGCAAATGTTCTTTTGTATAAAAAACAAATTTACTGAAAAGGAGGGAGATCAGGAACCTATGCGTTTAGGTATCGGACTGTATGTAAAAAACAGCGTACAGGCAGTACAAAAATATATAAAAGCCTTTTCTTTGCGGCTCGGCTACCACGTTTTAAACGACGACGCACTTACTTTCACAGCGAACTGTACGACGGCGAGGGGGAATTGTTTTGCGTGAGCGAATCGGGCGAACAGGCAAACGGCTGTCCCGTAGAACTTGGTTTTACTTTTGAAACGAAAGAACAGCTGGAAAACGCATTTATGGTGTTGCGCGAAAACGGACGGGTCAAACTTGAACCGGGCGAACTTCCGTGGAGCCCTCTCGCCGCAATCGTGACGGACGAATTTGGTATTAACTGGTATCTTTCCCTGCCTCAACATCGTCCTCCGAAAGACTTCCGCCCTTAAAGCGGACATACAGAACTTTCCGCAACCCGAAAAGGAATAACAATTATGGCTAAATCGAAATCCGTTTACATATGTTCCGAGTGCGGAGCGCAAAGCCCGCAATGGCTCGGAAGGTGCCCTTCCTGCGGGAAATTCGGCACCCTCGTCGAAGAGATCGCCGAGGCGCCCGTTTTGCAAAAACAGCCGAAGCGCGAGCGCTCCGCTTCGGCAAGGCGGCCCGTTCCCCTTTCCGAAGTGCATGAAGAAAAGTTTGCCCGCGTCTCTTCAGGCATTTCCGAACTGGATACCGTGCTCGGCGGCGGCATCGTACCCGGTTCGCTCGTGCTGATCGGCGGCGACCCCGGCATCGGCAAGAGCACCTTGCTCACAGAAGTTTCCGCCCACCTCTCCAAAAGAGAAAAAGTGCTGTACGTTTCCGCGGAAGAAAGCTGTTCGCAAGTGAAAATGCGCTGTTCGCGCCTGAAGCTCGATTCTTCCAACCTGCTGCTGCTCAACGAGACCTGCCTGGAAGACATCGAAGAGGCGATCGGCGACGAAAAATTTGTCGTTATCGACTCGATTCAGGCTGTTTATACGAGCGAAATGTCTTCGGCGGCGGGATCCGTCGGCCAAGTGCGCGAATGCGCGGGCAAACTGCAGCGCATCGCCAAAAGCCGCGGCATCACCTTTTTTATCGTCGGACACGTAACCAAAGAAGGCTCGCTCGCCGGACCGAAAGTGCTCGAGCACATCATGGATACCGTCTTGTATTTCGAGGGAGAAAAGGAGGACAATTACAAGATCCTGCGCGCCGTAAAAAACCGATTCGGTTCGGTACAGGAAGTGGGCGTTTTTGAAATGACGGGGGAAGGCATCTTCGGCGTAACCGACTATTCGGGGGTTTTCCTCTCCGAAAACCGCGGTGAAGCGGCGGGCAGCTGCGTTACTCCTTCGGAAACGGGCAACCGCTGCATGATGGTCGAAATACAGACGCTGATGGCAAAGACCGCTTACGGGCTGCCCCGGCGCATGCCGCTCGGCATCGATTACAATAAACTTGCCCTGCTCATCGCCGTGCTTGAAAAGCGGTGCGGGCTCCCCTTCTTCAACCAGGACGTTTACCTGAACGCAATGGGCGGAATACGATTGAACGAGCCGGCCGTAGACCTCGCCGTCTGCGCGGCGCTCGCCGGCGGACATAAAAACCGCCCCATCGATAAATATACCGCCGTATTCGGCGAAGTTGGACTGACCGGGGAAGTGCGCGGCGTTTCCTATGCGGAAAAACGGGTGAACGAATGCATCAAAATGGGCTTTCAAAGCGTCGTTTTTCCCGCCAAAAACTTCAAGAGCGTAAAAAAATTTGAAGATAAGATCCGTCTGGTCCCCGTTCAGTACGTGAATCAGATGATCAAAAAACTTTTTCCCGAAGAAAGCAGCAAGGAATAAATTTTTTTGCGCCTGTTTTCTGTGCGGACTAATTTTTTCGCCGTCGGGCGGAGCGCGAAAAAGCGCTCCGCTTTTTTTATAAAAATTTTTTCCGAAAGGGTTGACAAGCGCAAATGATTGCGCTATACTTAATACAGTTAATACAGATAATACAGTAAATACAGAAATCGGAGAGCCATGATGGAAATACGGCTGCGCGGGCACAAAAACATCAGCGAAGAGATCGCGGAAGAATACGAAAAATATATCCGGTTCGGAGCTTTGCGCGAGGGGGAAAAGCTGCCCTCTTGCCGCGCGCTCGCCGCGCAGCTCGGTATAAACCCGAACACGGTGGAGAGAGCCTTTTCCGAATTGGAAAAGCGCGGACTGGTGCGGACTCTCCCGAAAAAAGGAGTGTTTGTATGCGCTGCCGGCGGACAAAGCCATGCAATAATCGAGGCAGAACGGCAGATCGCCGCCATGAAAGGCGCAGGATTGACGCGCGGAGAGATCGAAAGGCTCGTACAAAAAGTGTACGGCGAGGAGGACGGAAAATGATCGAACTGAAAAACATCGAAAAGAATTACGGAGAACGGTCGGCCCTGCACGGACTGACGGTTGCCGTGCCGGACGGAAGCGTATTCGGCGCGGTCGGCGTGAACGGTGCGGGAAAATCTACCCTGCTCCGCCTGATGGCCGGCGTTTTGCGCGAGGACGGCGGCGAGATCCTGTACGACGGAGAACCCGTTTACGAAAATATTGCGGTAAAGAAGAACATCTTTTTTCTGCCGGACGAGCCGTTTTACTCTTCCGGAACGACGGGAAAGCAGCTTGCCGATCTGTACAAGGCTTTTTACGCGGACTTCGACGAAAACGCCTTCGAAAGCCGCTGTACCCTGTTCGATTTGGATAGAAACGCGCCCGTGCGCAATTTTTCCAAGGGAATGCGGCGGCAGATATTCCTATCCCTTGCACTGGCATGCAGGCCGAAGTACCTGCTTTTGGACGAGGCGTTCGACGGCCTGGACCCGCAAGCGAGGCTGGAATTCAAGCGCGCGCTGATCGATCTGACGGAAAACGGAAGCACGGCGGTGATCGCTTCGCACTCCCTGCGGGAACTGACCGATATCTGCACCGATTTCGCTTTGCTCGGCGACGGAAAAGCCGAACTGTGCGGAAACCTGCAGGACAGCCTTGCCTTCATCCATAAATTCCAAGCGGCGTTCGACCGAGAGATCGGAAGAAGCGATCTGCCTTTCGAATGCGTCGCGTTCGAAAGGCAGGGCAGGATCGTTCAGGTGATCGCCCGCGGAGACGCCGAAACCATACGCGGACAGATTGAGGCACTGTCTCCGCTGTTTGCGGAAGAGATACCCATCGATTTCGAAGAATTTTTCCTCGCGGAAACGGACAGGAGGCAAAAATGAAAAAGTTTCTCGCATACGAATTCAAACGTTTGCTTCTGCCCCTGTGTATTTTTACGGCAATCGCGACGGTACTCTTTGCCGTATGCGCACTGACGACCGATTTTATCAGCTTTCGGCTCTTTCCCATCGACGAATTCGGCGAAGCATTTGATCGGATAGAATATCCGGTTAATTCCCTGCTGTTTATCCCTGCGGCGATTTTATGCGTGCTGTGTACCGCCGTACCCGTCATGCAATATTCCTACCGCATGAAGAAGCGGAGCGTCGACCTGTGGTATTCCCTCCCGATCAAACGGGAAACGCTGCTGTTCGGCCGCACCGCCGCGGGCCTTGCGCTCGTGTTTATTCCGTACGCCGTTTCTTACTGGGTCGGATTTACCATCATTGCTTGCAGCGAAAACCTTTTCCGTCTCTCCTATTACGTCCCCCTGTTTTTCGCATCCGTTCCTCTCGGGGTCTTACTGTTCGGCGTCAACTCTTTTTTGTATACCCGCGCCAATACGGTGGGAGACGGCATCCTTTTCATGCTCGTCGGGGCATTTCTGCTCGCCATGCCCTTCCTGTATCTGTCGTTAAATTTTCAAACTGATTTGCCGTCCGCGCTGACCAATCTTACAAATTATATCACCTTCGGCCCCTTGTGCTGGCTGTTTGCAGGCTTTGACAGCGCGATTTGCGGAAACGCCGTTTCTATACAGAACCCCGCGGTCCTGTATACCCTTGCGGCCGCCGAAGGAGTTCTGGCATATTTCGGGCTCTTCTTTACGGCCAAGGAACACAGGGCGGAAAATGCAGGCCAGCTTTCCGACTCCTTTTTCGGATACAGAGTGCTGATCCCCGCATATCTGTTCTTCGGAGCCTGCTGCGCGACGGGCGGCGGCGCTTTTCAGGCTTCTGCGGCGGTGGTCCTCGTCCTCTTACTCATTGCCGGGCTGGTCGCCTTCTTTGCCTATCGGCGTTCCTTCCGCCTGAAACTTGCGGACATACTATCCATTGCCTTGCCTCTCGCGGCGGGAGCGGCGGTCGCGGCGATCACTGCCGCCGTTCTATAACATCTAAACAGCGCAACAGGGCGAAGCCGAAACGGCTTCGCCCTATTTTTAAGTTTGTAATAAAGCCTGTCTTTCGCAAAGTTCCGCGCAGATCCGGTCGCGCTTCCTTTCAGACCTTAGCTTCGGTACAGCGCACGGATGCGTTCGGCCGCTTCTTCCGTCGTTTCTTCGCTCGCAAAGGCGGTAAGACGAAAATATCCCTGCCCGTTTTTGCCGAAGCCGCAGCCCGGCGTCCCCACGACGTTCGCCTCATGCAGGAGATGATCGAAAAATGCCCAGCTGTCTGCAAAGTCGGGACATCTGAACCAAACGTACGGGGAATTTTTCCCGCCCGTATACCATATGCCGAGCCCGTCGAGGCAGTCGCTCAGCCTCTTCGCGTTGCGGCGGTACACCTCTAAATTCTGCTGTATCTGCCTTTCTCCTTCTTCCGTAAATACCGCCGAAGCCCCCCGCTGCACAATGTACGAGACTCCGTTGAACTTGGTCGTCTGGCGGCGGAGCCACATCTTATTGAGCGAAAGCCCCGCCCTTTTCAGGGCGTTCGGGACTACGGTATAGCCGCACCGCGTGCCGGTAAACCCCGCCGTTTTGGAAAAGGAACAAAATTCAATCGCGCATTCCTTTGCGCCTTCGATCTCAAAAATGCTCCGCGCCGCTTCACTGCCGCGCACAAAACATTCGTATGCGGCATCGTACAAAATCACCGCCCCGCGCCTGTTCGCATAATCGACCCAGCTTTGCAGCTGTTCGCGCGTATATGCCGCGCCCGTCGGGTTGTTCGGCGAACAGATGTAGATAATATCCGCCTCGACCGCCTCGTCCGGCATGGGGAGAAAACCGTTCTCTTTCGACGCGTCGGCGAATATGATCCGCCGCCCCGCCATCACGTTCGTATCCACATAGACGGGATAAACCGGGTCGGGCACGAGCACGGTATTTTCGACATCGAAAAGATCGAGAATGTTGCCGAGATCGCTCTTCGCCCCGTCCGATACAAAGATCTCGTTCGCTTCCAGCGCGATGCCCCGCCGCGCATAATAGCCGCGTATGCTCTCCCGCAAAAAATCGTACCCCTGTTCGGGGCCGTATCCGCGGAAAGTTTCCTTTCTGCCCATTTCGTCCACGGCGGCGCGCATGGCCGCGACGACGGCGGGAGCGAGCGGCAGTGTTACGTCTCCGATGCCCATCCGCAATATCTTTGCGGACGGATGTTCGCGCGCGTATTCCTCTACCTTCCGCGCGACGGTGGAAAACAAGTAGCTCTCTTCCAGCCGGGTATAGTTCAAATTGGGTTTCATTGACTGCTCCTTACTCTTTCTTTTTGTTTTCTCGCCGCACGAGAGCCGCCGCTATGAATTCCCGGAACAGCGGGTGCGCCGCATTCGGGCGCGACTTAAATTCGGGATGGAACTGTACGCCGACAAAGAAAGGATGCGACGGGATTTCGACCGCTTCGACGAGCAGGCCGTCCGGCGACGTCCCGCTGATCCGCATCCCGCTCTTTTCGAATAAATCGCGGTAATCGTTGTTAAATTCGAACCGATGGCGGTGCCGCTCGGAAATCAGGTCTTTGCCGTACGCTCTGTGCAAAACGGTGCCTTCGCGTACCCGGCACGGATATGCGCCGAGGCGCATGGTCCCGCCCATCTTCACCCCGAGCTGATCGGGCATGATATCGATCACGGAATGTTCGCCCGCAGGGTCGAATTCCGAAGAATTCGCATCCTCGTACCCCAAAACGCCGCGCGCAAATTCGATTGCGGCGACCTGCATCCCCAAACAGATGCCGAGGTACGGTATCCCCCGTTCGCGCGCATATTTCGCCGCGGCGATCTTGCCCTCGATGCCGCGGCCGCCGAAACCGCCCGGAACCAAAATACCGTCGGCGTCTTTCAGAAACTGCTCCGCATTCGCGTCCGTCAAGCACTCGCTGTCGATCCAGTCGATCTCCGTTTCGGCAGAATTCTCAAAGCCCGCGTGCGTGAGCGCCTCGGCAACGGAGAGATATGCGTCGTGCAGGCGCACATACTTGCCGCAAAGGGCGATCTTGACCGATTTCGTGCGGCTGTTCGCGCGGCGGAGCATCGCTTCCCATTCGCTGAGGTCGATTTTGCCTTCCGGCAAGCCCAATTTTCTGCACACGATGCTCGATAAATTTTCCTGTTCGAGCATGACGGGCGCTTCATACAATAAGGGAAGCGTTCGGTTTTCGATCACGCAGTCGCTTCCCACATTGCAGAACATGGCGATTTTCTGCTTGATCTCTTCGGGAAGGGGCGCGTCTACGCGCGCGACGATGACGTCGGGTGCGATGCCCATGCCCTGCAATTCCTTGACCGAATGCTGGGTGGGCTTCGACTTAAATTCGCACGAGCCGGTTATATACGGAACGAGCGTAACGTGGATAAAACAGCAGTTTCCGCGGCCCGCCTCCATCGAAACCTGGCGGATCGCCTCGATAAACGGCTGGCTTTCGATATCGCCGATGGTGCCTCCGATCTCGGTGATGACGACGTCGGCATTGCTCTGCTTCCCCACGTTGTAGATGAAAGATTTGATTTCGCCCGTAATGTGCGGAATGACCTGCACCGTCTGCCCGAGATACTCGCCGCTGCGCTCTTTGTTCAGAACATTCCAATACACCTTGCCCGTCGTGAGATTGGAAAATTTATTCAGATTTTCGTCGATGAATCGCTCGTAATGGCCGAGATCGAGGTCTGTTTCCGCCCCGTCGTCGGTAACGAACACTTCGCCGTGCTGATACGGGCTCATCGTGCCGGGATCGATGTTGATGTACGGATCGAGCTTCTGCGACGCGACTTTATATCCGCGCGACTTCAAAAGCCTGCCCAGGCTCGCCGCCGTGATGCCCTTTCCCAACCCGGAAACCACGCCGCCCGTTACAAATATGTATTTCATATCTCCACCTCTCCCGTAAAGACAATTTCTGCAGGGCCCGTCATGTAAACGGTTTCCCCGACGTTGACCGTAAGCGTTCCTCCGCGCAGCTGCACGGAAATATCCTTTCCGCGTTCGCACAGCCCGCAGGCGACGGCCGCCGCGGCCGATGCGCAGGCGCCCGTGCCGCATGCCATCGTTTCGCCGCTGCCGCGCTCCCATACGCGCATTTTCAGGCTGTTCGGCCCGATTTTTTGCACAAATTCGGTGTTGATTCGCTCGGGGAACAGCCGATCGTTTTCAAAGAGCGGGCCGATTTTTTCCAACTCGACCGCATCGGGGTCTTCAAACACGACGCAGTGCGGATTCCCCATCGAAACACAGGTAATGCGGTAATTTTTATCCGCTATGTTCACGGCACGATCTACGACGCTGTCCCCTTCCAGTAAAACGGGGATCCTGCCGGGCGCAAAAACGGCCGCCCCCATATCCACGCGCACCGAACGCACCTTTCCGTTTTCCGCATACAGCCGCAGGTATTTGACGCCGGAAAGCGTTTCCACGGAAATATCCGTCTTGTTCACCGCGCCGCTTTCGTACAGATATTTACCCACGCAGCGGATGGCGTTCCCGCACATTTTCCCTTCGCTTCCGTCCGCATTGAACATGCGCATTTTTGCATCCGCGATACCGCTCGCACAGATGAGGACGATTCCGTCGCCGCCGATCCCGGTATGCCGATCGGAAAGCCGCACTGCCAGCCGCGCAGGCTCGGAAAGTTCTTCGCGAAGGCAATCGAAATAGATATAGTCGTTGCCCGCTCCGTGCATTTTTATAAATTTTCTGAGCATTCGGCTTCTCCTTTGCGACCCGCCGATCGAAACGGATATCGCGGTTTTATCAGCTGCGGTTTTATCAGCTTTCGTACGTTTTTAAAATCTCCAGCGCGATCTCTCTGCGCGAAACGCGCCGATTCATCGCGCTCTTTTCTATAAACCGGTGCGCATCCGCTTCGGTCATATTCAAATACTGGATCAGCGCGCACTTGGCACGGTCGATCAGTTTTAAATCGCCGATCGTCTCTTTCAGTCGGCTGTTTTCTCGGCTTACGGCGCGCATCCGCTCGGAACACTTTACGGCAAAAGAGAGCGCCTGTGTAAATATTTTCGACGATACGTTTGCAGGCAAAACGAACACGCCCGTCTCAGCAAAGGCTTCTTCCGCCTCCGTTTCCATTCCTTCGCGCACGAGGGCAACGAGCCCTGCGCCGGAGCGTTCGGCTACGGCGCGGACGGCTTCCGACCATGACGCAGGCGGCGCGGAAGACGCAAAAACGGCCGCATCGGCATCGCCGCACTCTTTCAAAGCGCCGTCGATATTGCAGGATACGCAGTTATCGTACCCGCACTTTTGTACAAACGCCGCGATCCGTTCCGCAAGCAGAGCGTGATCGCTGCAAACGAGAATCTTTTTCACTGCTCCTCCTGCGGTTTCAGTTCGGCGTATACATCTGCCTGTACGGATTATCGCTGTTCGGCGTAAGTTTATAATAGGGAGAACAAAGCAGTTTCGCCGCGTCTTTTCCGAATTTTTTACACCATTCGCGAATGAGTTCGGCAATCTCTCCTTCGGGCATACAGGGAAGAAGTTCCGCCTTTACCTGCGCCGGCAAAGTTGCGGGGAGAGCGTTGCAGCGAAGATATATTTCGCCGCCGTGCATCCCCGTACCGCAGAAATTGCCCACCACGGGCAGCCCTTCCTCTTCCAGTCCCAACACGACGATCACGCCGCCGGCTTGGTATTCGCCCAAGAAACTACCTGCCTTGCCGCCGATGACGATGGCCGGCCTGTTTGCGCCGTATGCCTTCATGTGGATGCCGCAGCGGTAACCCGCGTTGCCTCGCACAAAGATCTTCCCGCCGCGCATGGCGTATCCCGCAGCATCGCCGACGCTTCCGCCGACTACGATCTCTCCGCCGTTCATGGTATCGCCGGTCGCTTCCTGCGCGTTGCCGTTCACGTAGATTTCCGCCCCGTTCAGATAGGCGCCGAGCGCATTTCCGGGAGTTCCGTTCACTGTAACGGTTTTTCCCGAAAGGCCCGCGGCGATATAGCGCTGCCCCACGCAGTTTTCGATAACGACTTCTCCGTCGGGGCACTCGCGCACCATCCGATCGAGCTCTGCAAAATGCATTCCTTCCGCATCGATGCGCATCGTCATACCCTCCTCGCCAGTTTTTCCGCACGGGCGGCCTGCGAAAAGGCCATCAATGCGGGCGCACGTTTCAGCAGTTCGAAATCGACCTGCGAAAGCGGCGTACGTTCGCGGACGAGCGAAGTGTAGATACCCGCCCTCTCCGGTTCGTTTACCAAAATGAATCCGTTTAAACAGCCGTCTTTGAAAAAGAGCTTTTTATATTTTTCCCCCTCTTTTTCGACATAGCTTTCCCCTTCGTACGCCCCCGCGGTGAGAACGTGCGTACCGAAAAAGCCGACGGCATTCATCGCAATCGCGCTGTCGAACGATTCTTCGCCGCCCGCCATGTTGACGCCGGCGCAATGTCCTTGAAAGTAAGCGTTCGGCAGCAGGGCGAGGACTTTATGTTCGCCGGTAACGGCATCGCGGCTTTCGGCACAATCCCCGGCGGCAAAAACGTCTTGCAAAGAAGTTCTGCAGCGGGCGTCGATCGCGATCCCGCGGCGCACCGCACCGCCCGCCTGCGCGACGAGTTCGGTATTCGGGCGAACGCCGACGGCGATAACAAGGACGTCGAATCCGATCTCGGCGCCGCTCTTTAAATATGCGACATTGCCCGAAAACCGTTCGACGCAGTCGGAAAGGAAGAACTTCGCGCCCTTCTCTTCCAGCGCTCTGCGCACGATCCCCGCGCCGTATTCGTCCAGTACGCTGGGCAAGACCCTGTCCGCCATATCGACGACGGAGACGCTCTTTGCGCGGGCGGCGATCCCCTCGAAACATTTCAAGCCGATCAGCCCCGCGCCGACGATCAGAACCCTCCTGCGTTTGGAGACGGCCTTTTCCAGCGCGAGCGCATCGCCGAAAGTCATAAAAGTAAATTTGTTCTCTACGCTATCCAAACCTTCCGTCGGCGGAACAAAGGGGCGCGAGCCCGCCGCGACCAACAGCTTTCCGTAGCCGATTTTTTCGCCGTTCGACAGCATTACCTGTTTTTCCGCCGCGTCGATCTTTTCCGCCCGTACCCCGAAAAGAGTGCGGACGCCGTTCTTCCGATAAAAATCTTCGGGGCGGTATTGCATGCGGCGGCGATCCGTAGCCCCTAAAAGATAGTAGGAGATAAGCGGTCTGCCGTATGTATGATAAGGTTCGTCGGAGATCAGGACGATCTCCCCTTCCGCATCGCGGCTGCGGATCCCCTCCACGGCGGCGATCCCCGCCGCCGAATTTCCGATGATGACGTATTTCATATCTGTAACTCCCTCATGTACGGCCGAACGGAATTCGGCCGAATTCTTTGTACGCAATTATCCGCGGTCCTCGAACACGATCGCGTTGTTCGGACAATACCTGACGCAGTTCGGTTCTCCGCAGAGATTATCGGTGCACAGTGCGCATTTCTGCGCGGCATGGCCGTTCGGCGCCGGCATGACCGCCCCGTACGGACAGACGAGCACGCAGGTAAGGCAGCCGACGCATTTGTTCTCGTCGATGCGCACCACGCCGTCTTCCCCTTTGGAAAGCGCGCCGGAAATACAGCTCTTTACACAGATCGCATCCGTGCAATGACGGCAGTTGACGGCAAAATGTATATTGCCTTCGTCCTCTACGCTGACCTTAGGATGGATCGGCCTGCCCTTGAGCGCCTTGACCATATCCGTCAAGCCTGAATTCGCAAAGGCGCACTCGTATTCGCAGAGATGACAGCCCAAGCACCATTTTTCGTTTACATAAATGCGTTTCATAATAGAATACCCCTGTTTGCGGAATTCCGCAAACAGGGGTTCGGGAGTTCCGTGATGTTTTGCTTCCGCGCGGCGCGCGGCATCACGGCTCTGCATTATAAATACGAAACCGTGATCACAATTCGATGTATGCGTCTCTCTCCGCCCCGACCGAAACGTAGCGGATCTTGCATTCGCACGCCTTTTCGAGCATGCGGATATAATCGAGCGCCTCTTTGGGCAGCTCTTCCTTTTTGCGGCATTTGGAAATATCGCAGTTCCAGCCCTTTACCTTTTCGAATACGGGCTTGCATTCGTCGAGCACGTCGGTAAACGGAAATTCCGTAATTTTTTCTCCGTTCAGCTCGTAAGCGACGCAGACTTCGAGCTCTTCGTGCCCGGAAAGGATATCCAATTTGGTAAGCGCGATCTCGTCCGCTCCCTGGCAGCGGATGCCGTATTTGGAAGCGACGACGTCGAACGGGCCGACGCGGCGGGGCCTTCCCGTCGCAGCGCCGTATTCGCCGCCGGCACTGCGCAGTTTTTCCGCCTTTTCGCCGAAATATTCGGCAGTAAACGGGCCTTCGCCCACGCAGGAAGAATACGCCTTCATGATCCCGATCGTCTTATCTAATTTCAGATTGGGAACGCCGGCTCCGATCGGGCCGTATGCGGCGATATTGTTGGACGAAGAAGTATACGGATAGATGCCGTAATCGATATCGCGAAGGGCGCCGAGCTGTGCTTCGAGCATGATCTTTTTGCCCGCCTTATGAGCCGCGTTCAGATACAGTCCCGTATCGCAGATATATTCCGTAAGCGGCGCGCCGTATTCTTCAAAATATGCGATCACATCTTCCGTTTTGACCGCCTCGGCGCCGTATGCATTGGCTATGGTCAGATTTTTCCATTCCACGATGTCGGGAACCCGCTTTTTCAGCAGGGCCATGTTTTTCAGCTCGCCCATGCGGAATGCTTTTTTCAGATATTTGTCGGCATAGACGGGAGCGATGCCGCGCTTGGTAGAGCCGAACTTCTTATCGGCAAGGCGCTCCTCTTCCAGGCAATCCTGCAACACGTTATACGGCATGGTGATCACGGCACGGTCGGAAATCTTCAAATTTTCCGGCGAAATGCGAATGCCCGCTTCGCGCAGGCGCGCCATTTCTCCCGCAAGGTGTTTGATATCGATGACCATTCCCGGTCCCATCACGCATACGACCCCTTCGCGCAGAATGCCGGAAGGAAGAAGATTCAATATAAATTTACCGCGTTCGTTGATCACGGTATGGCCCGCATTGTTGCCTCCCTGATAGCGGCAGACGATGTCGAAATCTTTGGAAAGCAGGTCGACCATTCTGCCCTTGCCTTCGTCTCCCCAATTGATACCGACGATGGATGTTAACATGAAACGATTCCTCTCAATAAGATAATTTTCCGCGGCGGCGCGCTCTTTTCCGAAACGCCTGCTCCGCCATGTACTATTATACCCTATTTTTCGCCCCATGCAAAGCAATAATCGCCCGATTTTCGAATTTTTACGCAGATTCCCCGGCGTA
>OGGQ01000543.1_pt1 | contig 54651 bp, 47 predicted proteins | sample 1571191 | NCBI WGS metagenome assembly OGGQ01 (sample SAMEA2582061, study PRJEB24529) | metagenome | biome: Human gut stool | place: China | collected 2011
ATGCTGAAACCGGTATGCGCAGGTATAATAACCGCTCCGCGGTTATTATACCATACCCCCATGGTTCTGTTAAGGTGGGAGCTTTAAATGGGGGGGCGGTTTCTGATTTGCCGTGTTTTTTGTGCGGTTATGAACTTCCTGAAGCCTCTTTTTCAAAGATAGTGAGGTCCTGCCCTTTCAGGGCCCGCTCCAGGAGGGCCGGGAGCTTTTCCGGGGCGCAGGCAAAGCAGGGGATTCCCAGGGAGGCGATGCGGCCTGCCATCTGGGCATCGTAGTAGGGCTTTCCCTTGTCGGCAATGGCCAGCAGACAGATTACCGATACACCCGACTCCTGAAGGGAGGCGAGACGTCTCAGAAGGGAGGCCCGGTTTCCCCCTTCCTCTAAATCTGAAATCAGGAAAAACAGGGTCTTAGACGGATTCTCGATGAATTTCTCGCAGTACGCTACTGAGCGGTCAATATCTGTTCCTCCTCCCAGCTGGAATCCGAACAGCAGATCCACCGGGTCACTGCATTTTTCCGTTAAATCTACCACATTTGTGTCAAAGGCCACGATTCTTGTCTCTAAAGCCGCCATGCTGGCCAGAATGCAGCTCATAACCGAAGAATAGATAACCGACTCTCCCATGGAACCGCTCTGATCCACATCCAGAATAACCGTATGCCTGTTGGCCGCAGTCCTGCTGGTGCGGTCAAAGAAATAAAAATGCTCGGGAATGATCTTTTTCACCTCCGGCCTGTAGTTTCTAAGCCCTCTCTGGATCGTCCTCTGAAAATCCATGGCAGAGGCCGACGGGATAGGAGAATGGCGGCGTCGGTTGACCGCAGATGCTACCGCCCTCCTGACATCCTGCTCCAGCAGCCGGTTGATCTCCTCCACAATTTTCTCTATAAATGCTCTTACACTGTCCTTCGAGCGTTTTGGGATCTGATCCTTTAAGAGCAGAAGGGTGCTGGCCAGGCTCATGTCCGGCTCCAGATTTTCCAGTATCTCCGGCTCAAACAGAAGCTGTTTCAGACCGCACCGCTCCATGGCATCACCCTGCACAATCTTCACAAGCTCCCGGTCAAACAGCGTTCTCACATCTCCCAGCCACCTGGTAATCTGAGGGTTGGAGGGTCCCTTTCCGCCTCCCTGTCCGGCTCCTCCCTGAGCCTGAAATCCGCCGTAGGCTGCGCTGTTATATATGGCGGCAAGGGCCTGATCCATCATCAGCTGCTCCTCTGACAGCCTGGCTCCTCCATACCCCTCCATTGTCTGAAACTGCCCCTCGCTCTCTGCGCCAAGAATCAGGCGCCATCGTTTCATGCGTTCTGCCGTATCCATTTCTGCCTCCCCTCTGCACTCTCTCCTGTCCAGACTCACGTCCTATATATCGTCAAAGTCAAAATCTGACAGCCCCTCTAAAAGCTCCTGCTGCTCCTCACCTGAGAGGGTTTCATTTAAAAGCTCGCTCACCTGTCCCGGGTTTACCTGCCAGATTTCTCCCAGATTTTCCGCAATCCTGTTTTTTTCCTCAGAGGTGAAGTCTGCGAAGGCTCTCCTCAGAAACACAAGGGCCCTCTTAAATTCCCTGTCATCCAGTTCATCCAGATACCCGCTCAGGCTTTCCCACAGGGAGAGTCTTGCAATCAGGGCGTAATGGTTCTTCATGGACAGCCCTTCAAACCACCCGGCCCCCAGCTCAGCCGGAATTCCCGGCGAGAGCCTTCTGGACACCTCTCTTAAAAGCTCCTCCTCCATCATTTTTCCCTTTTCAAGAAGGATGGCTGCCGCAAAGCCTGACAGTTTTGTGTTCAGATCATCCCTTCCGGCAATTTCCTGCAGGACACGATCCAGACGCTCCCCATCCAAAAAATCATGGGAAACAGCTACCGTGTTGGCTGTGTTTATGGCCTCGGCCACCCGTTTAGCCGCATCGTCATCGCACCGGCACTCTTCCACCAGAATCAGACAGAGCCTTAAGAAGATCTGGGCAAGCACTGGGATCAGCGGCTTCCTGTTAAGTTTCCTGATATCCCCATACTGGAGCACCACAGACAGGCTGCCGGCCGCAGAGGCCAGCTCCTCTGCAGAAGCCGTATCCACTGCCATAGCCTGCAGAGCTGACACAGTGTAGGCCACTGCCTCCGGCATACCGCACAGAAATGCCTCCTCTGTAACCCTGGAAAGAGCTCCGATGCTTCCCGCCCTGTCCGCCCTCTGTTTCAGCTCAAGAGAAGCGGCCTGCTCGATGGTATCCCCCTTGAGCACTGCCTCCACCAGCTGGATTTCTGATTCCGGCGTCCATCTCAGAACCCATCCCTCCGCCCAGGTCGCCCCTTCCTGGCGTTTTTTCTGCAGAGATACAAAGCTGTTTCCCAGGACGCGAAGCCTGTGCAGGAAAAAAGAGCGGTTTAAGTCCAGAAATGCAGCCCGCTCCGATTTCACAGTCAGCTTTTCCCTCAGATCCAGGGAGAGCTCCTGCGCCGTCACAGAGCGGTAGCGCTCCAGCTTCAGCTCCGCCATATTTCTGTTAAAATCCATCTGAATGGAGGTCTGGCTCACTCCCTCCGGCAGGCTTCCCACTGCAGTTCCGATCTCCGTGTCCGCCATGGCCACTGCCAGCTCTCCATAGCTCCCATGGCCCATGCAGGCTATGGCCGCATCTTTCAGATCACTCAGCGACGGATTCTCGTAACCTGACAGCTGTGCCAGCGCCCCGGCCAGACGGAGGGCCTCGATCACCTCAGCGGAAGAGACAGGATTTCCCTCTCTCCGGCAGAATGCCGCCAGATTGGAAAGATAGCGTATGGCTCCGTAGCTTCCCTCTCTCCTCTTTCTGGCCTCCCACAGCAGCTCATAGTAGGCCGGTGCCCGGTTTCCCGCCCCATATCCGCCTCGCTCAGAAAGCCGGAAGTAGGAATAAGGCATCAGTGTCCTGCAGGACTCCATACAGACAAGAGTCTGTACCTCCTCCTCTGTCATGGCAGCCGTCCTCTGAAGCCCTGTAAGGTGGAAGGCTCCGGTGACGGCGACAATCCGATCAGGAGGGATCCCCTCCCTCACAGCCCGCTCTATCTCACGGCGCATATACGCTTCCCTCAGATTCGTTTCTGCCCGCTCAGCCGGATCCTCCTCTGACAGCTCCCGCAGACTGGAGCCAAATTCAGCCGCCCCCTTCCTGTAGCCATCAGCTGTCCCTGCATTTTCCATCACATGCTCCCAGAAGGCCTCCTGCCCTCCTGCGCCTGCCGTCCGGTCGACCTTTTCGTAGAGCTCGGATATACTGAATCCCTGCTCCCGTTTTTCCTTATCCTCATGATCTTTTTCCGTGGAAGTTTCATTCCTTAGCTCCTCTCTCGCCTTCTGAAGAGCCAGAAAGGTGCCGGAGGGCAGATCCATAAATCGGGCCTGCTTTCCATTTTCCCTGGCCCACAGAAGCGCCTGATATTCCGGCGAATAGACAGCAAACGGATAGAGAAGCGTCCGGACGGGGAGCTCTTTTGTGTAGGCCATCACAGCTACGGGCGGCTTCACCTGGGTATCTGTCAGCTCCCCAATCAGATCGGTAAAATCAGACGGCCCTTCGATTAACACAAGCTCCGGATCCGTCTGATCCAGAAATGTCCGAAGATGCCAGGCTCCCCCAGGCGACAGATGACGGATTCCGAACAGATGGGGGCCGCCCGGACAGAGCCGCAGCTTTCTTTCCTCAAACCCTTCTCTCATGTCTTTCTCTCCCTGCCTTTCTGCCCTGATCAGCTAGCTGTTCAGCTCCCTGCACTCCCTGTAAAGTCCGAGCCATCGGGAACCGCGTTTCTTCATGACATTTTCCAGATATTCCACCCATGCCTTGGAATCCCTGTCCTCGTCCTTGACTATGGCTCCCTGCAGTCCGGCAGCCAAATCGCAGTCTGTGACTGTTCCGTCTCCAAAGCTTCCGGCCAGAGCCATACTTCCCCCCAGCAGGGAAATTGCCTCAGCCGTAGACAGCACGCCGGATGTGCTCTTTAACTTCTGCCTGCCGTCCAGCGTCATCCCCATCCTAAGCTCCCTGAAAATGGTGCAGACCTTTTCCACCACCTCACTGTCAGGCACTGCCGCATTGAGATCCAGATTTTCCGAAAGCTGGGTAACTCTGGTGCGCACGATGTCCATCTCCGCATCCAGGCTTTCAGGCGCCGGCAGGACCACGGTATTAAAACGGCGCTTTAAGGCGGAGGACATATCGTTGACCCCTTTGTCCCTCGTGTTGGCTGTAGCGATAATGGAAAACCCCTTTTTCGCCGGTATCTCGATTCCCAGCTCCGGTACGGATATCCTCTTCTCCGACAGAATCGAGATCAGCGCATCCTGTACCTCACAGGCGCACCTTGAAATCTCCTCCATTCTGGCAATGGTTCCCGTTTCCATGGCGCGGTACACCGGACTTGGGATCAGAGCCTCCCTGGAGGGACCTCCTGCAATCAGCATGGCGTAATTCCAGGAATATCGGATCTGTTCCTCTGTGGTCCCTGCCGTCCCCTGGATAACCTTGGTGGAATCCCCGTTTATAGCCGCAGTCAGATGCTCCGACAGCCAGGATTTCGCAGTTCCCGGATCTCCTATCAGCAGAAGAGCCCTGTCCGTCACCAGGGTAGCGATGGCTATTTCCACCAGCCTTCTGTGGCCGATATACTTGAGAGTAATCTCCACACCTTTTGCCTTCCCGCCGCATATGTAGGTGAGAACCGAGCGCGGCGACATCCTCCATCCCGAGGGAACAGACTCCCTCTCTGCGGCAATCAGCGCATCGATCTCCTTTTGAAACAGCTCTTCTGCAGGCAGCCTCTGTATATTTTCCTTCCCCATAAATGTCCTGTCCTTTCTCTCAAATCATCGTGTTCTGTATTCTGTCTTCCGGCTCTCTTTCTGGCTCTATGCCAGCTCTCCCATGCACGCTCCGTCAGCAAGCTGCTCCCGCCAAAGCTGAATTCTGTCTCTTCCGGCTATGGTGCCTTTCCTGTCCTTCTCAAGGGCACGGCCAAGGCTCTCCGAAAGCTCGCTGGCAGGCAGAGGAATCTCTTCCAGCAGGCATTTCACCCGCCATAAATACTGGCTCTGATTTTCCCTCAGGACTCTCTCAACGACGAAATCATAATCTCTGAATCCGCATCGCCTGAGAATCCTTAACAGCCGGCTGTCAATCTCCAGTCCCATGTGAATCAGGCTTTCAAAGTGCGCTCTGTATGCCTCGGAAAGTCCCTCTGCCTCCGGACAGTACAGCTGCACCAGCGCCTGTTCCAGGCAGCTCCATTCAGACGCCTTCGAAGCCCTCTCCAGGGCATATCCCTGCCCCGGCATCTGCCATGTGTACACCTTCACGTTTTTTCTGACAAAAGTTCTGTTCCCCGGCAGAAGAAGCCAGCCATACCATCTCCTGTCCAGATTTTCAAAGCAAACGGGCTCCTCTGTTCTGCCGCCGCTGTCCTTTCCGCGGCTTTGCTTCATAAAAACATACTGCTTTTTCTCTTCTGAATACTGGATTTGACACAATACCTGCAGGATGGCAGAAGCTCTCCCCCCTGCCAGCCAGGGACTGAATTTCTCGTATACGGCCTCTGCCGTCTCTGTAAGGAGAGCTCTGGTAAACACAGCCTCCTCGATCCCGCTGCGTCTCTCATCCTGTCTGTCTGAATCTCCAAACTCCCGGAACATCCTTTCAATAAAGGAAGCCATTTCCTCTGTGGGGGAATCGCAGAAGGAATCATAGAAAAAGAAAGGAGGAAAAAATCCCGGCGTTTCAGCATAAGCGCGCCTTAGCCATTCAAACAGCTTATCTGAGCACTTCCCCTCTGCTGCCCTCCAGATCTTCTCTTCATCCGTTCCCCAGGCCGGCCAGTTCAGGTCTTTTCCGCTCTGCCGCCTGTCCCACTGCATCTGTTTAAAGAGCTGATCTCTCTTCTTTCTGAGCTGGGATGCTGTAGTCCCATCCTCAAGTGTGCCGTTTTTCCCGAGAGAGGCTAACAGTGATTCTGTCCTGCGATACTCCTCCCCGGCCTTCTCCATCTCTGTTATCACGCTCTTGCGGAACTGCTCCAGTACATCTGCCATCAAATCTGCCGAGCGGACATTGCAGGCGCCGCAGAGGATCCCGGCAGCCTCGGAGGGCTTTTTCTTCTTCATGGCATTCAGATATTCTTCTGGTTCCTCAAGCTCCATGAAGGACAGGGTCCAGAGAACCCGGTTTCTCATGACCCCTTTTTCTGTTTTCAGCATATCGTACAGAAGAGGAACATTTTCACTGTCAAAGCGAAGAAGCCCAATCGCCTCCTCCCTGATGCTCTTCTCTCCATCCATGGCTGCCTTCCGGTACAGCTGATTTTCTGAGGCCCCGGCCAGCTCTCCTATGAGGCGAAGCCTCAGAAGCATGCCCCGCTTTCCATTTGAATCAAAGCCCTGGCAAAGCATGGGAACAATACTGCTTCCCATCTCAAGGAGCCTTCTGTATACAAGATTTCCGATCTCTCCATAGCTGTCCCCCAGCGCCTCTATCATAAGACGGAGAAGGCGCCAGTCAGAAAGCAGCTCCGGCTCTTCCCGCACAGCGCTCTCGAGCACTGCGTATCTTCCTCCTCCCGTTCCCGTGAAGGCTGCCACAAGAGGAGCCATCCTGCTGTACGGAATATTCTGAAGGAAGCTTGGGGACTTTTCCTCTCTGTCCTCTCTGCCTGTCTCATCTGAAAAGCTGCCCCCTTCCCCCGCACAGACTCTGTTTTGCTCACAGCCGTCTCCCTCAAGGGGAAGAAGCTCACCGGCCGCCCCCACGGTCCCCTGCGTGTATACAACTGCATTCACCAGTGCCAGAGCATCCATCAGCGCTCCCGGCCTGTCCTGACACTCAGGCGCTATGGCCGCCTGGGCTGCCTGTTCAATTTTTTTGAAAACAGGAGCGGCCTGCGCCAGAGGCCCCATCTGAGCTGCCGCCTTTTTCAGGCGAAAATCCTCGGTCATAAGACCTGTCCCATAAACTGCCGCTGCCTCAAGCTGTTCCTTCAATTCATACAGTGCGCTCAAGTTCATATCTTATCCTTTCTGCCTGAACAGTTCAGACTGGTCCGCAGCACACGAAAACTTCCCTGAATTTTCAGCTGCGCTTCCCCTCTTTAATACATGAGCCTTACAATCTCCTTTTCCGTGACTATACTTCTGGGATGCAGGCAAATCTTCCTGTCTGTCTCGTCATAGTACAGCAGGCCAAACATCACCTGATTTTTTAAAAGTGTCCTGTCGGGAAGCAGGCCAAGCTGCTGCACACAGGGTTCCCAGCCCCTGCAGGTGCGGTCTCTCAGCTCGATCCTTCCGCCTGCTGCATCCTCCATCACCACACATTCGCCGTCCTCCCCGGCGCGGCCAATCTGAGAAAAGGCAATGAGCATCCCGCAAAAGTCATCTGACAATGTATTTTTTATCTGATTCTTCACCTGCTTTACCGCTGACGGAATATCCTTCCAGGCAAGCTCCATGAGTCCTCTCCTGTCACTGTCCTCCACCTCCTGAAAGATGGCCTGCTCCCACCGAATCCGCCGGTTCATATCGCCGGGATAGTATATCAGGGAAGGAACCTTCAGTTTTGCAAAGCAGGAGTCCTCCTGCTTTATGTGACTGAGAGCTCTCACAGGGCGATAATTTCTGGAAACCGACACCTCGCCTGTGTCGATATCTGCCCAGAAAGCCTCATCTATGTACTCCCTGGCCGCCTCGTCATACAGAACGGAAAAGGAGAGCTGCAGAAGCTGCGCATTCTCCTTTTTAAGTCCCAGCTCCTCCAGCTGATCCAGACGCCAGATTCCGCCCAGCTCCTCAAACAGGATACTCCCGTCCTCCTCTGCCGCACCGGCTTCCAGCCTTTCCCTCAGATAAACGTCCGCCTTCTTTCCCAGGGCGTGCAGCCGGATCAGAAGCTTCACTGCCGCCCTGCAGTGGGATGGGTCTGAATCCTTCTGATACTTTTCCATGCACAGAATCAGTTCATTCAGATATTTCTGCGGCCCGGGGAGATAATAGTCTCCAAGCTGCTTTGACAGCTCCCTGTAATTCTTCAGAGAGATGCTTCCCATAGACGAAAGGCCGGAGAAAAGAAGCTGATCCGTCATCTTCTTCAGCAGTGCAAGTCCCTCCAGCTGCTTTTTCATCTTCCTTGTCTTCGCAGCCCCGGAAGACTTCGCGGCTGTTTTTTTCTTTTTCTCCCCACCGCTCTCTGTGCCGCCCTGTGCCTGTGAAAGGGTTTTTGCCTTTTTTTCCTCTCTGGCTTCCTGCCTTGCCCTCTTATCAAGAATATCCCCTGGAATCTCTCCCACAGGAAAATCCTTTCCCGAGGCTATCTCAAACAAAAGGGCAATACTGTGCTTGCAGGGGAACTGACGGCTGGGACAGCTGCATCGAAATACAGGCGCTCCCTCCTTCACAAAATCTGCCGAAACCGTATAATTGGACTTTCCGCTTCCCCTGCACTCTCCCATATAGAAGGTGTCGTCCGCAGAGCGCATGCGGGATACAAAGCCTCCGCCCGACGAAATTTTCCTTCCGTTCATCACAGCTCCTCCGTTGGGAGCCAGGCTGATAATCTCCTGCTCACTGATCGTTCTCATATAACCTCCTGTCCCCTGCAAAAACGAACATTTGTTCTATTTTTATTATAACCGAGCCTGCGGAAATTTCAATAGCCGCAGAACACATTTTTTATGTTTCTGTCCGCCTCAGCCCATCACGTCTCACCTGCTGCTGCGCAGGTGAATCAAACTCTCTCCCATTAAATTTCAGTTCTTTTCGCTTTTTATATAATAGATTCTGCCTTTTAGATAGAATACCATATTTTAACCAAAATTAACTCCTGTTTTTTCTTAAATTTTCCTAAACACGCAGATACTTTCCTAATTTCCCGCCTGATTTCCGCAAATACGCCTCTGTCCCCTCCCTGACGGTCCGGCGTGACTCTGCTCTCAGCCATGTTCACTCCTGCGTCTCCGTACTGCAAAATAGTTGACAATTCAACTTTTATTTTCTATAATAATTTTGTCACTTTTTATTATTACAAAATTTTAACACCGAATCTTCGGTAAAAGGCCTGATATCTGCTGTCAGAACTCTCTCACAGTAAAATCCGGCCTGGAAAGGCAGGTTATGGGCATTCAGAGAAATACTACATACCTAAAGCATATTTCCACGATTCAGCGCTGCACCCAGCGATACTTTGAAGCAGCTCTGACCGGCTTCAGCATCGGATACGGACAGCAGTTTTTTCTGCTCCGCATCAGTGAGCAGGAGGGCATCAGCCTTCAGGAGCTGGCAAAACGCGGAAACTATGATAAAACGACTGTGACAAAGGCAGTCCAGAAACTCACAGAAGAGCACCTTGTCTGCTCTGTCCCGGATCCCAGAGACAGGCGAATCCACCATCTGTATCTGACAGACACAGCCAAGGCCCTGATTGAGCGTCTTTACGAAGTCAGAGATCGCTGGAAAAATCAGCTCACAGAAGGATTTTCCGAGCAGGAAAAAGCACAGATGGAGGGCTTTCTGAGCAGAATGGCCTCACGGGCCTGGGAAATGACTGAAAAAGGAGAATACCGATTATGAAACATGAAACCAAAGCTTTGCAGTCAGGAAATCCGCTGGAATATAAACCGATCCCCCAGCTGCTTCTGGCCTTTTCGGTTCCGGCCATTATTTCCTGCCTGATCAACTCGATTTACAATATCGTAGACCAGATTTTCATTGGGCAGGGCGTCGGGTACCTGGGAAACGCAGCCACGACCATCGCTTTCCCTGTCATGACCATTATACTGGCTTTCGGAACCCTCATCGGTGCAGGAAGCAGCGCTAATGCGGCGATCAGCCTGGGAGAGCGGAGAAACAGGCGGGCGGAAATCATACTGAACAATGCCTTCGCTCTCGCCCTTGTGTCAGGGATTATCCTGATGGCTGTGGGCCTTCTCTTCCTCAGACCGATTCTCTCTCTGTTCGGAGCTACCGAGGCATCCATGCCCTATGCTGTCGATTACACTTCCATCATCCTGCTTGGAACCCCCTTCAACCTGATTGGAATTGTATTGTCTAACCTGGCCAGGACAGACGGTCATCCGAGACTTTCCATGTATGGCATGATGATTGGAGCCGGGCTCAACACCATCCTGGATCCGATTTATATTTTTATTTTCCACTGGGGTGTCAAGGGAGCAGCTATCGCTACCATCACCTCGCAGATTATCTCAGCCATCATTCTGACCGCCTATTTCCTGCGGGCAAACAAAAATCCTCAGCACATGAGGCTTTGCCTGCGCTCGATGAAATTTGCCGGCCCCATCGTAAGCCGGTCTCTGACGCTTGGCGTTTCCTCCGGAATTACCCAGTCTGTGGCGTGCATCATGCAGGTTGTTTTAAACAACTCTCTTGTCCACTACGGAAATCTGGAGGCTGTCGGCGGCGGCGACATTGCTCTCAGCGCCATGGGAATCGTCTCGAAAATTTCCATGATTCTGGCTTCCCTGGCCATCGGCTTCGGTATCGGTGCCCAGCCAATCCTTGGCTTTAACCGCGGCGCCGGGAAGTATGACCGGATTAAAACAACCTATAAAATATGCAGTATTATGGCTTCCGTCTGTCTGATCACCGGCTGGGCTCTCTGTCAGCTCTTCCCTGAACAGATCATCAGCCTTTTTGGACATGAAAGTGCAGCGTTCACGGATTTTGCAGTAAAGTGTATGCGGATCTATCTGTTTGGCATCTTCTGTGCCGGGTTTCAGATTGTTTCTACCAACTATTTTCAGGCTACGGGACAGCCTCTCAAAGCGGCTATCCTGTCCTCCCTGCGCCAGCTTGTGCTTCTCATCCCGCTGATTCTGATCCTTCCTCTGTTTTGGGGCCTCGACGGAATTCTCTTTGCCGGTCCGGTGGCGGACATCAGCTCCACGATCATTGTTTCCCTGTTTGTCATTCCGGAGATGAAAAAACTCAACCAGAAAATCAGTGAGATGAGAACGGCGGCGCAGTAAAACGGAATCATTCAGACAGCTCACTTCTCACTTTTCGAATGAAGGCCGGCTGCTCCTGGTGTATGCCAGAGCGGCCGGCCTTCTTCTTTCTTATTTTCTTACGGCAAAAAGAAAGCGGTGCCGCAAAGCCTCATCGACTTTGTAGCACCGCTTTTATCCCACTTGAGCAAGATACCGCCCCGGCCTGGGTCTCTCCCGGAGAGAGACTCAGAGCAGACCGGTATCGTATTACAAGCGCTTGCCGCGCATTTATTTTATGAATCCGTATTGGTGATTACTCAAGGATAGAAACTACTCTACCGGAACCAACTGTACGGCCGCCCTCACGGATAGCGAAACGAAGTCCCTGCTCCATAGCTACTGGATGGATCAGCTCAACTGTCATCTCTACGTTATCGCCAGGCATGCACATCTCTGTACCAGCCGGTAACTCGCAAACACCTGTAACGTCTGTTGTTCTGAAGTAGAACTGCGGACGGTAGTTGTTGAAGAATGGTGTATGACGGCCACCCTCGTCCTTTGTCAGAACGTAAACCTGTGCTGTGAACTTATTGTGGCACTTTACAGAACCTGGTTTGCACAGACACTGACCTCTCTGGATCTCTGTTCTCTGAACACCACGAAGCAGAGCACCGATGTTGTCACCAGCCTGAGCCTCGTCAAGGAGCTTACGGAACATCTCGATACCAGTTACAACTACCTTACGTGTCTCCTCGTGGATACCAACGATCTCAACCTCATCAGATACATGAAGTGTACCACGCTCTACACGGCCTGTAGCAACTGTACCACGACCTGTGATGGAGAATACGTCCTCAACTGGCATAAGGAATGGCTTATCTGTGTCACGAACTGGATCCGGAACATAGCTGTCTACAGCATCCATAAGCTCAAGGATCTTGTCTCCCCACTCGCTGGACGGATCCTCAAGAGCCTTTAATGCGGAACCCTGGATGATCGGTGTGTCATCGCCCGGGAACTCGTACTCGTTCAGAAGCTCACGGATCTCCATCTCTACTAACTCAAGAAGCTCTGGATCGTCAACCATATCACACTTGTTCATGAATACAACGATGTAAGGAACGCCTACCTGACGGGACAGAAGGATGTGCTCTCTTGTCTGAGCCATAACACCGTCTGTAGCAGCTACTACAAGGATAGCGCCGTCCATCTGAGCAGCACCAGTGATCATGTTCTTAACGTAGTCAGCATGTCCTGGGCAGTCAACGTGTGCATAGTGTCTGTTGTTTGTCTCGTACTCAACGTGTGCTGTAGAGATAGTGATTCCACGCTCTCTCTCCTCTGGAGCCTTATCGATGTTCTCGAAAGCAACAGCCTCACCTGTACCTAATCTGTCATGCAGAGTCTTTGTGATAGCTGCTGTTAAAGTTGTCTTACCATGGTCAACGTGTCCGATGGTACCAATGTTGCAATGTGGTTTAGTTCTTTCAAACTTTGCTTTTGCCATTTTATAACGTCCTCCTTAAATTTGCCCGCAAAAGGGCTAGATGATATATGTTAGGCTGTTTCTAATTATATTCTATCAGAATATCTTTTTCAAGCCTATTTTACAATCCCCCGGCAGATTTTTGTCTATCCGGGGCCCCTCTCGGAACCCCCGGCAGATGGCGCGTCGCAAGTCCGCTGCCGGCTGCCGGAGGACAATTTAACCTTTACGGTCTCTGATTACTTTCCGGCTTTCTCGGAAAGAATCTTCTCCTGTACGCTCTTCGGAACCTGCTCGTACTTCTCGAAGAACATGGAGTAGTTACCGCGTCCCTGTGTCTTGGAACGCAGGTCTGTGGAGTATCCGAACATCTCGGAAAGCGGAACGAATGCCTTAACCATCTTTCCGTTTCCTACGTCCTCCATACCCTCGATGCGGCCGCGGCGGGAGTTGATGTCACCGATAACATCTCCCATATACTCCTCCGGCATAGTAACTTCCACCTTCATGATCGGCTCCATAAGAACCGGACCTGCCTTCTTCATGGCCTCTTTGAAGCACATGGAACCGGCAATGTGGAATGCCATCTCGGAGGAATCGACCTCATGGTAGGAACCGTCGTAAACAGTTGCATGAACGCCCAGTACCGGGAATCCGCCAAGGATACCAGCCTTAGCTGCCTCCTCGATACCCTCGCCGACTGCCGGGATATACTCCTTCGGAATCGCACCGCCGACAACGGAGGACTCGAACTTGAAGGTCTCCTCTGCATTGGCGTCCATCGGCTCGAATTTAACTTTACAATGTCCGTACTGACCACGTCCACCGGACTGCTTTGCATACTTGTATTCCTGATCAACGGCCTTTGTAAATGTCTCTTTGTAAGCAACCTGCGGAGCACCTACGTTTGCCTCAACGTGGAACTCGCGGAGCAGACGGTCAACAATGATCTCCAGGTGAAGCTCACCCATACCGGAGATAATGGTCTGTCCTGTCTCCTGATCTGTATGAGCACGGAATGTCGGATCCTCCTCGGCAAGCTTTGCCAGAGCCTCGCCCATCTTCTGCTGTCCAGCCTTTGTCTTCGGCTCGATAGCGATGTCGATAACCGGCTCCGGGAACTCCATGGACTCAAGGATTACCGGATGCTGCTCATCACAGATTGTATCACCAGTTGTGGAGAACTTGAATCCGATTGCTGCGGCGATGTCGCCGGAGTAAACCTTGTCAAGCTCCTGTCTTTTATTTGCATGCATCTGAAGAATACGTCCGACACGCTCCTTCTTGCCCTTTGTCGCGTTCAGTACATAGGAACCGGAGTTTAATGTACCGGAGTAAACGCGGAAGTAAGCAAGCTTTCCTACGAACGGGTCAGTCATAATCTTGAATACCAGAGCGGAGAACGGCTCCTCATCAGAGGACTGTCTCTCAATCTCATTGCCTTCCATATCAACACCCTTGATAGCCGGGATGTCAAGCGGAGACGGCATATACTCAATAACAGCGTCAAGGAGCTTCTGAACACCCTTGTTTCTGTATGCTGTACCGCAGCAAACCGGGATAGCTGCACACTCGCAGGTTCCCTTTCTAAGAGCCTTCTTTAACTCGTCAACAGACGGCTCCTCGCCCTCAAGGTACTGCATCATCAGATCGTCATCCAGCTCGCAGATCTTCTCTACCATCTCTGTGCGGTAAAGCTCTGCATCGTCCTTCATATCCTCAGGAATATCTGCGATAGTGATATCCTCGCCCTTCTCGTCATTGTAGATGTAGGCCTTCATCTCCATCAGATCAACGATACCCTTGAAGCTGTCTTCCTTTCCAATAGGAAGCTGTAAGCAGATAGCGTTCTTTCCAAGTCTTGTCTTGATCTGCTCTACGCAGCCGTAGAAATCTGCTCCCAAGATATCCATCTTATTGATGAATGCCATACGGGGAACATTGTAGGTATCTGCCTGACGCCATACGTTCTCGGACTGTGGCTCAACACCGCCCTTTGCACAGAACACACCTACTGCACCGTCAAGTACGCGCAGGGAACGCTCAACCTCAACTGTGAAGTCAACGTGTCCTGGAGTATCAATGATGTTGATACGGTGCTCTAATGCGCCTGGCTTCGGTTTGCACTGTTCCTGCAGTGTCCAGTGGCAAGTGGTAGCCGCTGAAGTGATAGTGATACCTCTCTCCTGCTCCTGGGCCATCCAGTCCATGGTAGCTGTACCTTCATGAGTATCACCGATCTTATAGTTTACACCAGTGTAATACAGGATACGCTCAGTTGTAGTTGTCTTACCAGCATCGATATGAGCCATAATTCCAATATTTCTGGTTCTCTCTAACGGATATTCTCTTCCAGCCAAAGCTTTTTCCTCCTATTAGAATCTGTAATGAGCAAATGCCTTGTTAGCCTCTGCCATCTTATGCATATCTTCTTTCTTCTTTACGGATGCGCCTGTGTTGTTGGCTGCGTCCATGATTTCCTTTGCAAGTCTCTCCTCCTGAGTCTTCTCGCCTCTCTTGCGGGAGTAGAGAGTGATCCAGCGAAGTGCAAGAGCCTGTCTTCTCTCCGGCTTAACCTCGATCGGAACCTGGTATGTGGCACCGCCGATACGTTTTGCCTTAACCTCGAGAACTGGCATGATGTTGTTCATAGCCTCCTCGAATACCTCAACGGCATCCTTGCCTGTCTCTGCTGCTACACGGTCAAATGCGCCGTATACGATCTTCTGAGCAACACCCTTCTTGCCGTCTAACATAATGTTGTTGATTAATTTAGTAACAACCTTGTTGTTGTACAGCGGATCTGCTAATACGTCTCTTTTCTGAGTATGTCCTTTACGTGGCACGTTACTTCCCTCCTTAATATGGCTGCCTGAAACTTATTTTACGCTGCATATGCAGGCAGATTTCGTTTCCCGCAGCGTTTCATTAGATCTTAGGTACTCGCATGAATTCCAATGCGTGTCGTGCTCGGTTCTTATGATTAAACCTGCAACCTACAAGTCAATATCAAAGTCCGGCACTAAAATTCATCTGAATTTTCACCTAATTATTTCTTGTCTTTCGGCCTCTTAGCACCGTATTTGGAGCGGGCCTGCTTTCTGTTGGCTACACCTGCTGTATCAAGTGTACCACGGATGATGTGGTATCTTGTACCTGGTAAGTCCTTAACACGGCCGCCGCGGATCAGAACAACGCTGTGCTCCTGTAAGTTGTGTCCCTCACCTGGAATGTAGCTTGTTACCTCGATTCCGTTGGACAGACGTACTCTGGCGATCTTTCTAAGAGCTGAGTTCGGCTTCTTAGGTGTTGCAGTCTTAACTGCTGTACAAACACCTCTCTTCTGAGGAGCAGATACGTTTGTAGCTCTCTTCTGTAAAGAGTTGTATCCCTTCTGCAGAGCCGGTGCTGTGGATTTCTTTTCAGATGTCTGTCTTCCCTTTCTTACTAACTGGTTAAATGTAGGCATCCTTTTCACCTCCTGTGATATTGTCTGTTGGTTGCGGCTTTTACGTTTAAAGCCCTGTTTTTACGCACAAAAATCCTGTATGAAAATTTTGCACGCTTACTCATTATAGCAGATTGTCATGTTCTGTCAAGGCTTCCAGAATATTTTTTTGCGGATTTTCCTTGTTTTTAGGGGGTTGCGGGGATTTTGGAAGAAACCCTGCGGCTTTTTTTAGTTGGGATTTTTCCAGCCTCATCCGTCCCAGCATGAAGATGTGGCTCTTTTTCATTTACACACCCTCTGACCGGCTGATGACAAACAGAGCGGGAGGCATCCTTAAAAGCCTCCCGCTTCTAACTATACTGCACCTACTTTCCCAGCCAAATACTTTTTATCAAATATGCCGCTGACATGAGTATAAAAAGAACGATTAAAACCAAAGTGTTCCCCCATACTGGAAACAAATAATCTCCTCTAAAAGAAGGATCGATCATTGCAAATGGAACTGTACAGACAAACATCAGAAAAACTGTTAATGCAGAGTATCCAAACCACCTGCGTATGTCTCTCAGAGATCCATTTCTAAGAATCGAAAAGGCCAGCAGTATACTGCCAAAAATAAAAATTCCTGAACATCCTCCAGAAATTGTCTCTGCAAACACTCTGCAAGATACCCTCTGCTCCAATAGTTCCACAGAATAATTTGCACCGCTGAGGGGATAAAATTTATTTATTGTAAAAAACACAAGGGAATGAAATAAAATTCCAGCTAATAAGGCGCCTCTCAGCAGCATCCATATCCATTTATTCTTATAAATATCTGCCAACATAATTTTCGATTATCCTTCACTTAACTAAGCCTGCCTGTTCCTTAATTATCCATTGGATTCTCTTCCCTTATATAACAAACTTTTTATTTGAAAACAATTCATAGTTTTTCCATCAGGCTGTGTTTTATGGTACAAATTCAAGTATGCTCTGATTAATTCAGAGCTGTCTGTTTGATTGCCTGATAAGATATACTCCGGATTTCCATATAATGGAAACTCATATTGTGATACACGCTTATCGGCCGAAAGTGCAGCCAAAGTATCAGCATATGCTCCTTATTTTCTCTATTGACTGCCGATTGCCCCTAAAATACCCGGAATTATAAATACCCACGGATTCTTAATAAGAAACGTAAATCCCAACGGATAATTGCCGGTAATAAAAAAATATATCAGCATGGCTATATAAATTAAGATCAGCAGTACAGCAATTCCAGAAATTTTTTTAACAGCAGTATCGTACTTTTTTTGAAATAAGTAATGTCTTATAAGCCCTGCTATCATGAGTGCTGATACAAAATAAAAAATCGGAACTATAATTATGTATGTAACGCGATAATAAAATGCCGAATAGTTCCTGGCATCTATATTTTTCAGAACCATAAAATAGGTGATTAAATAGCATACACTTATGAAACATATTGCGATTTCAATAAAAAACTTTTTATTTTTTACCGCAGTCACCTCCCCCAGCTTTTCTTCTTATCGTTTTCTAACTCACTGTCTTATATCCCCCCTCTGCCTATTCTTTTTCCTGTCCTGTACGATAAATTAATTATATCATTTTCCTTTTTTTCATCAATATTTTTCTTTTTTTGTTATCCTCTTTTTTTGTGTGCCATATTTGTTCATGTGTCACCTTTTTCTATTCACTTTACAATAGAAAAATTTATGCTAGACTATTCTATATCACAGCCGCGGCTTTTCTGCCAGAAGAAGTGCCGCTGTTTGAAGAAAGGAAGGTTAGATCCATGAAACTTGTTATCATTGAACCGCTTGGGGTGGAAAAGGAAAAACTGCTTTCCATGGCTGCCGGGAGGCTTCCGGAGTCTGTAGAGATTGTCTGCTACGACACCCGCGTCACAGACACCGAAGCCCTGATCGAGAGGGGAAAGGATGCGGACATCATCGCCGTTTCCAACCTGCCGTTAAACGCCCAGGTCATCGACGGCTGCAAAAACCTGAAAATGCTCTCCGTGGCCTTCACAGGCATTGACCATATTGCCATGGATGCCTGCAGAAAAAACGGCGTCCTGGTGAGCAACTGCGCCGGCTACTCCACTGCCGCCGTGGCGGATCTGGTTTTCGGAATGCTGATCTCTTTATATAGGAACATTCCCGCCTGCGACGAGGCTGTGCGGCGCGAGGGGACTAAGGACGGTCTCATCGGCTTTGAGCTGGAGGGCAAGAAGTTCGGCGTGATCGGAACAGGCGCCATCGGCCTTCGGGTGGCCGCCATCGCCCAGGCCTTCGGCTGTGAGGTTCTGGCCTACAGTCGGACAGAGAAGGATATTCCCGGAATTACATACACGGATCTTGACTCTCTGCTCTCCCAGTGCGACATCGTCTCCCTCCACACGCCGTTAAATGATTCCACGAGAGGTCTCATCGGGCGGGAACAGCTGGCTCTCATGAAGCGAAGCGCCGTTCTCATCAATACCTCCCGGGGCCCGGTGGTGGACAGCGAAGCCCTTGCCGAGGCGCTGAATGAGGAGCGCATCGCCGGCGCAGCCATTGACGTATTTGAGACAGAGCCGCCCATCAGGAAGGAGCACCCCCTCTTAAATGCAAAGCATGTGATCGCCACGCCTCACGTTGCCTTTGCCACGAAAGAGGCTCTCATCAAGCGCGCCGCCATTGTCTTTGACAATATTACGGCCTGGATAGACGGAAAACCTCAGAATGTAATGTAAGCCCGGGACCTCCTCCCCGGCAGAAAACGGCGCCGGAAAGCCTCCTGCCTGCTTTCCGGCGCCGTTTTTGTACTGCTTTTTCCGGGACGTTTTCGTTTCTTCCCGCTTTCAGCCCACTCCTGCTCGCTTTTCCTCATTTCCATTCATTTCTTCTCTTGCATTTCTGCCCCTGCCCTGCTATAATGTTCAATATCTAATTATTTTTCAAATAAATGAACATTATCAGAGGATCAATGATTGCTCCCGCTGACCGTGTTCTGCTCGCAAGGAGGTATCATATGAACCGTATTTCCAAAAACAGCGGGGCGCCCCTTAAATCTCAGCTCGACTGGATTCCCATCGCCCTCCCCTTCGCCGTTATCCTGCTTTTGTGCGGCTGCTTTTTCGCCGCACCGGAAAGCTCCAGACAGACGCTGGATTCTGTCAGGGCCTTCCTGGGCGATCAGTTCGGCGTCTGGTATCTGGCTGTGGGACTTGGCTTTTTTCTGCTGTCTATCTATCTGGCCTTCTCGCCCTACGGTTCCATCCGTCTGGGGAAACCGGGCGAAAAGCCTCAGTATCCTGCCTTTGTTTGGGGTTCCATGATGTTCACCTCCGGCCTGGCTGCCGATATCCTCTTCTACTCTCTGTGTGAGTGGATTCTGTATGCCAATGATCCGCATCTGGCAGAAATGGGCTCCATCCAGGACTGGTCAAGCGTCTACCCTCTGTTTCACTGGGGTCCGATCCCCTGGAGCTTCTACCTGGTTCTGGCCGTATCCTTCGGCTTCATGCTCCATGTGAGAAACTGCAGGAAGCAGAAATATTCTGAGGCCTGCCGGCCCATTCTTGGCTCCCTGGTGGACAAAGCTCCCGGAAAGCTCATCGATCTTTTGGCTGTCTTTGCCCTTCTGGCGGGGACTGCCACCACCTTCAGCCTGGCCACCCCGCTGATGGGGCAGGCTCTGGCCAGCCTTCTGGGTCTTGACGCCTCCGGCTGGCTTGCGGCCCCCGGGCCCTTCGGCATTGCCTGCTCCAAATGGCTCACCATCCTCATCCTCGCAGCCACCTGCGCAGTCTACACCTTCTCCGTAGTCCGCGGGATGAAGGGCGTGGCAAAGCTGGCCTCCTCCTGCGTCTACCTGTTCTTCATCCTTCTGGCCTATGTGTTTCTGGCTGGAGGGGAGACAAGGTACATTGTAGAGACCGGGTTCTCTGCCCTGGGAAATCTTGCCCAGAACTTTTTAACTCTCGCCACCTACACGGATCCTGCGAGAACCACCTCCTTCCCCCAGACCTGGACGATCTTCTACTGGGCCTACTGGATGGTCTGGTCTGTGGCCTCCCCCTTCTTTATAGGAAGCATCTCCAGGGGACGCACGGTAAAGCAGACGATTCTGGGTGGCTATCTCTTCGGTCTTGGAGGAACCTTCACCAGCTTTATTGTCCTTGGAAACTACAGCCTGGGACTCCAGGTATCAGGGCGCCTTGACGTGATGGCCATCTACGGGACAGCACAGGATCTGTACAGCACCATCATAGCCATCCTCCAGACCCTTCCCCTGGCCTCCCTCGTTTTAGTGGTTCTGCTGCTGGCCATGATCGCCTTCTACGCTACCAGCTTTGACGCCATTGCCCTGGTGGCTGCCTCCTACTCCTACAAAGAGCTTCCCGACAGCCATGAGCCTCACATGGGAGTCAAGGTATTCTGGTCCCTGATGCTGATCCTGCTTCCCATCGCCCTGGTGTTTTCAGACAGTTCCATGGCAAACCTTCAGACGGTGTCCATTATCGCGGCCTTTCCGCTGGCTTTCGTGATCGTCCTGATTGCTGCCAGCTTCTTAAAGGATGCAGGCAGGTATCTTAGGGAGCAGAATACAAAAGAGCGGCCCTGAGGCCGCCCCATTCTGACTGATATGCTGTTCCGATTCACAGGCCCTTTTCACAGAGAGCTCAGTATTTTTGTGATAAAAGGCTTTGTGAGTTCATATACAGAGCGTTCTGTATAGTTCACATGGGCCAGCTCCATGGCCGCCTTCTGTTTGTCCGTATGTGAGGTGTATGGGTAAACGCCGAACAGAAATGGGAAAAAGGCGCAGAGAAACCCTTCCTTATCCTCCTCTGTCATGGAGGGGAAGAATTTTTCCAGACAGCCGGTGACTGCCCCCAGTGCATGTCCATACACCTGCTTGAAAGCTGCCAGATTTTCCAGGCGGCTGTTTGCCTCCATATCATAGAGATTCATGCTGATCAGCCTCAGCATACAGCCTCGTTTTTCCAGGGTATGGGCCAGCTTATCTGCAAACTCCTCCGGCGGCAGGGACTCATTCTGTTCCCGGATCCTCTCCACATCCTCGATCCACGCCTCGTACTCCCGCTGAAGGAGGGCCAGGAAAATCTCTTCCTTCGTCTGAAAATAGTTATAAATCGAAGTGCGTGTAAACGAGGTCCTGGCCCCGATATCGCGGATCGTAATGTCCTTAAACCCCATAGTCTCGTACAGCAGGGCGCAGGCATTAATGATTTCTTCTTTTCTTGCATTCGTCAGCTCTTCTGAACCTTTTGGCATAACTGTTTCCTCTTTCCCGGCCTGCTTCCCTGCACACAGGGACAGCAGGCCGTTTCTGACAATCGTATGGGCATTTTTCGGCACCGGTCAAATCAGGGCCCCACAGCTCCGTCAAAAGCAGATGATGCTGCAAAGCTGTCTTTTCATCCTTTCAGAATACGTTTCGCCCAGTCCCCGGCGCCGGAGCCGTTCAGAAGCTGCCCGCTCTTCCAGTTTGCCTTGGGGCAGTGGGCCTGCATGCTCTTCTCCGCCTTTCCGATGCCGCTGCCGCCGGAGGTGGCAAAGGCGATCATCGTCTTTCCGGAAAAATCATAGCTCTCCAGGAACGTATCCACAATCCGCGGTTCCACATACCACCAGATCGGGAAGCCCACCAGAACCGTGTCGTACTGCCCCATATCCTGTACCGGCTCTGCGATAGCCGGGCGGGAAGCAGGGTCGTTCATCTCCAGGGTGCTGCGGCTGTTTTTGTCCATCCAGTCCAGATCAGCGGAGGTGTAGGGCTGCTCTGGCCGTATCTCATACAGATCGGCTCCCACGGCATCTGCCATCTCCTTTGCCGCCTGTGCTGTCACTCCGCTGGCTGAAAAATAGGCAATCAAGGTTTTACTCATCATCCATTCCTCCTTTATTTATCGCTCAATCAGTTCATATTCCCGCTGTCCCATTCCCAGAGCAGCGGCAGCCTCTATGGTGTGGATGCCGTTTCTGCTGTTCACCCGCTCCATAAAGTGTTCCCTGCCCGGATCGTCAGAGCCTGAAACCAGGTCAATACATGCCTGGTCGATGGCCACCGGATCCAGGGATGCCAGGATACCGATATCCCTCATGCAGGGATCCTCGGCCACGGCACAGCAGTCACAGTCCACTGAGAGATTTTTCATCACATTGATAAATGCGATTTTTCCTTTAAAGTGAGCGGTCACACTGGATGCGGCGTCGGCCATGGCCTCGGGAAAGACCGTGTTGTCTGCATGCAGTTTCCAGGTCTCAAAACGGTCATCGGTTCTGCCTCCGGAGTGGATCAGCGCCTTTCCGGCACGGGAGGCACAGCCGATGGCAAGCTGCTTGAGTGCACCGCCGTAACCGCCGGCTGGATGCCCCTTAAAGTGAGCCAGCACCAGCATGGAATCATAATTTTCTATGTGCCTGCCCAGGCGGTTCTCCTTCAGCACCCTGCCGTTCAGAACAGGCCAGACCACATCCGGCCCCTCAGCATCCATCAGATCCACCGGGAAGTATTTCGTCCAGCCGTGCTCATCCATCAGTTTTAAGTGGGATTCTGTGTGATCCCGCACCCCCGCTGTGGCATCTCCATAAGCAGTATTGCACTCCACGATCGTGCCGTGTACTTCCTCCACCATAGGCTTCCAGAACTCCGGATGCAGAAAATTCTGATTTCCCTTTTCCCCGGAATGAACCTTGACAGCTACCCTGCCGGGCAGCTCGATTCCCAGCTCATGGTAAAGTCTCACCACTGCCTGGGGTGTAATCTCCCGCGTAAAATAGACCTTTGATCCCATAATCATCCCTCCTGCTGTTTTCACCCTTATACTGCACCGTTTTCAGAATGCCGGCATTTCGCTGAAACTCCATGGCCCGGCAGATATCAGGCCATGGCACAGTCACTTCTGCCCGCGGCAGATGCCGTCCGGCGTGAGAGTCCGTTCCGGTTATCCCTCTCTGTTCTGACACTGTGTCATTATCTGTAATATAGCACTGTTCTGACACTGTGTCAATATACCTGACAAAATTATTTCCTGCCTTTCTCAGAAACCCCCGCAGTTACAAAAAGAACCGGCCGGCAAAAAAGCAGGCGGCATCTCTGTCCCGTAAAAAAGGGGCATCCCGCAAGTCTTTCACGATCTCCGGGATGCCCTCATCCTTCCTGTTCTACAGTTTCTCTGATGTTTCTCTATATTTTCCTACAGTTTCATGGTAAGCCCGATCCGCTTCTTTTCCAGATTCACATCCAGCACCTTCACCTCCACGATGTCGCCGACACTTACCACCTCAAGAGGATGCTTAATATAGCGGTCTGTCATCTGTGAGATATGGACCAGACCGTCCTGGTGGACTCCGATATCCACAAAGACGCCGAAGTCAATGACGTTTCTCACCGTTCCCTTGAGGATCATTCCCGGCTTCAGATCCTTTATATCCAGCACATCTGTCCTGAGGATCGGCTTTGGCATCTCATCTCTGGGATCCCTGGCCGGCTTCTCCAGCTCCTTCACCATATCCCTGAGAGTGAGCTCGCCGATGGACAGCTCCTGTGACAGTCTGCCGTAATCCCCAATCTTCCTTCCGATTCCCTGGAGTCCGGATTCCGAAAGTTCCTTCATCTGGTAGCCCAGGCGGGAGAGAAGCGCCTCTGCGGCTCCGTAGCTTTCCGGGTGGACGCTGGTAGCGTCGAGAGGATTCTCTCCTCCCCGGATTCTCAGAAAGCCCGCGCACTGCTCAAAGGCCTTGGGACCCAGCTTCGGAACCTTCAAAAGCTCTCTCCTGTTATGAAAGCCGCCGTTTTCCTCCCGGTAGGCCACAATATTTTTCGCCACGGTCTTTGTGATTCCTGAAATGTACTCTAACAGGGAGGCAGACGCCGTATTCAGATCCACGCCCACGCTGTTCACGCAGTCCTCCACAACGCCCTCCAGCGCCTGTCCCAGGTTCTTCTGGTTCATGTCATGCTGATACTGCCCTACGCCGATAGACTTGGGATCAATTTTCACCAGCTCTGCCAGGGGATCCTGAAGCCTTCTGGCAATGGATACAGCGCTTCTCTGGCCCACGTCGAACTTGGGAAATTCTTCTGTGGCCAGACGGCTGGCAGAGTAGACAGAGGCGCCTGCCTCATTGACGATCACATACTGCACCTTCTCCGGTATCTCCTTTAACAGCTCCACGATCACCTGTTCCGATTCCCGGGATGCCGTCCCGTTTCCCAGAGAAATCAGAGAGATTCCATATTTTCGAATCAGGTTCTTTAGGATCTGCTTTGACTCCTCCACCTTATTCTGGGGAGCGGTGGGAAAGATCACCACTGTATCAAGCACCTTTCCAAGGCCGTCTACCACGGCCAGCTTGCAGCCGGTCCTAAAGGCCGGATCCCACCCGAGCACCACCCGGTCTGCCACAGGCGGCTGCATGAGAAGCTGTTTCAGATTTTTTCCGAATACGCGGATGGCCCCTGCCTCCGCCTTCTCTGTGAGCCCTGCGCGGATCTCCCTCTCAATGGCCGGCCCGATCAGCCTTCTGTAGCTGTCCTCCAGGACAGCCTGCAGAACGGGCGCCGTGTTCCGGTTGTCCTTTTTTATGATCTGCTTTTCCAGATAGCGGAGAATCTTCTCCTCCGGCGCCTCTATCTTCACATTCAGAAACTTTTCTTTTTCCCCGCGGTTCAGCGCCAGAATCCTGTGCCCTGCTGCCTTTTTAACCGGCTCGGAAAACTGATAGTACATCTCGTAGACGGAAGTTTCCTTCTCGTTCCTGGCAGAGGAGGTGAGCATTCCCTCCTCCATGGTTATTTTTCTGATGTAGGTCCTGTACTCGGCCGTCTCTGAAATCCGCTCCGCCAGAATATCCATGGCTCCGTCCAGAGCCTCCTTTGCCGTAGCCACTCCCTTTTCCTCCGATACGAAGCCCTCTGCCTCCTCTATGGCAGGGACGCTCATCTCCTGAAGGAAAATCTGATCTGCCAGAGGCATAAGCCCCTTCTCCCTGGCTATGCCGGCTCTCGTTCTTCTCTTGGGGCGGTATGGCAGATAGAGATCCTCCACAGCCACCAGGGTTTTCGCCTCCCGAATCTTCCTTTCCAGCTCCTCTGTCAGCTTTTCCTGCTCGCCGATGGACGCGATCACCTGCTCCTTTCTGTCCTCGAGATTTCTCAGGTACTTAAGCCTCTCGTCCAGGTTTCTCAGCACCTCATCATTTAAGGAGCCTGTGGCCTCCTTCCTGTATCTGGCTATAAACGGGATGGTATTTCCCTCATCAATCAGCTTTACGGCCGCCTGCACCTGTCCCTCACGGATCTGAAGCTCCCCGGCCAGTGTCTTTATTACATCCATATCTGTTTCTCCCTTAAACGGCTCTGCTCTCTGCTGCCGCTTCTATTGTTCTGTACACCTGTTTATTATAAGGGATCCCCTGCTAAGTTGCAACCGGAACGCTTTTCTGGTATAATCGTGGGAGTCCGATGCGGTAAGCACGTCTGCCGCGTTCCTACACTTACTTACATTTACGGAGGATTTCTATGGAGTATTATGACGATTACGATAACAGAGAGTTAAAGGAGGCGAACGGGCCTTCACGGCAGCCGAAGCCGCCGGCCAACAATATGGCGATTGTATCCATGATTCTCGGAATCTTTGCCATTCTTCTGCTCTGCATGTGCATCGCTTTTCCGGTATCCATCCTGTTAGGCGCCGGTGCTGTCTGCCTTTCCATCATGTCGAAGAAGGGCGGACCGTTTTCCGGCTTTGCCGTGGCAGGGCTGGTTCTGGGAATTCTGGCTATTGTCTTCGGTATAATCGAGTTCCTTTACCTGATATTTGTAAGCCAGCTACTAAATGATCCCTATTTTACAGGGATATTAGAGGAGATGATGGAACAGTATCCTCTGAGCGATTAAAAAAGAGATGTATGGCCAAAGGGGAGGGAGGAAATTTTTTGTGACTTCGCTGGAACAAAAAATTTCCTCCCTCCCCTCCGTATTTCCAGATAAGCAGCTGAATGAGCAGAATAGAAGGACGGCATTTACCAGGCCCTCCCCGGCCAGCCTGCGGCGACTGAGTGGAGGTCGAGGCCCATGACGAGAAGCAGGTTTTTAATCAGAAATCCGGCGGCGGTCACTGCCAGGAGGCCCCACAAAAAGCAGAGAACCGGGCGCGGAAGGGCACTTTTCCTTAAGAATTGTGCCCTGTCTTTTTCTTCAGCCTTTCCTTCAGTTTTTCCTGCAGCCTCCAGCAGTACTGCCGCTATACACCACAGGCCGCCGAACAGAAGATAGGCCGGAATCGGGTTGTAGAGAAGACTTTTTACCACCTGACCCCGAAGGAGGGCCAGAGCTGCCCTCGTTCCCCCGCAGCCAGGGCAGTACAGACCCGTAATCATATGAAAGAGGCAGGGAATCTCTCCCTGCCCCAGCTTCATCAGCAACTCTGCTGCTGTATTCATAAGAATTCCCCTTTAGTCTGCCAGAGAGAACGCATCGTGAACGACTCTCATAGCCCTGTTGGTATCCTCCTCATTGATGAGAACCGTGATGCGGATCTCTGAGGTGGCAATCATACGGATATTGATATTTGCGCTGTAGAGGGCCTCAAACATTCTGGCCGCCACTCCGGGATTGCTGGTCATGCCGGCTCCGATAATGGAAATCTTGGCAACGCCTGTGGCACACTCTACGGACTGAGCCGTTAAGGACTCCCTGTTGTCATTTAATATGGTCATTGCCTCCTGAAGATCGGTTCTCGCCACGGTAAAGGAGATGTCCTTCCTTCCGTCACGGCCAATGGACTGGATGATAATGTCCACATTGATATGATGTCTTGCCAGAAGGTTGAACACCTTGAATGCGATTCCCGGCTCGTCAGCCACTCCTATCACGGAAATTCTGGCGGTATTCTTATCGGCTGCCACACCGCTGACTAACATTTTCTCCATCTTCGTACTCTCCTTCACAACTGTTCCCTCTGCCCTGGTAAGGCTGGAAAGAACCACTAACTGCACTCCGTACCGCTTTGCCATTTCCACAGAACGGTTGTGCAAAACCTTGGCTCCCAGAGACGCAAATTCCAGCATCTCGTCATAGGAGACCTCGGGGAGCTTTCTCGCATTGGGCACAATCCTCGGATCCGCCGTGTAAACTCCATCCACATCCGTATAGATCTCGCAGGCATCCGCATGAAGAGCTGCCGCCAGGGCCACTGCCGTCGTGTCGGAACCTCCTCTGCCCAGAGTCGTCATGTCATCGAACTTATTGACCCCCTGAAAGCCTGTGATGATCACAATCTTTCTAGCATCCAGCTCATTTTGAATGCGCTCGGTATCGATCCTTTTCAGCTTCGCCTGCCCGTAGGCGGAGGTCGTTTTCATAGGGACCTGCGCCGCGTTCAGGGAAATGGCCTGAACGCCCAGGGACTGGATGGCCATGGCCATGAGAGCCACGGAAACCTGCTCTCCCGTTGCAAGCAGCATATCCAGCTCCCGTCTGGACGGACTTTCTGTAATCTCATGAGCCTTTGCAATCAGCCCGTCCGTGGTCTTTCCCATAGCGGAGAGAACTACTACCACGTCATTTCCCTTGTTATAATCCTCAATGCAGCGCCTGGCCACATTAAAAATCCTCTCCCTGTCAGCAACTGAACTGCCGCCGAACTTCTTTACGACTAACATGCTCTTCCTCCCTGGTATCATGCATCCGGGACTGGTTTTTGCAATTTCCCGCATCCCGGTTTCCGTCCTGCCCTTCTCTATATCTGAGCCCGGATCATCTGTCGGATGTCTCCGAAGGCTGCTGATACCTTTCTGTAATGTTCTTCCGTCATCTCTCCCGTGAGGACTGCAAACTCATCCATTCCCGGAAGCTCTGCAAACCTGGACGGGCCAAAAGCTGCCTCAATCTCAGCCCTCTTTTCCTCCAGCCTTCCCTCCACTCTCAGGAAGTAGGAGAACCTGGCCTCCGTAACCGGTGAAAGCTCCTGCCTCTCATCGCTCCAGCCCATGGGGATATTTCTGTCCATATTGCCTGCGATTTCCATTATATCCGCCACCACTGCACTGGCTGTAGGCAGTTTTCCCGCACCGCTTCCGTAGAACATCAGAGTTCCCACCATGTTTCCCTTCACCATCACCGCGTTGTACACATCGCTCACACAGTAAAGAGGGTTCACCTGAGGAATCATCATAGGGCATACAAAAACTGTCACCCTTCCGTCTTCCATGCGGCTGCTTCCAAACAGTTTAATGGAAGCCTGAAATTTTGCCGCATACTGAAAATCCGTGTCTGTGACTGCCGTGATTCCCTCAGTGTACACATCCTCATAGTGGATTTCCTTTCCTGTAGCCAGGGCAGTCAGAATGGCAATCTTGCGGCAGGTGTCAAACCCTTCCACATCGGCTTCCGGATTTCTCTCCGCGTATCCCAGCTCCTGAGCCTTTCTCAGGGCCTCCTCAAAGGTCTGGCCCTCTCTGTCCATTTTCGTGAGAATATAGTTGGTTGTTCCGTTTAAAATACCGCTGATCTCCAGGATTTTCTCTCCCGCAAGAGCCTCTGTCAGCGGGCGGATAATCGGAATGCCGCCGCCTGCACTGGCCTCAAAGAGAAAGTTCAGATTCTTCTGCCTGGCAATGGAGAGAAGCTCCGTCCCATGTGCAGCCACCAGCGCTTTATTGGAGGTCACCACATGCTTTCCGGCAAGAAGGCAGGCCTTCGCAAAATCATAGGCCGGGCGCACACCGCCCATAGCTTCTACCACAATCCCTATCTCCTCATCCTTCTCAATCACGGAAAAATCGTGTATCAGCTTATCTTCATTGGGATCTCCCGGAAATTCCCTGAGATCCAGAATATATTTGACCTGAATCTCCTCTCCTGTCCTGGCCGAGATCACGTCTCTGTTCCTGTCAAGAACCTCCACAACTCCTGAACCAATAGTTCCATAACCCATTACTGCTGCATATATCATATCTGTCACTCCCTGGCAATAATTTTTACATGATGAATCCCCTTCTGTTCCTCCATTTCTTCCACCATACGGGAAATATTCCCGGTATCCGGGCGCACTTCCACACTCAGCGTCAGTGACGCCACATTGTTGACCGGAATACTCTGATGGATTGTCAGGATATTGGCCTTATAAACTGCCACGATATGCAGGATATCGGAAAGCAGCCCCCGCTCGTCGTCCATCTGGAGCACCAGGGTGATCGTTCTGCCCTTTGCATTGTCATAAAATGGAAAAATATCATCCTTATATTTGTAGAAGGAGCTTCTGCTGATCCCGACCCGCTCTGTCGCCTCCTGAACGGTCATGGCCCGCTCAGATTCTATGAGCCGTTTTGCCTGGACTACCTTCAAAAGCACCTCCGGCACAGCCTTCTGCTTTAGCACAAAATACTTTGTCTGCTCTTCCATTCCTCTCCCCTCATCTTCTGCCTGCCGCTTTCGACACAAAGCCTCCTCCGTAAGGCAGACGACACAGCGTCAGAGCGCTACCGCTCTGGCGACATTGTGTAAACTGCCTCAGAATGTTTGTGTCAGAAAAACATTTGTATTCATAGGGAAGATATTATCACATTTATCGGACACAATCAATCACTTTTTTTGCTGTCCAGGTTCACCCACTTCAAATATGCACTGATAAACAAGTCAATGTCTCCGTCCAGCACCGCATTTACATTTCCGCTCTCCGCTCCCGTCCTGTGATCCTTGACCAGCGTGTACGGCTGCATCACATAGGAACGAATCTGGTTTCCGAAATTAATATCCTTCACATCACCGCGGATGTCAGAGAGTTTTTCCGCGTGTTCCTCCTGCTTCATCATGTAGAGCTTTGTCTTCAGCATCTGCATGGCCACTTCCTTGTTCTGGAACTGAGATCTCTCATTCTGGCACTGCACCACGATTCCCGTCGGGAGATGGGTAATGCGGATGGCGGAGGAGGTCTTATTGATGTGCTGTCCGCCGGCGCCGCTGGAGCGGTAGGTATCGATTCTCAGCTCGTCAGGATTAACCTCCACGTCCAGATCCTCCTTGATGTCCGGCATCACGTCGCAGGAGACAAAGGAGGTCTGCCTCTTTCCGGCAGAATTGAAGGGGGAAATACGCACCAGCCGGTGGACACCTCTCTCAGACTTGAGAAATCCATAGGCATTTTCCCCGTTGATCTGGAGGGTAATGGACTTGATTCCCGCCTCCTCGCCGTCCAGATAGTCAATGACAGCTGTGGTAAAGCCCTTTTTATCTGCCCACCGCTGATACATCCGGTACAGCATGCTGCACCAGTCGCAGGCTTCCGTTCCTCCTGCTCCTGCATTCAGCTTCAGAATCGCATTATTATTGTCATACTCACCGGAGAGGAGCGTCTGGATGCGGATAGCTTCCAGCTTCTCCACAAAGTCATCCATCATTCCCTGGATTTCAGGAATCAGAGAAGGATCATTCTCCTCATATCCCATTTCCAGCATCACCTGGATGTCCTCATATTCCTGCTCCAGCTTCCGGTAGCTCTCCACCGTATCTTTCAGATTTTTGGCCTCGCGCATCAGCCTTGTGGACGTCTCCGGATCGTCCCAGAAGCCGGGTTCCTCCATCGATTTATCCAGCTCGTCAATCCGTTTCACCTTGCCGTCCAGGTCAAAGTGAATCCCTCACTTCCACCAGGGTATCGTCGTACGTTGACAGCGTGTACTTAAACTGATCTAACTCAACCATAGCTTCACCCACTTTCTTACTTTATTCCGGCTTACGCCTTACAGTTTCCTATTCTACATGATAGAAGGAATTTTAGCAAGGGCAGGAGCTGGAGAAGAGGCGGCAGGGAAAGAGGCGGCGGGGGAAAAAGCCGCGGGGAAAAAGCCGCGGAAAGAAAAGCGGCGGGAAGAAAAGCGGCGGGAAGAAAAGCGGCGGGAAGAAAAGGGAAGGAGAGGAAGCTGACTGTGACTTCGCTGGAACTGTCAGCTTCCTCTCCTTCCCTATCCCCCCTCTCCTTCCCTCTCTGCTTCAAGTTTACATATCCCCCCCTTAACCAGGAAAAGGAGAAGATTTACTGTGACTTTTCCGGAACAGTAAATCTTCTCCTTTTCCCACCTGTATGCCTACTCGTCAGCCTTCTCGCTGCTGTCTGCCGTTTCTCCTGCGGCCTCCCTCTGGGCCATTCTCTCTGCCTTTCTGGCCTGTCTTTCCGCTCTCTGAGCTTCTTTCTCCGCCTGATGCTCCTTGCGTCGCTCATCTCGGCGGGCCTTCTTTTCCTGCTCGCTCACCTGGCGGGCCTGCAGGTTTGCAAGCATCTCACGTCCATGGCACTGCTTGAACTTCTTTCCGGAACCGCAGGGGCACGGATCGTTCGGATAAATCTTCTTTGTCTCTCTCTTCTGAGGAGCCTGAGGACCTGCATCCTTATTGGTTCCTGTCACCCTGGCTGCCGGTTCCCTCTCTACCTTCTGCTCCACGCGGATGTGGTAGAGGATTCTCACTGTATCCTCGCGGATTGCCGCTGTCATGGCGTCGAACATCTCGTAGCCGCTCATCTTGTATTCAACCAGAGGATCCTTCTGGCCGTAGGCCTGAAGTCCGATTCCCTCACGGAGCTGATCCATATCGTCAATGTGAGCCATCCACTTATTGTCGATTACCTTCAGAAGAACTACACGCTCCAGCTCGCGGATCTGCTCTGCCTGCTGGAATTCGGCCTCCTTGGCCTCGTAGAGCTTGGTAGCCGCCTCTTTGAGCATGTGCTTTAACTCGTTCTTCTTCATCTTCTTCTGATCATCCTTCAGGACAATCGGCTGAAGCGGGATGATGGAGAGCAGAAGGGAGTTGAGCTCTGTCAGGTTCCACTCCTCCGGACTCTGGTCATCGGAGATGGACAGATCCACTGCATTCTCCACAATATCCGTGATCATCTTCATGATCACATTTCTCATATTCTCTCCGTCCAGAACACGGCGGCGCTCCTCGTAGATAACCTCGCGCTGCTCATTCATAACCTCGTCGTACTTTAAGAGGTTTTCACGGATTCCGTAGTTATTTGTCTCAATCTTCATCTGTGCCTTCTCAATGGCATTGGAGAGCATCTTGTGCTCGATCTGCTCATTCTCCGGCACTCCCAGAGCATTGAACATGTTCATCAGCTTCTCGGAGCCGAACAGACGCATCAGATCGTCCTCCAGGGAAATGTAGAAGCGGGACTCTCCCGGATCTCCCTGACGTCCGGCGCGGCCTCTCAGCTGATTGTCGATACGCCTTGACTCATGGCGCTCTGTACCGATAATCTTCAGTCCGCCCAACTCCTTGGACACATCGTCCAGCTTAATATCCGTACCACGTCCGGCCATGTTGGTGGCGATGGTCACTGCGCCGTGGATTCCGGCATCCGCCACGATCTCAGCCTCCAGCTCATGGAACTTGGCGTTTAATACCTTGTGGGGAACACCGCGCTTTTTCAGCATCTTACTCAGAAGCTCAGAGGTCTCAATGGTGATCGTACCCACCAGAACCGGCTGTCCCTTCTCGTGGGCTGCACAGACTTCCTCCACAACTGCGTGGAATTTCTCTTTCTTTGTCTTGTAAACTGCATCATTCTTATCAATACGGATTACCGGGCGGTTCGTCGGGATCACGATAACGTCCATCTGGTAGATGTTCCGGAACTCCTTCTCCTCGGTCTGGGCCGTACCGGTCATACCCGCCTTCTTCTTAAACTTGTTGAAGAAGTTCTGGAAGGTGATCGTCGCCAGAGTCCGGCTCTCCCTCTTGACCTCCACATGCTCCTTGGCCTCGATAGCCTGGTGAAGTCCGTCAGAGTAGCGGCGGCCCGGCATGATACGTCCTGTAAACTCGTCTACGATCAGAACCTCATTGTCCTTCACCACGTAATCCTTGTCGCGGAACATCAGATAGTTGGCCCTTAACGCCATGATCATGTTGTGCTGGATTTCCAGGTTCTCCGGATCTGCCAGGTTTTCAATATTAAAGTATTTCTCAACCTTCTTGACACCGTCCAGAGTCAGGTTGACAACCTTATCCTTCTCATTGACAACGAAATCTCCGGTCTCCTCAATCTCCTCGCCCATGATGGCGGACAGCTTCGTGAACTCGGCAGACGCCTCGCCCTGCTCCAGCTGCTTTGCCAGAATGTCGCAGACTTCGTAGAGCTTTGTGGACTTTCCGCTCTGTCCGGAGATGATCAGCGGTGTTCTGGCCTCATCGATTAAGACAGAGTCCACCTCGTCGATGATGGCGTAATCCAGATTTCTTAAAACCATCTGCTCCTTGTAGATGGCCATATTGTCCCTCAGATAGTCAAAGCCAAGCTCGTTGTTTGTCACATAGGTGATATCGCAGCCATAGGCCGCCTTTCTCTCCGGCGGAGTCATGGAATTTAATACCACGCCTACGCTCAGCCCCAGGAAGCGGTGAACCTCTCCCATCCACTCGGCATCACGCTTTGCCAGGTAATCGTTGACTGTAACGATGAAAACACCTTTTCCCGTAAGCGCGTTCAGGTAAGCCGGGCAGGTGGACACCAGCGTTTTTCCCTCACCGGTCTTCATCTCCGCAATACGTCCCTGGTGAAGCACGATACCGCCGATGAGCTGTACCGGATAATGCTCCATCTTCAGCACACGCCTGGAAGCCTCACGGACAGTGGCAAATGCCTCTGGAAGAATATCGTCAAGGGTTTCCCCGTTTGCCAGACGCTCCTTAAACTTCCTGGTGTTGTCTTTCAGCTCCTCGTCCGTGAGCTTTTCCATCTCAGGCTTCAGAGCTACGATTTTATCCACAATGGGATAGATCAGCTTCAGCTCTCTGTCGCTGTGAGTTCCGAACACTTTCTCTATAAGATTCATTCCTTAATCTCCTACTTCTTTCGATTTCTCTTAATCTGGTTCTCCGGCTTTCGAATCCTGAGCGCCTGGGCTTTTCTGCTCCTGTTTTGTGAAACCTTATGTCTGTTTTCTGCCCCGGGCGCCGGCCTGCCGCCTGCACAGTCAAATTTATCCTCCGCCTGCCATGGCGGTTTTATCAAAACGGCATAATCTGCCGCTGTACAATCTTAATTATTTTATCATTAACTTCCCTATCTTTCAATACATTCACAAATTTTTTACAGTTTGCTCGCATTTCGTTCATTTTTTATCCTGTTTTTCCCCAGGTCCATTCTCTGCCGCCCTTCAGCGCGGCATTTTTCTGGTTTTTCGCGCTGCGCTGCTTCTCTCTTTTCCTCTCCTGCCGGATCGATCTCAGCCCTGCCGCGCTCTGTGTCTCTTATGATTTCCCTTAAGCTCCTCCTTTTATTTACATAATTCGATTTATTATTGTAAACCCAGCAGGTTGCACAAAAAATATGTTCTGTTTTCGACTCATCCACACTATCCACAATCATTTTCCCGAAAATGTGCAAAAGTTATACACATCAACTTCTGTCCGTTTTACAGGAAAAAGCAGTTATACACCGACTTATCCACATTATCCACATTTTTTCTCTGTTTATCACCAGTTTTCTCCAGACAAGGAAATTTGCGGCTCTTTTTGTACACATCTCATAAATTTTCCTTTTTCGACAAAAAATACACGATTCTGCCTTGACAGACTTTCCCACCCGACAGTCGTTTGTCAACCTGGTTTTAAAGAAAAAAAAGACACACAGGTCCTGTCTTTTTCTGTTTTTGCGCACCATCCGTCACATAACCCCAAAAACGCACCTCATTTCTTTACGGATGTCCAAATAAAAACCTTTTAGGGAAAATTAAGATTAATTTTCATAATATTTTTTATTTTTAATTGAATTTTTCTGATAAACATGCTATAATAAGGACATCCCAATAAAAAAGGAGCGATGACTTATGCGTTATACGATTACTGGAAGAAATATTGATGTTACGCCTGGACTTAGGGAAGCGGTTATTGAGAAAATCGGAAAGCTGGAACGCTATTTTAACCAGGATACAGAGGCCATCATTACCCTGAGTGTGACGAAAGACCGTCAGAAAATCGAGGTTACCATCCCGGTAAAAGGCCATATCATCCGTGCAGAAGAGCAGAGCACAGATATGTATGTATCCATCGACCTGGTAGAGGAGATCATCGAGCGCCAGCTCAAGAAATACAAGAGAAAACTCATTGATAAGAAACAGGCCCCTGTGGATTTCAGCGAGCTTTTTGTACAGGAAGAATCAGAGCCTGATGACGAGATCAAGATCGAAAAGGTAAAGAAATTCGCCATGAAGCCAATGGATCCGGAAGAAGCCTGCGTTCAGATGGAGCTGCTCGGACATTCCTTCTATGTATTCTTAAACGCAGAGACAGAGGAAGTCAACGTAGTATACAAGAGAAAGGGACACACCTACGGACTGATCGAACCGGAATTCTAAACCTTCATCTTATAAACCATAAAATCTGTGGCTGAGACAGTACACGGCGGAGGGAACAAAAGCCCCTCCGCCGTGTACTGTCTCCTATTTTTTTGCAGCAGTTTTTTACTGCCGCCGTTCTTCTGCCATAGTCCGGCAGCTCTCCCTCATCCTCTTACCGCTCTCTAAGCGCTTCTGCCAGCTCTCTGACCAGCCTCTCACTCACTCTGTCGTAATCCCTCTCGTGAGGCGCAGGGGCGATGCTGTAGTTCACCCCTTCCCCTACAGTAGTGACATCCCTCTCCCAGTATCGGCAGGAGGAGTGGAGCTGTCTGATACCCGTATACTCTGCAAGGGTCCTTGCATTTCCTGCATTGACGCCGCTTCCTGCCAGGAGCTGAATCCGGGAACCGTACGCGGCCTGAAGCTGCCTGAGAAGCTCCTTTCCCTGTTCTGCCTTCTCCTGCTGCCCGCTTGTGAGAATCCTGTCTGCTCCCAGCCCAATCAGCTCTTCAATAGCTCTCACCGGATCTTCTGTGCAGTCGAAGGCCCTGTGAAATACTGCTTCCCTTCCGTAGCTGTGAATCAGCTCTGTCATCCTGCCCGTTTTCTCCAGATCCACACACCTGTCCTCAGTGAGAAATCCAAAGGCAAGTCCGTCGCTTCCGTTCTCCAGAAGCTCCCTCGCCTCCTCAAACATCTGCTCCGTCTGAGCCTCTGTGTAGCAGAAACCGGCCCCCCTGGGCCGAACCATCGACACCACCAGCAGATCCGTACAGCGCTTCACCATTCTCAGGCAGGCGGCTGACGGCGTGAGGCCTCCCAGGGCCAGGGCGCTGTTTAACTCGATCCTCTCTGCCCCTCCCCGGGCAGCCGCCAGGGCATCCTCATAGCTTCCGCAGCAAATTTCAATCGTCATTTCTCTGTTTTCTGCCATTCTATTCCTTTTCCTTTCCTCTGTTTTCAATATCTTCATCTTACCGAACAGCCGGCTTCCCGGCTGCCGGTCATGGGTATTTCGCTCTTTCACCACACGCCCCAGGGCGTAAGTCAGCCTTTCCCTTCCGGAGGGACCGGGATGTTTTCTGAAAGATAAAAAGCAGGGAAAAACTCCCTGCTTTTTATCATACCAAAATTTCAGTTTTTTCTGTAGCATTTTTTAATGTATATCTCTAGGCGCCCTTCTTCTGAATCTCCTTGGTGGCAATCACATCCACACCTGTCCCGCAGACATCCTTCAGAATCACATCCCCGATATGGACCGGCGCCTCCACGCAGACTCCCTTTAAGGCCCGCACGCAGTCGAAAATTTTCCCCTTGGGAATGTCGTTTCTTGTCTTAACGGAAACCATGTCGAGATTTCCTCCCTTAACCATCACTGTGGAGGTCACAATCCTCGTCGGATTCGTCACCTCCTTGCGGGCATAGTCATCGCCCCGCTTGCAGGTATTTCCTGTCACGCTCTTAATCTCACCGTTTTCCATCTCAACGGTTACCATACATCCCAGAGGGCAGCCAATACAGATCAGTTCTCTCTTTTCCATCGTCCTACGCCTCCTCTATTTTCAGTGTAATCGTCTTTAAGTCCGGACAGCCCAGAAGCTGCTCTTTTTTGAAGGTTACATTCTCCATCTCCCCCGGCGCCACCACCGGACGTTTTCTGTGAATGACCCGCTCATCGTCAAAGTATACGCTCACATAGCAGTTTTTGTAGACATTGCCCACACGGAAGCGCACAGTCAGAGCATCTGCCATCCGCTCCGGATCGATGGTCTTTGGAACAGTGTAGCGCACGCCCTCTGTGGGGATAAGCCGGATCTCTCTTCCGCTTCCCTCCGGAAGGGCTCCCTTCACATACTTGGCCGCATTTTCGCCTGCCACGGCCGCCTCCTCAGACACATAATCCACCAGATCGTGAACGTGGAGCACATTTCCGCAGGCGAACACGCCCTCTATGTTTGTCTCCAGGCTCTCGTTGACAGACGGGCCAGAGGTGACGGGCTCAATATCCACGCCCATTCCGCGGCTTAATTCATTTTCAGGGATCAGTCCCACAGACAGAAGGAGGGTATCGCAGTCATAGTCCTCCTCTGTTCCGGGAATCGGCTTTCCTTTCTCGTCCACCTGGGCCAGGGTGATGCCTGTAAGCCTCTCCTTTCCGCGGATCTCCACAACCGTGTGGCTCAGCTTTAACGGAATGCCGTAGTCGTCCAGGCACTGGACAATGTTCCTCTTAAGGCCGCCGGAGTAAGGCATCAGCTCTGCCACCACCTTTACCTTGGCGCCCTCAAGGGTCATTCTCCTGGCCATGATCAGCCCGATATCTCCGGAACCGAGGATGACAACCTCACGGCCCGGCATAAAGCCCTCCATATTTACAAGGCGCTGAGCCGTTCCCGCTGAGTAAATTCCGGCCGGACGGTAGCCGGGGATATTCAGAGCTCCCCTGGATCTCTCCCGGCAGCCCATAGCCAGGATCACCGCCTTTGCCTGGATCTCAAACAGCCCCTCCTCCCGGTTCATGGCTGTGACAACCTTCTCGTGGGAGATGTCAATGACCATTGTGTTCAGGTAATATTCAATCTGAAGCTCCTCCACCTGGTCGATAAACCGGCGTGCATACTCCGGTCCTGTCAGCTCCTCCTTGAAGGTGTGAAGCCCGAATCCGTTGTGAATGCACTGGTTCAGGATTCCTCCCAGTTCCTTGTCCCTCTCCAGAATCAGGATGCTGTCAATTCCGTTTCTCTTTGCGGCAGCGGCCGCAGCCAGTCCGGCAGGGCCTCCTCCGATAATGACAATATCATATGATTTCATGGCGTCCCCCTCCTTACAGTCTGTCCTTGTTGGTTCCCACTACGATTTTGGAATCGCCGCCGGACTTTGTAACCTCGTACATGCTGATATTAAGCTCCCTTGCCAGGATATCCATGGTTCTCGGTGAACAGAATCCTGCCTGGCAGCGGCCCATTCCCGCTCTTGTGCGCCGCTTCACTCCGTCTAAGGACTTTGCTCCCAGCGGTCTGTGGATGGCGTCGAGAATTTCTCCCTCAGAGATCGTCTCGCAGCGGCAGATAATATTTCCGTAGGCAGGCTGCTCCTTAATGAGCCTGCTTCTCTCCTCCTTGGACAGAGATTTAGGATCGAGGATTCCCTTTCTGGTGGCAATGAAGTTGTCCTTCTCCTTCAGATCAGCCTTCTCCCTCAGAATGTCAGCGACCATCTTTCCGATGGCAGGGCTGCTGGAAAGTCCCGGAGACTCAATTCCGGCGCAGTCGATAAATCCTTTGCAGTCAGGAAGCTCCCTGATAATAAATTCATGGTGATCCTCATGGGCGCGCAGCCCTGCGAAGGAGGTGATAACCTGGCGCATGGGAATGTTGTTCACGCTGTTCTGCGCCTTCTCGATAACCTCGTCAAGCCCCTCTCTGGTCGTATTTGTCCCTTCCTTGTCATCGATGTCGATGGCGGTGGGGCCCAGAAGCAGGTTCCCGTGAATTGTCGGTGTGACGAGAATTCCCTTTCCGAACTTTCCGGGGAGGGTAAATACTGTCTTATCTACCAGATTGCCGGCTGTGCGGTCAAGGAGACAGTAATCGCCGCGCCTTGGCGTAATATGGATTTTCTCCTCGCTCATCATGTTGTGGAATTTATCTGCGTATACGCCTGCCGCGTTCACCACAAATCTCGTCTTCAGTACCCCGTTGTTCGTGTGAAGCTCAAAGGTTCCGTCCTCCGTCTTCTTAATATCCTGAACCTCTGTGTTGAACTTGAATTCCACCCCGTTCATGTTGGCATTTTCAGCCAGGGCAATCGTTAAGCCGAAGGGACATACGATTCCTCCCGTAGGAGCGTAGAGTGCAGCTACTGCATTGTCTGTGATATTGGGCTCCATCGCCTTTAACTCTTCCCTGTTTAAAATACGAAGCTCCTTCACTCCGTTTTTGATTCCCCGCTCATAGAGGGCCTGAAGGTTCGGCAGCTCCTCCTCATGGAGACAGAGAACCAGGGAGCCGTTTCTCCTGAAGTGAAAGTCCAGATCCTTTGAGAGCTGCTCCATCATCTGGTTTCCTTCCACATTGAGCTTGGCCATCAGTGAGCCAGAGGCCGCGTCATATCCTGCATGGATAATGGCACTGTTGGCCTTGGATGTGCCGCAGCAGACATCCTCTTCCTTCTCCACGACGCAGAAGCTTCCCTGGTACCGTGACAGCTCTCTGGCTGAAGCACAGCCTGAAACGCCTGCGCCGATAATAATAACGTCATACATACTCCATTCCTCCTCGCTGCAGTTTGGCTGCTAAAATGTTTAGGAAGCGCAGTGAAATACGCCTGGGCCTATTTCCCGCGTTCCAGTATCGGTCAAATCGCGCTGCGGACAGCGCATTTTCTTTTGCCGTTGGTTTAAAATCTGTGAAAATCAGACGGTGAAAATCCCGCCGCGCGGCTGCCTTAAGCAGCCTTTTTCCTCTGCGCGGTGTGCGCATCCCGCCCGGCAGGACTTTTTGTATCGCAGGAAATTCAAAGGGATTTCCTATGATACAAAAAGCCAGGCAAAAGAAACCAGCCTGTAAGCTGATGATTTCCTTGCCCGGCTCATCTCTCCATGCAATACCTATTTAATTAACTTCACGCACTCCGTGCCGTTCCGGGAAACTCGAACTCCGCTTTGCTCCGTTTGAGTAGCGCACAACTTCACGCACTCCGTGCGTTCAGTTGTGCTTTACCATGGAATAGCTCCGTAGAGCAATACAGCGACGATGGCGCCAATGATCGGGCCAACTACCGGAACGTATGCATAGCCCCAGTTGGAACCGCCCTTGCCCTGAATCGGGAGAACTGCATGGGCAATTCTCGGGCCGAGATCACGGGCCGGGTTGATTGCATATCCTGTCAGACCGCCCAGGGACATACCGACGGATACGATGATTCCGAATACCAGGAATTTATCTAAGCCGACTTCTGCTGCTCCTGGAACATTGCCAAGACCCTTGATAGCAAATACAAGGACAAATGTGCCTATTGCCTCAGACAGAATGTTGAGCGGCTTGTTGTCGATAGAAGGACCTGTACAGAACACGCCCAGCTTTGTGCCTGCGTCGGGAGTTGCGTCAAACTGATCCTTAAACAGGATGTATACCAGGCAGGCTCCCACGAAGGCTCCTGCAAACTGAGCAATGATATAGCCCGGGACAAGTGCCCAGTCAAAACTTCCGTCAATGGCCAGAGCCAAAGTCAGAGCCGGGTTGAAAGAAGCGCCGGAGGCGGCTCCGAAGATAAATGCCGGAACCATTACCGCAAGGCCCCATGCAAAGGTAATCTGGACAGAGCCTCCGCCCTTCATACCGGATTTATTCAGATTCACGTTAGCTACAACGCCGTCGCCTAAAAGGATCAGCATCATGGTTCCCAAAAATTCAGCTATATATGGCAGCATAAAATTTCCCCCTTTTCTTCTCCTGTCACGGACGGCGGAAATTCAGTTTCCCCTCCCGGGGAAAAACTGATGTCTTTCCCGCCGCCCTTTTATCAATCCACAAAATTCACACTGCATTGAAGCTGCCGGCAGTCTGTGCTTTCCCCGCCTGCAGCTCACCCCGTGACCGCTGTCGGGATTAATCCTCCTTCGCCCAGCCGAAGGAATACTTCACTGCCTTATTCCAGCCCTTAACCTTCTTATCTCTCTCCTCAGCCTCGATCTGCGGAGCGAATACACGGTCAATCGCCCAGTTCTTAATTACATCCTCTTTGCTTGCCCAGTAGCCAACTGCAAGGCCTGCCAGGTAAGCAGCTCCCATGGCTGTAGTCTCTACACATTTCGGGCGATGTACCGGAGCCTGGATAATATCAGACTGGATCTGCATCAGCAGATTGTTGGCGCTGGCGCCGCCGTCCACCTTGAGTGCTCCAAGATGAATGCCGGAATCAGCCTGCATAGCCTGCAGTACGTCGTTTGTCTGGTATGCCAGAGATTCCAGAGTCGCGCGGATAATATGATACTTGTTGACGCCTCTCGTAATTCCTACGATTGTTCCTCTTGCGTACTGATCCCAGTGGGGAGCGCCCAGTCCCGTGAAGGCCGGAACGACGTAGCATCCGTTTGTATCCTTAACCTTCTTGGCCATGTACTCAGAGTCCGGGGAAGAATCGATCAGTCTCATCTCATCTCTCAGCCACTGGATCGCTGCACCTGCAACGAAGATGGAACCCTCAAGGGCGTAATTTACTTTGCCGTCAAGTCCCCATGCGATTGTAGTTACAAGTCCGTTCTTGGAGAATACCGGCTTTTCGCCTGTGTTCATCAGCATGAAGCAGCCGGTTCCATATGTATTCTTTGCCTCGCCCGGGTTAAAGCAGGTCTGTCCGAACAGAGCGGACTGCTGATCGCCTGCTGCGCCGCCAATCTTGATGGGGCCGCCGAACCAGGACGGATCCGACTCGCCATATACGCAGCTGGATGGCTTTGCCTCAGGAAGCATGCATTTCGGAATATTTAACTCTGCCAGGATCTCATCATCCCACTGCAGTGTGTTGATATTGAACAGCATCGTTCTGGATGCGTTGGAGTAATCCGTTACATGGACAGCACCCTTTGTCAGCTTCCAGATCAGCCAGGTTTCCACTGTACCGAACAGGAGTTCACCCTTCTCAGCTCTCTCTCTCACGCCCGGAACATTGTCCAGGATCCATTTTAACTTGGTTCCTGAGAAGTAGGCATCAATGACAAGGCCTGTTTTTTCTCTGAATTTGTCTGTCAGCCCCTTCTCCTTAAGAGAATCACAGTATTCGGAGGTACGGCGACACTGCCATACAATCGCATTGTAAACCGGTTCCCCTGTTTCCTTATCCCAGACAATCGTGGTTTCACGCTGGTTGGTAATACCGATAGCGGCAATATCCTCTGCGGTCGCACCAATCTGAGCCATAGCCTCCACTGCTACGGAGAGCTGAGAGGACCAGATCTCATTTGCATTGTGCTCAACCCAGCCTGGTTTTGGGAAATACTGTGTAAATTCCTTCTGCGCCACGCTGCACATCTCACCCTTTTCATTAAAAAGGATACATCTGTTACTGGTAGTTCCAGCGTCCAATGCCATTACATACTTTGCCATAAGAAACCCCTCCTTACATAATATAGTTTTATGGTAGCATCTTTATTGTCAAATGTCTTTAGACAATAATCTCAAATTGTTAAAACAGAACAACTTCAAGCTGTTTTTATCCTGTTTTTAGTATACTTTTCCTCGCTTTTTTTAGACGAAGATGCACATTTGGCGCAAATCAGCGAACATACCTGCAAAAGCTCCCTGAGATTCTGTGCATTCTGTTCCTTTGGAACCTTCCGACAGGATACATATCGGAAAATGTACTGGATCACCGATTCTGTCAAAAAATCTACAAGAAGTTCTCTTCCCCCTGAAAGACTCCTTGTCTCACTCTCTGTCAGCATATTCCCCACCAGGCGGCGAATCTGAGCCTCTACCGCAGGTTTCAGGTGGTTCGCAACCCGATCCCACTCCATCTCCTGAAGCATTTTTCTGTAAAACCACCGGTTCTCCTCTATCAGCGCCATGAGATGTTCCAGCCAGTGTGAAAAGCTCTCCTCCTGCCGGTAGGCAATCTGGTCAATCAGCTCATACTGGCAGATCAGTTCGATCACCTCATAGATGTCCTGAAAGTGATAGTAGAAACTCTGCCTCGTCATGTGGCTTCGCTCGACGATATCCTGAATTGTAATCTTTTTAATGGGCTTTTCCGCCATCAGCTCCTTCAATGCCTGGGCCAGCCTTCTTTTCGTGTCTGACATCCAAAAGCCTCCTCTCAGATAAACCAGGTGTTCTGATTCGTGGATGAGATGGAAATGGCTCCGGCCTCAATAGCCGCGTAGATATCTGCCTTCTCCCCAATCAGACCGCCTGCGATCACAGGCGCGGATACCATTTTTGTAACCCTTGTTATGATTTTCGGCATAATGCCGGGAAGAATCTCCACAAAATCCGGCAGAGCCGCATCATACTGCTTCTTAATATTGTCAAACGCCATGGAATCAATGACGAAGAAACGGAACACCGTTGCCATTCCCAGCTCCTTGGCTCTTCGGATGAGCGGCAGCTTTGTGGAGATAATCCCGTCAGCCCTTGTATTCCGGTGAAGGAAATCAACCGCTATCTCCTTTCCTGAAAGGCCGGATATCAGATCCACATGTACCATGGCAAATTTTCCCTTTTCCTTAATCCTCTCCACAATCTCCGGGATTCCGACAATATCCCCATACAGCACAAACACAATCTGGATATCTGAGCTAAGGCACTTCTCAAGCCCTGCCTCATCCTTGACAGCCGCGATCACCGGGCAGTCTGTCACTGTATCATACAGCTTCTGTTCCATGTCACACCTTCCTTCAGTCCGCCGCCCGCCCATAGAGGCAGGCCGTCTCTGCGGCAAATTCTATTCTGCCGCAGTGCGATCCCCGCGGAGCGTTTTTATATAACAGGGAACGAAGTTTCCTGTTATATAAAAAAGAGCCGGGTTAAAAACGGCATCTCTGCCGTTATTCAACCTGCTCCTCTCTCCTGGTTCATCTTTGATTATAAATTATCCTAACACAATACACAATTTAAGTCAATATATCGTTATTTTATTGTCATTTTTGCACAATTTTTTCTTCTCTTCCTACCGGAGAAGGGCTAAAAGCTCTTCCAGGCTCTTTTCTCCCATGTACATCGCTTCCCCGATCAGAATCGCCGGCACTCTCGAGAGCTTGTACTTTTCCACTAAATCCGGATACAGCCTTGCATCTACCATAGTACATTCCACATTGGGGCTCAGAAGAGCCAGGGTCTGCCCTGCTGTCACAACACTCTGGCAGTGGTGACAGGAAAGTGACACGAACACGCGGATAACATTTTTCTTTTTGAGCTTTGCGATTTTTTTAAGCAGTTTCTGATCCAGTTCCTTTTCAGGCCCCGCCGCATTGAGGATAGCCGCCACAAAAGAATTAATCTCCTTTCCTCCCGGAACTCCCAGAAAGGCTGCTCCCAGATAGCCGTTTTCCCCGAACAGCCCTGTAGAGGGAAGATGTTCTGTGTCCAGCGCCCCATCCGCCTCACTGTCCTCTCCCCGTTCCAGCAGCTGCAGTTCTATCCAGGGGCTCAGCTGCGCCACTGCCTTCAAAAAGGATCCCATCTCCACGCTGGCCGGCTGTTCCGGATCGAGTACCGCCTTCAGGCAGACCGGGCGCACCAGTCTCTCAAAAATCATCTTAAGGTTTTTTTTCAGCTCCTCATTCACCAGGCTGCTCTCACTTGGAATTTTCGCTTCCAGACTCTGACTCATATCCTGCTTTCTCCCTTCTGACTGTCAGCGCAACCGCTATCCTGCAAAATAGCTTCCGCATCTGCAGCGCGCCTTCATCTTATCCTCCTCGCTTTTTCTCTGCCCCTTTTTTCAGTCACACTGGTTTGGGGCTTTGTCATATGGTTCCATTATACCGGCAGTATAGAGAAAAAGCAACTCTTCGCCCCATAAATAGCAGACGAATCCTGAAGTCCCCTCCCTTGTTTCCCAAAAGTCTGTACAATTTTTTCTAATTGTCAAATTTTGCTCTTAATTCCTTTTATTTGCAGCCGCCTCTCCTTGAATTTTTTCCTCTGTGCGGATATAATATGCTTATCAAAGTATGAGGAGGTATCGGAGATGGAAGAAAAGAAACAGACTGGCTGGGCCAACTTAAACGGAATCAGCGACGATGACAAAACCTGCGGCTTGAACGATATGAACTGTCTCGGGGAGGACGACGATTCCAGCTGCGGACTCAACGATATGAACTGTGTAGATGGAAAAGACGATCTCTCCTGTTCTCTGAACAACATGAACTGCGAGGACGACAAGAAATAGCCTGCCTGGGCAGGATCAGATCGGATGTTGTCCTCATAAGAAAAAGGAGCCGGACTTACGCAAACGTCTGACTCCTTTTCCTATTATTCTTGCCGCTTCTTATTTTTTCTCCTTCTCCCATGCATGGCCAAGCCACATAAGAATTCCCACTGCCAGGCCTCCGGCCAGGTTCCCCAGTGTGACGGGAATCAGGTTTCCAATGAAAAATCCACTCCAAGTGAGGGCAGAAAGATTCACTCCTGCCTCCGCTGCCTTTGCCGCGTACTCCGGAACAGTGGCGGCAAAAATTCCGGCCGGTATGTAATACATATTTGCCACACAGTGTTCAAAGCCGCAGATGACAAAGAAACTGATGGGGAAAAAGACTCCCGCTATCTTTCCGGCCGTATCTTTGGCGCTGAGGCTTGCAAGGACAGCCAGACAGACCAGCATATTGCACATAATTCCCAGCACAAATGCATTTGCAAAAGGCAGAGTACTCTTGGTGACAGCCAGCTTCATCGTAAATACAGCCAGCCCTCCGTCAGAATAGTTAAACTGGCCGAACTTTGCGCATGCAAAGGCTATCAGGAGACTCCCGATCAGGTTGCCGATGTAGACTACAATCCAGTTTTTTATCATGGCGGAAATCTTCGCCTGTTTTTCCAGTACGGAAATAGAGATCAGGCAGTTTCCCGTAAACAGTTCTCCCCCCAGAAGGACAACCAGCGTAAGACCGCCGGGGAACAGCACTCCCAGAACGATCCGCATGGCTGAGACATTTTCAATAGAATGTCCCGCTGTATTGGTGGCCGCTGCCCCAAGGGCAATGAAAATACCTGAGAGAATACCGAGAATAAGCATTTTCATTGCCGGCATCTCCGTCTTTTTTCTTCCAGCTGCACTGTAATTTTTCACTATCTCTGCCGGTGTAAAAAAATTCATTTGTAAATTCCTCCCATCGTGTCTTCTGTGTCCATATCCTTCATCTGTGTCATTCATCCCGCTCCCCTTCTGCCCGCAGCCATGTCTCGGCCCAAATACATACTGTTTATGCAGGGATTTTTCTTACTGATTTTCCCTGAATTTCCACTGCGGAAGAAAGGGCAGTGCCGCAGGGAAGCAGTACGCTCCCCTGCGGCACTGTAAATCCTGGTCCGCTTGTTAAAGCGGCACAAATTTCTTTTTTAGAACAGACCTGAAATCCTTCCAGTTTCGTCCACATCGATTTTCTCTGCAGCCGGAACCTTGGGAAGTCCGGGCATGGTCATAATATCGCCTGTCAGAGCTACAATAAAGCCTGCTCCAGCCGATACCTTCAGATTTCTCACAGTTACTGTGAAATCCCTGGGCGCACCCGTCAGCTTCTGGTTGTCAGAAAAGCTGTACTGTGTCTTTGCCATACAGATCGGGAAGGAGCCGAAGCCCAGCTCTGTGAGCCTCTTTGCCTGCTTTTTGGCACCATCTGTCAGCACTACCTTTGTACCCCTGTAGATCTTTGTGACAATGGCATTTAACTTCTCTTCAATGGAGAGTTCATCCCCATAGCAGTACTGGAAATGATTCTCCTCCTCGCAGAGGCGCACTACCTCTTTTGCCAGATCAATGCCGCCGTCTCCGCCTTTGCCCCAAACCTCGGAGAGAGCTACATTGACACCCAGCTCCCTGCACTTGTCGGCGATCAGCTGTAACTCGGCCTCTGTGTCAAACGGGAAGCGGTTGATGGCAACTACGCACGGAAGGCCAAATACCTTTGTGATGTTCTCCACATGCTGCAGCAGATTCGGAAGTCCCTTCTCGAGAGCCTCCAGATTCTCTGTATTCAGGTCTGCCTTGGCCACTCCTCCGTGATGCTTCAGCGCTCTCACTGTCGCCACTACCACTACGGCTGAGGGCTTCAGGCCTGCCATACGGCACTTAATGTCAAGGAATTTCTCAGCTCCCAGATCGGCTCCGAAGCCAGCCTCTGTGATCGCGTAGTCTCCCAGCTTTAAGGCCATGCGTGTGGCGATAATAGAGTTGCAGCCGTGGGCGATATTGGCAAACGGGCCTCCGTGGATAAAGGCCGGCGTGTGCTCAAGGGTCTGCACCAGGTTCGGCTTCAAGGCATCCTTTAAGAGAGCCGTCATGGCTCCGGCTGCCTTCAGATCTCCGGCTGTCACCGGCTCGTCATCGTAGGTGTAGCCCACGATGATCCTGGAAAGCCTCTCCTTTAAGTCTGTCACGTTCTTTGCCAGGCAGAGGACAGCCATAATCTCGGAGGCGACGGTAATGTCATAGCCGTCCTCTCTTGTGACTCCATCCACGCGGCGTCCCAGTCCGTCCACGATGTTTCTGAGCTGTCTGTCGTTCATATCCACCACGCGGCGCCAGGTAATCCGCTTCGGATCGATTCTCAGCTCATTTCCCTGGTAAATATGGTTGTCCAGCATGGCTGCCAGAAGATTATTGGCAGCTCCAATCGCATGGAAATCCCCCGTAAAGTGAAGGTTAATGTCCTCCATCGGCACCACCTGGGCGTAACCGCCGCCTGCTGCCCCTCCCTTAACGCCGAATACCGGGCCCAGAGAAGGCTCCCGCAGGGCTACTACCGCATTTTTCCCCAGCTTTCTCATCCCGTCTGCCAGGCCGACTGTGGTAGTTGTCTTGCCCTCTCCAGCCGGAGTAGGCGTAATGGCTGTCACTAAAATCAGCTTTCCGTCAGGACGGCTGTCCTCGTTGAGCAGGTTATAATCCACCTTAGCCTTGTACTTTCCATACTGTTCCAGATACTTCTCGTCAATATCCAGGCTCTCTGCGATCTCTGTGATATGTAACGGGGTTGATTCCTGAGCAATCTCAATATCTGTCTTCATGTTTGTTTTTCCTCCTCCTGAAAATGATGCCGACTGTATGGTTCAATGCATTCTTCTATTCTATACTTTGTTTTTGTAAAATGCAATCACGTTTTTTCTTTCTTTTGTTAAGTGATTTTTAGCAGAGTGAATCTGAGAGCTCCGAGCTTTTTAAAATTCTCTTCTCACACTCCACTGCCTCTGCCTCCAGGCGGCTGACCTCCTTTTCCATTTCGGCCCTGAATTCCTCATCCTTGATGGAAGCCAGGTTAATTTTTACATTAAACAGCGCGCCGATCACGGCTGTGCGGGCCATCATGGCAGCCACCAGACCGTCGGTCACCGCATTCGTATTCCCCCTTGCAATCACTGCCTCCGCCAGCGGAAAAATCTCTGCTGCCGTCCTGGCCACAGAGAGCGGAACCCTGGCCGCCTCCTTAAGCCCATTCTGCATGGCCTCCCGGCGGACTGCCTTCTGCTCCTCTGTGTCCTTCGGCATCCCCAGAGCTTTCATATAAAGGGTAAAGGATTCACTGTCTCTCTCAATGTCGTTCACCAGCGTTCTCCTGATTTCTGCTCCCTTTGCGGCAATCTCCTTCATCTCCTCCTCTGCATCGGCATACTTGGCCTTCCCCACAGTGAGATTTGCCACCATCTCAGCCAAAGCTGCCGCCAGGGCGCCTGCCACAGCAGAAACGCTGCCTCCTCCCGGCGCCGGAGCGTCAGATGCCGCCAGGGCGGCAAACTCCTCAATACTTAAATCCTTTAACTCTGCCATCTCTACTCCTCCTCTAAAAGTCTGTTCTCCATTACCTGGGCGCTGTCAAAGTTTTCAACCTGAAGATAATACTCAGCGCAGTCAATTAATGCCTGCATAGGAAGGAGCCCCACAATCTCCGTTCCAACGGCCCGCACGCCATAGCGTCTCGCCTCCATCTTTACAGCCTCAAAGGCGCGGTAGATTGCCGTTTTGGTGTAGTCGGTCAGGTTCATGGAAACCTGGGCAATCCCCCTTTCCTCCAGCATGACGCCGATGGCCTTGACATAGCGGTATCCCCCGTTAATGTGGCGGATTTTTCTGGCAATCTGGTTGGCAATCTCCAAATCCGAGGTATCCAGGTTTACATTGAAGGCCACCAACGGCATTCTGGCTCCGACAGCTGACACACCTGCAGTCGGATGAATGGTTTCCGGACCAAAATCAGGGGTCCACAGCTCCTTGTCCTTCATCTTCTCAGCCATTCCCTCAAACTGGCCCTTCCTGATACTGGCAAGATTCACTCTGTGGGGAGCTGTGGCTGAGGATTCATATAGGAAGCAGGGGATTGCATACCTCTCTCCTACTGCCTTCGCCACCTCCTTTGCAACGGCATCCGCCTCCTCCAGGGAAGTATTGCGGCATGGAATAAAGGGGACAACATCCACAGCTCCCATCCTCGGGTGCTGTCCCTCATGCTTTGTCATATCAATCAGCTCTGCAGCCTTTCCAAAGGAAGCAATGACTGCGTCCCTTAAAGCCTCCGGCTCTCCTATTGCAGTCACAACGCAGCGGTTGTGATCCTTATCCGTCTGATAATCCAGAAGTTTCACACCCTTTTTTCCCCGAAAGCAGTCTACAATCTGCTCTACCTTCTGCATATCGCGTCCTTCACTGTAATTGGGCACACACTCAAGCAACTTGTTCATCATCATTTTTACCTCCTGATTCAGCGCCTTATGCCGTTCTTGTCCGAATCACAGCAGCAGTCACTGTTTCCGCCTTACGCAGCCTCCCAGGCGGGCAAAGCCTTCCGCAGCCTTCGCCATATCCGGTCTCAAGGGCTATAATTTCTTCATTGTAAGATAATTCTAGCATTTACGCAACATTATTGTACAGGTTTTTCATTTACTTTGATTATTCTTTTTCCTAACAAATCTGTTCCCGATTGATTAACCAGCTTACAGAATTCATTTACATTTCATCGTCAATGGTCTATACTATTATAGTTTGGGGAAGATACTGCAAAGGAGGAATCTGATTGGACAATACTGATATAAAAATCATCAATATCCTGCAGAAAAACTGCAAAACCTCCACCCGCGAAATCGGACAGCAGGTAGGCCTTACAGCTCCGGCCGTTGCGGAGCGGATCAATCGTCTGAAGGACTCAGGGGTCATCTCGGGATTTCACGCCAAGATCAATGACCGGCTGATGGGCAGCCATATCTCGGCCTTTATCTGGATCAACGTGCCTCCCAAGGAATATGACGGCTTCTGCCGGTTCTGTGAAGCTGCTCCGGCCATTATTGAGCATCATCACATTGTAGGTCTGAACAACGCTCTATTGAAGGTGCGGGTTGCAAATTCCGCAGAACTGGAGTCCCTTTTGGAGCAGATACGAAAATTCGGCCTTTCCAACACCTCCGTTCTTCTTTCCACCTATTTCACCCAGAAGTCCTTTCCAGAGCTTGAAGCCTCCTCCGGGAAGACGGCTGGCGAACCGTAAGTATCACTGAAAATCAGGCTCTTTCCTATAGATCAAGAAAGAATCCTGCAAAGCAGGATTCTCCGCCTGCGGCGGGTCGCAAAAGCGGCATTTTCCTCTCCAACCCAGTGCGATCCCCGCGGAGCGTTTTTATATAACAGGGAACGAAGTTTCCTGTTATATAAAAAAGTCCGGCATCAGAGCTTATGTCTCTCTGATGCCGGACTTTTTCTGACCTTTCCCTAATCCAGGAAGGTGACAGCCTTGCACGGTGTCCTGTAGTTGGACGGTGAAATGCAGATTCCCGTTTTAGGGTTGCTGGCGTGAATTACCTGGCCTCCGCCTATGTACATAGCCACATGGTTGATGTAGCTTCCGCTGGCATAGAAGAGAAGGTCGCCCGGCTGAGCCTCATCCACCGGAATCTCCTTTCCTCTGGCCGCCTGATCCCTGGAGCTGCGCCCGGTAGTGATTCCGAAATGAGCATAAACCGCCTGAGTGAAGCCGGAGCAGTCTGCGCCGTTTGTCAGGCTTGTCCCGCCGTAAACATAAGGATTTCCCAGGAACTGCTTTGCATAGGCAACTACCGCCGTCCTTGTAGCTTTCTCAACCTTTCCGGAGCTGCCGGACGAGCCTGAGTTTCCGGAAGAGTTGCCTGGGCCTGCCGGAGATTTTGGCGAGTCATCCTTCTGGGTTTCCTTGGCCTTGGTAGTTTCCGGCACCTTGGTAGTCTCCTGCTTCTTCGACTCCTGTGTTTCCCGAGGCGTTCCATCCGGGTTCTGCTCAATCGTTCCGCTGAATTCCGAATCCGGCTCTTTGGTTTCCCTGGCCTTGGTGGTCTCCTTCGCTTTTGTCGTCTCCTTGGCCTTGGTCGTCTCCGGCGCTTTTTCTGTCTCCTTGGCAGCCTCTTTCTTGGCAGCTTCCAGCTCTTCGAGAGCCTTCTCTGCCTCCTGCCTGCGCGCCTCTTCCTCGGCGGCTTTTGACTCCTCCTCGGAGCTGGAGACAGCCTGGTCAAATTCTACTCTTGTGTCCACATAATCCTTAAACACATAGCCCACCAGATCTGTGTCCACGGAAATCTTGTAGAAATCACCCTCCTGTCCGATTACCTCATACTCTGCATCAGAAGAGAGCAGGTCAAGGGTCGCACTCTCAAGATTCGGCTCCTGTCTCAGGCGGAGAGTTGCGGTATGAGCCACTTTCGCATAGGTGGTTCCGACCTCTCTGGCCTTTTTCTCCGCCTCAGCGCCTGTTATGAAGTACTGGGCCTTAATGTAGCCGTTCACAGTACCGGACTGAATCCTGTACCATTTTCCTCCCTCTCCGTCTACTGTGTCAAGAATGGTTGCGGCGCAGTTGTTGTAAATCTTACCCACCACGTCACTGGTGGTATTCGGCTCTGTCCTGACATTGACATAGTTGGAAACCTGGGACACGGCCACCTTGTCGTAGTCAGAGGATGAGGAGGTCTTTACAACCGGAGCATCTTCCTTTCCGCTCTTTTCTACCTGGGCAAGCGTCTCATCTGACGAGAAGGCCTCTGCCAGCTCTGTTTCCGGATCAAGGCTGCCTGCATAGTAATTGTTCATCGCCACAGAAACTCCTGCCACAGACGCATCGGTTTCCAGGTTAATCGCCGCCTGTGCTCCGAAAGGCGCTGCCGCTGCTAAAGCGGCAACCGTACACAGGCAGGCCAGTGCTTTAAATGGCGTTTCCATCTGTACATTTCCTCCTATCTCTCTGCCAGATACCTCTCCGCGCTGGTGACACAGTTGGCCCCGTCCGCTGCCGCTGTGATCACCTGGCGCAGCTGCTTCGTGCGCACATCTCCGGCTACAAACACGCCCGGAACTGAAGTTACGCCATCCTCCCCTGCGATGATATATCCCTGCTTATCCATTTCCAGAGTGCCCTTAAAGGGCGCGCTTTCCGGCTCGATGCCTACGGCAATAAACACTCCGTCCACGGAAATTTTTTTCTTTTCACCTGTCTTCTTATTGGACACGGCAATCTGCTCCACGCGGTTCTCACCCTCGATGGCATCCACCACCGTATCCCAGACTGTCTCAATCTTTTCAGACTCAAATATGCGGCTCTGAAGCGTCTTGGCTCCCCGCAGCTCATCTCTGCGGTGAATCAGATATACCTTGCTGCATATCCTGGACAGAAAGATCGCGTCCTCCAGAGCTACATCTCCTCCCCCGATCACTGCCACAGTCTTGTCTCTGAAAAATGCCCCGTCGCAGGTAGCGCAGTAGGAAACGCCGACTCCGGAGAGTTCTTCCTCCCCCGGCACTCCCAGCTTTCTGTGATGGGCCCCTGTGGCCAGAATCACTGTTTTCGCACGGTAACTCTCTTTTTCACAGACAACCGTCTTAATCTCACCGGAAAGTTCAAGCTTCTCTATCCTGTCCTCTGCAAAGGAAGCTCCCAGACGGTCTGCGTGCTCCCGGAATTTCATCCCCAGATCAAAGCCGGAGCTTCCAGGAAGCCCGGGATAATTGTCAACCTCGTACGTATTGAGAATCTGTCCCCCGCTCATCATCTCTCTCTCAACTACCAGAGTGTCAAGCTCTGCCCGCTTTGCATATATCGCCGCCGCGAGCCCCGCCGGCCCGGAGCCGACAATAATCAAATCATATATCTTTTCCATCCAGTCCTCCCGACTCTCCCCTCGGAGCACTTCTCATGCATCATGTTTCATAACTTTAAGTATAACACAAGTTCTATAGGCAGTATACATCATTTTCTAATTTTCACCGCACAATTTTCTGGAAAAATCTGGAAAATCCTTCTCTTCTTCTTTTCATCAAAAAAAGACAATTCTTCACTCACCTTCCCGGCAATTTGAGTACGAATATTCGCAACAAATCTCCCCCACTTTTTTTCTATGTGATATAATTACATTAACCTGGCAGCATATGGCATTGCATTCCACAGTGCTGTCTGACATTTCAGAAAGGACGTGAATCTCTATGGCAAGAAAAACAGTACTCGTCACCGGAGCTTCCCGGGGAATCGGGAAAGCTATCGCTGTAAAATTTGCAAAAAAAGGCTACAATGTGGTAATCAGCTGTGTCAGACGTGAGGAACAGCTCCTTCAGACCAAAAAAGAGATCGAGAGTTTTCAGGTATCCTGTCTCTCCTACCTGGGCGATATGGGAGTTGCGGAAAACTGCGCAGAGCTGTTTAAAAAAATCCGCAAGCAGTTTGGCGGCCTCGATGTCCTGGTCAACAATGCCGGCATTTCCTACATCGGACTTCTCCAGGATATGAAACCCGAGGACTGGGAACTGATTCTGAGAACCAATCTCACCTCCGTCTTTAACTGCTGCAAACTGGCCATTCCCATGATGCTTGAAAAAAAGCAGGGAAAGATCATAAACATCTCCTCTGTCTGGGGCGTGTGCGGAGCCTCCTGCGAGGCTGCCTACTCTGCCACAAAGGGCGGAGTCAACGCCCTTACTAAAGCTCTGGCAAAAGAGCTGGCCCCCAGCAACATCCAGGTCAACGCCATTGCCTGCGGCGCCATCGACACCGAGATGAATCACTTCCTCGACGATGAGGAACTGATTGGCCTGATCGAGGAAATCCCCGCCGGAAGACTGGGCCGCGCCGAGGAGGTGGCCGATTTAGCCTACCATCTGGGATATAAAGAAAACTATCTGACCGGGCAGATTATCGGACTGGACGGAGGATGGGTGTAGGGTGGGGAAAAGGAGCGGTTTTTTTATTCCAGCAAAGTCATAAAAAAACCGCTCCTTTTCCCTGGGAAGTGAGTGGACGGCGAATGAGAAAGAGAATGTGAAAGGATGAGGGAGTCTGTATAGATGGGAAGTAATGGGGGATTAACAGGAGTTAATTTAATGGGAGTTTTGATAGGAGTGCTAGGAGGTGTGGAGGGAAGCGGATCTTGGGAGAGGGATTAAGCGGAAGAAGGCGGCCGGAGCAGGATGTTGCAGAAGCTTAAAAGACTTATGCTCGAAATGACTGCTGAATCGAAATGGCACAGGCGAGCAGAAAGGGTCTGAAATAAGCCAGCATATCTGTAATCATACATGAGCAGCGCCCCCCTGTATCGGCCGGAATCTGAAGTTTCGGAAGGGGGAAGGAAGGGGAGAAATTTGTGACTTCGCTGGAACTAATTGGTAGTGTAAAAAAGTTTGTGTCTTTGGAAGAAAATGACTCCTTTTTGGTAAGA
>OGGQ01000551.1_pt1 | contig 54278 bp, 48 predicted proteins | sample 1571191 | NCBI WGS metagenome assembly OGGQ01 (sample SAMEA2582061, study PRJEB24529) | metagenome | biome: Human gut stool | place: China | collected 2011
TCTGCTGATAATTGGGATGGATTCCTTCCTTCATTGCTCTCGTTCACCTCTTTCTCTCCAGAACTACCTCTGCAAAGCTTTCACCTTACAAGGGCGATCATTAGAATACCACAGTCTTTTTGAAAATGCAAGCCTATTCTCAAATTTTTTCTCTAAGGCGCCCGGTTCACCAGTGTCCGCTGCAGATCCTCAAAATAGCGGCGCTGCTGACTTTGCAAATACCGACGGGCAAACAGCCGCATCCACCACTTCCTTGGCTGAATCCGTTCGGTGAACGTCACCCGCGTCCCATCCTCCACCGCCCGGAATTCTCCGCGCCAGGTTCCCGTCAGGTTCTCATTTTCCAGTGTAAACTCCCACAAGGCGTTGGCCTTGCGGCAGGTGATTGTGAAGCGGGTAGAAAAGCCATCCCTTCCATGCTCCGTAAAAGTGTCCGGCCCGGTGACTGTCAGCCCCTTCAGGTCGCTGCGCCACTGCCAGTGGTCCAGGTCCGTCACCAGATTCCAGACCGTCTCCACAGGGGCAGGAAACCGCTCTTCCATTGTGCAGATGATCTCCACCATATCTCATACCTCCACAGTCTCTCCCATATCCAGGAAGTACAGCACTCGCCGATTGACCGGTCGTTCCAGTACCTGCTCAAGGGCACGGCTGTACGCGCTTAGCTGCGGGCGGTAGTGCTCCGACCGCAGATGAAGTTCCTCCTCTGAATGAATCCGGTCTGTTTTAAAGTCTACTACCGTCAAGCCTTCCGCTGTCTCAAAGCAGCAGTCCACCACACCTTGCAGCAGGATGGAGTCCCCCGCGGATGCTGCCGGGTCGTACTCCCGCGCATCCATCAAGAGTGTAAACCGGTATTCCCGCAGTACATGCGGACTGCGGCGAATCTCCTCTGCCAATGGGGAAGTTAAAAACCGCTCCAGGGCCGAGACCTCCACTGCCTCTGCCTGGGCGTCTGTCAGCAGTCCCCGCTCCCTCAGATCGGCCACCTGCCCCGCCGCGTCAGGATCTGAAAAATCCAGATACTGCAGCGCCAGGTGAGCCGCAGTTCCCCGCTCCGCCGGTGTCAACCCCTGGCGCGCCTGACGGAAGCTGGGCTGGGTCAGGGGCCGGAGGTAAGGAACATGCCGCGCATTCTCCGCGATCTCCTCGTCCAGCAGGCGGCCTTTCAGCTGTGTGGCCGTGAGCTTCGCCGGCAACTGCGTTTCCCGGCTATACGGATAGACAAAATCCAGAAGCGCAGGGTCAAAGCTGGCTTCCTTCTCTGCACCGCGCTCCTCCATGCCATGCCGGCAGGGAGGCTCCCGATAGGAATTGCCGTCATGCACAAACACCTGCCAGGGACTGGGGCCATGATAAAATTTCTCAACCTCTGTCCCAGCCAGTGCCCGCAAAGCCTCGGCCTCCGGCCGGCACAAAAGCGGCAGCAAAATCCACTCGCCAAACGTCCTGCCTGACGCCACCGCCTCCGGCGCCGCAGGACACGCAGCCAGAGATGCCAGGCGCTGCAAACGCTTTTCTGCAAAGTACAGGGAGTCCACCAGGATCAGCTTCTCCTTGGGGCGGGTCATAGCCACGTACAAAATTCGCTGTTCCTCCGCCAGGTTCTCCCGCCGCAGCCGTTCCTCAATGGCAAGGCGCGCCAAAGTGGGATAGCGAATCTTCCTCTTCAAGTCTGTACAGCGGGGTCCCAGCCCCATGGCAGGATGCACCAGCACCGCCGCGTCAAAGTCCTGCCGGGAGAAGGCATGATCCAGGTCCGCCAGTATTACAATGGGAAATTCCAAGCCCTTAGACTTGTGGATGCTCATGAGCCGTACACCGTTGACCGCCGCCGCGGCTTGGGTGATGGGGGCTTCTCCCGCCTCCAGCAGCCGCCGCAGCTGGCTGACAAAGGCAAAGACTCCTCTGTAACCCCCGCTTTCAAATCTCTCCGCATGGCGGCTAAATGCAATCAGATTCTCCCGCCGCTCCGCGCCGCCGTCCATCGCGCCGAAAATGCCCAGGAGGTCGAAGGTATTGTAGATGTGCCATACCAACCGGTGCACGCTCATATCCCGTGCCGCCTGCCGCAGCTCCTCCAGAGCGCATAAAAATTCCTTGCAGTCTGTACCGCTATCTGCCGCCACCGCGTCGTAGAAATCGCCCATCGGCACCTTTCCCCGAATCTCCGCCAGCCGGTCCGGTGTGAAGCCAAACACCGGGGAGCGGAGCACAGAGATCAAAGGCACGTCCTGCCGGGGGTTATCCACCACCGCCAGCAGAGCCAACAGCACAGAAATTTCCATGGTGTGAAAGAAATCACCGCTCTCCTCGAAGGAGCAGGGGATCTCCCGCTCCGCCAGCGCCCCGGCAAAGGCTGCGCTCCGGCTGCCTGGAGAGCGCATCAAAATCACAATGTCCTCTGGCCGGCAGGGACGCAGCGTCCCATCTCCATCCGTCACCGGATATCCCTCATCCAGCAGCTGGCGGATACGCTCTGCCACAAAACGGGCCTCCGCTGCCAGCCGCTTCACCGGCTGGTCGTCCTCTGCAGACTTCTGCCAAGCGGTGATCAGGTGGAACTCTGTGGCGCAGTCCCGGCGCTCTGGATAATACTCCGCACCAAAGTGCAGCGCCTCGTCCTCTCCATAGTCCATCTCCCCCATCTCCACAGAGAGAATGTTGGAGAAGATGAAGTTCGCTGCATCCAGAATCTCTCGCCGGGAGCGAAAATTTTTGGAGAGCAGGATTTTCCGCTCCTCCCCATCCTTTGCGTTCTCCCAGGAGGGAAACCGGTTATATTTTTCCAGGAAAATGGTGGGGTCCGCCAGCCGGAAGCGGTAGATGCTCTGTTTGACATCACCCACGGTAAAGATATTCTGGCCATCCCGGGACACTGCCTGGAAGATGGCGTTTTGTACTTCGTTGGTGTCCTGGTACTCATCTACTAAAATCTCCCGGTACCGCGCGGCCACTGTTTGCCCCAGCTCCGTGGCTCTGCCGTCCTCACTTACCAGCAGCCGCAGCGCCAGATGCTCCTGATCTGAGAAATCAGCAGCGTTCAGCCGCAGCTTTTCTGCTCGGTAGGCCCCGGCAAACTCCGCCGTCAGCTCGATGAGCGCGAGCATAGCCGGCGCCATGGCCCGCAAGTCCTCCATAGCCTCCTCTCCGCTGACGCCAAGGAGCGCGTCCAATTTCTTCCACTCCGTCTTGCAAAGCTCCCAAATCCGCTTCAATGCCGTCACCAACGGGTCATCCTTGCGGCCTTTGGGCGTGGACAGCCGTGGAAATTCCATCTGCTCTGCCGCTTGGCGGGCAGCTTCCCAGTTTAAGGAATTTGCCAAATTCAAAAAGCTCTGTGCTGATATCAGGAATTTCTCCCCATATCCAGCCATGAGTGCCGCGTCTGCCGCAGCACGCGCAGCTCCCTTTTGTAATGTGTTCGCCCAGTATCCGGCTTTCCGCCGCACCATGGCCAGCAGCTCTCGGGCGTAGGGTGTCTTATCAAAAGGCACATCCAGGTGCCTCCAGGCCGTTTGGTTTTCCTCCAGCCAGCCCTCCGGAGAGGCGTGGCTTTGGAGCTTTTCATACAGCTCCAGCACCAGCTCTGCAAGGCGGCTGTCATCCCGGCCGGCGCCAAGGGTGTCCGCCAGCTGCTCCCGCCCCGGGTTCAGCTCGTCGTAAAAGCGCTCCAGCGTCCGGTTCAAAACCCGCTGGCGCACCAGTCTGGCCTCGCTCTCATCCAGCACCCGAAAGTCCGGTGTCAGAGCGTGACGGTCTCCCTCCCTGGCCAGAAGGTAGGTGTTTTCTCTCAAAAGCGCCGTGCAGAATGCGTCTACCGTCTTGATGTCCGCCTGATAGACCCGCAAAAGCTGCCGTTTCAAATGCGGGTCCCCCGGCGCCTCCGCCAGCCGCTTGGAAAGCTCCGAGGCGATTTTGCCCCTCAGCTCCGCCGCAGCCGCCTTCGTATAGGTAATCATCAGGAAATCATCAATGTTATAGTGCTCCTCCGTTACGTAGAGGAACAGCCTCTCCACTAGGACCTTCGTCTTGCCGGAGCCTGCGGCGGCAGACACCAGGAGGCTTCCGCCCCGGTTTTGTACCACTTCCCGCTGCTGGGGAGTCAATGTCAGTTTCGTCATAGGTCCTCCTCCAGGGTTTGCCAGAACTCTTCGGCCTTCACAGGCAGAATATAGCGCAGGCGGTCACTGTCCCGCCCGTCCTGGAAATGACAGGCGGCTGCCCAGTCGCAGTACTGGCAGAAGCTGTCCTCCTCGCTGTGGCAGCAGGGATCTGCGTCAATGTTTCCCTGACGGATTTCCTCCGCAATCTGGTGGAGAAGCCTGTCCACATACCGCCCCAGTTTCCCAAGCTGCGCCGCCGAGGCAATACTGCCGGAGAGCTGTCCGTCCCGCCCTACCCGCAGGGGGAGGTAATGGGGCTCTGTCAGCGATTCATGCTCCATGGCCTGTAGCACCGCAGGTTCCGCCAGCAGCAGCCCAGAGCGCCGCAGTTGTTTCTCTCGCTCTAGCTGGAGCTTCTCCGGCGGGATGTTCCGCTCCGTGGACAAAATCTCGTCCCGCGCCGGAAGATACAACACACCTGCCGGCTCAACCTCCCGGCCAAAATAGGACGTTCCTTCTTTTTGCAGGGCAAACAGGTAGAGCAGCATCTGAATGTCCAGCCCCATTTTTACCGCCGCGAGGTCAAATGCCTTCTTGCCGGACTTATAGTCCACCACCCGCAGGTACAGCTTCCCATCCCGAATCCAGCCGTCCACCCGGTCCACCTTACCGCCGACCCGCAGCACTCCATCTGGCTCAGAAATTACCACGGATGGCAGGGCTCCATTTTCTCCGAAAGAGAGCTCAAAGGCCAGCGGCACAAAATCCGAGTGCCGCAGCTCCTCCGCCACCTGGTCCACCACCGCGTAGGCCATATTGCGCAGGCGGGCAAAGAGATAGCGGAAGCGGGCGTTCCGCGACTGGAAGTTGTGGAGCTCCTCCTCCACATATCGGTCGATATAGGTTCGGACCAAGGCATGGAGCTCCTCCTCTCCCACCTGGGAAAAGCCGCCTAGTGTCAGCACATCCCGGGTGACATGTTCCAAGAGAAAGTGCAGAAACGTGCCAATCTGCGGCGCGTCAAAGGACGCCGGCTCCCGGGGCTTCGCCCGCAGGCCGTACTCCATGAAATAGGCAAAGTGACAAGAGCGCAGCCGTTCCAGCCGGGAAGCGGTCATGGAAATTCGATCTCCATACAAGAGCCGGACCGCCTGTCGGGAGAGACTTCCCCGCTTCAGCCGCGCTGCCCGCTCCATGGCGCGCAGGCGCTTTGCAAAAGCAGGGCGCTGAGCAAAATAGCTCCAGAGCTTCCCCTCGGGAACCTGTCCCGCCGCCTCCAGTGCCGGAAGTTTTGCTATTAAGCGATACCCCTTTTCACCGTCTTCCTGCTCTACCCGCAGGGTGGGAAACAGTTCTCTCAGACGGTCCACCACAAAAGCAGGCCGCAGCTCCGCGCCGGAGACATCTGTCAGCGGATAGCTCACCGTCAGTCCCGCCGTGGGCTGGGCCAGAGCCGCGTAGAGATTCTGAAGCTCAATCCCCAGCTGCTCCACGCCGGAGGGTGCCAACCGGACCCCCAGCTGCGCCAGCTCCTCCCGGTCGTCCTCGTTCAGGATGCCGCCGCCCTGACCCACGCTGGGAAGGACATGATCGTTCGCCCCCAACAGGAAGAGGTACTTGGCCGTGTGGCGGTCGTTGCGCGCAATCCCGCTGACGGACACCTGATCCAAAGATACCGGGATGGTTCCCACGCTGTACTGAGTCAGGACCTGAGAGAAGAGCCTCACAAATTCCTCCAGCCCCATAGACTCCCCGCCCAAAATCTCTACAAACTGGTCCAGCACACCGCACAGTATCTCCCAGAGCTGGGCCGTCTCTTCCGCGTCTTGCAGCCGCCCGCCTGCGGCCTGCGCACGCATCTGGGCATCCAAAGCCGCCTGGAGCCCCAGCTCCTCCATGAAGCCATAAAGCGCGTCGATCTTTCCCCCAGCGCTCTCCCGGGTCCGCAGGCCCTCCGCCAAACGTGAAAGTGGCTCCCGGACCCGGCGTCGCAGCGCGTTGACCTCATGAAGCTCCGCCTGCCTCCGCTCGTCCCAAGGCGCGCCATAGCCATCCGGGTTCTCCGTCCAGTCGATATCCCGCAGCCACATCTGCCCGTGGATTTCCCACTTCAGCACATAGTTTTCCAGCCGGTCGCACTCCTCCACCGTCAGTCCTGCGAGGCCGGTTTTCAGCCAGCGGAACATGTCGTCGTACTCATAGCCATTGGTGATGGATGCCAGGACCCCTGTCAGCAGACTGAGCACCGGCTTTTCCAGGATATCGCTGCGGCGGCTGAGGTAGGCAGGGATTCCGTAGCGCTCAAAGACGGCCTCGATGATCCCCTCATAGTCCTCCATGTTCCTGGCGGCAACTGTGATGTCCCGGAACCGGCATTTTCCCGCTGCCACCAGCCGCAGGATGTCCGCCGCCGTCTGCTCCACCTCGGAAAAGGCGTTGTCCGCCTCCCGCAGTCGGATGGCCTCACTGTTCCCGTCAAAGGGAACCGTGTCTCCAAAACAATATTGCTCCAGATGGTCCAGTGGGGAGGCCCCCTCCCTGCTCAGCGTTTCCAGCTCTACAGGGCAGCCGGCGCGCTCCGCCAGACGGCGCAGCTGTCCTACTGTCTTCCAGGATGCCTGAAAGATTTCTTCCCGGCTCTCCGGCTCTCCCAGCAGTGTCACAGTGACAGAGCGAGCCTGCCGCATCAGGATTTCAATGACCCGCCGCTCCTGAGCCGTGAAATATGTAAAGCCATCGAGATAGAGGTCCTTCCCCTTTGCATAGCCGGAAGATTCCAATTGGTCGCACAGCTTGCTCATCCGGTCCCGGGCATCAAAACCGGGGCGATACAGCCGCATCTCATAGGCACCGTAAATCAGGCTGAGGTCCGTCAGCTTGTCCCGAGCAGCCAGCTTCTGTGCGGTTTTGTAAAGGGCCTCCGGCGAGACCTCATAACACCTCAGCTCATCAAAGAGATCCAGCAACTGCTGCAAGAAGGCGGATTTCTGGGAGGGCCGACGATATACGGTCAGGCCGGTTACAACATCCAACAGCGCTTTTTGCAGGTTCAATAGTTTACCGCCTGCGTCCAGTGTCACCTGAGCGGCGCCGCCTGTGATCTGAGCCACGCGATCCCCCAGCCGCCGGAAACTCAGTACCTCGGCATGGCGGCTGGCCGTCGGGCCGCAGGAGCGGCAAAGGTCCAGCTCCGCCTGATGGGAGGCATGCTCCGGCACCAGCAGGATTTGCTGATCTTTAGATCCAGCAATCCGCCGGAGCACCGTATCTGATTTTCCCGTTCTGGCCCGACCCATCAAAATCGTCAGCATGCGGCGGAGCCTCCTTTCGGTGATGATTTTTCTATAAAGCAAAGCAGCGGTGTGAACTCTCTTTCCACCGCCGGCGCTTTCTCTTCCACCTGCAGTTTGTCCGCAGCGATCGCGGTCTACTGCTGTGCATGGTATCACAGGTACAAAGCATGGATTGGTAAAGTCCATATACAATGGCTGCTTTGCCGCTACTGCGCAGCAGCTTCAAAGTACCTGTTCGTGCCTCTTGATGAGGATATGTAATCCCTGCCGGTATTGTATCATACTTTTTTCCACGGCAACAGCCCTGTTGCCTTTTTTTCGCCGCTGTGCTATCCTGAAAAAAATGCCGAAACATGGAGGCCCTGCTATGCACATTCCCCAGACCACCACCGACGCCTTGCCCCTGGAGCTCTTTACGCCGGCGCTGGAGGCCGCACTGCGGCCCTCGCCGGAATATGATGTGAGCCGCTGGCTGTACGTCCCTAGTACCTATTCCGACTACCGGTACATCCTGGGTACCCGTGGGGCAGCCCCCTTGATCTGTGTAGGCCTCAATCCCTCCACCGCCGCGCCGGATGCCTTGGACCCCACACTGCAGTCCGTACAGCGCATTGCCCTGGCCAACGGCTATGATAGTTTTTTGATGTTCAATGTCTATGCCCAGCGGGCTACCCGTCCCGATGACATGGAGCCAGTGTGCAACCGGCAGCTCCATAGGGAAAACCGAAAGGCTTTTCAATACCTGCTCTCCCTCTCTGGTCAACCAGCTGTCTGGGCCGCCTGGGGCAGCATTATTGAAAAGCGCAGCTATCTGATGGACTGCGTGCGGGATTTCCTGGAGGACGGTATGGCGGCAGGCGCAGTCTGGTACACCGCCGGACCGCCATTGAAATCTGGACATCCCCATCATCCGCTGTATTTAAAACGCGACACGCGCCTGATGGAATTTGATATTGAGTCCTATACCCGCCGCTTCTGAGAAAAAACTCCCCTCCGGAGATAACCGGAGGGGAGTTTTATTCCTGTTTCAGCAGCGTCCGGACCATCTCCAGTGGGATTTCCATCCGGCGGGCCACACCTTCCGTATTGAGTCCGCTGTCAAAAAAACGGCGGGCCACCTGAGCCATAGACTCGCCCACCTCAATGATATGGCGGTCCGGGTCGTACAGCCGCGCCACCCGCTGGCCCCAGCGATGCTCCCTCACCGGGTGAACCAACTCTGTCTCGGGATGCCGGGAGAGTTCGGTCAAGAAGTCGTCAAAATTCTCCGCCTCATAGTAGACCTCGCCGCCAAAGCCGCCTGGCCAAAGGTCCTCGGGAGTCTTATCCAGAAGTTCCGCCCAGCTTTCCAAGCTCTGTAAAGCAAGTCCACCTGTCAAGGCTGCGTGGCTGCCAAAATCCCGGACCACTTCCAGCCCCAGAACTCTCTCATAGAATTCCAAAGACCTGCGCAAGTCCCGCACAGCCAGTACCGGCTCTGCCCATCTCATGTCCACTCACTCCACATCTGTTTCGCCTGCTGCCACCACTCCACGGCCTTGAATTTCAGCACATACCCGGTATTTTCCTCTGTGATCAGGCGAACTTCCTCTTCAGAGAGCCCCGCCTCCAGCGCAGAGGCAGGCACTTCCACGCTGGCCGTTGTACAAAGCGGCGGGAATACCACACACCACCAATTCTGGCCCTTCGCTTCACCGATCAAAACCCGCAGCGCCAAGTATTCTCCAGCCGGCAGTGTAAAACCGTCGTACTCCTTGGTGGGAAATTGCGTGTCCTCCAATTCCACGCGCACCGGATAGTCGTACCCGGCCTGCGCAATTACCGCCGCCGCAACCTGTTCAAACTCCAACAGTCGTCCCCGCAAAAGTCCTTCCGCCTCTTCCCGGTCCCCAGACTTGGATAACAAGTCCTCTGCCCGCTCCAGGATCGCATCTCGAACCAGCAGCTTCAGCGCTTGGTCCTCCTCGGAATCCGAATTGGCCAGAACATGGAGCCGCACCACCTTATCCGACAACTGCTCCTGCGTCTGCAGGGCCAGCGCGCCGGAGATCAAAAATATGGCCAGCCCCACCAACAGAGCGATTTCCCAAACTTTCAGTTTCCGTTTTACTGTAGTTTTCATATGTTCTCTGTCCTTTCCCATGTATGCCCGTTGCCGGGCTTTTGGTAATCATGGACAGAAAATCAGCCTTTTATACCGTTTTTTGCGGGCAGGTCTCTATATTTCCACTCCCGTGGCTTTGCTTATAGGGCCATAAGCACAGTTCCTACTGTGATCAGCAGTGCGCCAGTCAGGGACCTTGCCGTGAGCTTTTCCTGCAAAAACACCACTGCCATGAGCAGCGTAATCACTACGCTGAGCTTATCCACAGGCATCACTTTAGAGACCTCTGCCATTTGCAGCGCCCGGAAATAACAAAGCCAGGAGGCTCCGGTGGCAAGGCCCGACAGGATTAAAAAGAGCCAGCTTCTTCTGCTGATAGAGCCAATGCCCCCCTGGGCGTCTGTCAAAAACACCATGACCCAGGCCATAGCCAGCACCACCACGGTCCGCAGGGCCGTAGCCAGGTTGGAATTAACGCCGTTCATACCGACCTTAGCCAAAATAGATGTGGCTGCGGCAAAAACCGCCGACAGCAGCGCAAAGAAAAACCACATGGTTGACCCCTCTTTTATACCTGAAATTTCCCCACCGGCTCCGCTAGATAAGTCTTTGTATACTCCCGCTCCAATGCCTGTGCCGCTCTCTCCGCCGCCTCCCGGCTGCGGAAAATTCCAAAGACTGTGGGACCAGACCCGCTCATAGAGGCATTCAACGCCCCCAGCGTTAGAAGCCGTTCCTTGATGACAAATACCTCGTTATATTGCGGCGGAAGCAACTCTTCAAACACATTGCAGAGTTTTGCCGCAATCCCCTCCAAATATCCCTGCCGCAAGGCAAGATGCATCCCTTCAATATCAGGGCGCCGCAGGTATTGTCTCGTATCCGCCAAGGCAAACAGTTCCGGCGTGGGAATCCCAAAGGACGGCTTGCAGAGGACCAGCCAGCATGGTGGCAACGGCGGCAGATCCGTCAGTCGCTCCCCTCGCCCCGCTGCCAAGGCGGTACCGCCCCGAATGCAGAAAGGGACGTCGCTTCCCACAGTAAGCCCAATTCGCTCCAACTCCGCCTCTGGCATGTCCGGACAGTATTGCTGCCGCAGACTTCGAAGCACTGCTGCCACATCCGCGCTGCCGCCGCCAAGCCCCGCATAGGCGGGAATCCGTTTTTTCAGTGTGACTGAAATGCCTGGCATGGAACGGCCCACCGCCCGGAAAAATGCCTCCGCCGCCCGCTCCTCCATAGAGGTTTCTCCGGGCCGAAAAGACTCCCCGTCCACATGGAGTGTAAAGTCTCCCTCCGTCTCCTGAACACTCACAGTATCATGGAGCGAGACTGTCTGCATGACCATTCGCAGCTCATGATAGCCATCCGGGCGGGCACCTAGAATATCCAGGGCCAGATTCACTTTGGCCAGAGCCTGTTGCGTCCCCATATTCGTTCCCCCATTCACAGCAACAGTGTAGCATACTCAAATGAAAAAGGAAAGCCGGGACTGCGTTTTCCGCAGTCCCGGCCGACGCAACTTTTCAGGGCAGACCCCGTCTTTTCCGGAAGCCCTCGATGATATCAAACATCAGATAGATCACGCACACGGCCAGCAATCCCAGGAACGGTAGTAGCAGCAAAAGAATCCCCAGCAATCCTCCCACCAAATAAGCGGCATCCACAAGAAATGCGAGCATGGCGTACTCCTTTCTCCCGTAATGTGAACTTCAACAAGACTCCGGTTGTACCTTCGCCTCCTTTTTGTTATATTTTAACACATCGAATAAAAAAATAAAAGCCCCCGGAGAAAAAATTCTCCGGGGAAATGCCGGTCTCCTACTTGATTCTCCGTGCCTCTACATAATACCGCTTATCCTGAGCGTGACCCATAGAGAAAGTCTTACGGGGCAGAACGCCATCCGTCATCACAGTTTTAAAGAGCTGCTCTTTTCCCATGGCCGGCAGCTTGAAGCCGATATTACCTGCCTTGGCCCCCAACTCGTCGGTGACATCGTCGCCGTGAATGTAGTCAACTTCGCCGCCGTATTCCTGAACATACGCGTCCAGGAAGGTTTGAAGGGTCCCCACAGCCAGCTGAACCTTAGGATTTGGAACGGTGAGGAAACCGGTGTGCTCTGCGCAGGTATAAGCAATCACATGTCCCTCACCACGACCCTCATAGGCCTCTGGGTAGAAGGACTTGAATGCCTCCAGGACCTGATCTGGTTGAACACCGAAAAGCACCCGGTGAATCGGCTCGAATTGCAGGGCGTGATCGTGGTTATTGACTACCTCCACCAGCGCGTAGCGGGCCGGCAGAGTCCCCCACTGGCTCTCTGGTGTAACCTTCTTCAGATTCTCATAGCACTGCTTGGCCGTGGCAAGGGAGTGGTTACCGTCCCCAACGGCAAAAAGCAGCGGCGCAGCACCGCTCAGTCCGTATTTCTTCTGCATTTCAGCATCGGTACAAAGGCCTTCCAGTGCCGCCGCCACGCCGTCCATCTGGATGTCCGTCAGCTTCCATCCCCGCAGGTGGCCGCCTCCCTGCTGAAGCTCAAAGTCATACACCTTCTCCATCTCACCGCTGGCGGCGGTGAGGGGGGCGATTACGGTCCGATCCGGATCGTCAATCAGTAGCATAACGTGAGGCAGCTCGATGGGAGCATGCTCCCGCACCCGCACCCGGGGCGGAATTCGGGAGAGCACCGTGCCCTCTGTGGCCCGGATCAGGGCGCCGGAGCCAGGGGTAAAATCATACTGTTCCAAATCGATCATGCCAATCAACCCGTGGCGGATCTTACCATCAGATTGCGTACGCTCCATGTAGAGAAGAGAATCCGATAAGGTCTGGAATACGCCGCTTTCCAGATACTGCTCCATGGTAGAGTTGATATCCGCGATAGACTGCTCCACATCCGGATCATTCAGCTTTGCCTCCGGCAGAATCAGCCGCAGCGTGGAGGGTGCGTTCCCCACCGTGTCCTCCACCGCCTGCCAATACTCCGGCTGTGAGGTAAACTGATCACAAGCCACAACCGCCCATTTGGTCATATCCACATCTTTGGGCAGGAGAATATCTGCCGGATAAAAACCCAACTTCTCAAACGATTGATTCATCTTACATCGCCTCTTTTCTTTCATATTTTCTCATTCCGCGAGTGTTATGGCCATTGCAGACCGGCACTGCCCCACTCCCTCCAGCGCGGGCCGCTCTCCCGGAAGGAATTCAGCAGAGTCTCCAGAATATAGAGCGGGTCCTATTTAGAGCACCGCATCATGGGCAGATTCCGTCCCTGTAGCCAGACAGTGTTACAGCGCCGCCCTGATGGCCGCCAGCAAATCCCCGAACTCTTCATAGGCTGGCAGCTCTGGATGGTCTGCCTTGATCGCCTCTGTGCTTTTAAAAAGGAAACCCGCTTTGCTGGCCTGAATCATCCCCAGGTCGTTGAAGCTGTCGCCGCTGGCAATGGTTTCATACCCAATGGACTGCAGAGCCTTGACCGTGGTCAATTTGGATTTTTCGCAGCGCATCCGATACCCCGTGATCTCGCCGCTCTCCGCCACCTCCAGCGAGTTGCAGAAAATGGTGGGCCACCCCAGCTTTTCCATCAGGGGCTTTGCAAATTCTTCAAAGGTATCGCTTAAAATAATCACCTGTGTGAGTGTCCGCAGTTCGTCCAAAAATGCCTTGGCTCCCGGCAGCGGATCAATTTTTGCAATGGTGGCCTGAATCTCCGGCAGGCCCAAGCCGTGCTCTTTTAAAATTTCAAGGCGGTAGCGCATCAGTTTATCATAGTCCGGCTCGTCTCGGGTCGTCCGCCGCAGCTGCGGAATTCCACTGGCCTCTGCAAACGCAATCCAAATCTCCGGCACTAAAACGCCTTCCATATCCAGGCATACGATATTCATAGATGTTCCCCTTATCTCATAAATTCGCGCACTTTCCAAAGCGCAGCTTGTCTGGATATGATTATACAATACCCCGTTCCTCCTTTCAATGCGATTTCAAAATTTTCCGTGCTTTTAGAAAACGGATTTTGCCATACATGCTCTTTGGAGCGTTGGGGCAACCTATCCATGAAACTCTGAGTGAGAAAGGAGGCTTCACAATGATCCTTGATAAAATTGCATTGGCTCTCGTCATTATCGGTGCGCTCAACTGGGGTGGCATCGGCCTGTTCGGTTTTGACACAGTGGCTTATTTGTTCGGCGGACAGCTGGCCCTTTTGTCCCGCATTATCTTCGGCCTGGTCGGTCTGGCCGGTCTTTGGTGCATCACGCTTTTGTTCCGTTCCGACCGGGAAACCGGACATGCTCACGGCGCTGTTTGACAGCCCCGATTCCTTTGATATGTAACAAGGGCCGGCTCTATGAGCCGGCCCTTGTTGACCCTGTGCAAATCTTTTAATCTTTTCTCTCTTCCATATATTCCTGATCCTCTTGTAAAAGCTTTTCAGAGACAATATCCAACTGTTCCATCTTGTCGTAGTGGTCCACCAGGCCAGTCTCCTGAATGGCACTTTTCCCCTCCTTGCGAAATGCCAGCTTCAGCATAATCGGCGTCAGGATGGTGCCGCCCACAACCGTGATAATGACAGGAGTCATCATAGCAGCAGACAAAACACCCAGAGACAATCCGCGATTGGCAACAATCAAGGCTACCTCTCCGCGGCACACCATACCAACACCCACCTGCATGCTCTCACCGCCGGTAAAGCCGCAGAGCTTCGCCCCTAAGCCGCAGCCCAGCATCTTGGAGATCACAGAGATCAACAGCAGCAGTACGGAGAACAGCACCAAGCTGCCGGTCAAGCCTGATATTTCCACTTGAATACCGACACTGGCAAAAAATACCGGCGTCAGCAGCAGGAAACTGAGCGGCTCGAATTTAGATTGAATATAAGTGGCCTTGGGCGTGCAGGAAATCACCAGCCCCGCCACATATGCACCGGTTATATCCGCAACGCCAAAGAACTCCTCAGCACAGTAGGCCATAACCAGGCACAGTACAAAGGCCAATACCGGATAGCGGCGGCGGTCACGTCCATGATCCAGCCCCATGAACCAGCAGAAAAACCGCTTGGCTCCAAGTCCCACCACGCCGGAAAATACGAAGAAGAGGATAATTTTTGCCAAAACCAGCAAAATACTCTCCTGGCCGCCGGCCAAACTGCTGACAACAGTCAGTGCAATCAGCCCAAGTACATCGTCTATCAGCGCCGCCGCCAGAATGGTATTGCCCACCTTCGTATCCAGCTTTCCCATTTCCTTGAGCGTTTCCACCGTAATGCTGACAGAAGTCGCCGTCAGCACAGTTCCCACAAACACATCTTCCAAAAATCCGCTGCTCTGAATCATGCCGGTGATGTTGGCAATCCAGGCAAGGCCTGTTCCCATCACCAAGGGCACTACTACACCCAGCAGGGCCACCAGAAAACCTACCTTGCCGCTGTTTTTCAAATCCTGAATGTTCGTTCCCATACCAGCTGAAAACATCAGCACAATGACTCCCAGCTCACTGAGTTGGGTGATAAATTCTGTCTCTGAAAGGATATTCAGCATTGCAGGGCCTAGAATTAATCCAGCCAGCAGCGCTCCCACCACTTGGGGCATCTGGATCTTCTTCGTGAGCATCCCAAGCAGCTTTGTACTTAGCAGAATCAATGCCAAGTCCATCAAAAAGCGATAGGTCATATCCGTTCCTCCTTTTCTGAGACCTTGATTGTACGCTTTTCTCCACTCTTTGCAAGAGGCAACCTGCACAAAAGAGCGTCAAGATTCCGCAAAAAAACCACCGGTTGTCCGATGGTTTTTTTGAATACTCCTATGATTCTTTCAACCTTTGAATCAGGGCTTCCTCCGGCGTGACGTACACCGTCTGATAGGCCTGATACGTGACCATACCAGGGCGAGCCCCGGCCGGTTTTTTAACATATCTCACCTGCGTATAGTCCACGGGAACATTTCCGCTCTCCCGGGCCTGAGAATAATACGCCGCAATTTTCGCCGCCTCCACCAGCGTATCAGCATCCACCTCTCTGCCCGCTGTACGCAGGATAACATGAGAGCCGTGGATTTTCTGCGTATGAAGCCAGATATCCCGATAGTCTGCCTCTTTCATTGTCAGCTGATCATTCTGACGGTTGTTGCGGCCCACCAGCACCCGAAAGCCGCTGCTGGTGCGGAATTGGCGGGGCCTCGCGGCGCGCCTGATCTCCTTTTTCCCCTGCTTTTTCAGGAAGCCTCCCTCCCGCAGTTCTGCGCGGATATCCAGAAAATCCTGTTCCGTCTCTGCATGCTGAATTGCCTCCAGAACACTCTCCATATAGGCAATATCCCGGCGGGCAATCTCCATCTGCTCCTGAAGGTGATGCTCGGCGCTCTTGGCCTTGGCATACCGTTTGTAGTACTTGGCCGCATTTTGCTGAGGCGTCAGCAGTGGGTCCAAGGGGATGGAAATGGTTCCGCCCGCCTCATCATAGAAGTTCTCACATACCAGCTGGCCCTTCCCCCGTTCCATCCGATAGAGGTTCGCCGTGATTAAGTCACCACAGATTCTCAGATGATCCCGATTCTGCGTCTCCAGATAGTCTCGCTCCTGCTGAGCCAGCTTTCGCCGCAGTCGGTCCCGAACGGTGGTGACTGTCCGAATCAAATCTGCTCCCCGTTGATTAGTTCTCTCCTGCTGCTCCCGCACCGCATAAAAATCATCCAACAGGGCGGAAAAGCTCTCGTATGGCACAAGCTCCATCGCTGCTCCGTACTGCCGGATCGGAATACATGCAAATTCCGCCGCCAAGCCTTCTTTTCTTAGGCAAATCGGTGTAAAGTTTTTTTCCTTGATAATATCCAAAAGTTCAGAAACGGTCTTCCAAAAGCGCTTCCCGCCATCTGGGCCCAGCGCGAAAATTCTGCTGTCCGTCTCTCCAGTTGCCCGATAAGCAAGCTCACGAGCCATCAGCGGCGAAAGGCCAAAATAATGGTCCAATAAAAAGGCATCCAGCTGCCGCTCTGGATTGGCCGCGGACAGCTTGTCCAAAAAGCTCTCTTCCATTTCCTCAATGATCGGAAGACGGCCCGTTCCAGAAGGCATCTGGTAGTATAGCCCCGGAAGCACCTGTCTCTGCGCGGACATATCTGCGTCTACCCGGCGCAGGCAGTCGATGATGCGGCCCTCCCCGTCTAACAAAATCAGGTTGGACCGCCGGCCCATCGCCTCCAGCACCAGCGTCCGGCGGCCGACACGTCCAAATTCGTCTGTGATATCCAGCTCCAGCCGAACCAGACGTTCCAGCGCCGGCTGGATGATCTCCGCTACCTTGCCACCCACTAAGTGTTTGCGCAGCAGCATACAAAACATCGGCGGCTCTGCTGGATTCTCCCGCACCAGCTCCGTGAGTTGAATGCGAGGCGCATTGGCGCCGGCATTGAGCAGCAGACGATTTCCACGCAGCAGCAAGATCAGCTGGTCCCGGCTAGGCTGCTGAACCTTGTCCACCCGCAGTCCCAGCAGCTTTGGCCGCAGTTCTTCCAGGATTGCCTGCAAACAAATTGCATCCAGTGCCATCAGTTATGCTCCTCCATCATTCTGGAAAATAGTTCGTTAACCCGTTCCCTCTGTCCACTCAAATACAGCCAGCCAAAAAGCGCCTCCAAGGCTGTAGCCTCACGATACTGCGCACGGCTGGCATGGCTGGGAACCGTATGGACTTGGGCGTTGCGCCCCCGCTTAAAGACCGCCGCCTCTTCCTCTGTCAACAGCGGCAGAATACTTTTTGCCTTTTCTGCCTGGGACTCTGCACATACCAGCCGGATTGTGGCCTGATGGAGGCCTCTGCCGGTAGCCTTGCCGTGGGCGCAGAGCCATTCCCGCACCAGGACCTCAAACACCGCGTCGCCCATATGTGCCAGGCCGATGGAGCTGATCGAGCGCAGCTGGTCATTGGTAAAATGGGGTTCAAAGTGGTTTTCCATGTGGTACTCCTTATTGTACTTTCAAATCATCATTTCCTTGCGGCTCCTCCACCAGCTCCAGAAACGCCGGACGGGATGTGCCGCCGGCCTCGCAACAGCGCTGGGATTCCTACTCTTCGGGGGCGCCATATCACAGCCCTTTTCTGCCATAGCGTCACACAGGCAGGTGATGCCGCTGCAGCACTCGCTATATGTCTATTATACCATGCCCGCTCCACCCCTGTCACCCCTCCCCGCTTACTTTTGTGCCGTCTAGGAAGGGCGCCCCGGGGCCATAGGCCCCGGGGCGTTCATTCTCTTATGAAGGATTAGCAGCAGGGATTGTTGTTGCAGCCACAGTTGCCGCAGCCACAGCCACAGTTATTGCCGCAGCCGCTGTTGTTGCCGCAGCAGCACCAAATGATGATCAGCAGGATGATGATCCAGCAGCAGTTGCCGCCGCCAAAGCCGTTATTGCACATATGGGGACCTCCTATGAAGTTTTGACCGTCTTGAGCGGTCTCAAACCATCATATGCGGTCTGCGTCCATGGGTGCGTTTAAAAATTACATTCTCTGGCTCTTCACCAAGCTCTGTGCGCCAGCCCATGCTTCCTCAGTAAAAATTCCCTTACTGATTAACACTTGGCCCAAGGTCTGTGCGCCATCCGGCATCGTGGCCTCCAGTGCATAGTAGGAAACATACACCAAATCCGCCCGCAAAAACTTTCCGGTCTGCAGCGCGGCAGCTTCTCCGGCCGTCAGCACACCGGCAATCCGCGCTCGGTTCAGCGTGTCTGCCAGATTGGTATTAGAAGAGGAGCTATAGCCCATTGCCCTGAGAATGAACTCGGTATATTGGTACGCATTTACAGCATTGCCCGGTTTAAACTGCGTTGCGCTAAAGCCGTTGGTGTAGCCCTTTTCATAGGCATAGCCCACATATTTTTCCGCCTGAGAGCCCTTGGCTATATCGGTAAAGGGTGTCGTGCCGCTCCAGGCCAGCGCCGCGTCTTCTTCTCCCAGCACCCGGATAAACATAATGAGCGCCTGCAGCCGGGTGGGAGCTAACTCCAAATCATAGCCCTCACCATAACCGGTAAGCGTTCCACGGAACAAATTCAACTGCTTCAGTGCCGCCGCCATAGCATTATAATCCACCGTACTAGATGCTGCTATACTGCCGCCACCCTGATATTGGACCACCGCCGTCTTGGTTGTGACAATGAACATCGCAGTCGTGTCCTCTGCTACCATATAGCGGTGGTCCGCCTGCAGGGCCGTTCCGCTGGCCACCTCTTTCCCGGAGGTAACATCCACCACGGCGCCTGTTGTATAGGTGACTTGGCCGCCCCCGGCCAGCAGCAGTACGCTGGTCCCCGTAGAACCCTGTAAAATATCGCCTTCCTTTAAACGGGTCTCCACCCATTGATCTGTCCCCTCCGCCGTCAGGGTGCCGCTTGCTGCGCTGGCCAACAACTCCTGGTCAGAGGCATCCAGCCGCTGGTCCACCTGCGCATGGACGGTTGTGGTAAAAGTGCCAGTCAGGTAGGACAAGGAAGCCAAGGGGTCCTCTATGCCGCCTGCTGCCAGCGCAGCAACCGCTAACAGCGCACAGGCTGGTATTAACATCATCAGTTTTTTCATCATAAGATAAGCCTTTCTCTCGGCAGGCCGGACAAACCGGCATTAACGGTTGGCAATTCGATAGCTTAAGGTCAGCAAGCTGTCCGCAAAATGAATATTTTCAAATTTCACATCCGGGTTTGGGCTAGACAGCTCCACATTGGTAAAATTCCAGAAGCCGTGGATTCCAAGCTGAATCAGCCGGCTGGCCGTTTCCTGTGCCACAGCCTGTGGAATGGTTAATACTACGACATCAATGTTATGGCTGCGAATATACTCCTCCAACGTATCCATGGAGTAGATAGACACCCCGTTGACCACTGTGCCAATCACAGAGGGCGCCACATCGAATGCCGCGTCCACGGTAAAGCCTGTTTGTGAGAAGCGAAAATTTTGCAGCAAAGCACGTCCCAAGTTACCCACGCCGATCATAATCAGGTGGTGATCCTTGTCCACCCCTAAAATATGGCCGATTTCCGTTCGCAACTCCTCCACATTATATCCATACCCCTGCTGGCCAAACTCGCCAAAACAGCTGAAATCCTGCCGGATTTGTGAGGCTGTGATGTTCATTTCCTGACCTAACGAATGGGACGAAATCCGCACAACCCCGCGTCCGCAAAGCTCTGTCAGCTGCCGGTAGTACCGGGGCAGCCGCCTGATTACTGCATCAGAGATATTCTCCTTCTTCAACCTTGGTCACTCCTCATTGAACGATATCTGAAAATCCACTTTTTTCATGTTGCTCTATTAGGAATAGTTTAGCTCAAAACCGGCAAGTTGTCAATTTTTTTAACAATCCTTTTGTTGAAAAAATTTTCTAAGAAAGGGCTTTACACACGGTTCAAACTCTGGTATACTATCAAAAGATGTCTGGTTGAACATCATGAATACGCGCCCGTGGCGCAGTTGGATAGCGCGTCAGACTCCGACTCTGAAGGCCGCTGGTTCGAATCCAGTCGGGCGTACCAAACCCCACTCGTAAGCATTTGTTTACGAGTGGGGTTTCTCTATGAACTTGAGCACACGGAAAGACCGTATATCTTTTTCTAAAGCCGTTAGCGTCTCCGGCAATGTTATGGATATGAGGTCCAGGTTCTAAACGGGCGAAAAACACTTGAGAAACGCCCCAATGCTCTGCTGGTCCCCTTCTGAACATGCCGCCTGACCGTAAGTCGGAAAAGAACATAAACGGCCCTGTAGAAGAGGGCCGTTTATGCTTGTCTGTGTTCGGGTCAGTGTCTCACCATCTAGTTTGCTCTTAGTTTTTTACGACCTCGCCGCCAGGAGCGGAATGAGCGTCAGCCCACATGTTCTCAAAGGCCGCCCAATCACGCTGCGGCAGCTTCTCGGTCCACTCCTCGTAAGCTTTGGCCTTGCCATTGCGGGTCTTCCACACATAGTCATGGCTATTGGTTGCCTCCATCATATCGGCGTAGAACCAGTCGTCCTCGTCCATATCGGGCCAGACGATCATCTCGCGCTCGGGCAGCAGATGATCCTTGTCAGGCTTGCGGTTCAGGGCGCGATTGACAATCACGCAGGCCTGGGCGCGGGTGATGTTTGTATCCGGCCGATAGGTGCCGTCTTCAAAGCCCTGGATCAGGCCTACCCGACTGGCGGCTTCCACATACTCGGTAAACCAGGCGTTCTCGGGTACATCCGTATAGTAGCCCTGATACTCCTCTGTGGTGGTCTCAAAGAACCCCACCGCCATTTTAGCAAACTGCGCGCGCGTAATCCTGCCGTAGGGCCGGAAAGAGCCGTCCTGGTAGCCGTCGATGATGCCCATGTTGGTCAGGGTGGAAATGGCATTATTACACCACAAATCAGCCGGAACATCGGTGTAGTTGTTCGTCTGGCACCAGTATTCTTCCCGGGCTTCATCCGTCAGCAGCCGGAAGAAGATAGTGGCCACCTCGCCGCGGGTAATGGTGCCGTACGGCTTCAGCTCACCATCCTTATAGCCGATGATATACGAATAGTGGTCCTTGGTATTCAGTTTGCCGCCTCCGTCATCGTCATCATCGTCACTGCTATCATCCGGCGTATCCGGGGGCTGATAGCCTGTCCCCGGAACCGTGTAGCTGACCGTGGGCTTCTGGAACGGCTCCGGCTGTCCCTCTACCCCGTCGGAGGCCACGGGATACAACGTGGCCTGATTGTTGGTGTACAGGCCGGTCGTGTAACCATGACCGCCATCCCCATCGTAAGTTCCGTGGGTGATGCTGCTGGTGGTGTGATTGGTCAGGGCGGGATTTGTCAGTTTTACCTTATAAGTCAGCTGAACATGGGCAAAGTTCGTGACATGAATATTAATATCCCACACAAAGCATTCCCCAAGGGTCTGGCCGCCTACTGTCGTTCCGTTCTTATAATAATGCAGGACAAAGGGTGCCTCGGCCTGATTTGCAGCAGCCACACCGTCAGCGTGGAAAACATAGCGCACAGTTTCTCCCTCTCCAAGGTCCTGCGTGCTCTCGGATGCCGTGTAGCTCACCTCTCCAACTGTGAGTCGCAGATTGCCGGCACCCTGGACAAATTCAAAATCATACGCACTGCCGGTGTTATCCGCACCAGAGCCGATCACATCAACAACTTTGGAGCCGGCGCCCAGGAGGTAAAGGATCTCATTTTGAATCTCTGTGAAAGTGAGCTCCTCATTGTTCGCAAGGTAGTTCACAAACGAGGGTCCCCACGTATACTGCGCTCCGCTTACGCTCTCCGCCGTCATCGCATAGCAGTGGTATCCGGCGGCCTTTGCGGACTGATACACCTGATTCGTCAAGTAAAGAGCCTTGTCAATAGAGTTCGCATACTCTTCATACTTCTCTGGCGGCGTTGCCTCTGAAACGGTGCCGCCATAGGGATATTCGTATGTGATTCCCTGAGCCGCCACCTGCGTGCCGATGGTGCTCAGCCATTCTTCCCATCCGACGGACGGTGCCTCATTTGATCCGTACTTGCTGTTCCAGTTATCCGGTCCCGCCCACGTATTTGTGCTACCGTCAACTGTCCAGGACCAGGCGGTAGCCGTCGGCTCTTCATTGTACAGATACGTAATGCCGTCGCTGACAAAGATCAGATACTTACGGCTTGCGTCAACAGAGGTATCCGCGTCCAGCATGGCCTTCCCCGCCAGCAGGCCGGCGTGGGTATTGGTTCCGCTGCTGATCTCCTCTGTGATCGCAGCTTCAATGTCCTCGTACTGGGTACCCAAATCCATCCAGTCCGTCTTGTTGGCGGTCTTGTTGAAAATCACCACGCCCACCTTTACGGACGCGCCCGTATTTTCAACCTGCGCTTTCAAATTGGACAGCATTTCCAACGCCTGCTCTTCCAAGGCAGCACTTGTGGATTTATCCAGCACAAACACCACATCGCTGACCAGCGCCTCTTCCGAAGAGGGCAGAGACAGCGTTACCTGGGACTCGTAGCTTGCGTTCAGGTTTGTGGCTGTCTTGGACTTAGAGGTATCCCAGGATGGCGCCTCAGCAAGATCATAATAGAGCTTTAAAGTCAGAATTTCAGGGCTCTCCGCTCCCTCGGGGATGGTTGGCAGCACAACAGTTCCGCTGGCCACGCAATCCGGATGATTGAGGTTCAGCGTATACCCCCTGTAATCCTTTGGTGTGGCGGAAACCGTTTCGCCAATCGGTCCGTACAGCGGAAATTCTGTTTCCGCTAAAGTATACATTCCATTTTGCTCTTCCTGGTAGTGCTCCACTTGATAAGCGGCTACTTTGGGGTCGATGACTGACGAGCCTCTTTGGTACGCATACACGTAGCTTGCGTCCGCTGTGATGACATCGCCGACAGCGGGCAGGGTTTTGTCCCAAGCGCCGGCCTTAAAGCCTTCGTCCGGCCTTTCTCCCGCGGCAGGGAACACATCATCCGCTGTAACGGTATAGCTGCCGTTTGCGGACCAGTTGCCTTCCCCATCCGTCAGCGTGACGTACTTCACCACAGCCGCATTTTCCCCATTGTTCCAGGCTCCATTGATCACAGTAAAGGTCAGCTTTTTCTGATATCTGTCTGGAATATTGTCGTCGTTTTCATCCTTGGAATAATAGAGTTTTAAGGTTGCGATTTTCAGCTCCCCCTCAACCTCAGAGGGCACAAATACCTCAGCGCTGGTCACGGTCCCCTCCACATGGGGGTCATACGCAAATCCTTCGTAGCTCTTATAATCCGTCTCTTTCACTGTGGCGTTCTGCCCGATCTCTCCATAGCCAGCGGGCAGAACTGTGTCGGCCAGCGTATAGGTCCCATCATCAGCTTCCCGATAGTGCTGAATCTGATAGGCCGCTACCTTGGGATCAACCGGAGTTGTATTGGGGGTCCACTGTGCCGTGTAGACAATCTCATAGATGTCTCCAGAGATTGTCTCTAAAACGGAGGGAGACCAGCCAAGGAATGTATGGTCCTCGCGCTGCGGATTGCCGCCAGCAAAGGTGGGAGTGGCGTCTCCCTCAACCAGATTGTAGGTAATCTGGTCCTCGAACACCTCGGCACTGTCCACGCCATCCGTATATCTGACACTGTAAACACCGATCTGAGGCGTACCAATCGCATTTTTGGTGAATTGAACCGTTTCGTCCAAAGCCGTGCTGTCAAACGTCAGATTCACATCACGGTTGGTGTACAGCTCACCAGCTTCGGTATTGTCCTCTTTCAGCTTAATCGTAAAGGTGACCGTCTTGGTATCCTTTGTGATATCACCGATCGTCCAGGTCAATCTGCCATCTTCGCCAACCTCAAGAGCTTCATCCGTTGCCTCCGGGACAAGCTCAAAGGAGTCGGTATTGACGACATCCGTCATCACCGCATTCTTCCCCGCATGGATCTGGCTGATGATTTCCTCAGTAATTTTCTGCAAGATACTGGCCAGTGCCGTGCTGGCGGCGCCATAGTAATATGGCGCATCAGGATAGCCCGTGGAAATTTCTTTTAATGCTCCCGCCTGATTGTCCCTCAGGTCAATGCCGACGGTAAAAATGGTAACGCCCGCCTGTTTCAGCTCGTCTGCGGTTGGTTTGGCATGGCCTCTGTTTGGTTCGCCGTCAGAGACAAACACAATAAACTGTTGTTTGTTTGATCCACTTTTCAACAGATCGCTTGCGGCCTTTAATGCGTTTTCATAATTTGTTCCATCGTTATGATTGGCATTAAAGTTGCGGTTGTCAATCTGGTCCGTCAGTGTTTTTGCACTGTCCGTCAGCGGCTGGGTCATATTGGCGCTGCCTGAAAAGCCGACCAAGCCAATCTTCACCTGGCTGCCATCGGTCAGCAATCCATTGACAAAGGTCTTCGCGGCTTCTTTTGCAAGCGCCATTCTGGTTGTGGTCGTGTTGTGGTTTTGGACCTTTTCCAAGTCCCGGAAAGTTTCCCCACATGTGTCACATGTATAAAACGTTACGGTCCCTACAATCGGATACCATTCTTCGTGAGAAGAATAAGACTCCGCCGCACATTTCTGAGAAACCCGGTCGTCCATACTGCCGGAATCGTCAATAACCAGCACGATATCCGCGGGGTGGTTGATCGTCTCAGGGTTGTCCTCGCTTGTTCCGGTGACAGACAGCGTGACGGTATAGGTTCCATCGTCGTTTTTAGAAACCGTTTTGTTTGCCGTCACACCAGTAGCTGCCGCAGCTTCATCCTTGTCGTCGTATGTATTCCCTGTCGCCAGCACGCTGACGGGCAAGAGGGAACATACCATTACAAGGGTCATTAAAATCGCCACGACTCTTTTTTTCATGCTCTTCCTCCTTCACATCATATTTGTTTTGCCTGCGCTGGGAAGCCCTGAAAGAGGGATGTGACTCCTTCAGTCCAGACAGTCACCGCAGGCGGCGCGTGCCGCCGGACATTTCTGCCGTTCTCTTCCCCTCGCATTGGAAGCCCCCCTCTGTACAGCCAGGTGCAAAGCAAAGATTGCGCAGGATGTCTGCCGCCAGACGCACTGATCCCATGAGCTGACCGCCGGTTCTCCATAGGGCATGGAATTCCGCCAGGCGAAAACAGAGCGCCGACATATGCAGAACAGCCATTCTCCGGGAAACCTTCCGGACGCACCTTTTCCAGTTCACCGTAAGTGTCTCGGCCTTTCAGAGTGGTTGCTCCCCATCATTTTCTGGACATCGCATCCCTCCTAGAGACAAAAACAACATTTCGTTCATTTATTCGGCCCAGCCGGTAAGGTTTCGCGGTAGAAACGCAAAAATAACTGCGCCTATCCGCCCTTTTTAAGAGCAGATAGGCGCAAAAATTTAAAGCCGCAAAAAAACAAACTCTCCGCGGCTTAATTTTTCATACCCAAAAGCCAAAAATATCTTGCGTACAATAAAGTTGAGTGATATTATGGAAATAAATGTATAGGCAAAAAACGATATTTCTCGTATTGGTTATGTCAAAATGTTGTTTTTGTCCCGAGCACAAATATGACGAAATGTTGTTTTTGTCTATAGGACTAATCCTAATCGTTCCAACATCTGAGCGTGTTCCACACCTGTGGTCAAAAGATAGATGCGGGTGGTTTCAACCGAGCTATGGCCCAGCACATCCGCCAGACGCACAATGTCCTTGCAGGACTTATAAAAAGCAGCAGCAAACACATGGCGGAGATTATGAGGAAACACCTTGGATGGCTCCACTCCCGCCCTTTCACATAGGCTCTTCATCTCCGCCCATATCTGGCGGCGTGACATTCCCTTGCCACTTCTGGTGAGAAAGATCTCTCCAGAAGTGATTTTTTGCTTTCTAGCGTATTTCAGCAGCTTCCTGCACAGCTTATTGGGAATAAGAATGGTACGAATTTTGCCCTTCAGTGAAATATCTGCCCGTCCTGCCTGCACCGCCTCCACCGTGAGATAGCGAACCTCACTGACTCGAACGCCAGTACCACAGATAGCTTCCATCAGCAGAGCAAGACGGGGACGGCTCAGGTTCGCCGCAGTCTCCACCAGCCGCTCATACTCTGCTCTGCTTAGTTCCCGTCCGGCATCCCGGAACAGCCGCCGCTGAAGCTTCAGAAATTTTACCTGACAGTCTTCCCATCCCGCAAACCGAAAAAAACTATTGACCGCCGCCAGCATGGAATTTACCGTTACTGGCGCGTGGTTGTTTTCCAGCAACCTCTCCTTCCATTCCGCTGTGAGCTCTTTCGTGACACTCCGGTTTCCCAGCCAGATGCGGAACGCTGACACATCCCGCAGATATTTTTCAATGGTGCCGGGGGCACGTTCATTGCTTTGCAGATATTCGCTAAAGGCTAAAAGCAGCTCATTTGTAATCAGTTGTTTTTCCATGTGTTCTTTCTCCCTTGTTCAAGATACGGCTATTGTCCCTTGTGTGGGGAAGAATATACCGGTCTGCCTGGGACCGCTAATGCTCTTCCTATCTCTCCTTCATCTTGTCATTGGTAGCCCATTCCCTGGCTGTGATGCTGTTTCTTTCCTTTTCGGTCAGCTTCATGCGCAGGTCCTCTTCCAGTTGTGACACGGCCATCACAATGTGGCTGTACACAGCCTTCCGCACAGGTGGGTATGGGCCGCGTCGCTCATCACCAAACCTATTCCGGCTCGTGGGCTTGGGGAATATTGATTTCATGTTGCAAAGCGTCCAGAACAAGTCTGCTCACGTGGTTCTGGATTCCATCCTCCGCACAGCTGATACCTGAATATTCCTCGGACATGCCACGGATTCCTTTCCATGTTAAGCAGGAATCCATCAAAAAGAGGTTGTTAAGAAAGAAGTGTCGCCCTCCAATCCTATCAAATCTATGGGGATTCGTTCAGCAGAGTTCCAGAAAGCATCTGGCAATATCACCGACACAGAGAAAAATTTTCGCCAGGCGCCCCTGCGCACAGGCGGGAAGTCTTTCCACCTGATTGCGCCCCAAGCGGCTCGCCGTTTTGCCGGCAAGCCACACATTCGTGTTCGTGATTGAAGGGCATTCTCGTGTATTGGCACCGCAGCTTTCTCTTCTATCCGGAGCGCTTCCATACGATATTGGCGGACAACGCCCTCCTTTATGAGTGTTTAGATCTGTAGCACACAAAAAGAGGAGGATCTGCTGTGCAGATCCTCCTTAAAATTTTGCAGTTTTCCGCCGAAAATAAGGATAGCGAATGCCGTCAGCCTCTGCATCCCCCTTGCTTTCTGTAAAACAGAGCGCCGAACCCCATGCGGCATCCTAATTGGTATAAGCGCCTCATACTCTTTCGGGGAACTTCTCTTCGTCGTAAAATCCCCCCTACTCTGGTACATTCTGGTCCGTGAGCCAGCCACGAATATCTTTGATATTCATTTTGTGGGCAGCTTGTCTACATCGCAAAAGAGGGATGGCGCCAGTGGCGCCATCCCTCTTTTGCGATGTAGATTCTCTTGCATTCAATAGGGCTTGACGATCTCTCCATAGACGTCTGGCCTTCTATCCCGGAAAAAGGTATAGTATCTAGCCCGCTCCTTCTGAGTCAGGGAGAGGTCGATCTCCGCAGAAATTACCCCCTCCTTTTCCTCATCCAGCGCGGCGATCTCCCGTCCGACGGGGTCCATGATCTTGCTGTGACCAAAGAAGCTCAATGTCCCGCCGTCGTTCCCGATTCGGTTGGCAGCAACCAGATGAAGCGTGTTGTCAAAGGCCCGCGCCTTTGTAATGAGATCCCAGTCGTCCGCATAGGGATCTTCCCAGTTGGTGCTGACGATCAGCAGGTCCACACCTTGTAGGGCATAGCATCTGGCCACCTCGGGGAAGCCTGTATCCCAGCAGATCATGATGCCAAGCTTGCCGATCTCTGTGTCAAAGACCGGGAAGCCGCAGCCGGCGCGGCACCATCTCTTCTCGTCGGCAAAGGGATGGACCTTGCGATAGGTTCCGCGGGCTTTTCCGTCACTGTCGATCAGCACCGCCGCGTTATAGAGAACATCCGTCAGGACAGGGTCCCGCTCCGGGAAGCCGTAGACAATATGCACATGGTGCTTTCGGGCAAGTTCCCCCATCAGACGCATGCTCTCGCCGTCGGGAAGCGTTTCAGCCAGTTCCTGAAACATTTCGGGTGTTCCCTCATAGCCAGAGGTCATCAGCTCCGGGAACACAATCAGCTGCGTCTTGGGGTATTGGGTCATAACAGTTTCCACCCAAGAACGCATCTTCTCCAGATTATACTGCTTATCGCCAAGCCTTGGCAGCAGCTGCACACAGGAAACGGTAATCTTCATGTTGTCCTCCTCATCGGGAATTCCTTCCCTTGTTTTTTTGGGGCTTGTGCGTATCATCCTATTTTTTGAAAAGAAGGTTCCACAACTCTTTCAGCGCGGGCACCGCAATCATCACAACACCCACGACAAACCAAGCATATGCCCCCCACAAAACCACGGTCAATGTACCCTGACTAATCATATTGTTACCTCCTTACTCAATTCACTGCATGGTCAGGCTCATACGCCTTCAGCTTCTCAAAGTCATACTCATATTTGCTGAACAGGGACCCCACAATTACAATGACAGCCGGAACTAGCAGCGCCAGCAGGTTCCCCACAAACCAGTTGATATCCTCGTTGGGGATCACGAAGAACGCAATCAGACCGGAAGCCAGTCCGCAGACAATGGAGAAGACGGCAATCTTCGGAGAAGTCCGCTTGCAGTACATGCCCGCAATCAGGGAACTGGTGGGTGCGGCGAACAAAATGCCGCTGAAGATGTCCATCATCAAAAGGGACTTGCCCTTGAGCAGGATCACAACCACCATCACAATGCCGCTGACTACAAAGGTGATCTTACGGCCGAATTTCATCTGCTGCTCCTCCGTCGCGGTGGGATTGACATATTTCTTGTAGAAGTCCGCAGTAAAGAGCGCCTGGGCGCCGGAAAGGCAGCCGCCTCCAGTGGTCATGCCGGCCATAAACACCATAAGCACAAACATCACGCTGCCAAGTCCTCCGCCGTACACCAGCTTCATGATATAGGGAGCCGCCTCGGATGCCAGCGCCAATCCGGCGCCCTCACCCACACCCATGGAGATAACAGAGCAGCCAAACACACCGCCGCAGATGATGGGAATCGGCATCCAGGCCACTACGGTGCCGATGACATACGCCCGTAGCAAAGACTTGGAGCTTGCGGTCGCAATCGCTTTGGAATAGTACCCCTGATCCAGCAAAACCTGTCCCATGGCAACCACCACCGCGGTCAGTCCATAGCGGAAGCCGCCGCCTGAGGCCAGGGAGAGCGCCTCTGGATTATAGTTGACGTTGTCAGGATTCGTCACCACATCCACAAGACCGTTGTAAATGTTCTCCATTCCCAAATATTGAAGGATCAGGGGAACGGAGACAATCATGATGATAGAGATAATAAAGAATTGAATGACGTCGTTGAAAATAGAGCCCCGTAATCCGGCCTTGGCAATATACACCGTGACGATTGCCAGCGGAATCACCGCTCCCACCTCATATGGAATACCAAACATGGAGTTAAACACAATGCCAATGCCAACACCCTGAGCAATCAGTACATATACAATCACGCCGATGCCAAAGATGAAAAACAGCTTAGAAACCCCCGCCCCATAGCGCTGGGTAATGAACTCTGTAAAGGTTGTGCACTTGGGCATCTTTTTTCTCAGATGCAGCACCAGGGGAATCAGAACGAAAAAGGGGATGCTGTTGCCCCAGGCATAATTCAGGCCGCCGGAGATACCAAAGCTCATGCCTGCCTCCGCCGAGCCCATGATCGTGGTGGTCCACACCCACGAAACCATCACGCTGGCAGCCACCAGAGATGAGGGAATCCCCCGGCCGGCGGCCACAAAATCATCCACCCCCTCAATAGGAAATTTTTTGGACACAAATATAGAGATTCCTATGAAAATGACTGCAAAAATTGCGAGAATGACATAGCCGTAGTAATCACCCATTGTATAGAGTCCTCCCTTTTGTTTTTATCATCACACCGTCTGCGCAGACTTTTCGTGATCGCTTTTAGAATAAAAGCAAAATTTATGCCAATTTTAAAACATTCAAAAGTCTGGGTTTTTCAAGGGTTTTGCCGATGGCAACAATTCATGGTGTTCAGATTTCTGAACACCATGAATCTTCGTTTCCCTTTTGAACGCTTGGAGCGCAATGGGTTCCACTCACAAAGCAAATATGTAAGAAAATCTTGACACTGTAAGTTTTTTCTTACAGATACGTTCTACTTTTTTGAAATTATACACAATTTTATTTTGATGAAATATTATATTTTTGCATTTTATCATAAAGCGCGGTTCGAGAAATCTTCAGCAGCCTGGCTGCCATGCTTCGGTTGTTCTGTGTCAGCTCCAAAGCCCGCCGAATCGCCGCTGCCTCCGCGTTGGCACGAACCCGCTCCAGCGGAGACTCCGCCGAAAAATCCACGGGAACTCGCTTTTCCAGCACTCTGGAAACAAAGCTGTCAAAATGCTCTAGCTTCAGAGTATCGCCCTGGCAGATATTCATCGCATGCTCCAGCACATTGTTCAGCTCCCGTACGTTTCCCGGCCAGTCATAGCCCATCAGCAGCTCCATGACCTCTTTGGACACACTGCGTACCTCCTTGGTCATCTCCCGGCTGAGCTTCTTTAGCTGAAAGTTTACCAGCAGAGGAATATCGTCTTTCCGCTCCGTCAATGGGGGGATGTGGACCTCCACTACATTGAGCCGGTAGTACAGGTCTTCCCGGAAGCGCCCCTCCCTTACCATGTTCCAAAGATCCTTGTTGGTAGCGGCAATGACCCGAATATCCACTGGTTTTGTCTCGCCGCCGATACGGGTAATCTCTCGCTCCTGCAGAACGCGGAGCAGCTTTGGCTGAATGTGATACGGAAGCTGGTCAATCTCATCCAGAAAAATGGTGCTCTTATCGGCCATCTCAAACTTTCCAGTTCTTCCGCCCCGCTTTGCACCAGTAAAGGAGCCCTCCTCATAGCCAAAAAGTTCGCTTTCCACCAGGGATTCCGGAATCGCTGCACAGTTGATCTCCACCATCGGGTACTTGCAGCGGAGGCTGAGATTGTGGATGGAATGGGCCACCACCTCCTTGCCGACCCCGGTCTTTCCAGTCAGCAGTACCGTGGAGTTGGATTCACTGATCTTACCGATCTGCATCCGCAGGGAGATCATAGCTTGGCTTTTCCCAATGATATCCGTGACACAGTACTTGATGGCATGCTGCTTTTTGCTCGTCTCATACATGGACTGAAAGGTATCTTGCAGATTCAGGAAACCTTTTTCAGAATATGCCGCAATCTTATCCAGAAAATCCTTGAGCTCTTGGCCATCCGTGAAGATATCGTAGTCGATGGCGCCCACCAGTGTGCCGTCTTTGTATAAATTTTTGATTTTTGCAATGTTGGTCACATCAGACGCAAAATAAAAGCAGGTCTCGTCAAAACGCCCGCCCCTCACAGCATTCCCGATTTTCGAAGCTGGATGAACCTCACTAATGTGTTTTCCGGCCACCACATCCGGCAGCGCCCGCTTGTTATAGGCCTCCACCATGGAAAACATGCCAGGTGAAAAGTATTTGATGATTCCCTGGTTATCAATGATAATCAGATTATCAATGGTATCAAATACCAGGCGGCACTCATCCAGTGTCATATCGAAATAGTTGGACGGAATTTTTTTCTCTGCCATGCTGCCCTCCGGATGCTTGCTCTTGTGTGATATTTCTATCGCGCAGCGGGAGATGTCTTCAGCCGCCATGGATAGTACTCCTAAAATTATAGCGATTGTCCGAAAGAACGTCAAGGCGTGCTTCTTCCCGTGCTTTCAAAGGAGAAAGGGACAATATGGAGGTTAAAATGCACCGCCCCCTTGCACACCTGAGGTGCTCGCCACCCGGTGCCTGGACACCAACACCAGCCCGGCCAGGTCAGGAACAGCATAGATTTTCAGGTGCGCGAACTTGCTGTCCAGTATCATCCCGGACAATGTCAACGCTACCAAGAAAATTCCAAGGGCGCAAGGGAGGCCGTTCATCACGGGGGACTGCGCCGTGTTCCAGAGCTGCTTATTGGAAGATCGGTAACTTTAAGACTGGAGCCGACTCCTATAGCAGGAAAAGAAGGCGCGGCAGGGACATCAAAAAATGATGTCTCCGCCGCGCCTAGCCACTGATACGAATTGGAAATCCGCAAATTTACTCCACAGGTAAATTGTGTTGTTTCAAGAAAGACAGTTTATCCCAGTAACCTCGTTGAAACAAAATCTTTCCATTTACAACCTGGAAAAAACCACAGCCTCGCAATCCTAAAGGGTCCTTCCATTCTAAAATTGCCCATTGCCCATCTTCAAATATATTTTCTACAATGGCAGTCATATCTGCGGCAGCAAATTCTTCTTTGAACATTGAGTGAATGGCTTCAATTCCTACGACGGGAGCATTTGTTACTTGGTGGTTTGTTGCATTTTCATGATAAAGACTGGTAATTGTTTCTACATCATGATTATTAAAAGCATCTACCCACTTGCATACTACTTCTTTAGGTCTTAACATAAATACCTTTTACCTCTATCACTTCAAATTGATTTGGCAGATTAATGATACCAGATTACAGGAGAAATAACAAGGGCAGAGAAATCGTTCTCTGCCTTTACTCGTTAAAGAATAGTTAATAAAAATGATAAATCCGAACCCATTCCCCGTTGGAAAAATGTAGTTCGGATTATCTCTGTTTGGTCGGAGTGGAATTATAGGACTTGGAGAAATCCTGTCATATCAATGGTTTAGATGCAATCGGCAGGCTGTATTACAAGTCCAGATTTATATATCAGCATCTTCAGCATATTCGGCATACTTTTCCAGAATGGTGTCGTTCATATATTCCAAATTCTTATCATTGAGGAGCTCTGAGACCGTGTCATAAGAGATATATGTACAAGATTCCGATAATGGCCCTCGCTCTAACAGCGCAAAAACCGGCCGTGCAATTTCTTGCAACACTTTGGAACGGCGTTGAACTGGTGCAACGATGTGCGCCTTTATAGATAAGTTAGGTTGTAGGGCCATTAGATCTGCCATTCTTAATATACCAGAATAAATTGACGTCGTATGCTCCACTTCAAAAGCTCGGATGATGGAATGCTTTTTAATCCAGAGAACATCAATGTTCTCAATAGTCCTTAAGGTTACATCATCATAATTCAATGGTAGTCTTTCTAGCAGAGATAGTTCTGATTCTGGTTGCCAAATTTCCAAAACTCTTTGCCTATCGCTTCGTGGAAGCCATACCTTTAGATTCATCCTTTCCCCAATTTCCGCCAATTTAGCTTGTACTTTTATTGACTCATACTGCTCTGTTTGAATCTGCTTTTTAGTTCCTTCAGAATCTTTTTCATCTTCAGGAATAGAAACAATAATTTGCCCTTCAGTCGAATTAACTATCGATATTTTCAGCTTTTTATTATCGAGTTCATTCAGTTTGTAGCTTTTCGGTACCTGAGATTGTTTTAACAGAAGCGCTTCAAGATATTGTCCATCCTCATCATCTAGTTTCCTAAGGCTTCCTCGAACCATTCCAGTCCAAGCTTGGCTCTTTTTGGGCAGAGTCTTTGTGAAAGATAAATACTTCCAACAAATATCTTGATTTATAGGAACGGCTTGTTCCGGCAGTAGCCAAACTTGCGGAATAACTTTAAAACGAATTATAAAAGGGTCGACGGGGTGAATAAAAATAGGAGAATCATCAACAAAAAAAGAAGAAGTTACTTCTAGAACGCCAACCCACCGGGATAGTTTGGTCATATAGCAAATTAGCTTGTCACCGGGCTTAATTGATGAGGCGATACCTCTTTGTCGTTCCCGGAAACCGGAAATACTACGCTCTGAATTGCTGTACGCAAAGTATGTTTCAGGAGAGAATAAATCAATGTAGTACGCCATACCTATAAACACATCCATTCCTAGATATCATTCGTCGCGTTTTTAATTATTATAGCATGTTCGTACCATTTTGTCTCCGTTTTTTTGTTTGTTCATTTGCCTCAGGTATATAACGGGTATTCGGGTAAATATTTTGAATTATATCATTCTTCTAAATTCTGTAATATGCTTTCTGCCGAGCACAGCTTTAGAACATTTACTGCTTTTCATTCTGTAAACATTTACAAATAGAGGCATAGCAAAAGGCCGTCAACTTTTGTTGACGGCCTTTTCATTGGTCCGAGTGGCGAGACTTGAACTCACGACCCCTTGACCCCCAGTCAAGTGCGCTACCAACTGCGCTACACCCGGATATTTTTATCAGCGTAGATAGATTAGCACGCGCCGCCTCAAATTGCAAGTCTTTTTTTATTTTTTCTTTTACTTTGGGAAAAGAATCTTGACAAACACTATTCCCTTGTAGTAAAGTATAAAAGTGCCCGCGTGATGGACACTCCTGCAACGCAATGGAGAGATGTCCGAGCGGTTGAAGGAACCGGTCTTGAAAACCGGCGAGGCGCAAGTCTCCGTGGGTTCGAATCCCACTCTCTCCGCCAAAATTTTATAGAGTCTGCGGAAGTACCCAAGAGGCCGAAGGGGCTCCCCTGCTAAGGGAGTAGGGTGTCTAATAAACGCCGCGAGGGTTCAAATCCCTCCTTCCGCGCCAAACCCATTGATATGTCAGAGCTTCTGGCATGCCAATGGGTTTGTTATTTATTTAAGAAAAGGAGCCCTATGCTATGGAACTGTGCCACTATCTTCCCTTCTTCCAAGCTTTGCCGCCAGCAGAACAGTCCGCTCTCTCCCATGCTGCCGTGAGACGCAGAGTTCCACAGGGGACCCTGTTACATAACGGATCTGCAGATTGTTTGGGACTATTGGTGATCGAATTGGGGCAGCTCCGGGCCTATATGACATCAGATGAAGGCCGCGAGATCACCCTATACCGCCTCTTTGACCGGGATATCTGCTTGTTCTCTGCCTCCTGTATGTTGAGCAGCATCCAGTTTGACATCATCATCTGTGCAGAAAAGGAGACAGCATTCTGGATGATCCCAGCCGATTTCTATAAGCGCCTGATGGAACGGTCCGTTGCAGTTTCCAACTATACCAACCAGCTGATGGCCTCCCGCTTTACAGAGGTGATGTGGCTGGTGGAGCAAATTCTCTGGAAAAGCTTCGATCAGCGCCTGGCCCGCTTTTTGGTAGAGGAAAGCGCCCTGGAACAGACTTCCCTGCTGATAACGACCCATGAGAAAATCGCGGCTCATCTGGGAACAGCCCGGGAGGTTGTCACCCGGATGCTGAAATACTTTCAGTCTGAGGGGATGGTTCGCCTCACTCGCGGAGCCATTGAGCTTTTAGACCTAAAAAGGCTGGAAATCCTGGCGCAGATTTAAAATAATAATGTGGAGTATCCAGTTATGTACATTTCCATGATAGTCTTTTCCATCAAATTTTAATTATCAGTATATGCTAAAAATAATTATTGACATATGCCATAAATATGGTATACTGAGCCAGAGAGAATTTCTTTCATCTGAACTGATCAGGAGGTGCTTTCTATCGCAAGACCCAGAAAATGCAGGCGTGTGTGTCAAGTGCCACACGCATCGGGCTTTATACCTGTGGAAATGGATACACCGCTTCAAGGCATTACGTTGACTGTTGACGAATATGAGAGCATCCGTCTCATTGATCGAGAGGGACTCTCCCAAGAGGAGTGTGGCCAGCGCATGGAAATTGCCAGGGCCACCGTGCAGCAAATCTATGCTGGAGCCCGGAAAAAGCTGGCGGATATGCTGGTGGAGGGACTGCCTCTGCGTATTGAGGGCGGCGACTACCGGCTCTGTGATGGGACGGGATTCACCCACGGCTGCGGCAACTGTATCAAGCACAGATTCCATCAACAATTTAGTAAATCCAAAGGAGAGCATGTCATGAGAATTGCAGTCACTTATGAAGATGGACAGATTTTTCAGCATTTTGGCCATACGGAACAATTTAAGATCTATGATGTGGCCGACGGCCAGATCACCTCTGCGCAGGTAATGAGCACCAATGGAAGCGGACACGGCGCTCTGGCGGACGTCCTGAACGCTGCTCAGGTGGACACGCTGATCTGCGGCGGAATCGGCGGCGGTGCCCGCGCAGCTCTCGATGCCGCAGGTATCCAGCTGTACGGCGGAGTTTCCGGGGACGCAGACCAGGCCGTAGCGGCGCTGTTAGACGGAAAGCTGGATTATGATCCCAATGTCGTGTGCAATCACCACGGTGAGGGACACCACGAAGGCAGCTGTGGAGAACATCACTGCGGAGAGCACCACTGTGGAGAATGACGACCGAACGCAGAGGGAGGAGCTACCTATTGGCAGCTCCTCTTTTCTTTTGGCACCTTCTCCACGAGGGTTCTGCATCATACGAAATTAGTCCTCCTGACCGTTGTGAGGCACCCTTAACATGGTTGTATGTATTTTTTGCCGGGTACCCTGCTGCACTCACTCTAGGCCAGATTGCTGAATTCCTTTGACCTCTGGGACACAGCTATGGTACTTCTTCTTTTCAACGCTGCCGCCAAATGGATGGGAGCGTATACATAACCCCCGTTCTATGCGCCTCCCCCTCCACCGGCGGCCATCTTTTTTGTTCTTTACTTTTTCAGAGGCATTTTACAAGGGTGGCACCTCTTTTATTTCGACATTTTATGAAAACATATAAAAATACTCTTGCATCTTTCATTTGGTTGTGCTATATATCAAATTAACAAAAGGAGAAACCAACAGAACGCATTTTGTTTTAATTGGTTTTCCTTGTCGAAGTAGTTGGAATCAACTCTGGGAAGGATTGATGTGTATGGAGCTCTATGAGAGCATCCGAAATGAAATCTGCGAGGTGTGCCATCTTCTGTATGAGCGGGGGTATGTCGTCAGCAACGACGGAAATGTATCCGTCCGCGTGGAGCCAGACAAGGTTCTGATCACGCCGTCCGGGGTTGGCAAGGGCAGGATGACACCGGACATGCTGGTGCTCTGCGATCTGCAGGGCAACGTTTTAGCAGGAACCCGCTACCCCTCTTCCGAGAGTAAGATGCACTTGATGATCTATCGGGAGCGGAGCGACGTGATGAGTGTAGTCCACGCCCACCCCCCTCTCTCCACAGCCTTTTCCATCTGCCGCCGCCCTTTAAAGGAGCGGTATCTCGCTGAGATGATTGTGGGCCTGGGAGAAATCCCTGTCACGGAGTTCGCCATGCTCTCCACCGATGAGGTCCCTGACAGTGTCCGTCCTTTTGTGCAGGACCACAGCGCCGTGCTGCTGGCGAACCACGGCGCGCTGGCCTGGGGTCCCTCTCTCTGGTCCGCTTTTGACCGGCTTGAGGTGGTGGAGCAAACTGCCAAGGTCTTTTACTATGTGGACCGGATCGGCGGCGGCGTGGAAATCACGCAGGAACAGGCAGACACGCTACGCTCCATGACCGGTTTCTATCAAAAGCTGGCCGGAAAACGGGACGCATGAGGATGCCGCCGAGTCCCCAGAGTCTCCTTGCCCCCGAGCGGCGCGCCAAAATTTTGGAGCTAGTGCGCCATGACAAGAGCGTGCTGGTCAAGGATTTATGTGTTCAGTTCGGCGTCACAAGTGAGACGATCCGCAAGGACCTGACTCTTTTGGAGCAGGAGGGGCATCTGATCAAAACCTATGGTGGGGCCTATATCCAGGACGGCGTGAAAAACGAGATCGATGTCAGCATCCGAAAAATGCTGCTGCCAGAGATCAAAGACGCCATCGGGCAGCGCTGCGCCTCTTTAGTGGAGGAGGGGGACACCGTCTTTCTGGATGAAAGCACTACCTGCCTCGCCGTAGCCCGCCATCTGCTGCATAGGGACATCACAGTGGTCACCAACTCCCTGGATATCGCCCAAGTCTTTTCCGACAGCGGCCAGGGAAAGCTGCTGCTCTCCGGCGGGGAGTTGGATCGGAAAAACCGCTGTTTTGTAGGCGGCAGCGCCGAGGATTTCCTCTCCCGGTACTATATGGACAAGAGCTTCGTCTCCTGCCGGGGCGCGGACCGCGCCGCAGGCATCACAGACGGCAGCGCCGTCAATGGGCGTATCCGCTCCATGATGCTCCAGCGGGCCAAACAGCGTTTTTTGGTATTGGACCACACCAAGCTCAATAAAGCCAACTTTTTCCGAATTTGTGATTTTGATGCGATCCACACTGTTGTCGCGGATGCTTTTCCAGATACCGGCTGGTGGGAATTTTTTCGTCAGAGAGGGATTCAGGTCCTGGAATCCGGGACGCAAGGAGGTTAAGCACCATGTCATATACCGCTGCACAGCTCATTGAGCTTTTGCACCTGCTCCCTCATCCAGAGGGCGGCTGGTACGCTTTCCGGGAATCCAGCGGCCAGGTGTTGCCTGCTCTGCCGGGTTTTCCCGGTCATCGGGAGAGCTGCAGCTACATCTATTACCTGCTCCAGCGAGGCGAAATCTCCCGCTGGCATCAGCTCAAGGCCACCGAGGTTTGGACCTGGCACCAGGGCGGTAGCCTGGAGATGACCCTGGGCGGCACGGGGACCCTCCCGGTACCAGAGAGCACACTGACCCTGGGGCCCCGCCTGGAGGCGGGAGAGCAGTTCCAGCGGATGACGCCTGCAAACTGCTGGCAGACCACCCGCGTGGTGGACGGGGACTTCGTTTTGGTATCCTGCGTAGTCTCACCGGCTTTCCAGGGCGAGGACTGCCTGCTTCCCTTGGAGCCTTTAGACAATGAGATTTATGAATAAAGGGGGAATTTCCATGGACCTCTCACTCTTCTCCCTGGAGGGAAAAACGGCGCTGGTCACAGGCGTAAGCCGGGGGCTTGGACAGGCCATGGCCATTGCCCTGGCAAGGGCTGGGGCCGACATTGTGGGCGTTGGGCTGCGCGGTATGGGCGACACCCAAGCCTTGGTGGAAGCCGAGGGCCGCCGCACCTATGAAATCCGGGCGGATCTTTCTCAGCGAAACGCGGCAGAGCGTGTTGCAAAGGAGGCTCTCGCCGCCTTCGGCAAGGTGGATATCCTGGTCAACAACGCCGGCATCATCAAGCTCTCCCCGGCAGAGAACCACACGATGGAGGACTTTGATGCCGTGATGGAGGTGAACCTTCGCTCCCTGTTCCTTCTCACTCGGGAGATTGCCCGTCAGATGATTTCTCTGGGGCATGGTAAGATCATCAACACCTGCTCCGTCCAGTCCATGAAAGGCGGCAGCGGCGATGCGGCGTATGTCGCCAGCAAGCACGCCGTTCACGGCCTGACCCGGGCCTGGGCCAACGAGTGGGGCCGGTACAACATCCAGGTCAACGGCATCGCCCCAGGCTACATGGTGACAGATAACACCGCCAAGCTCCGGCAGAACCGCGAGGCGGTGGCCGCCATCACCGCCCAGATTCCCCTAGGCCGCTGGGGAAAGCCGGAGGATCTGATGGGGCCGGTGGTCTTTCTGGCCTCCAACGCCTCAAACTTTGTAAACGGCCACCTGCTGGTGGCGGACGGCGGATACCTCAACGCATAATCAAACATACGTAAATTTTAGATAGGAGTGAATCCCATGTCAGAAGAGCTTAAGCAAGTAACCCACATCGACAACGTGCGGCTGGGAGAGGACGAAAAAAGTGTGGTCATCATCGACCAAACTCAGCTCCCCAACCGGACTGTCTACCTGACCCTCCGCACCCCGGAGGAGATGTATGACGCTATCAAGCTTCTACAGGTCCGGGGTGCCCCCGCCATTGGTATCTGTGCAGGCTACAGCATTTATGCCCTGGCCCGCCAGTGGGAGATCGGCAGCTACACCGAATTTGCCCAGAAATTCCACGAGCAAAAGGAGTACCTCAACTCTTCCCGCCCCACCGCCGTCAACCTCAGTTGGGCGCTGAACCGGATGGAGGGCCTGGTGACTGCCAACGCGGGCAAGCCTGTGAGTGAAATTCTGGATCTGCTCGGCAAGGAGTGCCGCGCCATCCATGAAGAGGACATCGCCATGTGCCGGGCTATCTCCGAATACGGCCTGAGCCTCATCAAGGAGGGCGACGGTGTTCTGACCCACTGCAACGCCGGGCCTCTGGCTACCTCCCGCTACGGCACTGCTCTAGGCCCCTTGTTCCTGGGCAAAGAGCGGGGCATGAACTTCCACGTGTTCTCCGATGAGACCCGCCCTCTGCTGCAGGGCGCCCGCCTGACCTCTTATGAGCTGCAAAAGGCTGGGATTGATGTGACGCTGATCTGCGACAATATGGCCTCCATTGTCATGAAGAACGGCTGGGTACAGGCCTGCTTCGTGGGCTGCGACCGGGTGGCCGCCAACGGTGATGCCGCCAACAAAATCGGCACCAGCGGCGTGGCGATTCTAGCCAAGCACTACGGGATTCCCTTCTATGTTCTGGGCCCCACCTCCACCATTGACCTGAACTGCCCTGACGGAGACCATATCCCCATTGAACTGCGGGATCCCGCGGAAATCCGGGAGAAGTGGTACGCCGAGCCCATGGCTCTGCCGGAGGTCAAGTGCTATAACCCAGCCTTTGATGTTACCGACCACACCCTGATCTCCGGCATTGTCACGGAGAAAGGGATCTGCCGCGCCCCCTATACGGAGAGTCTGGCCGCGCTGTTCAAGAAGTGACGGAGGATATTTGTGCCGGTTTTTGACGGATTCTGTTCAGATTTCGTCTTGCAATGACGCAGCGCAGATAGTATGATAGAGGTGTTCTACAGGCTTGGCCTGTTCACACAGCGGAAAATCTGTGAAACTGTTTGTCCAGCGGGCAATTTGGCTTCACACCGCCAATTCATGAGGAGGAATGAATGAGATGAAAGTAAGCAAGAAACTCGCAGCACTGTTCCTGTCCCTTGCAATGGTTCTGTCTCTGGCTGCCTGTGGCAGCGGTACAGACACCACAGAGGATGACACCACCGGAGATGACGCCACCGCCACGGAAACCGGCCTGAAGATCTGTATCATCACCACCTCCGGCATTGACGATGGTTCCTTCAACCAGAACTGCTATGAGGGTATCCAGGCCTTCCTGGCAGATCATGCAGACTGCACAGTGACCGACATCAAGGAAGGAGACTACAACAAGCTGGTTCCCACCGTGGAGGAGATGGCAGGCGATTATGACGTCTTTGTCCTGCCCGGCTTCAACTTCTCCAATGTGGGCGACGTGGCTGCCGCCAACCCTGACACGTATTTCATCGTGGTGGACTCCACCATCACCGACAGCGAGGGCAACCCCATGAGCCTGGACAATGTGTACACCATGACCTTCTCCGAGCAGGAGAGCGGCTTCTTCGCCGGCGTTGCCGCCGCGATGGAGACCAAGACCGGTAAGGTGGCTGTGGTTAACGGCATGGCTTATCCCTCTAATGTCAACTATCAGTATGGCTTCATGTCCGGCGTGAACTACGCCAACAAGCACTACGGCACCACCGCGCAGTGTGTGGAACTGCCCTCCTACGCCGGTGTGGACCTGGCTGGCACCAACGTGGGCGGTAACTACATCGGCGACTTCGCGGATGAGGCCACCGGCAAGGTTGTGGGTGACGCTCTGGTAGCCGAGGGCTGCGATGTGCTGTTCGTGGCTGCGGGCAACGCTGGCAACGGCACCTTTACCGCCGCGAAGGAAGCTGACGGTGTTTGGCTGATCGGCTGTGATATCGACCAGTATGACGACGGCGCCAAGGGCAGCGAGAATATTATGCTCACCTCCACCCTGAAGAAGATGGACACCCACGTACAAAAGCAGCTGACCGCCATCTATGACGGCACCTTCGTAGGCGAGGACGCCTTCCTGAGCGTCTCCACCGATGGTGTTGGCTATGTCTCAGAAGATGGCCGCCAGCAGCTCTCCGAGGAAACTCTGGAAAAGCTGGCTGAGTGCTATGAGCTGGTAAAGGACGGCACCATCGTCCCTGCCGCTGACGCCACTGTGAACGACTATACCCCCGATAATTTCCCCGGCCTGTAAGCTTCAGAAAGGACGTGACCTATCATGACGAAAACCTCTGTTTCCGCCAGCATCAGTGTCAAGGACGCTGAGATTGCCAAAATTGTTCTCATGCCCGGCGACCCCCTGCGGGCCAAGCACGTGGCAGAGCGCTATCTAGAAAACCCCGTCTGCTTTAATACCGTGCGCAATATGCTAGGCTATACCGGCACTTACAAGGGGAAGAAAATCTCCGTGATGGGCAGCGGCATGGGCATTCCCTCCATGGGGCTCTATGCCACCGAGCTGTACACCCAGTTTGACGTGGACGCCATCATCCGAATTGGTTCCGCCGGCGGCCTGGTGGACGAGGTGCATATGCGGGACGTGGTGATCGCCATGGCCGCGTCCTCGAACTCCAGCTACGGTGATGCGTTCGGCCTGCCCGGACATCTGACTCCCGTTGCGAACTATGGCATGCTTGCCAACGCCGTAGAGTCTGCCCAGCAGCTGGGCGTGCATGCCAAGGTCGGCCCCGTCTACACCAGCGATCACTTCTACTACCCCACCACCGAGGTCAATGACAAGGCCCGGGAACTTGGGCATCTGGCTGTTGAAATGGAGACCGCCGGCCTCTATTGGACCGCCGCCGCCTGCCATAAGAAAGCGCTGAGCATCCTGACCATCTCCGATCATATCTATACGGGAGAGGCACTTTCTGCCGAAGATCGGCAGGAGTCCTTCCATGAGATGATGGAAGTGGCGTTGGAGACTGCCTGGCGGTGCGTTGAATAAACACGATCTGCGCCGCCCCTCCCGCCAATTGTGACGGAAGGGGCGGCGCATCCTAATTTCAAAAACCGATGGGGGTAGGGCCATGGAAGACTACATTGTGGAAATGCGCCATATTACCAAGCGCTTTCCAGGCATTGTCGCCAACGACGATGTCAGCATCCAGATTCAGCGCGGCGAAGTCTATGCGCTGCTGGGCGAAAACGGCGCCGGAAAGAGCACACTCATGAGTATGCTCTTTGGCATGTATGAGCCGGACAGCGGGGAGATCTATATTCAGGGGGAGAAGGTGACATTCCGCTCCTCCAATGATGCCAGCGCGCACAACATCGGCATGGTGCATCAGCACTTCAAGCTGGTGGACAACTATACAGTTGCGGAAAATATCATCCTGGGTATGGAGCCTATGAAAAGATTTCTGGGTGTGCTCCCCTGTGTGGATATGAAAACAGCGAACCGCCAAATCGCAGAGCTGTCTAAGCGGTATGGCCTGGAGGTGAATCCCACCGACAAGATTGAGGACCTTCCGGTTTCCGTCCGACAGCGGGTGGAAATCCTGAAGATGCTCTATCGGGAGGCTGACATCCTGATCTTTGACGAGCCTACCGCCGTCCTGACACCCCAAGAAATTGAGTTTTTGTTGAAAATCATCGGTGAGCTGCGGAAAAATGGAAAAACCATTATCCTCATCACCCACAAAATTGAGGAGATCAAGAAAATTGCCGACCGCTGCGCCATCCTCCACCGCGGCAAGCTGGTGGATGTGTTGGATGTGGCGTCCACCTCCTCTCAGACCATGGCCAATATGATGGTGGGCCGCCAGGTGGAGTTTTCTGCTGATAAGTCCTCTCCGCACTATCGGGACACCATCTTGGAGGTGGACCATCTGACTGTCCGTAACGCCAACAAATTCGATGTGGTAAAAGACGCTTCCTTCCGGATTCGGGGCGGCGAGATTTTTGCCATTGCCGGCGTCTCCGGAAATGGGCAGGGCGAACTGGCCGACGCCATTGCCGGTATGCTGAAGGCCCACAGCGGTTCCATCAAGCTCTGTGGAACCGACATTACGGAGGCCACCATCCGCCAGCGCACAGAAGCCGGCATCTCTTACATCCCAGAGGACCGGCAGGGCGTCGGCGTCTTTATGGACTTCACACTGTCCCAGAACCTGGCGCTGCGTAAATACTATCGGGAACCGTTTGCCAAAAAAGGCATCCTGGATTTCGGTCAGTTTGACCGCTACGCGGAGAGCTTGATCGGCACCTATGACATCCGCAGCGGTCAGGGCGGCAAAACCATCCTGCGCTCCATGAGCGGCGGCAACCAGCAAAAGGCCATCGTCGCCCGGGAGATTGAAGAGCATTCCAAGCTGATTATTTTTGTCCAGCCCACCCGGGGTCTGGACATCGGTGCTATTGAAAATATTCATCGTCAGATCATCGCGGAGCGGGATAAGGGTGTCGCCATCCTGCTGATCTCTCTGGAGCTGGATGAAATCATGGAGCTGGCTGATACGATCGGTGTCATCTACAACGGCCAGCTTCTGAAAATCGCTGACGCTTCCACCATGACCTCTCACGATGTGGGCAAATATATGATGGGGGTGAAAGAGGCATGAAGAAACCGCTGAACAAGCTGGCGTCCATTTTGGACGGCAACCGCCATTCCTCTATTTTCGTCTCCCTCCTCAGTATTCTGCTGAGTCTGATCTGTGCCAGCATCATTCTGCTCATCCTTGGGAAAAATCCCCTGGCGGCCTTCCAGAGCTTTTTGCAGGGAGCGGGCTTCTGGCCCAAGGCAAAATATGGCGGCGGAAGCGGCATGCTGACCGATCTGTTCTCCTTTTTGAATGTTCTGGCGCCCATGATTCTGGCTGCTCTGAGCTTTATCGTGGGCTTCAAGGCGGGCCTTTTCAACATTGGCATCTCTGGGCAGATGCTGGCCGCTGGGTTCCTGGCCACCTCCATCGTGGGTTACAGCGACCTCAATGCGGTGCTGGCAAAGCCCCTGGTGATTCTAATTGGCATCCTGGCTGGTGGCGCCCTTGGCGCGTTTGTTGGATTTCTCAAGTACAAATTCAACATCCATGAGGTGGTTTCCACCATCATGATCAACTACATCATAAACTACTTAACAGGATTTTTCATCAATACCTATTTCGCAGATATGCTGACCCGCTCCATGAAGATTTGCGGCAGCAACGCCCGCCTGACCTGGACCAGCGTTCAGCTGGCCGGGGTGAAGTGCGATATTCCACTGGGAATTGTGTTGGCAGTAGCAGCGGCCTTTGTGGTCAAATTCATCTTTGATAAAACGGTGTTCGGCTTTGAGCTCCGGGCCGTGGGCATGAATCCAAAGTGTGCCCGGTATTCTGGCATCAAGGTAGGAAACCGGATCATTGCCTCCATGGTGATCTCCGGCATGCTGGCCGGCCTTGCCGGTGTGACCTATTACTGTGGTTATTATAACACCATTGTTCCCAAAACACTGCCAGATCTTGGTTATGATGCCATCGCTGTGGCGCTTCTCGGAAATTCCAGCCCGATCGGCGCCATTTTCGCCGGCGGCCTCATCAGTATCTTCCAGACCGGCAGCAACTATATGAGCTCCAGTCTGGGCGTCGCCAAGGAAATTGCCTCTTTGATCACCGGCATTTTGCTGCTGTTCTCAGCCTGCGGCGGCTACTTCCGATATCTGGCCCGCCGCCGTCTGGATCGGATGGCGGACGAGGCCGCTCAGCTGGCTGAGACACAGGCAGGTCCCGGAAAGGAGGACGAGCCCCATGTTGGATAAGGTCTTTATTGACGGACTCTCCTTTGCAGCGCCGCTGCTGGTCATGGCCATCGGTGCCATTTACTCGGAAAAGAGCGGCGTTACCAATCTGGCCGTGGAGGGTTTCCAGGGCTTTGGCGCCTTTGTGGGCGCGTTGGTAGCGGTAATTCTGATGCCCACCATGGGCGACGGATCTCAGGCAGTGATCTATATTGCCATGCTGGCGGCCTTCATTGGCGGCGGCATTTACGCCTGTATTCACGCTCTGCTGTGCGTGAAGTTCCGCGCCAACCAGGTCATCAGCGGCGTGGTGGTCAATATTTTGGCGGTTGCGCTGACTACCTTTCTCACAACTGCGATGAATAAGGCCTTGACCGGAGGGCAATCGTCCAACAAGTTCATTTTGGGAATTTCCGACCGCTTTGACATTCCCGGCCTGTCCCAGATCCCGGTCATCGGAGCCCTGTTCCAGAATATGTATCCTTTTGAGTGGATCATCCTGGCCATCGCTGTGGTGTCGTGGTACCTGATGTACAAGACCCGCTTCGGCATTCATCTGCGGGCCTGCGGTGAAAATCCCCAGTCCGTGGACGCTGCCGGCGGCAATGTGGAGCGCACCCGTTTCATTGCTGTGATGCTCTCGGGCGCCTTATCAGGTGTTGGCGGTATCTGTTTTGCCTATTCCATCTCAGCCAACTTCTCTCCCAACATCTATATGGGCTATGGATATCTGGCCATCGCCGCCATGATCTTTGGCAACTGGAACATCCCCTTTACCGCGCTGGTCTGCCTGTTCTTTGGCCTGGCCAAATCCGGCGGCTACCAGCTCTGTTTGAACATGGGGCTGCCCAGTAATTACTCCGATCTATTTATGATGCTGCCCTATATTCTCACACTTTTGCTGCTGGCCTTCTTCTCCAAGAAGAACCATCCTCCTGCTGCGGCCGGCGAGGCCTACGACAAGGGCAAGCGGTAAATTCTGGCGCGCCGGTTTCGCCGGCGCGCCTTCCATACTATCATTCAAGGAGGTTCACGATGAAGACTCTGATCCGAAATGCGAAAGCGATTGTCACCTGTGACGCCCAAGACCATGTCTATTGGAATGCAGACCTGCTGATTGACGGTCCCCGAATTTGGAAAATTGGCTCTCAGCTGCCCGACCCCTATGACGAAGTCCTCGACGCCAGCGGTATGTTTATTTATCCAGGCCTGATCAACACTCATCATCACTTCTTCCAGACCTTCGTTCGGAATCTCAAAACCATTGACTATCCCAATATGACAGTGCCAGAGTGGTTGGACAAGGCGTATCGTGTCTTCCAGCTAATCAACGACGAGGTGATCTTTTACTCCTCCCTGACCGCTATGGGGGACCTGCTCAAGCACGGATGCACCTGCGCCTTTGACCACCAGTACTGCTATACCAAATCCACTGGAAAGGCACCGGTGGACCGGCAGATGGAGGCGGCCCGGATGCTGGGCATTCGCTACCATGCCGGCCGGGGCGTCAACACCCTGCCCCGGGAGAAAGGCAGCACCATCCCTGAAAACATGCTGGAGACCACGGAGGAATATCTGCAGGACTGCGAACGCATCATCCAGCTCTACCACGACCCGAATCCCTACGCTATGTCCCAAATCGTCCTGGCCCCCTGCCAGCCCATCAACAGCTATCCCGAAACCTTCACAGAGACGGTGAAGCTGGCCCGTGCCAAAGGCGTGCGGATGCACACGCACCTGGGCGAGGGAGAGAACGAGATCATGCTGGCGCGGTGGGGAAAGCGCACGTTGGACTGGTGTCAGGACATCGGCTTCATCGGCGAGGACGTGTGGTACGCCCACGGCTGGGAGCTGACGCCGGAGGAATACACGGTTCTCGGCCGCTTTGAGTCCGGCGTGTCCCACTGTCCCGGACCGGCTATTCTGGGGGGCTTTCCCATCCTGCCCATGAGGGAGATGATGGAAGCTGGCGTGTGCCTCAGTCTGGGCTGCGACGGCTCCGCCACCAATGATAGCTCCAGTCTCCTGGACTCCATGCGCACCGCCTGGATGATGCAGGCTTGGCACAGCAAGGCCCGGAGCGGCTGTATTTCCCCCTATGAAATGTTGAAAATCGCCACCGTGGGCGGCGCCAAGACTCTGGGCCGGACAGATCTGGGGTCTCTGGAGCCGGAGAAGGGCGCAGACCTCTTTATGATCGACGCCGGAAAGCTGGAGCTGACCGGTACCCTCCACGATCCCCGGAACCTGCTGGCCCGGGCGGGCGTCACTGGCGAGACGGCTCTGACCATGGTCAATGGGAACGTAGTCTTCCGGGACGGCGTGCTCACCGGCGTGGACGAATATGCCCTGGCCCAGGAAGGCGAGGCCGTCTGCACTCGGGTTTTGCGGGAGCCCTGCGAGGCCTTTTGGAACCTCTGCTGAATTTCAAATATGAAAAAGAGGCTGACATCAAAATTGGTGTCAGCCTCTCTTTTTACTCCTCGTACTTTCTGCGCAGACGACGGAAAATCACTTGTCCCAGAATCACCTCCAGGAGCATGAACGCCCCCAGATATCCTACCAACAGACGGCTGTTCAGCACCCCCAGCGCATCCAAAACCGAGAACGCCACAATAGAAACCGACAGCACGGCGAGGCCGATGAGATAGGCGCAGCGCCCACTACGGTCACTAAGCTTCTGGTTCAGCTCGTCTTGCAGGTCAATCCGCTCCTGCTCCACCCTTTCTGCGTATCGCTCCCGGTTCCGCGGCGAGGTCCAGTATACGTATTTTCCAATCATCACCGCTCCCGGAACCGCCCCGGCAAATCCAAAGGCAAACAGGAGGCTCCCCAGTCTCCCCTCCGTCAGCGATGAGAGCGCCAGCAACAGGATACCAACTGCCACATATACGATCCCAGTCATCAGGTGTCCTCGTTTCATCAGTCCGCTCCCCTCTCGTGAATAAAAATTTCCTCTATCGGTCTTTCAAAAAAATCCGAGATGGCAAAGGCCAGTTCCAGCGAGGGGTTGTATTTGCCCGTCTCAATAGAGCTCACCGTCTGCCGGGATACCCGGATCACCCTTGCGAATGCCTCTTGGCTCAGCCCCCGCTGCTTTCTGAGCGCCTCCACCCTGTTCTCCATCCGCAACGCTCCTTTCGCGCTCTTGTAAAGGTTCCTTTACAACTCTAGAATATCATACCCACCAGTCATTGTCAAGTTTCCTTTACAAAAAAATAAGAGGACGGCAAGCGTCCTCCTGTTTTTCTCTTATGCATCCTGCTTCTGGTCCGTCGACCCAAAGTCCTGCTCCGTGCTGGCGGTATCCCAGCGTAGCATGGTCTCCATCACCCGGATGTCGCTGTCCACATCCAGGGCGTCGGACTGGTAGAGCTCGTCCAGCTGGTGCTCAAAGCCTCGGATGATGCTGTCCATTGTGGCCTCAATCCGCTGCTTTGCCTGACGCAGATTCTCTCCCTCCACTCCGGCTGCCTCAAATTCCGCGTAGGAGTCCAGCAGTTTCTGCGTGGTGGGCAGATAATAGTTTAAAAAAGTGTCAATCCGGCCGAGCTTCTTCGGATCTGCCTCCACCGCCCGGAAAATCTTCGCCGCGATCTCTTCCAGCCGGTCAATCTTGGCGGAGAGAATGGGGTCTGCGATGCAGTCATTCGCCCGCCGGATCTTCCGCAGGATGCCGGAGTAGCCCTCCTCTACCTCCTTGGGGGTCTCTATCTTCTGTCTGCGCAGCGCCTGGTCTGCCTCGCCGCTGCGGAAGAGATAGCCCATCTCCACATTCAGATATGCTTTGCCGCCAAAGTACCCTTTATCAATCATCCGCTGTAAATCCCGCTCTGTTCGGCGCTCCGGATAGCCCAGGGTCCTCGCCAGTTCTTCCACCGGCATGGCGTCCCGGTCTCCAAGTACTGCCAGATACTTGGAAAAGCGCCCCAGCTGGCGGTCCATGAAATATCCCTTGCCCAGCATCGCAATACCAGCCACGGCCATGGCAAGGCCTGCTAAGAAGTCCTCCAGCCAAAAACCGATCCAGTCTGAGGAGTAAAAGAGCGCATCCAGTGGGTCCAGGGCTCCCAGAACGCCCACCACCGCAACCAGGGCGCCGATGATCTGTAGCCACCTGGCGGTGGACTTCTTTGGGATCGGTGAGCGGGTCACCCGTTTCGCTGCTGCTCTGGCCTGACTGGGAGACTTCTCTGGCGGCAGCTCCTTGTTCCGGTCCTTGCCAAATAGCTTTGCCAGGAGGAGAATCAGCGCAATCGGCCAGAGCTCCACCAGAAACAAAAAGACAATCAGCGCCCAGGAGAACCAGTCGCTGTCCTCTTTCCTTTTTGGGCTTGCCACGGCTTACTCCCCCTTTTTCTTCAGCTTGTGCGTTTGCCCCTTCTCATCCACAAGATACGTGTTGTCCAGCTGCCCCCGCAGGCTGCCCAGCACGGAATCAATGTACTCCCGGCGCAGTGCGGCGCGCTCTATCTCCTCCCACTCCGTCAGTCCCTCCGGGGTTTTGGCCTTGCGGGCCAGCTCGTTGATCCGGTCGATCTGCTTTTGTTCCATGGTTTTCCCTCCTGTCAGGTCTCCGGGCGCTCACGCTCAAAGACCAGGTCTATTGTCTCCATATATCCGCCGGCTCTCTGGCGCTTGGGGATAAACCCCGTATAGCGCCACCCCTCCGCTGCTCGACAGAGAATGACTTCCTGATGGGCCAGGGTCTCCCAGCCGATGCCGCCGAATAAACTGTAGCCGCCTCCGCCGTCATCACAGTGAATCTCCTCAAATTCATATTCCCACAAGGTTCTTTCTCCCCTCTCACACATACCGCTTCACTACGATGGCGGTGCGGCCCTTTTTCGTCACGCCGCCCACCTCCGCCAACTGAAATTTCCCAAAGCCCCGGGCGGAAACCGTGTCCCCTTCCACGAGGAGCTTGTCCGGTTTTGTACACTCCCTCCAGTTCACCTGCACCCGGCCGGAGGCGATCAGGTCCGCCGCTTTGCTCCGGGCCATCCGGAAGCCTGTGGAGGCCACTGCGTCCAGCCGCAGAGACGAGACGGTGTCCCGCACCTCCTCGCACTTGATCTCCGGCATGTGGAGGTGACTGGGATCGATCTCCGCCACCGTCAGCTTTGCCCGTCCAGCGGAGGTCCAACTGCTCAGGAGGAAATCCGTCACCGTGTCCAGCACCAGCAGATCCGCGCTGTCCGGCCCCACCAGGATGTCCCCGACCTTCTCCCGCACGATGCCAAGGCCCATGAGACTTCCCAGAAGATCCCGGTGGTTCACCTTCTCCTCCACCCGGAACACCGTCCGCAGACAGCGGATGGGGCTCTCGGCGCTCTCCGGCTCCATCCAGTCCGGCAGGAAAAGGATGAGCGCCCGCTCCGCGCCGTCATATCCGCCTGTCCGGAGATAGGCTCTCTCCGGTACGCCGGCGCGCCGGAGCAGGTCCAGTGCCAGCGCCTGCTGCTGCGGGCTGAGAAAATCCGTGGCTGTGGGGATGTTGCGCCGCGCCGCCTGCTCGGCTCGGTCCAGGACCTTTGCCAGCAACAGCCGGTCCTCACCCAGGGCTCCCGATTGATCCAACAGTTTCGACTTATCCATGTCCCAGCTCCTGTGTGCGGACCAGCTCTGCATAAGCTCCTTCTCTCTTCATCAGCTCCTCGTGATTTCCCAGCTCCACGATACGGCCATCCTCTACTACAGCAATCCGGTCGGCGTGGCGGACGGTGGAAAGGCGATGGGCAATGATCACGGTAGTGCGCCCCCGGGAGAGCTTTTCAAAGGTATCCTGAAGGCGGGCCTCCGTTACGCTGTCCAGCGCGGAGGTGGCCTCGTCCAGAATCAGCACCGGGGGATTTTTCAAAAAGATGCGGGCAATCGAAATTCTCTGCTTCTGCCCGCCGGAGAGCAGAGTACCCCGCTCCCCTACATAGGTGTCAAAGCCATCAGGCATGGCCGCGATGTCGTCATAGATCTCCGCCATCTTGGCCGCCTGGACTACCTCTTCCTCCGTGGCGCCGGGCTTTCCGTAGCGAATATTCTCCAGGACGCTGGCGGCAAAGAGAAATACGTCTTGCTGCACCACGCCCACATTCTGCCGCAGGGACTCCTGGGTGACATCCCGTACATCCTGCCCATCCAGGCGGATGGCACCGGCAGTCACGTCGTAAAACCGCGGGATCAACTGGCAAAGGGTGGACTTTCCTCCGCCGGAGGGACCCACCACCGCCACGGTCTCGCCAGGACGGATGTGCAGGTCCACATCGTGCAGAACCTCCACCCCATCCTGATAGGTAAAGCGGACATGGTCCACGTCAATCCGGCCCTCCACCCGTTGAAGTGCTTTTGCGTTGGGGGCATCCTGCATGGCGGGCTCCTCCCGCATCAGCTCGATAAAGCGGCCCAGGCCCGCAGTCCCGTTGGCAAAGAGCTCTGCAAAGTTGGAAAGCTTGCGCACCGGGTTGACAAAGGTTGTAATATACAGGCTGAAGGTGATGAGGTCCACGGTGTTCATCCGGCCCTGCATGATAAAGATTCCGCCGGCAGTGATCACCACCACGGAGAGGATACACAGGAAGAATTCCATAGAGGCGTTAAACCGTCCCATCGCTCTGTGGAATGCCCGCTTGGAAGTCTTGAAGCTGTTGTTGGAGGTCTCAAACTTTCGCAGCTCCTCCCGCTCGTTGGCAAATGCCTTGGCGGTACGGATGCCGGAGAGTCCAGATTCAATGTCAGTGTTGATCACCGCGGTACGCTGTTTGACCTGCCGGGACGCCTCCTGCATAGAGGCGCGGCAGCGCCACACCACCGCGAAAAAGACCGGCAAAATCAGAGCAATCACCAGCGCCAGCCGCCACTGGATGGAGAACATAATGCCAAGCGCCCCCACAATGGTGACACCAGAGATAAAAATATCCTCCGGCCCATGGTGGGCCAGCTCTGTGATATCAAAGAGGTCTGCGGTCAGACGGCTCATGAGCTGTCCGGTGCGGTTGCGGTCATAGTAGTCAAAGGACAACTCCTGCATATGGCGGAACAGGTCTCGGCGGATATCCGCCTCCACCAGGATGCCAAAGGTATGCCCCCAGTAGCAGATTACATACGTCAGCATCGCCCGCAACAAAAAAGCTGTGAACACCACTGCCATTACCGCGAAAAAGGTCCCGTAGGCGCGTTCCGGAAGCAACTGATGCATGCACCAGCGAGATACCGCCGGAAATGCCAGGTCAATCAAAGAGATCATCAGCGCACAGACAAGGTCCATGGCGAACAGCTTCCAATGCGGCCTGAAATAGGAGAGAAAAATCTGCAGAGAGGATTTCTTTCGGAATTCTTGGGTCGTCATGACAGGGCTCCTTTTGATTTCAGATCAATATGATATGATAGCACGAATTTTGTCTGGGTGCAATGTCAGTTTCTCTTCTCCCGCTGATGCCTCTCTTCTCAGACGAGCGGCCTTCTTGTATAGGGACTCTCCATGTGGTACAATCAGGATATCCGAAACTCTCGGTATCTGGCTGGATATCACTGCTTCCATTCACATTCGAGTGGCCTCTAAGCGTCCCCGCATTGGGATGCCCAATCAGGCACATCCTGTTGATACATTGTTTTTTGTAGCCTGAGCATGTGTGGGATTTGCTGTGTGGACGGAGATCGTTATCCATGGCTGAAAGACTTCCTGCTTTGGCCGCAGACTCTAAACAAGAAATGAGGAGTTTTGATGGATATCACCTTAAGGCAAGAGGCCTCTGGAGACTATGAACAATCAGAGTCCGTCACCCGGGAAGCCTTTTGGAATCAATACGCCCCTGGCTGTATGGAGCACTATCTGCTGCATATCATGCGGACGTGTCCGGCTTTTATACCGGAGCTGGACATCGTGGCTCTCTCCCAGAACATGGTAGTCGGCCATGCCATCTGCCTGCGGGCCGTGATTCATGCGGATTCCGGCCGGGAACATTCGGTCTTGACTCTGGGGCCGCTCTCCGTGCTTCCCGCATATCAGCACCGCGGCATCGGCGGGCGGATGATTGCAGAGCTCAAGGACCGGGCCAAAACACTGGGGTTTCCTGCCATCCTCCTGTGCGGTGATCCGGATTACTACAAGCGGCAGGGGTTTCTTCCCGCAGAGGTATTTGGTATCCGCACGGCGGACAACCTGTATCTCACAGCGCTCCAGGCCTGCGAGCTATCGGAGCACGCGCTTCGCGGCGCAGAGGGGCGCTACTGTGAGGACACGGTCTACGCCGTGGACCCCTCCGCCGCGCTGGCATTCGACCGGCATTTCCCACCCAAGACTCCGCTTAACGGTACGCCTTCTCAAAAGCGATTCCAGACACTTGCTGCCATGTACCGTGAAGCAGATACGAAACTGCGCGCAGATGGCTGACCTCGGCTTCTCTCCTTTAAAAATGCCGACAGGCGCAGTAGCGAAGTTCTCTACGGCTATCTCAAAAAATCAACGCCAGCCGATGTACCCGCCTGTGGCGGGGATCGGCCTACGGGAGAGCTTCGATCTCCGCGCCGTCTGAGCAGGCTGCTTTCAGCTATGGTGTTCCTTTGTACTGATCAATCATCAATCAAGCGGCGGAACTTTTGAAAAGTTCCGCCGCTTGATCTGTCAAAACCAGCTCCTGGCCATCCTCCCACAGGCAGGAGGCTCAGGAGAGAATCATATCGATCCCCTGCTGGAGCGTATCTGCATCCAGGGCACCTGTGGCCCGAGCAATCATA
>OGGQ01000555.1_pt1 | contig 54001 bp, 51 predicted proteins | sample 1571191 | NCBI WGS metagenome assembly OGGQ01 (sample SAMEA2582061, study PRJEB24529) | metagenome | biome: Human gut stool | place: China | collected 2011
GCCACGGCTGGCTGCTGCTGGACGGCGGCAAGATGAGCAAGTCCAAGGGCAACGTGGTGGACCCCTATATCCTGGCGGAGAAGTTCGGCGTGGACGCGCTGCGCTTTTTCCTGATGCGCACGTTCCCCTTCGGCTCCGACGGCAACTTTTCTAACGAACTGCTGATTCAGACCATCAACACGGACCTTGCCAACGACCTGGGAAATCTGGTCTCCCGGACCACCGCGATGGCGGGTAAGTATTTTGGCGGACAGCTGCCGGAGGGCTGCGGTCCCACGGCGGACGAGGCAGACCTGACTGCCATGCTGTCCCAGGCCATGGGAGCCGTGGGCATCACCCTCAATTTCCCGGAGGGGGACGCCCGGAAATACGACTGCGAACTGCTCATCGCCGCCGCCAGACTCCGGGAGAGCTATGCCGAGGCCATGGACGCCTTCGCCCCTCACAACGCCCTGGCGGAGATTTTCAAGGTCATCCAGCGGGCCAACAAGTATATCGACGAGACAGCTCCCTGGGCTCTGGCCAAGGATATGGAACAAAATGGTCCCCGGCTTGCCCATGTGCTCTACAACCTGCTGGAGGCCACCCGCATCTGCGGTATCCTGCTCACCCCCTTCATGCCGGACAGCTGTGAGAAGCTCTTCACTCAAATCGGCGCGGAGGCGGACGTGCAGACCTGGGATTCCGCCAGCGACTGGGGCGCCCTGCCGGAGACCGTCACCGTCTCCAAGGGGGAGAACCTCTTCCCCCGCATTGACATGGACAAGGCCCTGGAGGAGCTGGAGGCTCTGGAGGCCGAGGCCCGCAGAGTGGCCCTGCCCGCCGTGGAGGTGGAGCCCCAGCTCACGGAGCAGGTGGACTTTGACACCTTCTGCAAATCGGATTTCCGGGCGGTGAAGGTGAAGGCGTGCGAGGCGGTAAAAAAGAGCGAGAAGCTTTTGAAGTTTACTCTGGACGACGGCACCGGCACGGACCGCCAGATTCTATCCGGCATTGCAAAATACTACAAGCCCGAGGAGCTGGTGGGCAAAACGCTGGTGGCCATTGTGAACCTGCCGCCCAGAAAGATGATGGGCCAGGAGAGCTGCGGGATGCTGATCTCCGCCGTCCACACGGAGCATGGCGAAGAGCGGCTGCACCTTCTGATGGTGGACGATGCGATTCCGGCCGGTGCCAAGCTCTGCTGATCTTTCCCATTTGCAGCTTCCCCGGCAAACGTGTTTCTCCCCGGAGCGCCGCTTCGGCGGGAGGTGCGTTTCCAGGCGGATGCCGGGCCATGCCATCCTTTTTCCGGCAGTTTCAGCGGTTTGCCGCGGCTGTCAGGGCACCGGTGCCATGATTCTGAAAATCTGTGAGGTTTCTTATGCGGCTGCGAAGCGCAATTTTTGATATGGACGGCACCCTGCTGGACTCGATGCATATCTGGACCGATCTGGGCGCCAACACCCTGCGGGCTCAGGGCGTGGAGCCGGAGCCCGATCTCTATGACACCCTGAAGGTCCTGACCCTTCGGGACGGCGCCCAATACTGCAAGGAGCGCTACCATCTTCCCCAGAGTGTAGACGAAATTGTGGCCGTGACCCAGGGGCAGGTGGAGACGTTTTATCACCATCAGGTGCAGCCAAAGCCCGGTGTGGTGCGCTTTCTCTCTCTTTTGAAGATGGAGGGCGTTGCGATGTATGTGGCCACCAACACCGACCGCCATCTGGCGGAGGCGGGGCTGCGACACGCGGGCATTGCGCCCTATTTCCGCGGGATGCTGACCTGCGGCGAGGTGGGCGCCGGAAAGGCGGAGAGTCCGGAAATTTACGAGCGGGCCATGCGGCGCCTTCAATCCAACAAGCAAAATACCGTGGTGTTTGAGGACGCCCTGCACGCCATTCAGACCGCGAAGCAGGCGGGCTTTCGGGTCTGCGCGGTCTATGACCCCTCTGCGGAAAGCGACCAGGCAGAGATTCAGGCCCTGGCGGACACCTACATCCGCTCCTTTGAGGAGTTGACCGAGGTCCATCCGGCGCAAGCGCCCGGCGGTGCTCTGGGGCAGAATCCGGCTTCTCTGTGACGCCCTCCTGTGGGAGGGCCGCCCTGCCCGCCCTTTTTCAGGGGCGTTCCTGCGGGAAATTCCGGCAGATCAAAAAACCGGCGGAGCTGTCCGCCGGTTTTTTTGATTTTCCTGTAACGAATGCCTTCCGAAAGGGATTTAAGAAGAGAAAGGAGGGGGGATGTCCATGGAGGATATGAGCCGGCTCTACCAACAGCATGCCCAGACCGTCTATAAATTTCTCCTGGCCCAGTGCCGGGATGCACACTTGGCAGAGGAGCTGACCCAGGAGACCTTCTACCAAGCCATCCGCTCTGTGGACCGTTTCAACGGCTCCTGCAAGGTCCCTGTGTGGCTGTGCCAGATCGCCAAGCACCTTTGGTACCAGCATCTGCGCAAGCACCGCCGGGAGGCTGCGGAGGGCCCGCCGGAGACGGTGCTCCCCTCCGCAGAGGAGGAAACGCTGGCCCAAGAGGGGCAGTTGGAACTGCTGCGGAAAATCCATGCCCTGTCTCCGGACGCCCGGGAGGTGGTCTACCTGCGCTCCTTCGGCGGCCTCTCCTTCCGGGAGATCGGGGATGTGTGCGGCCGGACGGAGACCTGGGCCCGAGTAACCTTTTACCGGAGCAAGGAATTACTGCGAACAGGAGGAACCAAGGATGAAAAATGACCTGACCTGCGCCGTGACAAGGGATTTGCTTCCAAGCTATGTGGAGGGGTTGACGGCCCCGGAGACCAACCAAGCGGTGGAGGCCCATCTCTCAACATGTTCGGAGTGCGCGGCGCTGCGGGAGGCGCTGGCCTCCCCTACCGAAGAAGACCCCCAGGCCGCCCGGGAGGTGGACTATCTCAAAAAGGTAAAGCGCAGGGGCTGGAAACGGGCGGCGCTGGCGGTGCTCTGCACGGCGGCGGTGCTGGCGGCGGCGCTGGCGCTGAAGGTGTTTGTGATCGGCACGCCGCTCCAGGTCCAGACGCTAATGGTCTCCTCCATCCGGGAGGAGGCGGAGCAGCTTCATTTGGAGCTCTCCTCCATGGCCTCCGCCAACGCCTATCACGGATGGAGCGTTGAAACCCAGGATGGCGTCGTCTCCATCTATGCCCGGGAGGTGTTGGTCTCTCCCCTGTTCTCCGACGGCACCGCCGCGCTCACCATCCCCCTGGATGGCGTCACGGAGATCTGGCTGGGCGGCACCTCCGGACGGCTGATCTGGCAGGAGGGCACCGCCATCTCCCCTGCCGTCCAGGCCATTTACGAGGCTCAAACCCCCTATCTCGGCGACAACTCTGCAGTGAGCGCGCTGCTCCAGGAGCTGAGCCGCTGGTACGGCGGCGGCATTCTCACCGGCTATACCATGAGCCTTCAGACCGCGAGCCAGCCCTACGGCCTGACCCTGGGATTTGCCGGCCCGGAGGTCCCGCTGGATTTAATGAGAAAACCTGATCCGGATTCCTTTGCCGCAGACCTCCATTTAGAGATGGAGCGCCTTTCTCCGCTGCTCCTGGCGCTGATCGGAAATCTGGAGGAGGTGCGCTGGACCTATCTCCGCCCTGACGGCATCACCCAGAGCCACACCGTCACGCTGGCGGAGGTGGACGCCGCCCTCCCTGCTGTGACGAAAGCCTATAACGCCGACCGGGGCACCGATTGGGAGCCGCTTGAGAGCGTCAAGGACTACGCCGCCTCCCCGGCGGACCTCCAGCAGCTCTGCGCCCTCGTGGAATATGGCTTCGGCTATGTCTCCTATCTGCTATAAAAAACGGGCCCCCGGCTAAGAAGCCGGGGGCCCTGATAAAATCTTGCGTTTACTGGTATTTCTTCTCCACCTCTTCCAGGCGGTTCAGATAGGGGCTGGTAGTACAGCTGAGCTCCGGTGCTGCCTTTTTAAACTGCTCCACGCTCACGGCGCTCTGCTTGACCGGCTGGATGGTGCCGGCGCCGGCTACGCAGCCGCCGGGGCAGGCCATGCCCTCCAGCAAATAGCCGTTGCGCTTGCCGGCCCGGGCCATCTGCAGCATCTTGCGGCACTCCCGCAGGCCGTCGCCGTATTCGATGAGAACCTCCCGATCCGGGTCGATGTGCCGGATGGCCTCCACCACTGCGGCGGCCACGCCGCCGCCCACGGCAAAGCCCCGGCCCATGCCGGTGCCCTCATCCATATTGTCGGCGGGGTCCGCCTCAATCTTCGTGAAGTCCACTTCCTTGGCGTCAAACATGCCCTGGAGCTCCTCAAACGTCAGGACGAAGTCCACGTCGGAACGGACGGACCTCCGGTTGGCCTCCAGCTTCTTGGCCGCACAGGGCCCGATAAAGCAGATCCGGGCATTGGGATGATCCTTTTTCACCATGCGGGCTGTAATCACCATAGGCGTCAGAGCCATGGAGATATAGTCCTTAAACTCCGGGAAGAGCTTCTTGGCCATAACCGACCAGGCGGGGCAGCAGGACGTGCCCATAAAGGGCTGCTTTTCCGGTACCTCCTCCAAAAAGTCCTTGGCCTCCTCCACGGTGCAAAGGTCCGCGCCAATGGCGACCTCCACCACGTCCGCAAAGCCAAGCCGCCGCATAGCGGCCTTGAGCTTGGCCGGGGTGGCCTCCTTGCCGAACTGCCCCACAAAGGCAGGGGCTACGCAGGCAATGACCTCCTCGTTGCGCTGCATGGCGGTGATGACCTGCAGGATCTGACTCTTGTCCGCAATGGCGGCAAAGGGACAGTTCACCAGGCACATGCCGCAGGATACACATTTATCATAGTCAATCTTAGCCCGGCCCAGCTCATCGGAGCCGATGGCGTCCATGCCGCAGGCGGCGGCGCAGGGCCGCTCGATCTTGGAAATGGCATGGTAGGGGCACTGGCTGAAGCACTTGCCGCACTTGATGCACTTGTCCTGATCAATGTGGCAGTGCTTGTCCTTATCCAGATAGATCGCGTCCTTGGGGCAGACATTCATGCAGGGGTGGGAAATGCAGCCCTGGCAGCTGTCGGTGATCCGAATCTGCTTAGGGGGGCAGGCATTACAGGCAAAGGGAATGATGTTGACCAAGGGCTCTTCAAAATATTTTTGATCGGTGGCTGCCTCTTGAATCTGGTCGCTCAGGGCAGAGCGGGGCTTGCCGGGGGCCAGGTCCATGCCCAGCGCCAGACGGACCCGTGCGGCAACAACGGCCCGCTCCAGGAAAACGTCGTGGCGGTAGTGGGCGATCTCCCCCGGGACCAGCTTGTAGGGAATCATATCCACCCGGTTCAGATCGCCGCCCTCATAGGCAAGACGGGCCACCTCCGTAAATACATTGCGGCGGATCTCGTCCACCACGCTGTGCACGCCTCTCATTTGTTATATCCTCCATACTGGCCGGATGGTCGCACTCCATCCGGGTATTCTTGTCGAAAGCCGACAGGCACTATTATACAAAGCGGTTTTTGCTTTTGCAAGGTGTTTTTGCAAAGCTTTTGTCAAGATTTCGCCGGTTCTTTTTTCCTTTTCAGTTTGATTTCAGCTCTTGGCCGTATGGTATGCTTTCAGAGGGGCACATTTGCAAGTGTGGCCAGATCATGCTATAATGGTTGTCAATCGCGATCCTGCCAGGGGGCAGCCCCTATCAAAAGGCAAGGACTTACAGGAGGTATTCCCTCTATGACATGGAGAGAAAGACGAATTGTTACGATCCTCGCCACCATCCTTCTGGTGCTGGTGGCCGCATTATTGATTGTTCTGGGTATTCGGTTCCGGGAGTGGCGGGCCGACCGGGAGGGGGCTGACCCTTCCGACGGGGGCGCCGCTCCGGCCTCCGGCGCCTACACCTCGTTGACCTATGACAACGGCACCGCTACCCTCTCCTTTTCCCAGGATGAGGCGGGCGCCTGGTATTGGACTGCCGACGAGTCGTTTCCCTTGGAGGACACGGTCATCCTGGAAATTTTGGACCTGCTCTCCTCCTGGAAGCCCCAGCAGACCCTGACGGACGAAGCCGCCCTGGAAAACAGCGGTCTGGACGAGCCGTCCGCCTCCCTTACCGCCTCCACAGCGGACGGGACCTCTACCACCGTGCTCTTTGGCAAAACCACCACGGACGGCACCAGCTATTATGTGCGGCTCAACGGGGATGAATCCACCGTCTACATCATTGCCGACACCCTGTATCAGCTGATGTCCACCTCCATTTACGACATGTGCCGCCTGCCGGAGCTTCCCGCGCTGACCGAGACACAGATTCGCTCCGTCACCATAGAGGGCGCCGGGGAGAACCCGATCAGCGTGGTGCTCACCGCCCAGCAGACCGACGATACGGTGACATGGCGCTCCGGCGGAGCTAACGTCACGGACGATCCCACCGTCCGCTCGCTGCTGGAGGACCTGACGGCCCTCTCCTTTTCCAGATGCGTGGACTACAACCCCTCGGACGAGGCCGTGACGATCTGCGGCCTGGACCAGCCGGAGGCTGCGGTGCGTTTGAACTATCTCACGGACTCCGGCACAGAGGCGGAGCTGGTTCTCTCCGTGGGGGACCGGCTGCCGGACCGAAGCGGGCGGTATGCCCAGCTGGGAGACGACACCACCATCTATCTCTTGGAGACGGCCCTGCTGGACCCGCTGATGCGGGTTGCGGCCAGCGGTCTGGAGGGCTGAACGTCCAAGCGGAGGTTTTATGCGGATTTTGATTGTTGAGGACGAGGTGCGTCTTGCCTCGTCGCTTCAGGACCTTCTGGAACTGGGCGGTTACAGCGCCGATATCTCTCACGACGGAGAGTCGGGACTGGACAACGCCCTGACCGGCATTTACGACGTGGTGCTGCTGGACGTGATGCTGCCAAAGCTGGATGGTTTCACGGTCCTGCGGCGGATGCGTGCGGCGGGAAACGCCACGCCGGTGCTGATGCTCACCGCCCGCTCCGAGGTGGCCGACAAGGTGGAGGGGCTGGACTGCGGCGCGGACTACTATCTCACCAAACCCTTTGAGCCCCAGGAGCTGTTGGCCTGCATTCGCGCCCTGACCCGCCGCCAGCCGGAGCTGCGGGGGGCGGATCTTTTGGAGTACGGCGATCTGAAATTGGATAAAAGCGCATTTTCCCTCTCCTGCGGAGAGCGGTCCGTCCGCCTGAGCCGCAAGGAATATGACATGATGGAGCTGCTGATGCGCAACCGGGACCTGATTCTCACCAAGGAGACGTTGCTGCTGAAAATCTGGGGATATGAGTCGGATGCGGAGGACAACAATGTGGAGGTCTATATCTCTTTTCTCCGGAAAAAGCTGGAACATCTGCACTCCGGGGTGAAAATCAAAACCATCCGGATGGTGGGGTACTGTCTGGCCGTGCCCTGATTCCACGGCTTTTCCCTGTTTTCCACAATTTCCACAGCTTTTTCGACAAGGAGGACCACTTGTCATGATTCGAAAACTCCGGTTGAAATTTGTGCTTATCTGCATGTCCCTAGTCACCGCCATCCTGGCGGTGGTCTTTTCCTCCGTGTTCTTCGCCATCCGCCAGAATGTGCGGGACCTGAGCCGGCAACTGCTCTACCAGGTGGCTCAGAATGAGAGTTCTCTCGGGACCGGCGGGCTTCCCAGCGCTCAGATCACCATTGGGGATCATCACGTGGTCCTGCTCCCCTATTTTACCGTCAATGTCTATCCCAACACCAGCGGCTATCTGGCGGACGTCACCGGTGGAACCTATGCCAACCTGGACGACAGCGAAACTCTGACCGCCATTTTGCAGGACTGTCTGCACCAACCTCAGAACGAAGGCGTGATTCAGGATTATCATCTGCGCTATCTGCGGCAGGATCGGGGTTTTTACACCCGTCTGGCCTTTGTGGACATGTCCATGGAACAGGCCATCCTGCGGGAGATGATGGGCAGCTATCTGATCATCGCCGCAGGCGCACTGGCCCTGCTGTTGGGCGTTTCCATCCTCCTCTCCTGGTGGGCCACGCGGCCGGTGGAGAAGGCCTGGCGCCAGCAGCGCCAATTTCTCTCCGACGCCTCTCATGAGCTGAAAACCCCCCTGACGGTCATCCTCTCCAACGCGGAGCTGCTGGAGGGCACCGCGCTGGAGCCCCGGCCCGCCCGCTGGGCGGACAACATTCACTCCGAGGCCCGGCAGATGAAGGCCCTGGTGGAGGAAATGCTGACCCTGGCCAGAGCGGACAACATGGGTCCCACGGCGGTTTTGACGGAGGTCTCCCTCTCTGATGTGGCGGCAGACTGTGCCCTGGCCTTTGAGCCGGTAGCCTTTGAGTCCGGGAAATCCCTGGACTATCAGCTCACTGAGGATGTGCTGGTGCTGGGCGACCGGGATAAGCTGCGCCAGCTGGCCTCCATCCTGCTGGACAACGCCATCAAATATGGGCGGGACGGAACGTCCGTCCGCATGGCCCTGCGAAAGACGGACCGTCAGGCGGTGCTGACGGTGGCCAATGAGGGCGATCCCATCCCGGCAGAGCAGCTCTCCCATCTGTTTGAGCGCTTCTACCGGGCGGATGCGTCCCGGGGGGAGAAGTCGGGCTTCGGTCTGGGCCTTGCTATCGCCAAAACCATCATGGATGCGCACAAGGGTGCCATCCGGGCGGAGAGCTCCGCCCGGGAGACCCGCTTCATCTGCACCTTTCCTCTGAAAAAAGGCTGAGCGCCGGGAGCATGTTGCTCCCGGCGCTGTCGTTTTGGCGCTTTTCTTCGGTCAAAAGAGCTTTCTTCCCAGCCAGATGAAGAGGCATGCGCCCACCACGCCCACAATCAATTCCGCCACCAGGCCGTAGGCATGGAATCCAATCAGGGAAAATACCACGCTGCCCACAAAAGACCCCACCACGCCGATGACAATGTTGCGCAGAAGGCCGCCCTCCACATTCATGAGCTTGCCGGCAATCCACCCCACCAGGGCGCCTAAAATCAATGCACCGATCATTCGTATCCCACCTTATCTTTAATCTGCGATATACTCCCGCACCCGGTATGTGGCGCCGATTTCATCCTCGCAGATTTTCCTGCAGTTTTCAATCTCCTCCGCCGGAATCGTGTCCACCACCGTCATCATCACGGTGGGGACGTACTTTCCCACCTCCCGCGCAAAGTCCTTCATGGCCTGATAGGCTCCCGGCTGGGCCGGGTGGCACAGGGCTTCGTATTTTTCCGCCGTGTCGGTATTCAGGGAGATGGAGACCATGTCGAACCGGCCGGCAAAGTCCGGCGCGATATCCCGGCCGTTGATGAGGGAGCCGGTGCCGTTGGTGTCCATGCGGGTGAAGATCTTCTCCCCCCTGGCCTTCATCTGGTCGATCACCCAGCAGATGTCATCTATCCGGTAGGTGGGCTCGCCAAAGCCCACAAACACCAGCTGCTTGTACTTGGAGAGGTCCCAGCTCTCGATGGAGGCCAGGAGTTCCTCCTTGCTTGGCTCCCGCTTGAGCCACAAATTGTGGGTATAGATGCTGCCGCCGGAGCTCTGGTTGTGCCGCAGGCAGAACTCGCAGTTGAAGTTGCAGCGGTTTGTGGGGTTCACATACAGGTTGTCCCCATATTCATAAGTGATCGTAAAGCCTTTTTCCATCTCAAAATCACTCCAATCCAAAGAGCCGTTTTCCGTTGGCGAAGGTAATCTCCGTCAGCTCCTCCGGCGTCACGCCCTTCCACCGGGCCATCTTCTCAATCACATAGGGCAGGTACCGGCTGTCATTCCGCTTGCCCCGGAAGGGCTCCGGCGTGAGGTACGGCGCGTCTGTCTCCACCACGATTCGCTCCAAGGGGATGACCTCCGCCACCTCCGGCGCCCGCCGGGCGTTCTTGTAGGTGATGGGGCCGTCAATCCCCAGATACCAGCCCCGCTTGATAAGCGCTTCCGCCATTTCGGGACTGCCGGAGAAGCAGTGAAAGACCCCCCGCAGCGCCGGGTACTCCAGCACAAGGGCGAGACTGTCGCCGTGAGCCTCCCGGTCGTGGACGATAATGGGCAGATCCAGCGCCAGCGCCAGCTCAATCTGGCGGCGGAACACCATCTGCTGAAACTCCCGCGGGGGATTGTCCTGCCAGTAGTAGTCCAGGCCGATCTCCCCGATGGCCACCACTTTTTCATGGCGGCAGAGGGCCTTCAATTCCTCAAACTCCGTCTCGCCGCAGCCGCCGCAATCAGAGGGGTGAATGCCCACAGCGGCATAGACGTGGGGGAACCGCTCCGCCAGAGCCACGGCCTGCCGGGAGCTCTCCAAATCGCAGCCGGGGTTCACCACCAAAGTCACCCCCGCCGCCGGCAGGGCCGCCAGCACCGCGTCCCGGTCGGCGTTGAACGCGCCGGAATCATAGTGGGCATGGGTATCAAATATGGGCATCTTGTCACCGCTTTCCGCAAAGTCTGCCTGCCGCCGCGGGCGCAGGTTTCAACGCCATGTAGTATAACACACTTTCTCCAAAAGAAAAACCCCCTGTTTTCCAGCAAAAAAACCGGCCCGAAAGCCGGCTTGCAGGCCTGGAAGCCCCAAAAACGTTTTGACGGGCCGTTTTCCACGCTCCCTCCCGCAGAGGCCACGCACGCTCACCCGGCCCGCGCACCCAGAAAAGGCCCTTTCGCCTCAGCAGCGGTTTTTCTTGAGCTTGCGCACGTCCTCCCCCACAAAGGGCAGCAGCTGGTACTCCCCCTCAATCCGGGAGGCCGTCTGGGGGGAATACCGGCGGGCGATGTCATCCGGCATCAGGTTTGTGCTGAGGATCGTGGAGCGCCGCTCCAAAAGCCGGGTATTCACGATCTGGTACAGGGCGCTCTGGACAAAGGCGGTGGTGAGCTCCGTGCCCAGGTCGTCCAGAATCAGCAGGTCGCATTTCAGCACCCGCTCCACGTCTGCTGCATCCTCCTCCCGGCCGAACTTCTGGTCCTCAAAGAGGGAGAAGACATGCCCCGCCGTATCGTACACCACGGACCACCCGGCGGCGCTGACCTCCCGGGCGATGGCAGCGGAGAGGTGGGTCTTTCCAAGCCCTGGGTTTCCAAACAAAAGCAGGTTTCCGGGGCGGCGGCCGAACTGGTGGGCAAACTCCGCGCAGCTGTTGTAGACCATCTCCATATGGCTTCTCGCGGACTTGCTGTTTCCCGGCTCCACCCGGTCGGAGTACCAGTCCAGGGAGAAGGTGTCAAAGCTCTGGCTCCCCAGGTCCAGCATCCGGCTGAGCTCCTTTTGCTGCTCCTGGGTGTAGTACCGCTCCAGACAGCGGCAGACCCGGCCCTGGCGGTATCCGGTGTCGCCGCAGAGGGCGCAGAGGGGCGTCTCCTCCAGGGCGTCCTCCGGCAGGCCCAGCTCCCGCAGCAGCGTCCGCCGCTCCGATTGCAGGCTCATATTCTCGTCCCGCAGCCGCTCCACCGCCGGAAGAGGGTCCGTGCCCCGCCGCAGCGCGCCGACGATGATGCGGCTCATGGTGGAGCGAAGCTGGCTCTCAATCTCCCGCAACCGGGGCTGGCGGAGGAAGATCTCCTCCCGCCGGGCCTGGAACCGGGCTTCCCGGGCCTGCCGGTCTTCCTCAAACCGCCGCAGGGCCCGCCGCATGATCTTTCCGTCGTAGGCCATCGCGTACCTCCTTCCTCCCAGGGCTTACACGTATTTCCACGCGCTCTCCCGGGGCTTGTCCTCCCGCCCGGGGGCGGGCCGGTCGCCGGATTGAATCTCCTCCGGCGTATGTAGGCCGGCCTCGTGCCAGCGCTTCAAAATCCCGTTGCAGTAGGGCCACTTCAGCTCGTGGCACTTGAGAATCGTTTTGTCCGCCGCCAGAGCCACCGCCTCCGGCGCAAAGCCCATCTCCTGCCAGGCGGTGAGGTACTTCTCCTCTGAAGGGCTGGGAGCCCGCTCCCCCAGGCCCAGAGCCCGCATGTAGAGGGGAATCGTCTCCTGCCGCTGGGCGTACTGCTTCAGATAGGCCGCCGCCGCCCGCTGGCTGTCGATGCCCTTGCGGGCCCAGGCGTAGCCCTCCTTCTCGATCTGCCGCATAGCAGGGCGGCGTCCCGGGCCGTAACGCCGCTGAATCCGCTCGGCGCAGTGGCATACCAGAAGATAGATAACGTCTCCCGGAAGGCCCAGGTAATCCTGTAATCCCAGGAGAATCCCAATGTCCGGAACCGTCAGCTTTTTGCCAAGCTTCCGCTCCACCTCCGCCACCAGCGAGCGGAACTCCCCGCCGCTCTCCAACCGCTCCAAAATATCAGAGCGCTGGTAGGCGGGGCTCTCCTCCGCCGGAGCGGGGGGCTGCTCTGCCGGGGCGATCAATCCCATCTGCCGAAGCGCCTCCTCTGCGGCCTCGATCCGGGGCCGTTCCCAGCGCAGCTCCCCCGCCAGGGCCCGGGGCTGTATGGTTCCGTGGTGGCGCAGAAGGGCCAGATATAAAAGCGCCGCATCCCCGTCGCCCTTTTCCAACAGGCGCCGAAGCGCCTGGGCGGATACCGTAACGCCCTCCTCCGGCGAATACACCAGCACGCTTCCCAATTCCGGCCCCTCCTCTCTTGTTGACTGCTCCCTATTTTACACGAATTCTCTCCCCAGGACAAGCCCCTGTGGAAAACTTGATGGCGGAGCTTCTTCCTGTTACGATGGGGAAAACAAAGGGGCTGAAGGCGGTTTTTATGAAGAAGCGGTACCGATTTTTTGGCTCTGCCGCGGCAATTTTGCTGCTTTGGAATCTCTGCTTGGGGCCGTTCCCCCCGGGCGGCTCCGCCCCCTATCATTGGGAGCGGGACTTGGAGGCCATCCACGGCGTCTCCTATTCCGGACGGGTGGTCTCCGTTCTGGACGAGGGCGGTCAGCGGGTGCCGGAGGACCTGTCCTGCTCCGTCGAGCGGGCCCATCCCTTCACGCTGCGGCAAGGGATCGCGGCGGCGCTCACCCGCTCCCTGGCGGATGAGACCGGAGCCGTCCTGAAAACCGGCCGGCAGGTGTGGACTTACGCCGGCTACAGCGACTGCGATTATCACAGCACCCGTCCGGCGTGGCTGGCGGCGGAGGGCGTCCGCCTATCTTGGGAGCGCTTCGCTCTGCCCTGAGCCTGCCCTGGCGGGCCGTCCCGCAGCGGAGTTTTGAATTTATTTTGAAATCTTCTGAAAATTTCTGGAACTGTGTATGTCCCTATGGTATACTGGATGCTGTGAAACTGCGCCCTGTTTTGGGATGAGAGAATGAGGAGGAATGTATGATGGCAAACCGCGTGGTGGTCCCCATCTGCGGAGAGGACTATACCTTTGTTGCGGAGGAATCCGCCGCCTATATGCAGAAGGTGGGCGCCTATGTCAGCGACAAAATGGCGGAGATTCTGGACAGCTCCAAGGTGGGCCGCACGGACGCCGCCGTCCTCACCGCCGCCAATATTGCGGACGAGCTCTTCAAGGCCCAGGCCGCCGCGGAGCAGCTCCGCAGCCAGATTAAGGGGTATCTGGACGAGGCCGGCAAGGCTCAAAGCGAGGTCAGCGAGCTCAAGCGGGAGGTCTTCCGCCTGCAGCAAAAGCTGGAGAACAAGAGCAAGTGACGCGGGAGCTCCTCTCCCCGGCCGGCTCGCCGGAGGCCCTGCGGGCCGCCGTCCAGAACGGCGCTGGGGCGGTATACTTAGGCTGGGGAGACTTCAACGCCCGGCGAAACGCCAGGAACTTTTCGGATGAGGAATTCGCTGACGCCCTGTCCTACTGCCACCTGCGGGGCGTGCGGGTCTTTCTGACCCTCAACACCCTTTTGACGGACCGGGAGCTGCCCCGCGCCCTGGAAACCGCCCGGAAAGCCTGCCGCCTGGGCGTGGATGCGGTCCTGGTTCAGGACTGGGGCCTTTTGGACCTGCTGCGGCAGGCTCTGCCGGATCTCCCTCTCCACGCCAGCACCCAGATGAGCATCTTTACCTCCGGCGGCGCCAATGAGGTCGCCTCCGACGGCTGTGAGCGGGTGGTGCTGGCCCGGGAGTGCTCCCGGGAGGACACGGAGGCCATCTGCGCCGCCTGCCCGGCGGAGATTGAAATTTTTGCACATGGAGCCCTGTGCATGTGCTACTCCGGCCAGTGTGCCATGAGCGCGGTGGTGGGCGGCCGCTCCGGGAACCGGGGCACCTGCGCCCAGCCCTGCCGCCTGCCCTACGGTGTGGACGAGCCCGCCGCAAACCGCTATCCCCTGAGCCTGAAGGACAACTCTCTGGCCCAGGACCTGTCCGGCATCCGGGACGTGGCCTGCCTGAAGCTGGAGGGCCGGATGAAGCGCCCGGAGTACGTGGCTGTAGTCACGGGCATCTATGCCCGGCTTCTGGAGGAAAGCCGCGGCCCCACCCCTGCCGAGGAGCGGGAGCTGGAGCTGGCCTTCTCCCGCTCCGGCTTTACCGACGCCTACTGGCGGGGCCGCCGGGGGGTGGAGATGTTCGGCACCCGGCCGGAGAACGCTCCGGAGCCCAGGGAGCTCTTTGAGCGGGCCAAGGCCACCTATGAAAAGGACAGCCGGCGCACCGTTCCGGTGCGCTTTGCCTGTACGATTCAGCCCCACGCCCCCTGCGTCCTGACCGTGGACGACGGGACTCGCGCCGTCACGGTCACAGGCCCTGCTCCGGAAGCCGCCCGGACCCGGGCCCTCACCGCCGAAGAGGTGGCCGAGCGCCTTGGAAAGACTGGCGGCACCGCCTTTCACTGCGCAGGGGCAGCGGTGGAGGTGGGCGAGGGCTTGTCCCTGCCTGCCAGCGCCATCAACGCCTTGCGGAGAGAGGCGCTTGCGTCCCTCGCGGAGGCGCGGTGCGCGCCTCCCCTCCGGCGGGAGGCGGAGGTTCCCCCGCTGCGGAAGGCGGAATGTGCCCAAGAGCGGCCGGCCCTCACCGTCTCCCTCACCCATGCCGCCCAGCTGACCCCAGCCCTGTTGGAGGAAGCTCCGGCCCGCATCTATCTGCCCCTGGAGCTGCTGGCGGACCTGCCGCACCTGCCGGAGGCAGATACCCAGTGGTGCGCGATCCTGCCCAGGGTCTGGCGGGACCGGGACGAGGCGGACCTGCGCCGCCGCCTGGAAAAGGCCCGGGAGCTGGGCATTGACGGCGTGCTGGTGGGGAACATCGGCCACCTCCCGCTGACGCGGGGCCTGGGGCTTTCCCTCTACGGAGATTTCGGGCTGAACGTCTACAACAGCCGCTCCTTGGACTATCTGCGCCGTAAGGGGCTTGCCTCGGCCTGCCTCTCCTTTGAGCTGCGCTTTTCCCAGATCCGGGACCTAAAAAAGCTGCTGCCGACGGAGGCGCTGGTTTATGGCCGCCTGCCCCTGATGATTACGGAGAACTGCCTGGTGCAGAATCAAGAGGGCTGCGGCCTCTCCGCTGCCGGACCCCTGGTGCCTGCCGGCGCCCCCTGCCGGGAGAGCCATGCGCTCCTTGACCGTACCGGCGCCGCCTTTCCCCTGCTGCCTGCCTTCGGCCACCGGACGGAGGTGCAAAACAGCCGTCCCCTATGGCTGGCGGACCGGGAGACCTGGAAGCGGCTTGGTCTCGCCTTTGCCCGGCTCCGCTTCACGACGGAGCGCCCGGAGGCGTGCGTGGAGATTCTCCGGGCCTATCGAACGGGAGGAGCCCCGCCGGAGATTTTTACCCGAGGGCTCTATGAGCGGGGCGTAGAGTGATGTTCCTGCGGCCCTGTTTGTATTATTTTTTGGAAGGAATTGAAAACATCCTGTTTTCTGGAGATTGACATGGTTGAAATTAAGGTAAAATATTGGTTGGACGATCTGGAACCCCTGTGCTATGTGGACGGGAAATCTGATTGGATTGACCTCCGGGCAGCTCAGGATGTCCAGCTGAAGGCCGGCGAGTTCCGGCTGATTCCCCTGGGGGTGTCCATTGCCCTGCCGGAGGGCTACGAGGCCCATATCGCCCCCCGGAGCTCCACCTTCAAAAACTACGGCATTTTACAGACCAACTCCATGGGCGTGGTGGACTGTTCTTACTGCGGAGACGGGGACCAGTGGCAGATGCCCGTCTATGCCACCCGGGACGTGGTCATTGAGAAAAACGCCCGCATCTGCCAATTCCGCATCATGGAAAACCAGCCCCGGCTGACCTTCACCCGGGTGGAACGCCTGGACGGCCCTGACCGGGGCGGCTTCGGCTCCACCGGAAAGTGAGGCCCGCCGTGGCAAAGATTGTGCTGGCTTCCGGCTCCCCCCGGCGGAGAGAGCTGCTGAAGCGCATCGGCATCACCGATTTTGAAATCCGGGTCTCTCAGGCGGAGGAGTCCTATCCGCCGGGGCTCTGCCCCGCCGGGATTGTGGAGTCCCTCTCCCGCAAAAAGGCGGAGGCCGTCCCCTGCGGCACCGGCGAGCTGATCATCGCCGCCGATACCATGGTGTTTCTAGACGATCAGCGCCTGGGAAAGCCTGTGGACGAGGCGGACGCCCTGCGGATGCTCACCGCCCTGCAGGGACGCCGCCACACGGTCCGCACCGGCGTGACGCTGCGCCAGGGAGACAAGTCTCTCACCCAGAGCGAGGCGACGGACGTCTGCTTCCGCTCCGCCTCGGAATCGGAGCTGCTCGCTTACATCGCCACCGGCGAGCCGATGGACAAGGCCGGAGCCTACGGCGTGCAGGGAAAGGGCGCGCTGCTGGTAGAGCGGCTGGAGGGCGACTTTTTCAACGTCATGGGACTGCCGGTGCTCCGGCTGTCTCGAATGCTGGAATATTTTGGGATCTCTCTGCTGTCCTGATTCCTTCAAGGAGGCTCTGTCTTGAAGAATTTTTTGAAAAACAATGGGCTTTGGGTGCTTTTCGCCGCAGCGGTGATCGCTGTGGCGCTGGCCCTGATGTCCGTGTTCAGCAACACCTCCTCTCCCCTGACAAATCTGGCCAATACCATTGCCTCCCCCTTTCGCTCGGCGTATACGGCAGTGGCGGAGTGGTTTAACGACAAGCAAAAATACTATCAGGACTACACCGGCCTGGAGGAGGAAAACGCCCGCCTGCGTCAGCAGATTGCGTCGATGGAGGCGGAAATCCGTCAGGCCCGGGACGACAGCGCCGAAAACGAACGGCTGAAGGAGCTTCTCGGTCTTCAGGAGGAGCGGCCGGATCTGACGGAGGACATTGTTCTGGCCACGATTACGGAGCACGCCGTCACCAACTGGGCCGCTACGCTGACCATCAGCCGCGGCACCAATGACGGCCTGGAAGTGGGAGACTGTGTGATCGACGAGACCGGCGCGCTGGTGGGCACCATCAGCGCGGTGGGCACCAACTGGGCCACGATTCTGACGCTGGTGGACACAGACACCTCTCTGGGCGCTCAGGTGTTCCGCACCGGAGACCTGGGGGTGGCCCAGGGCGATTTCTCCTTGATGGGGGAAAACCGGCTGCGGCTGGACTATTTGCCCGCCGACTGCGACCTGCTGGGCGGTGATTTGGTTGTCACCAGCGGACTTGGGGGCTTTTTCCCCGCGGGGCTGGTGATCGGTTCTGTGGAGGAGCTTCAAATGGACGACTCCGGCGCCTCCTCCTATGCAATTTTGGCCCCGGCCGTGGACTTTTCCTCCTTGCAGCAGGTGGTGGTCATCCGTTCCTTTGACGCCTCCAACTAACTTTGCTTTTGCCGGAGGTTTCACGTGAAACATGGTAAAGGAGGTCCGCCATGCTGGCCCGCAATGAAATTATGATCAAGTGGTCTTTATACGCGGCCGCCGCCGCGCTGTGCCTGCTGGCACAGGGGGCCATCTTTCAGCGTATCACCCTTTGGGGGGTGATTCCCTTTCTCTATCCTCTGCTGGCGGTCATTCCCGCCACATATGAGTCTCCGGTGGCCGGCACCGTCTTCGCCCTGTGCGTCGGCGTGGTGTGTGACCTGCTTCTGCCGGGCTCCCCTCCCTGCCTCTATACGCTGATGTTCCCCCTGGCGGGCCTGTGCGCGTCTCTCCTGTCCCAGAGCGTTCTGCCCGCGGGGTACCTCTGCTCGCTGGTGGGAACCGCCGCCGCCTTTATCCTGACGGATGGGTTCCGCTGCTTTTTGCTGTGGATGGAGGGGCGGAGCGCTTGGCAGTCCGGCGCCTATTTGATGCTGCGGGAATTCTGCGTCACCGCTCCTCTGGTATTCCCGGCCACCGCGCTCTTTCGGGCCGTGGCCCGGAAGGTCCACCGCCTGTACGACTGATTAAAAGGAGTTTCCATGAGAGAAAACCGTTCCCGTCGCCTGCTGGCTCTGGCCGGAATCCTGGGCGCTGTTCTTCTGGTATATCTGGGCGTTTTGTACAATATCCAGGTCAACGAACACGAGGAGTATCTGGCAAAGTCCATCCACTCCATTGCCCAGGAGGAGACCATTGAGGCCTCCCGCGGCGTCATTACCGATCGCAAGGGCCGGGTTTTAGTCTCCAACCGCTCCGTCTACAATTTGAGTTTTGACTCCAGCCTTTTGAAAACGGGGCAAGACCAGAACGAGGCAATTCTTCGACTTCTGGAGCTGTGCCAGGATCAGGGAAGAACCTGGTCGGATTCCCTGCCCATTTCCCGCCAAGCCCCCTACTCCTATACCCTGGACACTCTCTCGGATTCCAAAAAGCTGCAGTTTTTAAACTACCTGCGGTCTGTGGACGCCTGCAACGACGCTTTAGTTTCCTATATGCTCAAGCATCCGGAGCTGGCGGATGTCCCGGAGGCCGGGGAGGAAGAGGACATCTCCCCCACTCCCCAGGAGCAGGGTGAGGCCTTGCTGGATCAGCTCCCCGGGTCCGCCGTCACCTCTCAGATGCTGCTGGACGCGGGGCTCTCGTCCTACTATGTCTTCTCCCAGCTGCGGGAGGAGCTGAACCTTCCCTCCGACTTTACCATGGAACAGGCCAGGATGGTGCTGGGTATCCGCTATGAGCTGTCCCTGCGCCGCGCCAGCGGATACACGGACTATACTCTGGTGGAGGACGTGGACACTGCCTTTATCTCCATGGTGACGGATGGAAACTATGCCGGGGCCGAGATCTCTCAGTCCACGGTCCGGGAGTATGAGACGACCGCTGCCGCTCATATCCTGGGTCTGGTAGGGCCGTTGTATCCTGAGGACTTGGAAAACCCCTTTTATGACGACTATCCTCAAAATGCCACTGTGGGCAAGAGCGGCGTGGAGGCCGCCTTTGAGGAATATCTGCGGGGCAAGAACGGCCGCCGGGTGATCTCCACCAACAGTGAGGGAAAGATTACCGGCCAGTACTATGCAACGGAGCCTGAGCCCGGCAGTACCGTGGAGCTGACCATTGACCTGGAGCTGCAGCAGACAGTGGAGGCAATCCTGGCGGAGGCTGTAACAGCGATGAACAAGGACGGCCTGACAGACCGCGGCGCCGCCGCGGTGGTGGAGCTGGTGGACAGCGGAGAGCTCTTGGCGCTTGCCAACTACCCCACCTATGATCTCTCCACCTACCGCCAGGACTATACAGAGCTCTCGGAAGACCCTGCCCACCCCCTCTATAACCGCGCCACCTCCACCCCCTACGCTCCCGGCTCCACCATCAAGCCTCTGACGGCGGTGGCGGCCCTGGAGGAGGGAATCGTGTCCCCCACAGATAAGATTTATTCTCCCTACACCTGGCGTTATCCAGGAGACCCCAACAGCTACAGCAACTGCGCCGGCGGCAGCCACGGCTGGATCAACGTCTCTCAGGCCATCACCAAATCCTGCAACTATTTCTTTTCGGAGATGGGCTACCAGCTGGGGATGGACAATCTGCGGGAATACCTCTCCGCCTTTGGCCTGGGCGCCCACACCGGCATTGAGACCGGCGACAACACCGGCACGCTGCCGGAAAACCGCCCCGGTGAGGACCAGGCTCCCTGGGCTGGCTACGGCCAGGCCAACCAGGCGTATACCCCTCTTCAATTAGCCAACTATATCTGCACGCTGGTCTCCGGAGGCGTCCGCCGGGAGCCCCATCTGCTGAAAGCCGTCAAGAGCTATGATAATTCCCAGGTGCTTGCCGTGGGCAATACGGAGCCTGTCCAGACCCTGGAGCTTCATGACGCCACTTTGGAGGCTGTGAAAAAGGGCATGTATGGCTATACCCAGCCCGGCGGCTCTGTCGCCGCCTATTTCCAAAACTGTGTGGTGACAGCCGGCGCCAAGACCGGCACCTCCCAGCTGGGCGGCGACCAGAAGGATAACGGCGTGTTCGTCTGCTTTGCCCCATACGATGACCCGGAGATTGTGGTGTCCATTGTTATTGAGCACGCCGGCTCAGGCGCTGCGCTGGCCCCTTCCGCAGTCAAAATTCTCAACGCCTATTTTTCTGCGGACAACGTCTCCGGCTCTATCACTGGGGAGAACCAGCTTCTGCCCTGATTTCCCTGCTTTTGTTTCACGTGAAACCGTTTCCTGATTTCTCATAAAGGAGTTGCTCCCATGCGCGAGCCTTTTGTATTTGATCCCCGCCACCCGCTCTGTAAAACCCCGTTCGGCGCCGCAGTCTGCGGCTCCCAAATCGCCCTCCGCTGCCGTCCCCTGGCGGCGGAGGGTTTTACGCACTGTGCCTTGATTCTCCAGCAGGAGTTTTCCGGCCTCCGGCAGGAGCTGAAGGCTTCCTTTTCCGGCATTGAGGGAGACCGGGCCTGCTTTGCCCTAGACTTTTCCGCCCCAGCGGAGCCGGAGCTGGTGTGGTACGCCTTCCGCCTCTGGCGGGACGATGGCTCCGGCTGTATGCTGGACAAGACCGGCTACCGCAGCGACGGCGGGTGGGACCCCTGGCAGCTGACCGTTTACCAGAAGAGCTTTTCCCCAACGTGGTTTGGCCAGGGCATCACCTATCAGATCTTCCCGGATCGCTTTTGCCGGCTGGAGGTTCCCTCTCCGGAGGGACTTGTGGGTGAGCGCTGGGTCCATCAGGACTGGGCAGAGGCTCCCGCCTGGCGGCCGGAAGCGGACGGAGAGGTGCGGAACCGGGACTTTTTCGGCGGCTCCCTACAGGGAATTGTCTCCAAGCTCCCCTATTTGAAAGAACTGGGCGTGACCACGCTGTACCTCTGCCCGATCTTTGAATCCGCCTCCAACCACCGTTATAACACGGCGGACTATACCCGGATTGACCCCATGCTGGGGGATGAAGAAGATTTCAAACTTCTTTGCCGGGAGGCGGGTCGGCTGGATATGCGCGTGCTGCTGGACGGAGTGTTCAACCACACCGGCTCTCAGAGCCGCTACTTCAACGCCGATGGATTTTACTCCACGCTGGGCGCCGCCCAAAGCACGGAGAGTCCCTATTATGACTGGTACTCCTTCCACCCCTGGCCGGAGGACTATGACGCCTGGTGGGGAATCAAGACCCTGCCCGCTGTCCGGGAGGAGGCCGAAAGTTATCTGGACTATATCATCGACGGACCTGATTCCGTGGTCCGCAGATGGCTGCGCGCAGGCGCCTCTGGCTGGCGCCTGGACGTGGCTGACGAGCTACCGGACTGGTTTATCCGCAAAATCCGCGCCGCAGCAGAGGAAACGAAGCCCGACGCGGTGCTGCTGGGCGAGGTATGGGAGGACGCCAGCAATAAAATCGCCTATTCAAAGCGGCGGAAATACCTGCTGGGCGACGAGCTTCACGGAGTCATGAACTATCCCTTCCGCACCGCTCTGCTGGCCTATCTACAGGGCGGTGACGCCGACGGCTTTCGGGAAGCCATGGAAACCCTGCGGGAAAACTACCCGCCCGCAGCCTTTTCTTCCCTCATGAATTTTCTGGGTACCCACGACACACCCCGCATTTTGACGGTGCTGGGGGCGGATCGGATTCCGGAGAGCAAGGAGGAGCGGGCCATATACCGCCTCTCCCCCGCCCAGCGCCAGCGGGGGCTGGAGCTGGTAAGACTGGCGGCGCTGGTCCTCTTTACCTTCCCCGGCTCTCCCACCGTCTATTATGGCGATGAAATTGGCCTGGAGGGCTGGGAGGACCCCTTTAACCGGGGCACCTACTCCTGGGAGAGCGGCGACCGGGAGCTGCTGGCTTATTTTCAACGCCTGGGAGCCTTGCACCGCAGCTGTCCCCCCCTGCGGGAGGGCTCCATCCAATGGCTCTACACCTCCGGCCCCCTGCTGATCTTTGCCCGGGAGCTGGAGAAAAGTCGCCTGATCACCGTTTTAAACGCCTCTGATCAGGAGAGAGAGCTTCCTCTGTCCGAACCCAAAGTCCGGAATCTGCTCACCGGCGCCGTCCTTTCCCCGGAGGACGGCCGGCTCCGCCTGCCGCCCCGGACGGGTCTGCTGCTGACGGAGGATTGCCCCGGTTAAAAGGCGATGGCTGCCCAAGCATAGCGCGCCTCCCGTGGCATCTGTTCCGGGGAAGGGCTGTCCCCTCATTTTTTAAGGTCAGTGAGCATTTCCTGAAATCTCTCATCACGGTCCGCAGGCAAAGGTTTTTTTGTGGTTTCACGTGAAACATCCCCCAAATTCTCTTTCCAGCAAATCGCGCTGTTTCACGTGAAACAGATTTCTTTTGCGAAATTTCTTCGGTTTCCCTTGCCAGCAGCGAAGGAGCTTGCTATAATAAATCAGATCTTGAACCATACTCAGAAAGGAGGTGCCTCTGTGGGAAAAATCGTCGCCATTGTCAACCAAAAGGGCGGTGTGGGAAAGACAACCACCTGCGTCAACCTCACCGCCGCGCTGACAGAGGCTGGCAAACGGGTTCTGCTGTGCGACTTTGATCCTCAGGCCAACGCCACCTCCGGCATGGGCGTGGACAAAACCGTTTCCAAGGGAATCTATGAGGTGGTCATCGGAGATGTTCCCGCCGATCACGCCATTGTCCAAACCCGCTGGGGAGATGTGCTGCCCAGCAACAAGGCCCTGGCTGGCGCCGGCGTGGAGCTCATTGCTCTGGAACAGCGGGAGTCCTTGTTGCGCAAGGCGTTGGCCCCTGTCCGGGATGTGTACGACTTCATTTTTATTGACTGCCCTCCCTCCCTGGAGCTGTTGACGCTGAATGCCCTGTGCGCCGCCGACTCTGTGCTGGTGCCGGTCCAGGGAGAATATTACGCCCTGGAGGGACTCAGCGACCTGATGAATACCATCCGGCTGGTACGCCGCTCCCTGAACACGAAGCTGGCGCTGGAGGGCGTCCTGTTGACCATGTTTGACGGGCGGACCAATCTGGCCCTACAGGTGGCGGAAGAGGTCAAGCATTACTTCCCTGGGAACGTCTATGCCACGGTGGTTCCCCGAAATGTCCGGCTCTCGGAAGCTCCCAGCCACGGCAAGCCGATTGCCGCCTATGACCGTACCTCACGGGGGGCCGAGGCCTATACCGCCCTGGCGGCGGAATTTTTAAAGCGGCAAACCCCTTGAGCCGCTTGGAAAGGAGCGCATTTTTATGGCATCCAAAAAGCCCTCCGGCCTGGGCCGCGGACTTGGGGCCCTGCTGGGCGACGACGTGATGAATGCCGACGCCCAGACCGTCACCACACTGCCCATTGCCGAGGTGGAGAGCAACTCCGCCCAGCCCCGCAAGTATTTTGACGACGCTGCCCTGGCAGAGCTGGCGGAGTCCATCCGGCTCCACGGCATCATCCAGCCCCTGACGGTCCGGAAGCTCTCCTCCGGCTACTACCAGATCATTGCCGGCGAGCGCCGGTGGCGGGCCGCACGGCTGGCCGGACTCAAGGAGGTTCCGGTGGTGGTCATGGAGGCCGACGACCGCAAGGCCGCGGAGCTTGCCATGATTGAAAACCTCCAGCGAGAGGATCTGAACCCGATGGAGGAGGCCCTAGGCTACCAGGCGCTGATTCAGCAGTATCACATGACTCAGGAGGAGGCCGCCGCCCGGGTGGGCAAATCCCGCCCCGCCGTAGCCAACTCCCTGCGGCTTTTGGAGCTGGACCCAAGCGTGCAGCAGCAGGTAGTGGAGGGCCGACTCTCCGCTGGCCATGCCCGGGCACTGGTCCCCCTCTCCCCCGCGCTGCAGGTGCGGGCCGCGGGCACCATTCTTCAGGGCGGACTCTCTGTCCGCCAGACAGAGACGCTGGCCAAGCGCCTGGCTGCTGAGAAAAAAGCAAAACGAAGCCCCGCCGCCAACCAGGTCAATTACGCCGCCGAGGCCCAACAATCTTTGTCCTCGGCACTTGGACGCAAGGTCCGGATTGTCACCGGCCGGAACAAGGGTCGCATTGAACTCGAATACTATGGGATGGATGATCTCAATGACCTGTTGGAGGCCCTCGCCCTCCTCAAGCAATCCCGGAAAGGACCGAAAAGCCCATGAGTCAGGAACCAGAAATCAAACCCACCGCGCCGGAGACGACGGACAAGCCCCAGACGTCCCCGGCGGACAAGCCCGGCAAAAAGCCGGTGGTGGTCTATATCATGATCCTTTTTATCGCCGCTTTTTTACTGATGGCCCTGTCTTTCTTCATGCACCAGCGGAGCAACTCCGAGGTGCTCGGTGAGCTGCAAAACTCCGTCACCACCATGCAGGAGGTGCAGCGGGAGCAGGAAAAAATCATGGAGCTGCAGGAGGAGTTGGCTTCCATGCAGGAAGAGCTGACGGCCCTGCAGGAGGAGGCCGACCAGCAGCAAAGCGCCGCCCAGGCCCAACAGGAGGCAGACGCCGCCGCGATGGAGGCTCTAACCTCCCTATACCGTCTACAGCAGGAGTACAGCGCCAGACACTACGAAAACTGCCAGGAGATCATTGAGGAGATGGAGCGCAGCGGAGCCCCCTCCCTGCTCCCGCAGGATGTGGGCAGCGGCATCACGCCGCCCGACGAGCGCTATCAGGAGCTGAAAGCCGCCGTGGAGGATCATCTGTGAGTCTTCACAACTGGCAGAGGCCCGTTTGATGATGGAACTAGCTTCTATGAAAAGAGGAGAGAATTGCTGTGTTAGATATCCGTTTTGTCCGGGAGAATCCCGAGATCGTCAAGGAAAATATCAAGAAGAAGTTCCAGGATGCCAAGCTGCCCCTGGTGGACGAGGTCATCGCGCTGGATGCCAAACGCCGCGCGGCGATTGCAGAGGCGGACCAGCTGCGCGCGGACCGCAACCGCCTGAGCAAGCAGGTAGGCATGCTGATGGGCCAGGCCAAAAAGGACCCCTCTAAGCTGGAGGAAGCCGAGGCTGTCAAGGCCCAAGTCAAGGAGCAAGCCGACCGCCTGGCGGAGCTGGAGCGGCAGGAGGCGGAGCTGGAGGAACGGGTCCACCATCTCATGCTGGTGATCCCCAACATCATTGATCCCTCCGTGCCCATCGGCCCGGACGACTCCGCCAACGTGGAGGTGGAGCGCTTCGGGGAGGCCAAGGTTCCCGACTTCCCCATCCCCTATCACACGGAGATTATGGAGTCCTTCAACGGCATTGATCTGGACGCCGCAGGCCGGGTCTCCGGCAATGGGTTCTACTATCTGCTGGGGGACATCGCCCGCCTCCACGAGGCGGTGCTGGCCTATGGCCGGGACTTCATGATTGATAAGGGGTTCACCTATTGTATTCCCCCCTTCATGATTCACGGCAACGTGGTGGAGGGCGTCATGAGCCAAACGGACATGGACGCCATGATGTACAAGATCGAGGGCGAGGACCTCTATCTGATCGGCACCAGCGAGCACTCCATGATCGGCCGTTTTATTGACCAGATTCTGCCAGCGGAGAGCCTGCCCCAGACCCTGACCTCCTACTCCCCCTGCTTCCGCAAGGAAAAGGGCGCCCACGGCATTGAGGAGCGGGGCGTGTACCGCATCCATCAGTTTGAAAAGCAGGAGATGATCGTGGTCTGCAAGCCCGAGGAGTCCAAAGACTGGTACGAAAAGCTCTGGCGCTACTCTGTGGAGCTGTTCCGCTCCCTGGACATCCCCGTGCGGCAGTTGGAGTGCTGCTCCGGCGACCTGGCGGACCTGAAGGTGAAGAGCTGTGATATCGAGGCCTGGAGCCCCCGGCAGCAGAAGTTCTTCGAGGTCTGCTCCTGCTCCAACCTGGGCGACGCCCAGGCCCGCCGCCTGCGCATCCGCTATAAAGACGAAAGCGGCAAGATGCAGCTGTGCCACACCCTCAACAACACCTGTGTGGCCCCGCCCCGGATGCTGATCGCCTTCCTGGAGAACAATCTCCAGGCCGACGGAACGGTGTTGATTCCGGAGGTCCTGCGGCCCTACATGGGCGGTAAGGAGAAGCTGACGCCTAAAAAGTAATACAATTTATTTTATGATGAGATTATATTACAAATAGTTAAACCCGTTTCCAGTTCATAGAAAGGAGCGACATGATGAAACGTACTCTCTGTGCACTTTTATCGGCTCTATTCCTGTCCACGCTGGCAATCCCCTGCTCCGCAGCGGATACAGCGATTCCAAAAATCCGGGACTACCCGGGGTTTGCTGATGTGGCGGAGGAGAGCTGGTGTTATGATGCTGTGAAGCTCTGCTATGAGTCGGGGCTGATGAACGGGACCAGCGAGACCACCTTCGGTCCCCAGGGCCCGCTGACTGCCGCTCAACTGGTGGTTTTGACCGCCCGGCTTTACGATCTGCGAAACGGCGGCAGCGGCGCCATCCCTGCCCTGCCGGACCTGGCCCAGCCCTATCTGCGGTTTCTTGGACCGGAGGGAGACCTGCTGCAAGCCTACGCGCTGGCAGACTCCCCCGCGCGTCAGATCGGAACAGAGGAATTTTTTATCTCCCTCAGCGCGGCGGCAGACGACGCCCTACCGGAAACCTGTTCGCTGGTAATCGGCTTTGACGGCTATGGCGAAACGCTGCGTCTGGAGGGTATCCGAAAATCCTATGAGCATATCCCCGGCATCATGAACCAGGGGCTCACTGGAACCGGCTACCAGTTTCCCAGCTCCGCCGCGACGGCCAACCGCCTGTTTTTGGGCGACGCCGAGCTGCTGGGTATGCAGGACGCGTGGTGGTTCCCCGCCGCTTTCTATCTCGCCAGCCAGGGTGTTTTAAATGTTTCGGGAGACCTGCTCTACCGGCTGGCCCCGGAAGGACAGGCCCGAGATGAAGAGCTGTTTGCCCAAAGTGCCAGCCGCGTCCTGTTCGCTTGGCTCACAGATCTCGCCGCCGGAGAACTGTCGGTCCTTCATGAAACTGTGTCGGTCCCGGATGTGACCGAAGACACCCAGGACGCGGATTCCATTTTGCGGCTGTACCGCTCCGGCATCCTCACCGGCGTGGATGCGAGTGGCCGTTTCCACGGGGACGGGACGCTGACACGAGCCCAGGCCGCCGTGATGCTCTCCCGGGTGCTGGACCCGGGGCTACGGATCTAAGTTTTCATTTTTTACACAGAAAGGAAGCCTGTTTATGTCGAAAACCACCGGCTTGATCGCCGAATTCAAGCAATTCATTGCCCGGGGAAATGTGATGGACATGGCAGTGGGCGTCATCGTGGGCGGCGCCTTCAAGGCCATCGCGGACTCCCTGGTGAATGATATCATCAACCCCATTCTGGGAATCTTTGCCGGCGGAAACGAGAGCCTCTCCGCTCTGGCCATTCATCTCCCCGGCGGTGGAGACCTGCTGATCGGCAGCTTCCTCAACGCGGTTTTGAATTTCCTCATCATGGCGTTTGTCGTCTTCTGTCTGGTCAAAAGCATCAACAAATTCCACCGGAAAAAGGAGAAGGCCGCGCCTCCTCCGGCGCCTCCGGAGCCCTCTGCTGAGGAACGGCTGCTGACGGAAATCCGGGACCTCTTGAAGGAGCGGGGCTGATGGAGGAGCTTTTGCGCCAGGGCCTGACGGCCCTGGGCCTCCCGCCGGAGAGCGCACCTGATCTTGCCCGGTACGGCGAAATGCTGCGGGAAAAAAATCGGGTGATGAACCTGACCGCCATCGAAGACCCGGCGGAGATTGCCGCGCTGCACTTTCTGGACAGCGCCGCTCTGCTGACCTTGGCGGATTTCCGGAACAAGCGCGTTGCGGATGTGGGCACCGGCGCAGGCTTTCCAGGGCTTCCCCTGCGGATTCTGGAGCCCTCCCTCAGCCTGACCCTGCTGGACGCTCAGAATAAACGGGTGGAATTTTTAAAGGAGGTCTGCGCTGCTCTGGGTCTTTCAGATGTCACATGCGTCCACGCCAGGGCCGAGGAGTTCGCCGCGGACCACCGAGAGGGCTTTGATCTCGTGGTATCCCGGGCCGTCGCCAATCTGCGGCTGCTCGCGGAGCTGTGCCTGCCTCTGGTGAAGGAGGGCGGGCGCTTTCTGGCCATGAAATCTGTGGACAGCGATCAGGAGCTGGCAGAGTCCCGGCACGCCATTGAGACCTTGGGCGGGGCCGTGGAAACAGCCTCTTCGTATGTCATTCCAGGCACCGAGATTCGCCACCGGGTAATTTTTATAAAAAAACTGCGGAAAACCGACAAAAAATACCCAAGAACATTTGCAAAAATTAAGAAACATCCGTTATAATGATCTAGTAAACACATTTGGCTGGAGGAATGTCACTGATGGGACAGTGTATCGCCGTGGTGTCCGGCAAGGGCGGCACCGGAAAAACCTCCTTTACCGCCGGCGTGGGCGCGGCACTGGCCCTGTCCGGCCTGCGGGTGCTGTGCGTGGACTGCGACATCGGCCTGCGGAACCTGGATATTGCCCTGGGCCTTTCCGACGCGGCTCTGATGGATTTTTCCGACGTGGCCCAACAGCGCTGCACCCTGGAAAGGGCGGTGGTTGCCCACCCCCAGCTGGCAAAGCTCTCCTTGCTGACGGCTCCGATCCGCCAGCGGGGGCAGCCTGTGACCGGGGAACAGATGGCATCCCTTCTGCGCGCCGTCCGGATGCAATACGACTTCTGCCTGCTGGACGCCCCGGCGGGCCTGGGCGATGGCTTTTTGCTGGCAACCGCCGCCGCGGACCGCTGCGTGGTAGTTACCACAGCGGACGCCTCCTCCCTGCGGGACGCCCAGCACACGGTGATGGAGCTGGGCCGCTTTGGTCCAGGAAAGCTCCATCTGGTGGTCAACCGGGTCCGGAAAAAGCTGCTGCGCAGTATGCACGCCACTATTGACGACGCTATGGACAAGGCAGGTCTGCCGCTTCTTGGCGTTGTGCCGGAGGACGACGCTCTGCCGCTGGCCCTCAACCGGGGCTCGCCCATTCTCCTCTCGGCGCCGGCCAGTCCCGCGTCCTCCGCCTATCGAAATATCGCAACCCGTCTGCGGGGCGGCAAAGCCCCCCTGCTGCGAATCAAATAAAGAAAGGAGCGCCACGATGAATATTGCTCTCATGTCTCACGACAACAAGAAGGAACTCATGGTCCAATTCTGTACGGCCTATGCGGGCATCCTCTCCAAGCATCATATCTACGCCACCAACACCACCGGCCACATGGTTGCCGACGCCACCGGCCTCAAGGTCCACTGCTTTTTGACTTATGCCCACGGCGGCAGCCAGCAGATCGGCGCCCGGATTGCCTACAATGAGTTTGACCTGGTGATCTTCTTCAATGATCCCAGCCGGGAGGACATGGCCGGAGACATCTCCTATATCTCCCGGCTGTGTGACCAGAATAACATCCCCTTTGCCAGCAACATCGCAACCGCCGAGATGTTGGTGCTGGGTCTGGCCCGGGGCGATCTGGACTGGCGGTGCATTGTCAATCCCTCCACCCGGCCCATTGCCTGAGCGCCCCCCAACGCCGTCTCAGGACGGCGTTTTCCAACGAACCGACCCCATCAGCCCCGCATCGCGGCGACTACACAAGATAGAAGGAGCAACCACCATGGCTACGATGACCCCCCGGACTCTGTCCGGCTTTATGGAGCTGCTGCCAAAACCCCAGCAGCAAATGGAACGGATGATGGAAATTCTGCGGCGCACTTACGCCCTGTATGGCTTCACCCCGCTGGACACCCCGGTGATTGAGGCCGCGGAGGTGCTCCTGGCCAAGGGCGGCGGCGAGACGGAAAAGCAGATTTACCGCTTCCAAAAGGGCGACGCGGACCTGGCTCTGCGCTTTGACTTGACGGTGCCCCTGGCCAAATATGTGGCCCTGCACTACAACGACCTCTCCTTCCCCTTCCGCCGGTATCAGATCGGCAAGGTTTATCGGGGAGAACGGGCCCAGCGGGGCCGCTTCCGGGAATTCTACCAGGCCGACATTGACATCATCGGGGACGGCAGACTCTCCATCACCAACGAGGCGGAGATTCCCGCCATCATTTACAAGACCTTTTCCACCTTGGGTCTCAGGCGCTTTCAAATCCGGGTCAATAATCGCAAGATCCTCAACGGCTTTTACGCCATGCTGGGTCTTACGGAGAAATCCGGAGACGTGATGCGCACGGTGGACAAGCTGGACAAAATCGGTCCGGAGAAGGTAAAGTCCATCCTGGTGGAGGACGTGGGGGTGAGCCCCGCCGCCGCAGACGAGGTCCTCTCCTTCATCGCCATCGGCGGGGGAAACCAGGCCGTGCTGGCAGCGCTGGAGGGCTATCAGAGCCGCAGCGCCGTGTTCGACGAGGGCCTGGAGGAATTGCGGACTGTGGTAAAGTACCTCTCCGCCTTCGGCGTACCGGAGGAAAACTTTGCCGTGGACCTGACCATTGCCCGGGGCTTGGACTACTACACCGGCACCGTCTACGAGACCACCCTTCTAGACCATCCAGAGATCGGCTCCGTGTGTTCCGGCGGCCGGTATGATAACTTAGCGGAATATTATACAGAAAAACAACTCCCCGGCGTAGGGATTTCCATCGGCCTGACCCGGCTCTTCTATGTTTTGGGGGAGCAGGGGCTTTTGAACCCGGACCTCCCCACCGCCCCCGCGGACGTGCTGATCCTGCCCATGACGGAAGACCTCTCCGCCGCCATTGCCCTGGCCACACAGCTGCGGGAAAACGGCATCCGGACCCAGCTCCACTGCGAGGAGAAGAAGTTCAAGCAGAAGATCAGCTACGCCGACAAGCTGGGCATCCCCTATGTGATCTTTCTGGGAGAGGACGAGATCGCGGGCGGCGTGGTGGCCTGCAAGGACATGGCCACCGGCGAACAGACCAAGCTGGAACCCGCCGCCACGATATACCGCATCAAAGCAGGCTTGGCAGAACGGGAAACAGGCACTGTGATTTTAGAAAAATAAGCAACGTTTTGTAATATTAATTGGATAAAATACAAATAGGAGCGATTTTATGAGAAGCGTTCGCATCTCAGCATGGGTGCTTGCCATGCTTTTGACCTGTTCTCCGCTCTCCGCACTGGCAGTGGAAACGGACCTGCTGCCCGCCCGCCGGGCAGCTCCTGATTTTTCCGACACCGCCGGCACAGCATATGAGGAGGCTGCGTCTGTGGTCTATGAGGCCGGCGTGATGAACGGCTTCACGGTCTCCCGCTTCGCTCCGGAGGAGCCGCTGATGCCAGAACAGCTGGCGGCAGTATGTGCCCGGCTGTACGATCTGCTTACCGGCGGCAGCGGAGCCTTCCCCGCCCTGGCAGAAGACGAGGCCTGGTACGATCCCTACTACCGCTTTCTGGAAGAAGCCTTGGATAATCAGGGGGAATCGGGGTCCGCGGATGATGCGGAAGGCAGCGGACCGGTTGTCGGAACAGAGGAAATGAAAGCCCTCCCATGGAATCTGCACCCCGGCAAGTATCCGGTCCTTCGGTGGATGCTCGCCGCCTATTTGGACCAGACGCTGGAGGCCGCCGGCGTCACGCTGCCGCAGCGGAACGATATCTCCGTTCTGCCCGACGCGGCCGGTCAGGACGGCGCATCTATTCTGCGGCTCTGCCGGGCGGGAATCTTTACTGGCACCGACCCATACGGCACCTTCCGGCAAAACGACGTGGTCACGCGGGGAGAGGCAGCGGTCATTCTGGCCCGGGTTCTGAGGCCCGCCCTGCGGGAGAGCTACTCCATTCTGCCCTTTGACCTGTGCGCGGATGTGCTGGGTGTAGACGGTAAGTCCCCGGCCCTGACCGTGGAAGGAGAGACCATCACGATGGAGCAGTTCGCTCAGGAGCTGTGTCTGGCCCTGCGGCAAAACGCTTTGGAATCCCCGGACGCCCCGGAGCCGGAGACAGCTCTGGCCGCCGCTGTGGAGGAAATCCAAGAGGATGTGGCAATTGACCGCCTTGCAGCGAAGCACCATCTGCTCATGAGCGAGCGGAAAATCAGTGACACTTACGGCTCCATTCCCGCCGGTTATCAAGGCGTCACCCGGGAGGGATGGCTGTGGGAATACGGCCACAGCCTGCTTCATCAAGAGCTCTTTCTTCTCTACCAGGCCCAGAGCGGACCTGCCGTCTCCGATGGAGAAACCCAGGGAGAGCTTCTGTTCGATGCGGCTTTAGACGCTGCCCGGCCGAAGGATGCCTCCCTTAGCCCGATCCTGACGGAAATGGATTGGGACGCCGTCCTGGAGCGGCTTCTCTCCTCCCCCTTCCGGGCATTGTGAGGCGGAAGCCGCGGCAAACCGCCGCGCACGCTCGCGGCGGACCATGCCATCCCTGAAAGATTCATCGCCCTGCCGCCTGGAGTGCTGCGCGGCAAAACCCAGATACAGAAAGGACGCAATCATCATGATGCAGAATCGAACCCACACCTGCGGAGAGCTGCGGCTCTCCGACGCCGGGAAGCAGGTAAAAATCTGCGGCTGGCTGGAGAATGTCCGGGAGGTCGGCAGCGAACTGGCCTTCGCCGTGATCCGGGATTTTTACGGAACGACTCAGGTGGTGGCGGAGACCGCCCAGCAGGTGGCCCAGCTGAAATCCATCACCAAGGAATCCACCGTCTCGGTGGAGGGCACCGTCCGGGAGCGGGACAGCAAAAATCCAAAGCTCCCCACCGGTGAGGTGGAGGTCCTCCCCACCCGTGTGGAGGTGCTGGGCCGCTGCCAGCACACGGAGCTCCCCTTCCCTGTCAACCGCAGCCGGGAGGCGGATGAGGCTGCACGGCTGAAATACCGCTACCTGGATCTGCGGAATCCGGAGGTCAAACATAATATCGTCCTGCGCTGTCAGGTGGTGGCCGCCCTGCGGCAGGCCATGACGGACCACGGCTTCCTGGAGATCACCACCCCCATCCTCACCGCCTCCTCACCAGAAGGCGCCCGGGACTACCTGGTGCCTGCCCGGAACCATCCTGGCAAATTCTACGCCCTGCCTCAGGCGCCTCAGCAGTTCAAGCAGCTGCTGATGACCTCCGGCTTTGACCGCTATTTCCAGATCGCCCCCTGCTTCCGGGACGAAGACGCCCGGGCAGACCGCTCTCCCGGTGAGTTCTACCAGCTAGACATGGAGATGGCCTTTGCCTCCCAGGATGATGTGTTCGCCGTGTTGGAGGACGTGCTGCCCCCCATCTTTGCCAAGTATGGCAAATACAACCGGGCCAGCTCCGCCCCCTTCCTGCGCATCCCCTATACCGAGGCCATGGAGAAGTACGGTTCCGACAAACCGGACCTGCGAATCGACCTGACGGTTCAGGACGTAACCGAGACCTTCAGCGGCTGCGGCTTCGGGCCCTTTGAGGGCAGCCGGGTCAAGGCCGTGGTAGTCAGCGATTTCCACGAGACCCGGAAATTCATCGACAAGACCCTGGCGGACGTGGAGGTGGTCTCCGGCTCCAAGCCCTATTGGTTCCGCCTGGACGAAAACGGCGAAATCGTAGGCGGTATCGCTAAGTTCGTCGCTCCCATGAAGGACGCCGTGGTTTCCTCCCTGGGACTGAAGGCCAATGATTTCGTGGCCCTCTCCGCCGGCAAGCTGACCCAGGCTCAAAAGACCGCCGGTGTGCTGGTGAAAACCCTGGGCGCCGCCGTTCCCGGCCACATGGACCGTGAGCAGTACAGCTTCTGCTGGATTGTGGACTTCCCCATGTACGAGATCGGAGAGGAGTCCGGAGAGCTGGAGTTTTGCCATAACCCCTTCTCCATGCCCTCCGGCGGTTTGGAGATTCTGCTGAAGGCGGAACGGGGCGAGATTGACCCCCTCTCCATCACCGCCGACCAGTACGACCTGGTGTGCAACGGCGTGGAGCTCTCCTCCGGCGCAGTACGGAATCACGACCCGGAGATCATGATCAAGGCCTTTGAGATGGTGCGTCTTGGCGAAGAGGACGTGAAGGCCAAATTCCCCGCTATGTACAACGCCTTCACCTATGGCGCGCCGCCTCACGCAGGCATTGCCCCGGGCGTGGACCGGATGGTGATGCTGCTGGCCGGTGAGGACTCCATCCGGGAGATCATCCCCTTCCCCATGAACAAAAACGCCATGGATGTGATGATGGGCGCTCCCAGTGAAGTCACCCAGAAACAGCTGGACGAGCTGCATATCGCTCTGGTGAAAACCGAGGAATAAACTTGAAAGACCGGCCTTTCGGCCGGTCTTTTTGCTGCCAGGCACCGGCAGCAAAAAAAGTATGGGGCGTTCCCGCTGCGCTCTTGGCGGGAAAATCCCCACCCACGCGCCTTTGAGTCACGATCTCCAAAGCGGCGCAAAGAGGCTCCCCACTTCAGGATAAAAATTTTATTTATTTACGCAAATTTTTCTTGTTATTTGCGCAACCTTGTTCTATAATGAACTTACAGAGGGATTCTTCCCACCGGCTGGAATCCTGGAATACAGATGGAGGTTATCATGATGAGCTATCCAAAGACCGGCAACGAAGTGTTTGTCAGCTTCTCTTTGTCCAATACCATGTTTTCTGGACTCGGCAAGGGAACCATCACCCGGGAGGAAGTCTCCGCCGATTATTTGAAGGACCTTTTTCAAAAATATGGCGTGATGGTCTCCGCCAAGCCGGAACAGCGCAAGCTCCTGGAGCGTGTGAACACGATCTATGATTTGGGTCTGGATATCCCGGAGACGCTGAAAATCATTCAGCTCTCGGAGAAAAACCGCCGCCTGGTGCTGATTGCCGTCCAAGGCCTCAGACGGGTGAACGGTTCCCTTCTGCCGGAGTACACAGAGGAAGAATTTCAGGAGGCCACCTTCAGCTTTGTGAAGTACTATGTCCAGAGCCGGCACTATGATGAACTGGTTGCGGAAAACGAAAAGCTGAAAAAAGACTTGAATGCTGAGATTGCCTGGCGCACTCGGGTTTCCGATATTTAACAGGCTTTCCAACAGCCGCCCTTTTGGGCGGCTGTTTTTCTTTTCTTTTTCCTCCCTCTGTGGTACAATGTCCAAAAAGGCGGATATCCCCGCCCAAGCATGGCGCGTGCCGGCAGAAGCGGTATACCACGACCGGACGGAGTTTTCCACCGTCCCTGATCTGTTGAGGAGGTACTCATGAGACGATCTTTCGCGGCGGGATTGGCCGCTCTGACACTCCTGCTCTTGGCGGGCTGCGGCGGAAGCAAGGCTTCTCCCTCCGAGGTTCCCGAACAGCCCTCCGAGGAGCCGGCGCCGCCGGAGCCCACGGCGGAGGAGCTGGCAGCCCGGGAAATTGAGACGATCCTCTCCTCCCTGACCCTGGAGGAAAAGGTGGGGCAGCTCTTTTTTGTCCGCTGTCCCGCTGAACATGCCATAGAGGACATCGGGACCTATCATCTGGGAGGGTACCTTCTCTTTGGCCGGGACTACCAAGATGCAGCCGGAAGCTGGCTCACGGAGGAGCAATTTGTACAGACCATCACCGCCTATCAGGACGCTGCCCTGGCCGATACCGGCATCCCCCTCCTGATTGGCTCCGACGAGGAGGGCGGCACCGTCACCCGGGCCAGCCGGAACCCCAACCTCTTTTCCTCCCCCTTCCGCTCCCCCCAGCAGATAGCAGCTGAGGCCGGCGGCCGCGGAGAGGCCTTTGCCGAGGATGCCCTAGAAAAAAGTAACGGGTTGAAAAACTTGGGCATTAACGTGAATCTCTCGCCGGTGGCAGACGTCTCCACCGAACCAAAGGATTTTATCTATGACCGGACCCTGGGACAGGACGCCCAATCCACCGCGGATTATGTCGCCAGCGTGGTTGCCGCTGTGCGGGAGGCCGGCGGCATGGGCAGCGTCCTCAAGCACTTCCCTGGCTATGGAAATAATGTGGACACCCACACGGGCATCGCCGTGGATCAGCGGAGCCTGGAGAGCTTTTTCTCCTCCGATTTTCTGCCGTTCCAGGCCGGGATCAGGGCCGGCGGGGGCACCGCGGCGGTTCTCGTCTCCCACAACATCATGGCTGCGGTGGATGAAACGCTTCCCTCCTCCCTCTCTCCTGCCGTCCACCAGCTGCTACGGGAGGACCTGGGGTTCGACGGCGTGGTGATGACCGACGATTTGGCCATGGACGCGGTCGCCGCCTACGCCCAGGACGGCGCTGTGGCGGTTCTTGCACTGGAAGCCGGAAACGATCTTATCATCACCACGGACTACCGCACCCAGATTCCCAAAGTGATGCAGGCGCTGGAGGCTGGGGAGCTGGAGGAGAGCGTTATTGACGCGGCCTGCCGCCGGGTACTGACCTGGAAACAGACCCTGGGCCTGCTGCTTCCCGGAGAAAGGATTTCATGAAGATGTCTACAGAAAAACTCTACTACCAGGACTCATTTCTCCACTCCTTCTCCGCCAAAGTGCTCTCCTGCGAGCCTCAGGGGAAGAGCTGGAGCGTTGTCCTAGACCGCACCGCCTTTTATCCGGAGGGCGGCGGACAGCCGGCAGATCATGGCGTTCTGGGTCCGGCCCGGGTGCTGGATGTCCACGAGAAAAACGACGTTATTTTCCACACCACCGACCGCCCTGTGGAGATTGGCCCCATCTCCGGGGAGATCGACTGGGCGCGGCGCTTTGATCACATGCAGCAGCACTCCGGCGAACACATCTGCAGCGGGATGATCTGTCAGCAGTATCAGTGTGATAATGTGGGCTTTCACCTGGGCGCGGACTTCGTAACCATTGATTTCAACGCCTCCATTTCCTGGGAAGATCTGCTGAAAATCGAAGCTCGAGCCAACGAATACATCTATGAAAACCACCCGGTCTCCATTCAGTTTCACCAAGGTCCGGAGCTTGAAAAGCTGTCATACCGCAGTAAAAAGGCTCTGGATGGGGAGGTTCGCATTGTCTCCTTTCCCGGCGCCGACTGCTGTGCCTGCTGCGGCACCCATGTTGCAAGCAGCGGACAGGTGGGCCTGATCAAGGTTCTCTCCTGTCAGAAGTTTCGCAGCGGCGTTCGGATTGAGCTGCTCTGCGGCCGGCGGGCGCTGGAATACCTCTCCAATACCTGGGCTCAAAACCGCCTGGTGGCACAGACGCTCTCCGCCAAGCCGGAAGCCACTTACAACGCGGTTGTCAAGCTGCAGCATCAGCTGGCAGAGACCAGCTTCCGGGCGGCGCGGCTGGAAGAAGCGGCCTTTGCCGCCCTTGCGAAAGAGTATGCCGGAAAGGGGGATGTGCTGCTGTTTCAGCCGCCCATGCCTCCGGACAGCGTCCGCCGTCTGGCGGATACGGTGGCAAAAAACTGCGGCGGCCTCGCGGCGGTATTTGCCGGTGAGGACGGGCGTCTATATCACTATGCCCTGGTCCGCGCGGACGGTGAAACCATCGCTCCTCTGGTAAAAGAGATGAATACCGTCCTTCATGGCAAGGGCGGCGGCCGAAACGGCTTTGCCCAGGGCAGTGTGGAAGCCCGGCAGGAAGAAACGGAAGCCTTTTTCAGAAAGGGATGAAGCACCCGATGGAATATATCTATATCAGCTATCTCACCCATGAGGAGGACGACCCCGCAGAATCCTATGTGGAGCTGGACGAAACCCACAGGGAGCGGCGGCGTGTGGACCTCTATGACAATGGCATGTGCTTTGCCTACGGCGGAATCTACGGATATTCGGAAGCCCTGTCCAAGACCCCATACCCGGAGAGTCCCTATGGTCTCAACCGGCCGGGAGAGGTGGATGCCCGGCCGATCTCCGGCGAGGCCTTTGAGGCCTTTTGGTTCCAGCTTCCCGAGCGGCCCACCGGCTTTATGGATGCGATCTTTTAAACCCAAAAAACAGCAATGTCCCGGCCAGCTGGCCGGGACATTGCTTTAATATTGGAAATGGGTTCCGTAATAGTATTCCAGGTTCTGATATGTTGTCAGGGCCTTCTTCCCTGCCTCGTCCAGCTCTGCGGTCAGCGCTCCATGTTGGACATAGCGTCCCACGGAGGTCAAAACCGGAATCTGCTCCCAGATATCCGTGGTAGCCTGCGCCCAGGCGTTCCCCTGCCAGCCGCAGAGGTCAAAGAGCAGATTCATCAAGAAGCAGGAGGACACATCCGGCCCCTCGCCTACAAAGTCCTCTCCCAGCGCCTCCTTGGCAGCGTCGTTAGCCCAGATTAGATACCGGGTGCTGTAGTAGTTGTAAAATCCCTCCTCCGTGGCGGTGTCCAGATTCACGCCCAGCTCCTGATAGGCGGAATTGCTGTAACCAAGCCAGGGCTTATGGTCCCCAAACACCACCAGCACCACCGGCCGTTCCTCCTGGCGCAAGCGATCTACCAGGGCCGCTAGCTGCTCCGCTGTGTCCGCAACGGACCCCAGATAGTTATCCACGATGTTGGCGGTTTCCGTGGAATACCGGCCGTCGGTATAGTGATCTCCCCGCCAAACCTCTTCGGTGTCGTAGGGGCCGTGTCCCTGATAGGTCACATTGAAGGAGAAGTAAGGCCCACCCGCTCCGTCACGGTTGGCGGCATATAAGTTGTAAATCTCCTGAAAAAGAATGCTGTCCGGAGCAATCGTCACCGGGGAAAGCTCGCTGTAGCGGTTTTCCAGAAAGTAATATGTGGGAATCCCCAGATATCCGTTGACATTGCGGCGGTTATAAAACCAGTCGTAGCTGGGATGGCTTCCCTCCACGGTATAGCCCTGGCTTCCGAAATACCAGCCGTAAGAATTGGTGTTGGTCCTGAAATTCCACAGGTCCGTATAGCCTGTCAAAAATGCCCGCTCCGTGTCCACGGTGCCGCCGGCAAAGATGTTGGTGATGAGGTTGCCGGTATAGCTCTCCGATTCCAGAGCGTGATAGGTGCCATAGGCGCTCTCCCAATCCACGCCTTCCACACCCGCAAACCTGGAAAAGTCCGCAAAGGCTTCCAGCTGAATGGTGAGAAGGTCCACCTTGCGCTCCTCTGGAAGATCGGCGTCCGCATAGGAGGCCAAAAGCTCCCGGGCGGCGTCCGCATCGTATCCCTCCGGCGGTTCAATACTGCCCACTGTGATGCTGTGGAGAAAGGGATAGATAAATCCCTTGGAGAGATAGAGCTGCGTGGAGGACCAGCGGTTGATATAATCGAAATTCTCCGTTTTGTTGTCATAGAGGTCGTCGTCCGCATAGACGCCCGCTCCCGCCGCGCAGAGAAGAATTCCCACCGCTATCATGCCAATCCGTACCCTCCGCCGAGGCACGCCCCGGACCAGGAAGAAAAGGAACAAGGTCCCCACAGCAATACAAATGAGACCCAGCCAAATCCTCTTGTCCGGCGTCAGGTCATAGTCCGCCGTCTGTGTGATGGAGCCGGCCTCCCGAATATACTTGAGATCTTCAAACATCAGCGGGTCGTCCCGGAAGCGGAGCTTGTAGTAATTCGCCAGGGAAAATCCCCACACCACCACGGACGAAATGAGAAAAGAAAGCCACGGCCGGCCTAGCAGACCGTAGAGAATCAAAAGCAGCACCACCACCGGCGCGATGTTCAAAAAGGCGATCAGCGGGTGCTCCAAATAACTCCGCATCATGGCGGTTGCGTAATTGCCGTAGGCGTAGAGCAGCGACAAAAATCCTAAAGATACTCCCGCCAGCAGCATCATCAGGGCATTCCAGACCCAGTACCACACCTGTTTTCTCCCCTGGAGCGTGGAGTTTGGTCGCTGGAACAGCCAGAAATCTTTCAACATGCAGCCTCCCTTTCAAAATCAGGCGGAGGCGGGGAAATCCCCGCCCCGCCTCTTTCCTCTATCCAAATGCCAGCCAATATTCTTCTATCCAAGCGGCATCCATTTCCTCCCCCGGAAATGTGAAAACCGCCCCGGTTTACCAGCCGCTCAATAGGCCAGTTTCTCCGCAAGATAGCTTCTCAGCTGGTCGATGGGCAGCCGCACCTGCTCCATAGTATCCCGATCTCGGACGGTCACGCAGTTGTCGCCGGCCTTCTCCGCGTCGCCCACGGTGTCGAAGTCCACGGTGATGCAGAAGGGCGTGCCAATCTCGTCCTCCCGGCGGTAACGCTTGCCGATGGAGCCAGTCTCATCAAAGTCCACCATCCAGTCCTTGGCAAGCATCTGCTGAATCTCCATGGCCTTGTCAGAGAGCTTTTTGGAAAGAGGCAGCACCGCCGCCTTGAAAGGCGCGATGGCGGGATGAAAGCGCATGACCGTGCGCACGTCGTTCTTGGCCTCGTCCACAACCTCCTCGTCGTAGGCCTCCACCAACAGGGCCAGGGTCATCCGGTCCGCGCCCAGGGAGGGTTCAATGACATAGGGCACATAGTGCTCGTTTCGCTCCTGGTCGAAGTAGGTCAGATCCTGGTTGGAGTACTGCTGGTGCTGCTTGAGATCGTAGTCGGTCCGGTCCGCCACGCCCCACAGCTCGCCCCAGCCGAAGGGGAAGAGATACTCAAAGTCCGTGGTGGCCTTGGAATAGAAGCACAGCTCCTCCGGGCTGTGGTCCCGCAGCCGCAGGTTCTCGTCCTTCACGTTCAGGCCCATCAGCCAGTCGTGGCAGTAGGTTCTCCAGTACTGGAACCACTCCAGGTCCGTGCCAGGCTTGCAGAAGAACTCCAGCTCCATCTGCTCAAACTCCCGGGTACGGAAGGTGAAGTTGCCGGGAGTGATCTCGTTGCGGAAGCTCTTGCCCACCTGGCACACGCCGAAGGGCAGCTTGCGGCGGGTGGTGCGCTGGACGTTCAGGAAGTTCACAAAGATGCCCTGAGCGGTCTCAGGCCGCAGGTAGACGGTGTTCTTGGCGTCCTCCGTCACACCCTGGAAGGTCTTGAACATCAGGTTAAACTGGCGGATGTCCGTCCAGTTGTGCTTGCCGCAGGTGGGGCAGTTCACCTGATGCTCAGCGATAAAGGCGGCCATCTCCTGCTGGGAAAAAGCGTCGATGGGTTTTGGGAGATCAAACTGGTTGGCCTCGCACCAGTCCTCAATCAGCTTGTCGGCCCGGAAGCGCTCCTTGCACTCCTTACAGTCCATCAAGGGATCGGAAAAGCCGCCCAGATGGCCGGAGGCAACCCAAGTCTGAGGATTCATCAAAATGGCGGCGTCGAGCCCGACGTTGTAGGGATTCTCCTGAACAAATTTTTTCCACCAGGCCTTTTTCACGTTGTTCTTCAGCTCAACGCCCAAAGGACCGTAATCCCAGGTGTTGGCAAGACCGCCATAAATCTCGCTGCCAGGGAAAACAAAGCCCCGGCCCTTGCACAGGGCCACAAGTTTCTCCATGGATTTCTCGGTGTTCTTCATGTTTTTTCTCCTTTTCCAGATTTGGCTCAGGACGAAAAAAACGCCCCGGGCCGGTTTCACGGCTCAGGGCGAGTCAAAAACCCGCGGTTCCACCTGAATTCGGATCTGGCTGATCCGCACTCTTGCCCAATAACGGCGGGGACCGGCGGCACATTTCCGCACCGCGGCTCCAGGGCGCCTTCTCCTCTTTCCCCGCAAGGGCTTACACCGTCCCGCCCTCTCTCTGCGCCGGGGATGGGAGGATACTTCTCCCTCTCATCGCTTTTAACAGGTGGTACTGTACCACGTTTTTCCCGGAATGTCAAGCGCCGCGCCGCGTCCAGAGGGAAAAGGAAGGCCCGCCATCAGGCGGGCCTTCCTTCATTCACTTCTTGTCCCGGTCATAGGTGACAACCACGCGGCGGTTTGGGTCCACGCCGGTGGAATGGGTTGTGACGCCGGGAACATCCTGCAGCGCCACATGGATCACATGCCTCTCATAGGCATTCATCGGCTCCAGCGTCACGCTGCGGTGATAACGAGTCACCTTGGACGCCACCTTCCTGGCCAGATGCTGCAGGCTCTGCTCCCGTTTATTCCGGTAGCCCTCGGCATCCAGCTGAACCCGGACCCGGCCCCCAGTGCGGTTCACTGCGTAGCTGGTGAGCTGCTGGATGGCATCCAGGGTCTCTCCCCGGCGGCCGATCAGCGCGCCCATATGCTCACCCTCCAAAAAGACCTTATAGCGGCCCTTTTCCGGCTGATACACCTTAATGACCGCGGAGACCTCCATCTGCTCCATCAATCCAGTGAGAAAACGGCGGATGGCCTGGGCTTTTTCGTCATCCACTTCCTCACCCAGTGCTGGAACCACTGGCGTCTCTTCTACCTTTTTCGGCTTCTTTTCGGCCTGCTCCATCTTTGGCTCCACCCGTTTTTCAGGCCTTGCCTCCGTCCGCTTCTCCGGCTTAGGCTCCGGCTTTCTTTCCGGCTGCTTCTCCGCGGGTTCCTCCTCCGGGCCGTAATAGACCCGGACCTTGGCAGGACAGCTTCCCAATCCCAGGAAGCCTGCCTTGGCCCGCTCCAAAAGCTCAACGGAAACATCGTCCCGATCCATGGACAGCTGAGCCAGTGCGGCGTTAATCGCCTCTTCCTCCGTCTTTCCCGTCACGTCGATATACTGTCTCATAACGGCTCCTTACTCACTTTCCTCATAGCGGTCAGGCTTGTAGGCCCGCCCTCTTGCATAGGGCCGGTTTCCAACCCGGCCGGCCTCTGTGGTGCTGACCGCGGCCTTGGCGGCTTTGGCGGCCTTGGCAGCCTGGGCAGCCTTCTGCTTTTCCCGTAGAGTCTGCTTTTTCTCAGCCTGACGGCGCTGCTCCTCCTGCTGCCGCCTGCCCTCTTCCATGCGTTTTTGCCGGTCAGCCTGCCGGGCCTCATAGCGAGCGGCTTCCTCTTCCTCCATCTTCTTGGTGAAGAATTTATTCATGATGATCTCCTGCACCAGGGAGAACACGCTCTGGGCAATCCAGTAAACACCCAGGGCCGCCGGCATGATAAAGGCGATGTACACGGAGAAAAGGGGCATGGTGTACATCATCATTTTGGTGGAACCTGCTGCAGCGCCCTGCTGGGGCTGCTGCTTCATAGAGATGTAGCTCATCAGCAGCTGAGAGCCGCCGGCCAGGATGGGAATCAGAATCAGTCCAATGCACGCCCAGGAGAAAGAGAAATCCTTCACCACATCCCAGGGATTCGTGGACAGATTCAGATTCAGGAAAGAATAATTTAAATTCACCCAGCCGTCAATTCCGCTCACAGCATCAGGCAGCTGTGTTTGAATCGCGTTGACCAGGTTGATCTGGCCGTATGGCTGCAGCTGGGGAAGCCCCGCAGAGCTCAGGGCCATGGTGCCATCCTCCGCCAGCTGGACAATATTGGCCATATTGATGCCGGCATTGTAGGCGGCGTCAATGAGCTTGTGAAGCACATCCTCCCCCAGCATCATGAAGTGCGTGATGGGCTGGCGGATGATGGAGTAGAGCGCGATCAAAATGGGCAGGGGCAGAAAGCTCCACAGGCATCCGCTCATGGGGTTGAAGCCCTCTTCCTGGTAGAACTTCTGCATTTCCTCCTGCATTTTTAGCTGGTTGTTGGCGTATTTTTTCTGAATTTCCTGGATTTTACCGGACATCCGGTTCATCCGCAGCATGCTCTTTTTGGACTTCATCTGGAAGGGCAGCATAATCAGCTTGATCACCAGGGTGAACAGGATGATTGCCGCGCCATAGGAACTGGTCAGCTCATAAAAAAAGCGGACCAGCCACGCAAACGGGATACAGATATAGTATCCGATGGTTGAAAACATAGATTCCTTTCCTCCAAGTCGAAATCAAACGGCGCCAAATGCGCATCAGGGAACGGGATCGTATCCGCCCTTATGAAACGGGTTACAGCGCAGAATCCGCTTAAACGCCAGCCAGCCGCCCTTCCATGCGCCGTACTTTTCAATGGCCTCCAGCGCGTACTGGGAGCATGTGGGAATATAATTACAGCACCGGGGACGGTAGGGAGAAATCGCCGTTTGATAGAATCGGATCAGAGCTTTCAGAACATGCCTCATAGCTTGTCCTCCCACAAATCCAGATTCCGGCAAAGACGCACAAAGGTATCATTCAGCTCCCGCCAGGGCGCCTGCGCGGTCCGTTTCCGGGCCACCAGGATGATGTCCCAGCCCTGACGGAGACGGCCGCTCTGCAGGCGGTAAACCTCCCGCAGCCGGCGGCGACAGCGGTTGCGCACAACGGCCCCGCCCAATTTGACAGAGGCCGTCAACCCCAGTCGATTATGACCAAGGCGGTTCTTCCTGCAATAGAGCACCATGCTGCCGCCGGCTGCCGATCTTCCCTTTTGATACAGCCGCCGAAACTCATGATTCTTTTTCAGAGTAACCGACCGCTTCATATCCTTCCCCTATCCGATCCATTCAGCGCATCCACTCTCATGGTCCAGGCCGACAGAAACTTTTGTAGGGACGGAGGAATCTCTCAAAATTCCCGCCGTCCCTGCAGACGTTTTTTAAGTGTCTCCCGCGTCTGCGTGGCGTTTAATAGGACAGACGGGCGCGGCCCTTGGCGCGGCGGCGGGAGAGGACCTTACGGCCATTTGCCGTGGACATCCGCTTGCGGAAGCCATGAACCTTCTGGCCATGCAGCTTCTTGGGCTGATAGGTACGTTTCGTTGCCATGCTTGCACCTCCTGTCAAAATTCAGGCCGCCCGGTTGGACGGCGCTTACTCGACACCTCTCCCAAAAGCCGGGACAGGCGCAGTAAACAAACTCAGGCGTCTTTTGACGCATCAGTTAGTATAGCATAGACCGGCAAAAGGTGTCAATAAAAACTTGAAATTTGAAAAATTCCCGTGATTTGATTGGTTTCAGCGTCAAATTTCAAAATATAGTGGTCATATTTCACACTTTAACAAGATCTTGTTTTGATAGGAGCCATCACAACTTTTCAATCTTAATATTAGAATAAGTGTTGCTTGAAACCCACTTTTTTGGTATAATGAAAAAATAGCGAATTGACTGCTTTTGTGCCATCCGCCCCTCTGCGCGGCCGGGAAGCCCCCGCACGGTTCAAACGCCGCAGTCGCTTGATATTCAGATGACAAGAGAGGTGCTTTTGTTGAATTCCATCGCCGACGTATGGAACAACGTCCTGCAGCAGTTGAAAAAGGATCTCTCTGAAACCACCATCGCCACCTGGTTTGACGAGCTGGAAGCGGTGGAGATTCAGGGAAACGTCTTTGTTCTCTACTGTCCCAACGATTTTAAAAAGGGCTATATTGAATCCCTGTTCCTAAAAAACATCAAGGCAGTCCTGCGAGATATTTTCTCCATGGATTTTGACGTTCGCATTATCGGAGAGCGTGCCAACGAAGGAGAAAACAACCGGCAAAACGACCGCTTCAGCACAGCTGAATTTACCTTTGAGGCCTTTGTGGTGGGTCCTTCCAACAAGCTTGCCTATGCCGCCTCCCTCTCCGTTGCCGAGCACCCAGCCAAAAACTATAACCCCCTTCTCATCTATGGGGACTCCGGTCTTGGAAAAACCCACCTGATTTACGCCATTGCCAATGTGATCCGAAAAAACGACCCCAAGGCCAGAATCGCCTATGTGAAGGGCGACGACCTCACCAATGAGCTGGTGGACGCCATCCGGGAGGGCAAAACCGCAGACATGCGGGAGAAATACCGCCAGGCGGATCTTCTGCTGGTGGACGACGTGCAGTTCATCGCCGGCAAAAAGCAGACCCAGGAGGAGTTCTTCCATACCTTCAATACCCTCTATGAGTCCGGACGGCAGATCGTTCTGACCTCGGACCGCCCCCCCTCCGAGATGACCCAGCTGGAGGACCGTCTCCGCACCCGGTTTGAATGGGGGCTGCTGGTGGACGTAGCGCCGCCGGACTTTGAAACCCGGGTGGCCATTGTCAAAAACAAGGCCGCCATGCTGGGCATGACTCTGCCCGACAAGATTGCCAACTATATCGCGGAAAACGTCACCGCCAATGTCCGCCAGCTGGAGGGCACCATTCATAAAATTCTGGCCTATAAGGATCTTCTTGGCAATGAGGCAGACGAGGAAACCGTCACCCGGGCCATGCAGGATATTTTAAAGCGCAGCAGCGAGTATATCCCCACACCGGAGGCAATTCTCGAGTACATCTGCAAGTACTATGGTCTGGAGGAATCCGTCATCCGCGGTCAGCAGCGGGTGCGGGAGGCCGTACAGGCCCGGCAGATCGCCATGTACCTGATCCGCTCCATGACCAACTCCTCCGTGGTGGACATCGGCAAGGTCTTTGACAACCGGGACCACTCCACCGTGCTCTACTCCATTCAGCAGATAGAGAAGAAAATGAAAAAAGACCCAGCCTTTGCCGAGACGGTCAAGGAGATTAAGACCAACATCAATTCCAAGCGGTAATTTCTACACATTCCCTGTGGAAAAGGAAAAAAGGGGTGTGGAAAAGCGGGTATCCCAAATCTCGGGTGGAAAAGCAGGCGCTGATTTCCACATCCCGTCTGGAGAGAGAATTCCTTGTCGGAAAAGCACTTTTTCTTTTTTTCCACATTTTTTTATTCTATGATTATTATTTCTAAAACATGTGATTCTTTTTTCTTGAAAAAAGCAGCAAGATAGAGAGGAAATTTGCCATGATAAAATTTAGCTGTGAAAAAGTCCTCCTGCAAAACGCCATCTCCGTCACAGGACGGGCTGTGGCGCAAAAGAGTTCCATTCCGGCTCTGGAGGGGCTTCTTCTCCGGGCGGATCACCAGTTGAGCGTATCCGGCTACAATATGCAAACCGGCATCCGGACCACCGTCCCGGCGGACGTTGCACAAAGCGGAGAGATTGTTCTGAATGCGAGACTGTTTGGTGATATTATCCGCCGGATGCCGGACGATGTGGTGACGATCTCCGCAGATGAAAAAATGATGGTGCATCTGCGCTGCGGGGACGCCGACTTTGATATTTTAGGCCTCTCCGCCGCCGATTACCCGGATCTTCCGGAAGTGGAGGACGAGTACTCCGTATCCCTGCCTCAAAAAACGCTGCGGGCCATGATTGAAGAGGTGGCCTTCGCGGTTTCCACCAATGAGAGCCGCCCGGTGCACACCGGCGCTCTCTTTGAGATCAGCGACACGGGGCTCACCATGGTGGCGGTGGATGGATTCCGGCTTGCCATCCGGCGGGAGCCCCTAGAGAAAATGGAGGGCGGCGCGTTTTCCTTTGTGGCGCCCGGCTCCGCCCTCAACGAGGTGAAGGGCATTTGCGGGGATGTGGAAGACCTGGCTGCGGTGACCCTGGGCAAACGGCATATCCTCTTTGAGGTTGGCCAGACAGAGCTGATCTGCCGCCGTCTGGAGGGGGAATTCCTGGACTATAAAAACGCCATTCCCCGCAAAAATCCCATTACGGTGATTGCGGATACCAAGGCCCTGATCGAGAGCATTGACCGGGTGTCCGTGGTCATCTCCGACAAGCTGAAAAGCCCGGTCCGGTGCGTATTTGATCATGACAAGCTGATGCTCTCCGCCAGAACCGGCAACGGCGAGGCGCGGGACGTCTGTTACCTCTCCGGAGACGGGGGCGGGCTGGAAATCGGCTTTAATAACCGGTATTTGATGGAGGCGTTGCGCTATGCTCCGGCGGATAGCGTGAAAATTGAGCTGAATACCGGAGTTTCTCCAGCGATTATTGTGCCGGTAGACGGCGAGGAAAACTTTCTTTACATGGTGCTGCCGGTGCGGCTGAAGAGCGCGGAGTGATATGAAGACGATTCCTATTACAACAGAGTTTATCAAGCTCCAGGATTTGATGAAGCTTGCCAATGTGGTGGAAACCGGGGGCGAGGCGAAAGAGCGGATTCAGGGCGGTGAGGTTTTGGTGAACGGCGAGGTTTGCACCATGCGGGGAAAGAAAATCCGTCCCGGTGATGACGTCTGCTTTGCCGGGAAGCATTACACGGTGAAATATGCGGATTGACACCCTGTATCTGGAATCCTTTCGGAATTATGAACAGCAGTTTCTGGAATTTGACCCTGCGTGCAACGTGATTTATGGGGAGAACGCCCAGGGCAAAACCAATCTCTTGGAGGCGTTGGCGTATCTCTCCTGCGGAAAATCCCCCAGAGCCAGGACGGACCGTGACATGATCCGCTTTGGCGGGCAGGCGGCGGTCATGACGGCCGGGGTGTTTGTCAGGGAACGGGAGTTTCAGGTGCGGGCGGAGCTGAGCCGGGAGCGACGGAGAAAGCTTCTGATCAATCAGGTGCCGGTAAAAACCGGCGCGGAGCTGAGCCGGGTCTATAACACGGTGTTTTTCTGTCCTGAGGACCTCCTTTTGATCCGGGAGGGGGCCGCCGCCAGACGGCGCTTTCTGGATGTCACCCTCTCCCAGCTGCGGCCAAGATACGCGGAGGCGCTTGCTCAATATCATCGGACGTATGAGCACAAGACCCGGATTCTCCGGGATGCGGAGGAGCGGCCAGACCTGTTGGACACGCTGCCGGAGTTCAATGAGCGGCTGGTGAGATACGGTGCGGTGCTGATTCACTACCGGCATCAGTTCTCCCTGCGGCTGCGGGAATACGCGGCGCTGAACCACCGGGAGTGTTCCGGAGAGCGGGAGGAGTTGGAGATTCAATATGCGACGGTTTCTACGGTTACAGACCCTGGCGCGGACCTTTCCGTGCTGATGAATCAGCTCCGGGCCCATATGGAGTCCCACAGGGAGGCGGAGCGGGCTTCCCGGCTGTGCCTGTCCGGCCCTCATAAGGATGATCTCCTGGTCACGATTGACGGCCGGGACGCCAAGCAGTATGCCTCTCAGGGACAGACCCGGACTGCGGCTCTTTCCATGAAGCTGGCGGAACGGGAAATTTATAAAAATGTGGTGGGGGAATATCCGGTGCTGCTGTTGGATGATGTGCTCAGCGAGCTGGACCCCCGCCGGCAGGAATTCGTCCTTAACCGCATCGCGGGCGGGCAGGTGTTCATCACCTGCTGTGAGGATGACCGACTGCGGGAACTGCTGAAGGGAAAAGTCTTTCATATTGAGCATGGAAGCGTTTCGGAGATGAACACGTGAGCAAGCGGAGGCGCCGGGAACCGCGCGTAAGCGCGTATGAAATCGCCGCGCCGTGAAAGCGGCGCTGTGAATGGAAGAGAGGAAGGGAGTGAGGCTTTGTATCTGCATCTTGGTCAGAATGAGGTGATTGCAGAGCACAGGATCATCGGCATTTTTGATCTGGACAAGTGCAGCACCAGTAAACGGACCCGGGATTACCTGTCCGCCGCAGAGCGGGAAGGCGTGGTGCTGGATATCTCCGGTGATCTGCCCAAATCCTTTGTGATATGCGATCACCCCTATCACCGGCAGATCGTCTATCTCAGTCAGCTGAACCCCTCCACCCTGAAAAATCGGGCGGAGAGCGGCAGGCTGGAGCTGTAACAGCCTGGGGCTGTTTGGAAATACCGGACAGCAGGCGGAAAACCAGACTTGCAAGGGGGCGTTTCGATGCTGATTCTGGATTTCTTTCATTCCATTCGGACATTTTACGCCTGGGTGTTCCCGCTGAATATGATGGTGATTGCCAGCATGCTGGCGGGTCTGACTGTGGGACTCCTGCCACGGCGGGGGGCTTGGACTCGGCGGATCTCCGCTGGGATTTGTGCTTGTATTCTGCTGGCCGCGGAAATTGTGTCCTATCTGTACAACTCGGAAGCTTTGATGTTTGTTGCGATCTGCGGCTGGTTTGCGGAGGCCGCATTGTTGAGCTGTGCAGTGGGTACGGCGGCTCGCCTGATTTGGGAGAAGCGCAGAAACAAGTTTTGACTGGACTTACGTTTTCAGGGCAAGGAGAAACGGGCCGGAAAGGGCTCCGGCCCGGCTCTTCTTGCCTTGCGCCGGGGAGGATTCCCCTGAAAGGAGAAATGACATGGCAGAAAATGAACTGTTGCATTCTACTGCGGTAGACACGCAAAATGAATATGACGCCTCGGAAATTCAGGTGCTGGAGGGGTTGGAGGCTGTCCGGAAACGGCCGGGTATGTATATCGGCTCTACCTCCACATCGGGTCTTCACCATCTGGTCTATGAAATTGTGGACAACGCCATTGACGAGGCGCTTGCCGGCTATTGTACGGATATCCTGGTGCAGATCAACGCGGATAATACCATCACGGTGGTGGACAACGGCCGGGGCATTCCTGTGGATATTCAGGCCCAGACGGGCAAGCCCGCTCTGGAAGTGGTGTATACCGTGCTCCACGCCGGCGGAAAATTCGGCGGCGGGGGCTATAAGGTATCCGGCGGACTGCACGGCGTGGGCGCATCGGTGGTGAACGCCTTGAGCGAATGGCTGACCGTGCAGGTCCACCGGGATGGAAAGATCTATGAGATGAAATTCTCCCGGGGCCATGTCACTCAGGAGATGACTGTGGTGGGCACCACCGACCACACCGGCACCACCGTGACTTTCAAGCCGGACTCGGAGATGTTCGAGGACACAGTCTACAACTACGAGACACTGCACACCCGGATGCGGGAGGAGGCATTCTTAAACGCGGGGCTGCGGATTCGGACTGTGGACCTGCGTCCCGGTCAGGAGCAGGAGGATGCCATGTGCTACGCCGGCGGCATCCGGGAGTTTGTCACCTGGCTGAACCGCACGAAGGACGCGCTTCATGAGAGCGTCATCTACATGGCCGGACAGCGGGAGGACTCCGTGGCGGAAGTGGCCATGCAGTATAACTCCAGCTATAACGAGACCATTCTCTCCTTTGCCAACAACGTCCACACCCCGGAGGGCGGCATGCATGAGGAGGGCTTCAAGCGCGCGCTGACGAATGTATTGAACGCCTATGGCCGGAAAATCAAGATGCTCAAGGACGAGGACAAAATCTCCGGCGAGGACTGCCGGGAGGGCCTCACCTGCGTGATCTCCGTGAAGCTGACAGACGCCCAGTTTGAGGGACAGACAAAGGCGAAGCTTGGCAACAGCGAAATCCGGACGTTGGTGAACACGATTGTCTCGGAAAAGCTGGAGACCTTCCTGGAGGAAAATCCCCAGGTGGGGCGGATGATTCTGGACAAGGCTCTCACCGCCAGCCGCGCCCGGGAGGCGGCCAAAAAGGCACGGGAATCCATCCGGCGCAAAACCGCCCTGGGCGGGGCCGCCATGCCGGATAAGCTCCGGGACTGCAACGAGAACAACCCCGAGCTTACCGAGCTCTATATCGTCGAGGGTGACTCCGCCGGCGGCTCCGCCACCCAGGGGCGGGACTCCCGGTTCCAGGCCATCCTCCCCCTGTGGGGCAAGATGCTGAATGTGGAAAAAGCCCGGGCGGACAAGGTCTACGGCAACGACAAGCTCCAGCCGGTGATCACGGCTCTGGGCGCCGGCATCGGGGAGGAGTTCGACCTCTCCAAGCTCCGCTACCACAAGGTTATCATCATGGCGGATGCGGATGTGGACGGCTCCCACATCCGGACGCTCCTTTTGACGTTCTTCTTCCGCTTTATGCGGCCTCTCATTGAGCACGGGTATGTCTACTCCGCGGTGCCGCCCCTCTATAAGCTGGTGCGGGGCAAGACCACCCGGGTGGCGTTTTCCGACGAAGAGCGGGATGCGGTCTCCGCCGAGATGCGGGGGGACAACCCCAATACCAAGGTGGTGATCAGCCGCTTCAAGGGCCTGGGCGAGATGGACTACCACGAGCTGTGGGAGACCACCATGGACCCGGAGCGCCGCACGCTGCGGCGCATTACGCTGGATGACGCTGTGGCGGCGGACGAGGTGTTCACCGTTTTAATGGGCGAAAAGGTGGAGCCCCGGAAGGAATTTATTGAAAAGAACGCCCAGTACGCCGTCAATCTGGACTATTAAAGGAGGGATGCCGATATGAGTAAGAAACCCCAATACGATCCTGAGGAAATCCGGTATCCCGATCAGAAGATTGAGATCTCCCCGCTGGTTCCCGAGATGGAGAAATCCTATATTGAATACGCCATGAGCGTCATTGTGGGCCGGGCCCTGCCGGATGTGCGGGACGGGCTGAAGCCGGTGCACCGCCGGATTCTCTACGCCATGTATGAAGACGGCCTCACGGTGGATAAGCCCTTCAAGAAATCCGCCACGTGCGTGGGCGATGTGCTGGGCCGCTACCACCCCCACGGAGACGCCTCGGTTTACGACGCCCTGGTGCGTCTTGCCCAGGATTTTTCCATGCGCTATCCCCTGATCAACGGCCACGGTAACTTCGGCTCTGTGGACGGCGATCCCCCGGCGGCCTACCGGTACACGGAGGCCAGGCTTTCCAAGCTCTCTGACGAGATGCTCCGGGACATTGACAAGGAAACCGTGGACTGGGACCCCAACTTTGACGAGACCCGGAAGGAGCCGCGGGTTCTTCCCTGCCGCTTCCCGAATCTGCTGGTAAACGGCTCCAGCGGCATCGCCGTGGGCATGGCCACCAATATCCCGCCTCACAACCTGCGGGAGGTGATTGGCGCGTGCATCTGCGTGCTGGACGATCCCAATGCCACCCTCTCTGACCTGATGCAGCACGTGAAAGGGCCGGACTTCCCCACCCATGGCATCATCATGGGCAGAAGCGGCATCCGGGCGGCCTATGCAACCGGCCGGGGCCGGGTGGTCATCCGGGCCCGCCACGAGTTTGAGGAATTTGGAAATAACCGTACCCGCATCATCATCACCGAGATTCCCTACCAGGTCAATAAGCGGATGCTCATTAAGAGCATGGCGGATCAGGTGGAGGACAAGCGGCTGGACGGCATCTCCGATATCCGGGACGAGTCCGACCGCAACGGCATGCGGATTGTGATCGAGCTCAAGCGGGACGCCAACCCCCAGGTGGTGCTCAACCGCCTCTTCAGCCAGACCCAGCTCCAAACGACCTTTGCCATCAACATGCTGGCCCTGGTGAACAACCAGTCCCAGCCCCGGATTCTCTCTCTGCGGCACATCATTGACGAGTATCTCAGCTTTCAGGAGGAAGTGATCGTCCGCCGGACGAAATATGACCTGCGCAAGGCTCAGGAGCGGGCCCACCTGCTGGAAGGACTGCTGATTGCCCAGGACAACATCGACGAGGTTATCAAAATTATCCGCAGCAGCTATGACAACGCCAAGGAAAACCTGATGGCCCGCTTTGGCCTGGACGATGTGCAGGCCCAGGCGATCTGCGACATGCGCCTGATCGCCCTGCAGGGGTTGAACCGGGAGAAGCTGGAAGCGGAGTACCAGGAGCTGGAGGAGCGGATTGCCTATTACCAGCGGATTTTGTCCGACGATGGGCTGGTCCGCCAGATTTTGAAGGAAGAGCTGCAGGCCATCAGCGACAAGTACGGTGACGACCGGGTGACGGAAATTCAGGAGGTGGAGGACGAGATTGATATCGAGGACCTCATTGAGGAGGAGCAGTGCGTCTTCACCCTGACTCAGGCCGGCTACATCAAGCGCACACCGGTGAGCGAGTATACAGCCCAGTCCAAGGGCGGCATGGGGAAAAAGGGTATCACCACCCGGGAAGAGGACTATGTGGTGGATGTGTTCACCGCCTCCACCCATGACCACATCCTGTTCTTTACCGACACCGGCAAGGCGTACCGGAAGAAGGGCTATCAGATTCCCGAGTCCGGCAAGGCTGCCAAGGGCACCAACATTGTGAACATCTTGCAGGTGGAGCAGGGCGAGCGGATTCAGGCCATGATCCATACCCGGGACATTGAGCACGACGAGAGCCGGTACCTGGTGATGGTGACTCGGAACGGAACCGTGAAGCGCCTGCCGGTTGGGACGCTGCGGAATCTCCGGAATAACGGCATCCGGGCCCTGCGGATGGACGAGGGCGATCAGCTCATCACTGTGCGGGAGACCGACGGGGCGCAGAAGATTCTCATCGCAACCCATGATGGACAGGCGGTCTGCTTTGACGAAAACGACGTGCGGCCCATGGGCCGGGAGGCTGTGGGCGTTCGGGGCATCCGCCTCCGGGACGGCGACTATGTGGTGGGCGCGGCCCGGGCAAAGCCAGGCTATCAAGTCCTCTCCATCACGGAGAACGGCTACGGCAAGCGGACGCCTGTGGAGGAGTACC
>OGGQ01000557.1_pt1 | contig 53851 bp, 45 predicted proteins | sample 1571191 | NCBI WGS metagenome assembly OGGQ01 (sample SAMEA2582061, study PRJEB24529) | metagenome | biome: Human gut stool | place: China | collected 2011
CTGGCGGTCTATCTCTTGTTTTCGGTTGCTTGCTTCCTTACCGTACATGAGCATTATGTTTTGTCTTGTCAGCTCCCCTTTTTGGCTCATATCTTTAATCCCCGATTATTTTGCGACACTTGTGTCGCTTTTTATTATACGACACAAGTGTCGCATTGTCAAGCCTTCTAATATAAAACGCCCGAAAAGATAATCTTTCCGAGCGTCGTTTGTTATGTTTAAGTTTTCAGTTGCCTTCTTATCGCATATTTTTTAAGGCAATAAGATTGCCGGACTGTATGTATTTAATACGTTCCAAGATCTGAGCGGGCGGAAGATCCCACCACTTTAATGCCAAAAGAGCCGCTATATCTTCATCCGAAAAACGCTTTCGTATCGGTTTTGCAGGAACGCCGCCAACAATAGTGTAAGGCGGAACATCTTTCGTCACAACCGCCCGCGCACCGATAATGGCGCCGTCGCCGATAGTAACCCCCGCAAGGATAACAGCTTCAAAGCCGATCCAAACATCGTTGCCGATCACGATGTCGCCTTTGTTGTCCCAAGCCTTGTCTGCCCAAAGCCCGTGTTCCCATTCATCATAGAAGATAGGAAAAGGATAGGTCGAGAGCGAGCGCATCGTATGGTTTGCGCTGTTGAACAAGAACTTGGTTCCATAAGCGATCGAACAGAACTTTCCGATTTTCAGTTTGTCGTGATTGATGGGATAATGATAGAGAACGTTGTTCTTTTCAAAGTCCCTCGGATCGTTCACAAAGTCGTTGTAGAAAGTAAAATCGCCGACTTCAATGTTCGGGTTTGTGATCACGTTTTTCAGATACACGATCGTATCGTCCCCTTCACGGGGATATATTTTTTTGCTATCCGGAATAGCCATAGAATTCATCTCCTTTTCTATTTTATTTTTTTAAGACTATTCCGGCATATCCAATGCAAAGTTTCACCGAGTTTTCCTCCTTTTTCATTATTTCAAAGAATCAATGATTTCCTGTACGTCTGCGAAGAAACGCGACAGGTGCCAGCCGTCCGCAACGGCGTGATGAATGTTCATTGATAAGGGCAAGATGGTTTTTCCGCTCTCCGTTTCGTATTTACCCCAAGTAACAACAGGGGCGAGATATTTACCCTCATCAAAGACGTGTATATCAAAGCTCTTGTACTTCACCCACGGCAAACAGGATACGTCGAATGTGTTTGCGGGATGTTCCGTCAAATCAAACGCACGCAAATCTTTATAGTGCTCCCTGTCCGCGAGAAAACGGGCATGGAATTCAAACAAATCGTCCGAGTATTCCGTAACAAGTTTTACAAATTGTTCGTCGTCTTTGTGGAAGTCCGCATAGTAAGGTGAGATGTAGTTCCAATGAATAAGATTTCCGTTATTATCCCAGCCATACCTGAATTCTGCACGTTGGTTAACTGCTTTCGACACTACCCACATCATAGCGGGGTAGAACTTTAATTTGTGTGTACGAGCAAAGGCAATGAGTGAAGATACATCAATATCGACCGTCATGCTCATAACATTACGCAGGTTGTCGATATAAAAGCAAAAAAGATTTCCTCTCTTCCAAGTGTCAAGATTTACTGTTTTGTATTTCATTTTAACCTCCTAAAATTGTAGTAATTTTAGAAGGCAATATCCAGTCCCATTTTCATATGGATACCTCCTTACAGGTGGAATACCTATATTATACCATCTTTTCACGGGCAAGTAAATTATATTCGACAGCTAAAAAGAGAGTCCGGCATTGCGCCGGACAGATCTTTAAGTGATTTCCTTTATTGATTTTTTAGGGGCATTGGCGGGCGTGCAGTTCGTATTCGTTTCAGTTATGACAACGCGAACGAGCTTCCCGCAGCGAGGACAAAGAATATCTACATCCGTGCCGCTTTCGCCTTTACATAACTTATACCCGCATATCGGGCAGGACGCATACATTTTCATGATTTCATAGTCGTTTCAGAGATGAATATATAAAAATCTATGCTTTATACGAAAGCAATGATCAGCGCTATTACAGAAAAGAGAAGAATTGCCGCAATCCCGCCCCCGATTATGGCACCCCATTTGATAATTTTTTTCGCATTTTCCTTATCGGTATAAATGGAGTTCAACCGCTCCTCATTTATATTTTTTTCGCGGACTTCCTGCACGTCAATATCTTTGATCAGTTCATCTAATGTTAAACCAAAAAAATCGCTCAACAACACTAACCGTTGAAAGTCTGGATACGACTGACAACTTTCCCATTTTGAAATTGTTTGCCTTGAAACATTTAATTCGGCACCCAATTCTTCCTGCGACAGGCCTTTTGATTTTCTTAATGAAATCAATTTCTCGTTAAAATTCATCTTCAAAGCTCCTTTGATTTTATTGTGCCTTGATTATAGCAAGAGTCAAAACACCCGTCTACCAACAAATGTTGGAAATCTGTCAACCTGAAATAACAATTCTCATCTTTTATAAAAAATTTTTCATGCTCTGGGTTAATTCAATTCTTTTACCGCCTTTTTAGGGGCATTGGCGGGTGTACAATTCGTATTTGTTTCGGTTATGACGACGCGGACAAGTTTTCCTCAACATGGACAGAGAATATCCACGTCCGAGCCGCTTTCGCCTTTGCATAATTTATACCCGCATATCGGGCAAGATGCGTACATTTTCATGATTTCGTTTCACTTATAGGTATGCGAATAACCGTTTTCAGCTTTTCGGGTGCTGTTTTTCGAGGATCAGACAGATATATTTCATGGTGCAAGCGTGTATCGATCAAATCGAACGAATAGCCCTGCGTTTCGATAAACGCGCGCATTGCGGATATTGTCGCAGGCTCGCTATCATAACTTCCGATGTGCATACATTGGACACAGAGTCCTTCGTCAAACGTAAACAATTCGGCGGAAGAAAGGTCGATTTTCTTTTTTGCAGAACCTTCCTTAATAGCCCATTCAAAATCTTGCTTTTTGACGAAATCGGGCAGGCGTATCATCGAGATCCAGCAAAGGTCGTCCTTGCGGGCATAATCGAAAGGCTTTCCGTCGTTCATACGCCATAAGCCTTCAAGCGGCGGAACGACGTAATCAAAATAACCTTCGAGCTTATGTTTTCCGAGCTTACTCATTTTCAGCGTATAAGAAACGGCATATAATATTCCGATTGCCCGCTTATATTCGCCGTTCTCGTCGTTCGGGTTGCCTTGACCTCGCACCGCAACGTATTTCATGGACGGGATGCGCACCACCGCAGGTTTTTGGGGTGGCAGATAAAATTCTTTATATTCTTTTTTATAATCAAAAGCCATAAATCACCTCATTTCAGGCAACGGCGCGATGTATATGCCGAGTTTATGGAATTCATACCATGCGTTTATCACTTTTTCCTCCGCTACTTGCAGGGCAAGCAAAACTTCCTTTGCAAATTCCACCGTTGCAGTTCCGTTTGCAGTTACAATATTTTTATCATTCACTGCCTGACGGTGTATAAATTGAGCCTCGTTTATATAGGCAGCACCCGCCGATTCTTTGAGTTCTGCGAGATCGTTCGCCGTATGTTTTCCGTAATTGAGTACGCCGATTGTTCCCAAAAAGCGACAGGCATCACAAATCGCCCCCAATAATTTGCCCTCTTTGATCGTCTTTTCGACGAGCGGCTTTATCATGTAGGCATTTTCGCTGTGCCACGACATTCCACCGATCAGTATGAGCGCATCGTATTCTTCGGGTATGCTTTTCAAATCGTAATCAGGTAGAACAGAAAAGCCACCAATAGATTTTACAGGATCAGTTGTTAGCGAAACAACTTTATTTTCAAATTGTCCTCCGCCTATCATCGTAATGGCGGTGGACAGATACGCCGCTTCAAAGTCCGCCCATTGATCGAGCAAAAAGTACAATATTCTTTTCATGTCAGTTCTCCTTTTTTTCTTGTATTATAGCAAAGAGAACATGACAATAGTGCGTCATCGTTCCGAATAATTTTTCAGCATTTCTCTAATTTTTTCCTGCAATGTTTCGCGCAAGGCTGTCGGTGCGAGGATACGCACATTATCACCGTAAGAGAGAAAGTAGCCATACACCCATTCGTCAAATGGCATGGACGTATCGACGGTAAAAGAGCCGTCCGCGTTTTTTGATATATCTTCTATGTTGAATTCATCGTAGACACGGTAAGCGACTGTTGCCGTAAAAATTGCCCGAATATGTATTTTAACGTGCGGAGGGATGTTTTGCGGCACGACGGGCGGCGGCGCATAGAGTGCGGCATCGAATGTTTCGGGTAGCACCTGCAAATCGATCATTCGATTGATTTTAAATGTACGATAGTCCTCTTTCAAAAGACAGAACGCCTGTATGTACCACGCCTGTCCCTGAAAAACAAGTTTTAGAGGATATGCCTTGCGTTTAGAGATTTCGCCGGTTGAATTCGGATAAGAAAAAGCGAGCGTTTTCCTCTGCATAATAGCATCTTTCAAGGTATCGAATTTTTCGCGGTCATGCTTTGGGTTGCTCCAACGAGAAAAATCAATCTCGATCCAATCGGTGTTTTTTACTGCAAAAAGAGAGCCGAGTTTCGACAGAGCCTTGTCGCTCGCATTACCTGTTGGCAAAAGTGTTTTTATGCCGAGAAGAATTTGTTCCTTTTCTTCGTCAGAAAGAACGGCTTTATCAAGAACATATCCCTCCAATAACGAAACGCCGCCGCCTTTGCCCTGCGTAGTATAGACGGGTACTTTGGCAAGCGTAAGTGTTTCTATATCGCGCAAAATTGTCCGTTTAGATACGCCGAGCCGATCTGCAAGCTCCTGCGCCGTTACCGTTCCTCTATCGAGTAAAGTATATACGATTTCAAAAAGCCTTTCGGTTTGCATATCAATTATTATCTGTTCGGTTTCCTTTTGATGCTCAACAATCTCATAAAATCGCTGAACAGGGCGGTATCGGTCGGCTCAAACATCATCCATTTGCCGTCGTGGAATGTCTGCGCTTTGTCGTAAACGGTTTGCGTTTCCTTTGAGTAGCAATCTCGTTCTTCTTCAAATTTTGTCCTTTCGTCTTTACCGAAGATGACCATAAACCCGATACAGTTTTCCCGCGCATAGAGCGAGCATAGCGTTTTTCCGCCGCGGCGGTACTTGTATTCATAATTCCATGCTTTGCCGCCATTATTCCATATATGTTCCATATCATAGCTTTCATCGATCAAAGCAATTAAACTATCCCATATTTCGTATAAAGATTTTCCGACCAGATTTGTCAATTCTTCCGCGGTTGGTACTGTATCAAGCATGACGACCTCCTTATGTACTTTTCTTTAATTATACCATATTAAAGATGACAACAGCAAGTCATCTTATAAAAAACTCCCGACAAAATTGCCGAGCGTTTTTCCATTTCTTCATATTACAAACTTACTACTTTACATTCTTTTATTATTTTAAGCATGACAAGCTCCTCGCCGTTGTCTTTTACAACTTCGAAACCAGCTCTTTCATACAGCTTTACGGCAAAATTTTCTTTTTGGACAGACAGAGAAACCGCAGAAAATCTCTCTTTTTTCAAAACTTCGATCATCTCTAAAAGCAGACGCGTCCCTATACCATTCCCTCTGCTCTCTTTTGAAACGGCAATGGCAAGTGACGGTACATCGTCATCGATATGGCCAAAGTCGTTTACAATCCTCGTCCATACTGCACCGACAATTTTGTTATCGCTTTCGGCAACAAGGCAAATATCTCCCTTTTCCGTCCCGAAATCCTGATAATAAATCTTCAATGCGGGCTGCTCTACTATGCTTTTTGGAGGCATTTTTACACCATGCGGGACGTAGATCGCCATATATGTAAACTCTTTCAATAGAGAATATTCTTCTGTTTTCATTCTTCTGACGATAATTTCTTTCATTTTAATTTTTATGCTCCCGCAAATTATGTAGATTAATTTGAACAATCCGGTTATAAAATCGTAAGTCAACAAGCAAAGTTTATTTCGTTACATCGTAGGACAATTTATTCGTTGTTCTGTGCCGTTATTTATCTTCATAATTGTAGCAATTCAGCTTTTCTTGCAATTTTTCCGCCAGTTTCCCAATGTGTACCCCATCCACAAAAGAATGGTGAACTTGCACGGAAAAAGGAAGTAACAGCCGTTCATCCTTTTCGTAAAATTTACCCCAATCGAAAAGCGGCGTTGCATTATCTTTTTTGCCCGAATTTGTATGCGAAATATGTCGATACGTTACCCACGGCATAGGCGAAAATTGAAACACGTCATTGCTGAGCGGTCCCGTAAAATAATCTTTTTGCATCTCCGCCTTATGTTTTGCTGTTTTGCAGTATTCTTGCATACTGCCCTCAAACGGCACGTTTACCACTTTGAAAAGTTCTGTTGCCTTATCAAGATATGTAAATGCCGTGTCTATCTTATCAAACAAAACTATTTTGCCATCTAAAAAACGGTACCTGAACTCTTCAATCTGATTCGCACACTCTGTTACCATATAAATCAGCGAAAAAGTAAATGACAACCCTTTCTTTTTAATTTCGCGGTAAAACTTCGTAACATCCAGCTCAAAGGTTACACAAAAACTCGGTTCTATGCAGTTTCGGAAAACCGCGCAATGCGTGGCTCTTTTCCATGTCTTTTCATCAATTACCCTGTAAGCATTCATCTTCTTCCCTCACTGACAAACAATTATTTACCCTTAACTTTTCCGACATACAACAGATGATCGCTGTATGCATAATACTGCGGATTTTCGCACACGCGCAAGGAAATTTCGAGATAGGTTTTGCGTACCTCTTCGTCGGAATTTTCGATTTTTGTCAGACGCGGACCCGTTAGACCTTCCTGTCCCAACAGAGCAAGTTTCTCAAAACCGAGTTCGTCAAAAAACGGCAACACTTCCAGACTATTGATAAAGGTTGCCTGCGTAAAAGCCATACCGCTCCAAGATTCGTCCCTCTCCATACGGTCGAACAGATCCATTGCGGGTTCGTGTATCAACTGTTCGGGAGCTGTATCGAGATAATAGTTCAGTCCCGCAGTAAGCGTAATAAACGACGTAAACAAAATACCGTCTTTTGCAAGGTGCTTTTTTGCTTCTAAAACGCATTTCTTTCTGTCCTCAACGTCGGACAAATGATAAAGCGGTCCCATGATGAGCACATTATCGAAAATCGAAAGGTCGAGAGCAGATAAATCCCGCGCATCGCAGACATACGCTTTTACCTGTACACCGTACTCCTGAAATTTCTGTTTTGCAAGTGCAATGTTGTTTTCACTCAGATCGACAAGGGTCACGTCGTACCCCTGCTTGGCAAGCCACACGCTGTATCTGCCCGGACCGCCTCCGATGTCCAAAACAGTTTTCCCCCGCAGATATTTTTTCAGATAATGTTTTGCAATCTCAAACTCAAAGTGGAAACCTTCCAGCCGTTCCCATTCTAACTGTGCGTTTTTATTATAGTTTTCCTTCACGATCTCAACATCGCTATTTTTCTCTTTTTTCGGCATACCCTTTCCTCTCTACCCCTTTAACCGCGCGAGCATCTTTTTCAGATTTTCCTCGTTCTGTTCGTCGGAAACCGTGGGGTCTTTGGTAAATCGTTCGCAGGGCAGACGGTCGCATTTTCCGCAATTTGTCTGTCCCTTCTGATTGACGCAGCAATCGTAAACTTTGCACACATCCCCACCCGTGTATTGCAGCCAATACACTTTTCCTTTTATTTTGCGGCAACCTTTGCAAGTTTTCGGAAACAGTCCGCATTCGGCGCACACCGCTCCGCAGGGAGAAGGCTCTGCAAATTCATCCTTCCAAAGCCACCACGGGCATTTGGAAAGATCGGGTTTTTCGGAATTTACAAAATATTCGACGGCTCGATATAAATACAACTGACAACGATCGATGAGTTCTCCGCGCAAAGCACATTCTTCTTCGTAAAGCTGCTCTGCCGTTTTACCCTTCAACGATTCTATGGTCGTGTACCCCATCGCTATGAGGTCTTTTTCTGTTGTTTTTCCCACGTTGGGGATTTTGCGAAGTTCACTCATCTCTTTCTCCTATCAAAACCACTTACTTTTCTCATCTCTAAAAACAGGTTCCATACCTTCTTCATACGGATTATAATTATTGATATTACACCCGTACTCTTTCAGAAAACAGATTTTACCGTTTTCCCAGAGGATCAAAGAAAGCCCGTCAAACTCCTCTTTTCTGCCATCATCCATTTCGTTGCAGAAATACCACTCTACAATCGTCTGCTCGTCTTTATGGAAAAACTGTTTAATAGCCCACGTCTTAACACTACCGCGTGTATTCCATTCTTCAAACCAATGCTTAATAGCGTTTATCCCTGTATATTTCGGTCCCCAACTCTCTACATAAACAGCACCTTGACAAAACAAGTCCTCTATTCCTTTGCAGTTTTTGTCTATCCACATTGAAAACCATTTTCTAATTTTAAGTTCTCTTTCTTTCTGCATTATTTCATCCCATCCTCTTTATCAAATTACTTGCCCATTCAATTATATCTTGACTTTTTTCGTTAAATTCTTCTTCGCTATATTCGGTAGAAAATCCGTTACACTCTTCAAGAATTTCTTTATCAGTATTCCCCGCAACATTAAACAGTTCACGCATTGATGAAACATAAGAGCCTGTTTCATAAAAGTTTTTCATCCTTATTACAAATCGAGCCGACTTATATACATCTTTTAGCACCGCCATATTTCTTGCGTGCAAAAAATTATGTGAAGCAACATGATATATATTACAAACTCCAACCCTGACAGCTTGTCTTATATTTTCTCCCGTAAAAACATCTTTCAAAAAATCCAAACTCCCCACATACGGTTTTGTATCAAGATACAGTTGTAACAAATCATATTTTTCCCACGCTAAAAGCTCTTCTTTTCCAGCCACAAAGCCGCAAAGTATTTCTCTGCATCCATTTGTATCTAAAATATTGCGATAGGTCTGCAAATCGGAAAAAGAAACTCTATCGAGGATAACAACAACATCAATATCGCTCGTCGAGGTTTGTTCGCCCCTACCATAACTGCCTTGCAATCCCAAACATATTATTCTATCGCCAAACGAATGTAAAAGATTTTTCTTAAAATCATCTATCCAAAATTCCATGTTTGAAAATTGTTCCATAAAGTTGCACCACAACATTGAGCTTTGATTTTTCCTATATTATACATAAAAAAAGATAAAAGAGCAAGTAACCACCCTCTCTTTCTCTATTATATAATCGCCTATATAATCGCCGTGCCTTAGCATCGTATAAATTTTATATCAATAAACTGACAAGTTTTACAGTTCTGAATTGTGTTATATATTCTTTTTCGATGAAATTAGCCTACAAGCATAGATTTTTTGAGTTCTTATTTTTTAAAAAAGCGCAAGATTTTCTTGCGCTTTTCCTTATTATATTATTTCAAAATGTGCCAGAGTCTCTTTGATAGCCAAAACCATTTTTTCAGTCGGATGCGATCTCGGACGTTTTAACTCTTCGACTGCGTTAGGAGCATCATACATTGGCAACCCCAAATTACGCTTGACCTCCGCGATATATGCCGTATGCACTTTGAAGCCATAATTCTCTTCGACATATTTCTGTATTTGTTTATAAGTCGTTTTTGCTTTCGGTTTTGAATCTTCTACTTGCTTTTGTGTTTCAGCCAAAGAAATTTGCCCTTCTTTCTCGCCAAACTCAACTTTTACGCTGATACGACTGTCTGGTTCTTTGTGGGACAAAAGAACCAACGTCTCGACGTGCTTTGTTTGCGGAAACATATCGAACGGATGAACGGAAAGGATACGATAATACCCTTCCGCTCCCGAAGGGAGATACGCCGGATTTTTGATCAATTCTCCGCTTTCCGTCTCCAGCAAAGAACCGGTTAAGATCCCTACGTCGCGCGCCATCGTCGAAGGATTGCACGAGATCATCGCAATATGGCGGATACCGGAACGGAGAATCGCTTTCAATGTGGCGCGGTCGACGCCTTTGCGCGGCGGATCGACGACCAACACCGTATGCTCCGGATCGACGCGCTGCAACAAAGAGGGCAGAATTTCTTCCACTTTACCGCAGCGGTTGATCATCTTGCCTTCCAATTTGTTCGGCTCGATCAACTCGTCCGCACAAGCGGAAGCCTCCGCAACCACTTCGATCCCGTACGCTTTTCCCACTTGTTTTGCCAACATCGCGGTCAGCAGACCGCCGCCGCTGTATGCGTCGATTGCCGCCGTTGCGCCGCTTTCAGACGCAAAACGCACCGTACGTTCATATAATTTTCTGCACACGCTTCGATTGACCTGTACAAATGTATTCGGCCCCACTTCGAAAAGTATGCCGCATTCGTGTGCGCTGTACTTCCCCTTGCCCCAAAGCAAGCGGAAAGATTTCCCGAAAACGCCGTTCCCCTTGCCGCCGTTAATATTCTGCCAAAGGGAAAAACTTTTAAACTTTTTCCCCAGCTTTGCTACGAGTTCTTCCGCCCTCGGCAAATGTTCCGACGCCGTTACAGCGGTTACGATAAAATTTCCTTCCACTTCGCGCACGACGATATGCCGAAGAATCCCCTTATCCGTCTCTTCGCTGTAAGCGGGAACGCCGCATTCGGACATGTACTCGGCAAATACGCCGATGACATCTTCCGCCCAGCCCGGATGGATCGGACACGACGATATCGGAACGATGCGATGGCTGTGTTCGGCATAAAATCCGATGACATTGTTGCCGTATTTATCGACGCCGACCGGGATCTGCAATTTGTTCCTGTACTCAAACTGACTGTCGCTCTTGATCGTGAGAGGGATCTTCATTTCGATCCCCGCTATTTTGCGGAGGGCGTCGTGCACGGTTTTGCTTTTCAGCTTCAGCTGCGCTCCGTAGCGAAGGTGCTGGACCTGACAGCCGCCGCATTTGGTAAAAACCGGACAGCGGGGGCGCACGCGTTCGTCGGCGGGAGTAAGGATCTCCAAAGCCTTTGCGTACCCGATGCGGTTCTTTACCTTTAATGCTTTAAACTTGACTTTTTCGCCCACGACCGTGAAGGGAGCAAAAAAGACCGTTTCTCCGATATGTACTATTCCTTCTCCGTTACTGCCGAGCGATTCGACCAAACCGGTAAATTCTCGGTTCTTTTCGGAAATATTCGTGTTTTCAGGCATATACTCTCTCCACTATTTTTCAATAAAATCCTATGTCCCGTTCTCTCCGCCGTCTTCTCCGCCCGTCTCCTGTCCGCTCTTATTCTCTTCTTCGTTTTTTCCCTCCGGTTGCTGCGGAGCATCCAAGCCGAAAACGTCGATCCCGTCTGCGCTGTCTTGCTCGGGCGGCGGCGCCGAGCCTCCGCCCCGGCCGCGTTCAAGTTTGGCGACATAATAATTGACGATTTTCTGAAAGCGGAACATGACCCAATCGTAAACGACAAAGAGCACCGTTCCGCCGACAATAATGATCACATAGATCCAATCGTTCATCCAGGCAAACGGCAATTCGACGCCGCCCGCCATCACCAAAAGCAAGAGCCAGGTACAGCAAAGCATCGCGTCGAACCACACTGTTTTGATTGCGAGCGAAAGCCATTTGTTGACCTTGAATTTCTGCTGCAGCGCATTGATCAGCGGATGCAAGCCGAAAAAGGCTATAAACGGAAAGAGCTTGTAAAAAAAACCGATGCCGCCGAACGGCAGGCACAAAAGACAGGTTGCCAAATACGCCAAAAAGCCGCCTGCATAAAAATTTTTTGCGAGCGGCAACATGAGCGATACGGCACCAAACACATATCCGGTAATAATTAAGAAAGAAACGTTAATGCCGAGGTTCATAAAAATCGCAGCGAGCGCACAGGACATTGCCGCCAATGCGATTTGGAACGACTTTTTCTTCATAAAGCCACCGACCCCGAAAATCGGCGCAATTTACACAAATTGCGCGGTATCATCGAAATTATCTGCAATTGCAGCAAGCGTTCAAACAGCAATTAAAGAGCAAGTTACAGGCACAGCAGGTGGCGCACTGTTCGCAAAATCCGCCCCCCATCTGCTGCTGTTGGTCATAGTCGGCCCCGCCGCCCTGGTTCGCCTGCGCATAGCCGCCTTGCGCGTTGGGCGTATCCGCCTTGCGCTTGTCGTATTCGATCTTCTCTTTCAGTTTATTATAGGCGGTCCTGTATTTTTCGTTGGACGAATCCATCTGCATGGCGATTTCGAGCTGTTTTTTGCTCTCGTTCATCCAATTTTTTCGATAAAATACGACCGATTGGAGATAGTGCCATTCGGCAGGGCGTTCGTTGAATTCATCGAGGACTCCCTGCGCCTCGTTGATCTTGCCCTCGCGGATGAGCTGCTCCGCCTTTGCATACGAAGATCCCGCGCTTTCGGCCGTGCGCTTTTCGCTGCGTGCGGTCATGATCTCGTTATATGCGACATCGATCCTGTTGAGCATCTTTGCCGCTTCGTTGCCCGCCTCGCCCTCTAAAAAGCGCTCTTCGGAATATTTTTTCTTTAATTCTTCGTATTTGGCCGTAATCTCTTCGTCGGAGGAAGATTCCGTTACGCCAAGGATCTCGTAATAATACTTGTTCATGTTCATTCCTTCGGCTTTCGCCTAATTTAATCTTGCCTTTTCGGGTTTGATTTTTTTGCCGCCGCACAGGACGCGCCTCGTAGCCGCGGGAAGACCTCGCAGAATAATGTTATCCGTCAGATCGTGGTTGAAATAGAAACGTATTTTTTTCAAATGTTCGGCATTGGAAGCAAATATGCTGCGAAAGACAAACTCCGTTTCTTCGCCGTTTTCGGCGAGCATTTCTTTGCGCGTCGCATTGCCGAACGCTCGATAAAAAGGATTATAGTTTTTCTTTTTGACGTCTTTATCGTAATCGTCGAGAGCATCGACCAGGTAGACCCATTTTCCGATCCCGTAACACAGGGCGTGCGTGTCGTCGGTCGCAAATTCTTTGAGACATTCATCCGAAAGCTCTGCGATCATCAGGCCGAAGGGATCGGCAGCTGCGTCCAAGCTGGAACAATTCTGCCGTTCCAGCTTTTGCAGATCGTGCAAATGCTTTTTGATGATCTCCCCTATCTGCGGATAGAGAGCATTCGCACGCCTGAAACCTTTTTTGAAAAAAGAACGGGTAAATCTGCCTTTATGCTCGTCTTCTATATCGTCCGTCAGTTTATAATATGTGAATGCGGTATTCAAACAGGCGATCGCGCGCGTGATGCCGTCGTCTTCTGCCATAGGCCGCTTTACGAAAGGATGCAGTATACAGTGCTGTTTTTCGATCTTTACGTCGACGTTCATTATATTGTGCAAAAGCGCGGATAAAAATGTCATGTCATACGAAAGTCCCGCGCGCGCACACTGGCCGCATGCACGGCCGATGCTCTTGCACAAGCCGCAATAGAGGGCTTTATATAATATTCCGTCTTTAACGTACGTATACGGTATATCCGGTTGAATGTAGCCGAACACTGCCTTTAATCTCCCGAATAAAATCCCACTTTACGATAAACTTTCGAAAGGGTGCGCCGGGCAATGCGAGCCGCGGTTTCCGCCCCGCGCTTCATAATGCCGTTCAAGTAGTCTTTCTCCTTCAAAAGGCGCGCCTTCTCCGCCTGTACGGGCGCAAGAGCATCGGCGACCGCCTCTCCGACGGCAACTTTGAAATCGCCGTAGCCTTTGCCGGAAAATTCGCGCTCCGTCTCTTCCGCCGTCTTCCCGGTAAACGCTCCGTAAATGGCGATCAGATTGGAAACGCCCGGTTTATCTTCCGCAGAGCGGACTTCGTTGCCGCTGTCGGTAACGGCGCGCTTGCACTTTCTTATAATGGTATCGCGATCATCCGACATGGTAATGAAAGCGTTCGGATTTTCATCCGATTTGCTCATTTTCCGAGAAGGATCGGCAAGGCTCATGATCTTTGCGCCGCTCCCCTTCATAATGTACGGCTCGGGTACGGTAAACGTCTGCCCGTAACGGTTGTTGAAACGTACGGCGAGGTCGCGCGTCAGTTCCAAATGCTGTTTCTGGTCCGCGCCTACGGGCACCGCCGCCGCCTGATAGAGAAGGATGTCCGACGCCATGAGCACGGGATAATCCATAAGGCCCATGTTTACGTTGTCGGCATGCTTCGCGCTTTTGTCTTTAAACTGCGTCATGCGGGAAAGTTCGCCGGGGTAAGTGATCGTATTGAGAACCCAGGTAAGTTCACAGTGCGCCGGCACGTGCGACTGCACAAAGAGCACACACTTTTCGGGATCGATGCCGCAGGCGATGAACAGAGCCATCAGCTCCAGCGTATTTTTGCGCAAAGCCGCCGCCTCCTGCCGCACCGTTATGGAATGCAGGTCTGCAACGGCGTAAATGCAGTTGAATTCGTCCTGCAGCGCAACAAAATTTTTGATCGCGCCGATATAATTGCCGATCGTTACCGCGCCGCTCGGCTGAACGGCGGAAAACAAGGCTTTCTTTTCCGTTTCTCCCATAGCGAATCCTCCCACAGCAGCCTTTAAATTAGTATACCATACGTGAAAAGAAAAAGCAAACAACTGACGCGCCCGCATGCTGAAAATCACTGTTTTATCGGTTTTTTTCACTGATTTTTTATAATAACTTGCGCCGAAACCCCGATTGCCGCGTTCCTTTCCCGGGCAAATCTTCCCGCTGCTTTTCCGGCGGATCCTCCGAAAGGCGGGCCGTGAAGGGAAGCCCGAAGCGGAACGGCGCGAAAAATAAAAAGGCACGGGCAGATCGCATAAACCCGTGCCCGTGCTTTTATTTCCGATCGACGAATTTGAGGACTTCCCCGTACAGTTTGTCCTTATCCGCAACGCCCGTAAAACGAACGGGCTTATCGCGCAGTTTGGAAAGTCCGGCAGGGACTTTCATTGCCGTGGCGATGTGCATGTGCTTGATCGCCTTGAACGAATCTTTGATGTCGTTTCCCGTAAGCGCATACATGACATCCTGCGGGAATTTATACGGACTTGCCGTGGAAACGACGACCATGGGCGCCTTGTCCTTTTCGTGCTGCGCCATATAATTGCTCGCAGCATACATCGCGCATGCGGTATGCGTATCCATCGGGTACTGGTACTCTTCAAAAAACTCGTAAATGGTTTCGACCGTTTCGTCTTCCCCGCAGAAATCCGCCCACAAAATCTCCTGCAAAGCGCTCAGCTCTTCGTCGTACAGCTGATAGACGCCCTCTTCCGCCAATTTCTCCATGCGCATCTTTACGCGCGTGGTATTGCGGTCTGCCAATTCGAACAGGAGACGTTCGAGATTGCTGGAGATCAGAATGTCCATGGAAGGAGACATCGTTTTGAAAAACTCGCGGCGCTTGTCATACGTGCCCGTTCGGATAAAATCGGTAAGGACATTATTTTTGTTGGAAGCACAGATCAGTTTCCCTACGGGAAGCCCCATGCGCTCGGCATAGTAAGCCGCGAGAATATTGCCGAAATTGCCCGTCGGAACGGCAAAATTCACCTTGTCGCCCATGTCGATCTGCCCGGAAGAAACGAGATCGAGGTATGCGGAAAAATAATAGGCGATCTGCGGGGCGAGCCTGCCGAAATTGATCGAATTGGCGGACGATAGAACCACGCCCTTGGTTTTGAGCTCTTCCTTGCACGTTTCGCTCGTAAAGATCTCCTTCACGGCGGATTGGCAGGAGTCGAAATTGCCGCGCACGGCGACGACATTCACGTTTTTCCCTTCCTGCGTGGCCATCTGCAGTTTCTGCATCTTGCTGACGCCGTCGTTCGGATAGAAGACCATGATCTTCACGCCTTCGGCATCTTTGAAACCTTCGAGCGCAGCCTTGCCTGTATCGCCGCTGGTCGCCACGAGAATGAGAACTTGTTCTTTGATGCCGACAATATCGCAGCCCTTGCGCAGAAGATAAGGCAAAAGGGTGAGCGCCATATCTTTGAAAGCGCACGTCGGCCCGTGGTACAGCTCGAGCATGTACAGCGAGGAGTCGATCTTGACGAGCGGCGCGGCATCTCCGCCTTCGAATTGCGCGTACGCCTTTTCGCATGCGGCTTTCAAACCGTCGTAATCGTATTCGTCGAGATATTTATGCAGGACAAAAGCCGCCCGTTCGGCGTAGCTCATCGACAGCATTTTTTCCATCTCTTCGACGGAAACGGAAGGAAATGTTTCGGGAACAAACAATCCGCCGTCCCGCGCGATCCCCTGTACGATGGCCTGCGCTCCGCTCACGCATTCTCCCCCTCTGGTACTGATAAAATTCATGCTCTGCCTCCTGCCGATCCCTGCCCTGCCGCGCAAGGCACGCAAAACCGCGCGGCTTTCAGCCAAAGCCCGCGCGCGGATCGCTGTGTATTGTGTATGTTTTTATTATAATATTATAATAAAATTTGCCCTTCCCGTCAAGCGGGAAGGGCAACCGCTTTTTACAGATATTTCGCTACGAATTCGGGAAGATCCTCTTTCGCACAGCTGCACGTTACATAAATCGTCAGGCCGTTCTCTTCCGAAAGTTTATCCAGCATATAATAGAATGCGGCCATATCCTTGATCTCTTTGCCGGCAATGCGCGCGGCACCGTCGATAAACAGGTATTCGTTGTCGTTATTCCCGGCGACGACGCCCTTTACGAAGCCGCACAGTGCTTCTTCGCCCGCGACCATAAAATCGTTGGTGTCGATAAAGCGGATTTCTCTTCGGAGATCGTACATATAGCGCTTGGTGTTCGTGATAAAGATCAAATGCCCTTTCGCGGCAGCGACCTTATTGTTTGCCTCGTCGATTAAAATCTTGGTTTTGCCGGTGCCTTTGGGCCCGTAAATAATTTTGATCATTGGAACCTCCGTTTGATTTTGTTTTGGATACTTCTATTGTAAACCATTTCCGCGAGACTTTCAATAGAATTTTCAAAAAATTTTGAAAAATTTTGGTATACATCCCGCGAAATCTTCAATCTGCGCTTTTCCGCCTCCGATCAGTTGCCGGTTTTCGAGCGGCCGTAGGCGACAAACTCTCTGTGCCGGTCGTGATCGAGCTGGCGGATCATGTTATCGAGCTCGTCGTCTCCCCATATGCTGTTTCTGCCTGCGGCATATTCGCTGTCGATGATCTCTTTCATCTTAACGACCAGATCGTCGCGTTTATCGATCTTCATGCCGTCCGGCAGATAATAATAGTCGTTGATCCAATATGCAATGCCGGCCAGGCCGCTCGCATTGTTGATGGATACGCGTGCGGGGCGATTTAAAATTTTTGCCGTATCGAAAATGTTATAAATCTCGGGGTCTTTGAGCATGCCGTCCGCATGAATGCCCGCACGGGTAGCGTTGAACGATCTGCCGACGAAGGGCGTGTTCGGCTGAATGATGTAGCCGAGCTCGTCTTCAAAATAGCGGGCTATATCGGTAATGGCCGTAAAATCCATGCCGTCGTCCGTGCCGCGCAGCGACGCGTACTCGATCGCCATCGCTTCGAGCGGGCAGTTGCCCGTACGCTCGCCGATGCCGAGCAACGAACAGTTGACCGAACTCGCGCCGTACAGCCATGCCGTCGCGGCGTTGGTTACGACCTTATAAAAATCGTTGTGGCCGTGCCATTCCAAAAGCTCGCTGGGGACTTCCGCATGGTGATGCAGCCCGTATACCAGCCCCTGTACGCTGCGCGGAACGCTCGTACCCGGATAATTGACGCCGAATCCCATCGTGTCGCACATGCGGATCTTGATGGGAATACCGCTCTCACGGGAAAGCTTCATCAATTCGTTTGCGAACGGGACCACAAAGCCGTAGAAATCGGCGCGGGTGAGATCTTCGAAATGGCAGCGGGGCTTGATGCCGTGCGAAAGCGCGCTCTTTACGATCCCGAGGTATTTATCCATTGCCTGCGAACGCGTCAGGTTCATCTTCTTAAAAATATGATAGTCGGAACAGCTGACGAGAATGCCCGTTTCCGCAACGCCCGCTTCTTTTACGAGTTCGAAATCCTTTTCATTGGCGCGGATCCAGGTCGTAATTTCAGGAAACTGCAAACCGAGGTCCTGGCATTCTTTGAGAGCACGGCGATCTTTTTCGCTGTACAGGAAAAACTCGCTTTGGCGCACGATGCCTTTCGGCCCGCCGAGACGCGACATCAATTTATAAATATCGACGATCTGTTTTACCGTGAAGGGAGAGGTCGATTGCTGCCCGTCGCGGAAAGTGGTATCGGTGATCCAAATTTCCGCAGGCATATCCATCGGAACGTGGCGGTAATTGAACACGACCTTCGGGATCTCGTCGTACGGATATATGTCGCGGAACAATTCCGGCTCTGCGACGTCCTGAAGCTGATAATGGTATTTATCTTCTTCGAGGAGGTTTTTGCTTTTGTCAAAATAAATCACGATCAGAAGACCTCCTTGACGAACTGCTCGATACGGTCAAGACCTTCGGCGATGTCTTCTTTGGATATGGCATACGACAGGCGGACGCATTCGTCGTCTCCGAAAGCGATCCCCGGCACCACGGCCACTCCTTTTTCGAGAAGCATGTCCGCCACGTCCAGAGAGCCGCCGATCTTTCTGCCGTTGAAGCGCTTGCCGTACAGCTTATCGACGACGAGCATGATATAAAACGCGCCGTCCGGCTCGATACAGTCGAGCCCGTCGATCTTTCGTATGCGCTCGATCATGAACTTTCTGCGATCGTTAAAGATGTCCCGCATTTTTTCCAATTCTTCCTCGCTGCCGTTCAAAGCGGCGAGCGTCGCGTACTGCGAAACGCTCGCAGGGTTGCTCGTGGCATGGCTCTGGAAAGAATCGATCGCTTTGGCGACGTCTTTGGGCGCGGCCAGCCAGCCGATGCGCCACCCCGTCATCGCATATGTTTTGGAGACGCCGTTGATAATGATCGTCCTCTCTTTCAGCTTATCGCTGACCTGCGCCATGGAAAAATGCTTGACGCCGTCATAGATAAGTTTGGAATAGATCTCATCGGACAAGACCCAGATCCCCGCCTTTTCGACCACCGCCGCGAGAGCGCGGATCTCTTCTTCCGTGTAAACCGCTCCCGTAGGATTGGAAGGAGAATTGAAGATGAGCATCTTCGTTTTGGGAGTGATGGCTTTTTCGAGGTCTTCGGGGCTGATCTTAAAATGATTCTCCTTATGCCCCTCCACGAATACGCTTTTCCCGCCGCAGACCTTTACGACTTCGGGATATGTAAGCCAATACGGCGCAGGGATGATGACCTCGTCTCCGTCTTCGACCAACGCGAACATTGCGTTAAAAATCGAATGTTTCGCACCCGAAGAAACGATGATCTGCGAAGGATCATAGTCGAGGCCCTGCTCTTCTTTGAATTTTTCGGCGATCTTCTTGCGCAGTGCGGGAAGGCCGGACGAGGGCGTATATTTGGTGCAGCCGTCATCGAGCGCCTTCTTGGCCGCGTCGATGATATGCTGCGGCGTATTGAAATCAGGCTCACCCGCGCCGAAACCGACGACGGACTTCCCTTCCGCCTTCATCGCCTTTGCCTTTGCCGTAATCGCAAGCGTCAGGGAAGGAGAAATGGAAGAAATTCTCTTTGTCGTATTCATATGTTTGTACCTCGTAAGATTTTTAACGCAATTCAAATCGTTTAAGTTTACTATTTATCGGCGCAAATTTTTTAAAAGGCGCGTCGCTTCGGAGCAACGGTCCCGGCAAAAACTTTGCGGATCAATCATCGTTTTCCGATCCGGAAAGCTGCGCTTCCCGGTCGGCAATGGCGAGACTTTCCAGCATCCCGCCGATATCGCCCATCATAAAGGTATCGAGAGAGTACAGCGTAAGCCCGATGCGGTGATCGGTAACGCGGTTCTGCGGGAAATTATACGTCCGGATGCGTTCGCTGCGATCCCCCGTACCGATCTGGCTTTTACGGTTTTCGGCATAGTCGCTCTGGTATTTGCTGTTATAATAATCGTAGAGGCGGCTCTTTAAGACCTTCATCGCTTTTTCGCGGTTCTTGATCTGTGAACGCTCGTCTTGACAGGTTACGACGATACCCGTCGGCAAATGGGTAATGCGGATGCAGCTTTCCGTCTTATTGATATGCTGTCCGCCCGCTCCGCCCGACCGGTAGGTATCGATCTTGAGATCTTTCTCGTTGATTTCGACCTCCACGTCCTCCGCTTCGGGCAAAACTGCCACGGTAACGGTGGAGGTGTGCACCCTGCCCTGCGACTCCGTTTCCGGAACGCGCTGTACGCGATGCACGCCGCTTTCATACTTGAGCTTGCTGTATACCCCTTTTCCGGAAACGGAAAAAACGACTTCCTTCATCCCGCCGAGCTCGGTTTCGTTGCAGTCGATGATCTCCGTTTTCCAACGCATGGATTCGGCATAGCGGCAATACATGGAATACAATTCCGCCGCAAACAGGTTCGCCTCGTCGCCGCCCGCTCCGCCGCGGATCTCCATGACGACGTTCCGCTCGTCGTTCTTATCTTTCGGGAGAAGCAATATCCGCAGTTCGTCGCGAATCGCGGAAAGTTTTTCCTTGCAGGAATACCCCTCTTCGGTAAGCATATCCTTCAGTTCGCGGTCTTCCTCCGTTTCCGCCGCGGAAAAGGCGTCGTTCATCTCCTTTTCGACTTTTTTGTATTCGAGGTATTTTTCCGCCGTCTCGGCAATGTCCGCGTGTTCTTTGGCGCACTGCGTCCATTTTTCGGGCTGCGCGATGACGGCGGGATCCGCCATTTCTTCGGACAATTTCCTGTATTTTTCTAAGATACCTTCTAATTTTTTTAACATAACTTTATAATACTGCCCGCACGAATCGTTCTACGTCGTTATAATCGCGGGAAACCATCGTATAATCGAATTTCCCGAACAATTTTACGATCGCCTGCGCCTGCCCGATGCCGCACTCCATCAACAATGTGCCGCCCCGAACGAGATGTTTCGGCGCTTCCGCCGCAAGCCTGCGGTAAAAATCCAAACCGTCCTCGCCGCCGTCCAAAGCGGAGAGCGGTTCGTGGTCTTTTACTTCTTTCGCGAGCCCCGCAATATCCGAACGCCTGACGTACGGAGGATTGCATACAATCAAATTGAACTTTCCTTTTATATTCGAAAACAGATCGCTCTCGATAAATTTGATGTCGGCCGCGTTATCCTTCGCGTTCTGTGCCGCAACTTCCAGCGCCCCGGCGCTGATATCCGCCGCGACAACCGAAATTTCTTTATCTTTTACTTCTTTCCGCACGGCGATCGCGATGCAGCCGCTTCCCGTGCATAAATCAAGCACCTTATCCCCCTCTTCGACCGACTTGACCGCCATCTCCGCAAGCAATTCTGTTTCCGGCCGAGGGATCAGCACCCGCCCGTCGACCTTGATCTTATAACCGTAAAATTCCGTATCGCCCAAAATATACCAAAGCGGTTTACCGGCAAGCCGCTCTCCCGCGACGGCATCCATTTCTGCCACGCGGCTGGGCACCAGTATCGTATCGCAAGCGGAAAGTTCGCTGCGCGCAACGCCTGTTTTGACGGAGACCAGCCATTCCGCGTCGCTCTCGTCTATCCCGCTTTCACGGAAAAGCGTTTTTAATTCCTCGGTATATTTTTTTATGCTTTTGGAAACGACGAACTGCGTTTCGGGAATCGTTTCGTCCGCATCCATCGCATACACTTTTTTAAATGCCGCGATGGCGACTTCGAGCATGTCTTCGGTCGGTTCGCGCGTCGTCAGTTTTTGCAGTGCAAAACCGGGCGCTTTGAGCGGCAGAAAAATTTTGCTCTGCGTCTTCGCCAACAGCTTCAGGACCTCGTAAGATATGCCTGCCACCAAGGGCAAAAATAAAAGTTTGATGCCGAATTGCGCCAAAAACTGCAACACGTCGTTGCCGATTCCGTTAAAGACGTCTTTGAGCAGCCAGTTTACGACCGAGAAAACGATGATGCTGATCGCCATGACGAGAAACAAAAAAGTAGTTCCGCAGCGGTCGTGTATACGCGAACAAGTCTTCGCGTTTTCGGGAGTCAGCTCCAACCCCTTTTCGAAACAGGTGATGGTTTTATGCTCGGCGCCGTGATACATGAACACTCGCCGAATATCCTTCATCGCCGTAATGAGAACGATATAGAGAATAAAGATAAGGAGCCGAAGGCCGCCTTGGATCAGATTATAGCCGATGCTGTAACGGACCAGCCACGTGCCCGTATCGACGAGAAGATCCGCCAGATACATGGGCAAAAAGACGAACAGCCCCACGGCAAGGACGATCCCGAGGAGAGTAGCCAAAAACGAAACGGCAGACATCACGTTGAGGTGCAGTTTCGCCTCGCACCACTTTTCAAACTTCGAAGGTTCGCCTTCGTCGCCGTACACTTCCGCGCTGCGCATCAGGATCTTGGAGCCGGAAACGAGCGACGAAACAAAATTTACGACGCCGCGGACGAGCGGTATTTTCGAAGCGACGCGCATTTTTTTGGAAGGATTCAGCCGCTTGCTTTCGACCTGAATGTTGCCTTCGGGGTCGCGCACGGCGGTCGCATACGCTTTCCTTCCGCGCATCATTACGCCCTCCAGCACCGCCTGCCCGCCGATATATGTTCGGCTTTCTTTCTTTTTCTCTTTTTTCATGAACAGATTTTTACTCCATCGACTCGTTTTTTCGCAAAGGAAAGGTCAAAAAAAGAAAATCAGCCCCAAGCAACACTTAGAGCTGAAAACGCAAATACTAAATTCCGTATCTTTTTTTAAACTTATCGACTCTGCCGCCTGTATCTACGAGTTTCTGCCTGCCTGTGAAGAAAGGATGGCATTTGCTGCAAATATCCACTTTGATCGTATCGCCTTTTTTCGTGGTGCCCGTCTTAAAAGTCGCCCCGCAGGCGCATGTAACGGTTGCCTCGTGATAATCGGGATGTATATCGGGTTTCATCGTATCACCTCTCTACGCTTACTTTCTTTCGTCAAGATGCTGATTTATTATATATTATTTTGTTTTTTAAGTCAAACAGAATACACCCGCTTTGCAAAAATTTTTTTATTTCCGGCCGAGAAATTCTTCCGCCCGCCCTTCTGCCCCTTTCGCCCGATTTTTTCGCGTTTTGGGGGATATTAAAACGGGCAGTCGGGATTTTCCGCCTTTTTTTGCTTGCAAAATTGCCGCGATTGGATTATAATTTACTTTAATCAGCAAATCTTGATTTGCGGAGATCGACCATTTTTGAGAGGAGGCCTATGAAAATCTGGAAAATTCTTTCCCCCAAAGTTCTCGCGGAGGAGGAAAAGCCGGACAACATTACCACCGAAACGCAAGCGAAAGTAAAGATAACGCAAATCCTTTTGACGGGAGAAGAGCTGCGGACTTATTGCGGCGTCTATAAGCCGAAATACCCCGTCGTACCCGGCAGGTTTGCCGTAGGAGTCGTTGCCGAAGCGGGCCCGGGCTGCCTGAACGTCGAAAAGAATACGCGCGTATACGTGCACGACGTTACACCCTGCGGCGAGTGCGAATATTGCGCGGCGGGCGAACCCGAAGAATGTACCGATACAAAGGTTGCCGGACTGAATCGCAACGGCTATATGCGCGATTTCGTCGTGGCCGAAGAATCCGACCTGTCGCCCCTCCCCCCTTCCGTCAATGACGACGAAGCTCTGTTTATCGGCGTAATTTCCGTATGCGAAGAGGTCATTGCGCGGCTGAACGTAACAAAAGGGATGCACGTGGCGGTGATCGGAGCGGGCGAACTTGGGAATATCCTTTCGCAGCTTCTCATCTATCATCAGGCCGTGCCTGTTTTGATCGACTCGGACGAAGAAAAACTTGCTTTGGCCGCGCGGTGCGGTATTTATTATACTTTGAATTCGGATGCAGAGCTGGAGGAAAACATCAATCGCATTACGGGCGGCCGCTTTGCCTCCGGCAGCGTTTATTGCAGCTTTTGCGGCCTGCCTTCCGACCTGCCTTTTTCGATCACGGCGACGGGCGGCACCGTCGTATATGCGGGCTTCTCTTTCCCCGAAATTTCCGCACAGCTGAAAACCGCACTCGACAAGCGGCTGACACTTACGGCCGTTACCAACGATTACTCCAACAATGCGGCCGCGATCAACCTGTTGGTCAACAAAGCCGTCAACCTTGCCCCTTTCCGCATTCAAAAGCGCCCCGTTGCCGACGCCGATAAAATTTTCGCGGCGGAAGCGGAAAAAAACGAAAAGGGACTGCGCATGAATTACAGTATTTTAAACATGCTCTAAAAGTGTACGGAGGCCGGCATGAAATTCCGTAAACTTTGGAAACTTTTGACGAGCAAATTTTTGCTCGTCTGCTTTTTACTCCTCATCGAACTTGCCGTCTTACCCACCGGTATTTTTTTGCTGTCTGCCTATATCCCGCAGATCGCTCCGGCCATTTCGGTGATCATAATTGTCGTCGATGTACTCGTCGCGCTGTGCATCATCAATTCGGACATCAACGCCGAATACAAAATCGCCTGGCTGGTTCCGGTGCTGCTTATCCCCCCGATCGGGAGCATCCTCTATCTCACGCTGCGGCGCCGCAAAACGCCTCGCCGGAAGCTGAAAAAGCTGACGGATCGGCTGTGTTTTGACCCCCTTTACGCGCACGATCTCGCAACGATGGAGCGCTTTGCCGAAAAGGGCAGCTTTGCGAAACAATGCGCGGAGTTCGTCGCTCTTCAAAGTTTTCAGCCGGCTACCGACTGCAGTTCGTTCGAATATTTTTCGTTCGGCGAACAATATTTTGCCAGACTGACCGAGGAACTCAAAAAGGCGCAAAAATATATCTTTATCGAATTTTTTGTGATAGCCCCCGGAAAATGCTGGGATACCGTACTCTCGATTTTGAAGGAACGAGCCGAAAACGGCGTAGACGTCCGCGTCATTTATGACGACATCGGATCGATGCTGAAGGTACCGTCCGACTACGCGCAGCAATTGGAAAAACAAGGGATCCGCTGCATGTGCTTTAATCCCTTCCGCCCGGTGCTTGACGTTGCGCAAAATAATCGCACGCACCGAAAAATCGTAGTGATCGACGGCGAAACCGCATTTACGGGAGGCGTGAATCTCGCGGACGAATATATCAACGAAACGCACCCGTTCGGAAAGTGGAAGGATACCGGCATCCTCCTGCGCGGACGGGCCGTACAAAATTTTACGACCCTGTTCCTGCAGTTATGGTCTCTGCGGGACGGGGAGGAAAACTGCGAAAAATATCTCTCGCACAGCCCCGCCGGCGATTGCCTTTGCCTTGTATTCGGGGATTCCCCGTTTGACGGCAACCGCAACATCTGCGAAGACCTGTATCTGAAAATTATTTACAACGCAAAGAAATACGTCTATATCAATACCCCCTATCTGATCCTCGACGGGGAGATGAAAAGCGCGCTCGTTACCGCCGCAAGGTCCGGCGTGGATGTGCGCATCACCGTTCCGAACATTCCGGACAAAAAGTATGTTTTTGCCCTTACGAAGGCCTTTTATTCGCAGCTCGTGCGCGAAGGGGTAAAGATCTACCGCTATACGCCCGGTTTTCTGCACGCAAAGAGCATCGTCAGCGACGGGCAGCACTGTATTATCGGCTCGTCGAATATGGATTTTCGCAGTTTTTATCTGCATTGGGAATGCGACGCCATGTTCTTTGACGAACGCGTATGCAAAGAATTGTACGACGATTATCTGGCGACATGCGAAGAGAGTGAATTGATCACGAAGGACAAGATCAAAGACAGTTTGCCCCGACTGATCTACCGCTCTTTGCTGCGCATATTCGCCCCCCTCATGTAAAGTATTCGCATAAGGAACCTCACCCATGATAAAACTTATCGCCAGCGACCTGGACGGAACTTTGCTCGACCCTGCGGGCAACCTGCCCGAAGCGACTTTTTCCGCAATCGAAAAATTATATAAGAACGGAACTTTATTCTGTGCGGCCAGCGGCAGACAGCTTGCAGGATTGCGGCAGCTGTTCGCCCCCGTTGCCGACAAAATTCTGCTGATCGCGGAGAACGGAGCGATCGTCGCACATGCCGATAATATTTTTGCCTGCAGCAGCATACCGCGCGAAAATATAACGCGCGCGCTCTCTGCGATCAAGACGCTGCGCCGCGCGCACCCCCTTTTGTGCACGCCCGACCGCGCCTATTACGAGGAAGCCGCGCAGCCATTTTTGCAGTTCGTACAGGCTTCCTACGTTTCGAATGCACAGGCGAAGCTCGCCGAAATAGCGGCGAACGAAACGGTATGCAAGATCGCCGTATACGATGAATCCGGCCCGGAAAACGACGGGATGCTCGTTTTGCCCGCCGCGCTTCCGGACATGCGCGTGATCCAATCGGGCGGAAACTGGCTGGATATTTCCGAACGGGACGCCAACAAGGGAAACGCGATGCGGATGATCCAGGAACATCTGCATCTCTCCCCGGAGGAATGCATGGCATTCGGCGACCACATGAACGACTACGAGCTGCTCCTCTCCTGCGGTCATCCCTATGTTACGGACAATGCGTATCCCGGGCTGAAACAACGGTTTTCTTCTGTTGTAGCTTCCAATGCGGACGAAGGAGTTTTGCAAGCCATGCTTTCGGTTGCGGAAGGAAAACTGCCCGAAAAACTCGATCGGTAGGCAACCCCCGCCGATCGCACTTCTGCCCTGCGGCAGGTTCTTTTCAAAATTTATTTTGCCGCAGCACAGCGATAAGCCCCCTCTTTTCGGCGCGCTTATCGCTATTTGATTTTGAACCGAACATTTTGATTTAAACCAAATATTCAGAATTTATGTGTGCTTATAAAATACGGGCAGGCGAAAAATTTCGCCTGCCCGTATTTTTACTTTTGTGCGGAAATCGCGCACTTTTTATTCAACCGTCAATTTCGCCGCAACGAAAGAAGTTTTGGCGACTTTCGCCGAAGAATCAGACAGACCCGCCGCATATATAAGCGTATATTCTCCCGCTTCCAACACCGCAGTGCCTTCCGTAACCTCGACTTCTTCTCCTGCCGCATTATAGACGGAAACATCCGAAACAGACCAACCTTCCGCAGCCGAAGCATACCCGAGAAGTTCCGTTTCACCCGCCGGAACCGTTTGCGGGACAGACAGCCCGAACACCTCCGTAACGGCAATGCTGCGCAGTATTACATTGGTATACGCCGTGGCAAATCCTACGGATACGCTCCCCGTATAGTCGGATGCCTCTTCGAACGTATGCTGCGTAACGTCATTCCCGAGGAAATACGAAACGGTATACTGCGCTTTAACTTCGCCGCCGGAATATACGAGATTGCGCTGGACCGACGTGATCGCAGCCGATCCTATGCCGTACGTAGATTCCCATTTGATCCAACCGGAATCATCGGGGGCAACATTCAAGGTATCCGCGCCGATATACAGGCGGAGAGTAATGAATCCGGTACCGTTTTGCGCGATATTGTTTGCAGAGTTCGTAAGTTGGGCCGTTGAGAAATCCAGCGCAACGATATCGAATTTTCCGTCTTCGCGCGCAAACACGACGAATACGGGCATGAATTCCGTATTGCCGGCGGGCTTGGGCAGCGTCGTTCCCGACCAATTCAACGATGCGTTACCGAGCCTGAAACTGACATCCAACGCCTCCGAATACTCCCCGTCCAAATATGCGACCGTATTGGCGGCCGTCTTTTGCAGAGCGCCCGTCGCATCGTAGCGCATTCCGTCCGCCGCAGAGTAAGCCAAACTTCCGAGAGAAGACACTTCCACCGTATACGAAGCCTTCACGCTCTCGCTCCCGTACAGCACTTCAACGGATACCAAATAACTGCCCGCTTGTTCCGCAAAGAACGCCAAATCGCCTTCCGCAAAACTGCCGCTCGTTTCGACCGTCTGTTCTTCTTTCGTTACCGTTACATTCACGGTAAGAACTTCTTCCCCTTCATAATTCACGACAAAGTCTACGGGGATATTCTCCGCCAAAATTCCCGTTTTTGTGGCGGCAGACGTATCGACGGACGGTATTTCCGCCGCACTGACGGTAATCGGGAGGGAATACTCTTTCTGTGCCGCCGAATCTCCTGTTTTGGTACAAATATACTTCAATGTATATTCGCCCGGTTCGGTTGCCGTAAACAGATTTTCTTCCGCATCCAGCGTCTGTTCCGTAACATCGCTGTTTTCGCCGTCATATACGCGCACGGTATACGTCCAACCCGCTTCTACCGAGCGCGGCGCTACGCTCAAAGCAGCCCCGACGATTCCGCTCAGCGATTCGGGAAGAACGAGCGGATCGTAGGCGACCGAAATGCCGCCGACTCTGCCGCACCAGTCCTTCACGGCAAAGCCGAGACGATAATCCCCTTCATAAGCGATCCTCGTGTTCGGGAAATCCTCGCTCGTCTTGCCCATCAGGACCTCGTTCACATAGACGGAAAGTTCCGTTTTGCCGTCGCCGATCAGCCTGCGGCAGATACGCAGCGTATAGGATTCAGACGAAATATCGAAATCCGAATCGGACGAAAAATCGTACACGGGATTCTGCGCGATCGTACTGGGAGCCCAATCGCCCGTGGCCGAACGGTACTGGATCGCAAGGATCTTATTGTCAAAGCGAGCGGAGAGGGATACGGCGTCATAACTGCCGTCCTCCCGGATCAGTTTTATTACAAAGCGCTTGGGTGTCGAGTCGCTGTTTCCCTGCAGTTTTTCGGCCAGATTGTCAATCGTCAAAGTCAAGTCGAAATTGCCGGAATAAACCGCATTTCCAAATCCTACCTGCGTCTTTTCGGCGGCAAAGCCGGTGAGCTGCCCTTCCGGCAGACGGAACGTTACGCTTTCGGCGTCATACGTCTTCTGCGTAAAGTTCGCATATGTTCCGGCCGTGGTCAGGTTACCCGCTTTATCGGCTACCGCCGCAACCTTCTGAAAACGCAAAAGGATTATCGTTAATTTAAAAAGAATTATCGTTAATCCTGATTACATTATAAACCCTATATTCCGGCTTATCAATACCTTTTTTTGAAATTTTTCGCCGGACGCAAAATTTTTTTTTGCCGTGTTCGGATACCAGCCACGGGCAAACACGGACGGAATGTTCTCTCTTCAAAAACAACTCGGCGAGCATTTTTCTAAACCCCGTATGCGCGATTTTTAAACCGCCCGCTGAAAGCGCAGGCAGAAAAATTTTACTGACGCGTTTTTATTTCCGATTTATTTGACGAATCCTCATAATAGATATATAATATCAACGTGTGTATGCGCAAAAAACAGACAGGAGAGAACTATGCTGGAAATCAAAAATCTTGTAAAAGTATACAAGACGAAGGGCGGAGCGGAAGTGCGCGCGCTTGACGGCGTATCCGTCCGCTTCGAAGAAAAAGGCATGATCTTTCTGCTCGGCAAGTCAGGAAGCGGTAAATCGACGCTGTTAAACTTGTGCGGCGGGTTGGATTCCCCCGATTCGGGCGAGATCATCATCAAGGGAAAGAGCAGCAAAGACTTTACGCAGTCGGACTTCGACAGCTATCGAAACACTTTCGTCGGTTTTGTGTTTCAGGAATACAACATTCTGAACGAATTCACGGTGGAAGACAATATTGCCCTCGCCCTCGAGCTGCAGGGCAAAAACAAAGACAGAAAGCGCGTGCGGGAGATTTTGGAACAGGTCGAACTCGAATCTTTTGCCAAACGCAAACCGAACACGCTTTCGGGCGGACAAAAACAGCGGGTCGCCATTGCGCGCGCATTGGTAAAGAACCCCGAAATCATCATGGCGGACGAACCGACGGGCGCGCTCGATTCGAACACAGGGAAACAAGTGTTCGACACCTTGAAAAAACTTTCGAAAGATAAGCTCGTTATCGTCGTTTCGCACGACCGCGAATTTGCCGAAATTTACGGCGACCGCATCATCGAACTGAAAGACGGCAAGATCATATCCGACGTTACGAAAACCAAAATAGAGGCGACCGCTTCGGGCGAATATATCCGCTTTATCGGAACCGATACGGTTTCGATAAAGAGAGGCGCCTCTCTTTCGGACGAGGATATGAACATGCTGCGGCGCTTTCTTTCCAACGCGGAGAGCGACGTTATTATTGCGGGCGGGAAAAAAGAGGTCGACGACTTTAAAAAGGTAGCCCGCATCGACGAGAACGGCGCGCGCGAATCGTTCAAACAGACGGACGAAAAAGAAATCGAACGCAAGGCCTATACCCCGCAAGACAGCAAATTCATCCGCTCGAAACTTCCTGCAAGGCACGCCCTGCGCATCGGCGCGAGCAGCATGAAGGTTAAACCCTTCCGACTGTTTTTTACCATTCTGCTGTCCTTTATTGCCTTCACTATGTTCGGCATGTTCTCTACCCTCACCTTTTACGACAGCGAGAGCGTGATGACGGAAACATACGAAGATTCGGGATACCAATATCTGTACCTGCAAAACAACTATCAATACGATTATGTTTATTATGAAAACGGCGTCGAAGAATCGCGACGTACATATGATCGCACGACCTGTTTTACACCTGCAGATATCGCAAAGGCGAAAGAGCAATACGGCGAAGCGCACGGCGCGTATACCTTCTCCGACCCCGATTACGGATACAGCGAATCTTTTTCGATCGAAAACATCGATCCGATCCGCTCGGATTACTACCAACCGGCTGTCTACGCCTTTATCGAGGTTTCTGAAAACACGCCTGCTTTCGAACTGTTGACGGATACCGACCTTTCCGCGCTTGCCGACAACGAAATCGTGATCCCCTCGTATTTATTCGACTGCATCCGGGAATCAGAGACAAAGGAATACGGCGACCTCGAAAATTACAGCGACATCGTCGGCAAACCGCTCACGATCTATTCGCGTTTTGCCTCCAACGATGTTACGCTCGCCGTACGCGGCGTTTACAGATGCGATCCTCCCGAAAAGTACGCAACCATCGAAGACGGTACCGAGCCGCAAGACAGCTCTCTGCGGCAGGCCTTTAGCAAAGAGCTCTCCTGCGGCATGTACGGCGCAGTGCTTGTGTCTCCCGAATTTTACGGCAAATATTCGACGGAACTCAACAATGACGGCATCTATAAAGAGATGTTTACGAGTATTCCCGAGCCGCTCCGCCTTCTGGACGCGGATTATGACTCGGCCGAATCCGATCTGCTGATAGACTTTAATTTTTCTGCACTGGCGGCTTTTAGCGATTCCTCTGTAAAACCGAGCCACATCCATTTCTTCGGCGACGATAAAACCGCCCTTGCCGATAACGAAATCATCGTAAACTATTATATGTATCGGGATTTTTTGAACAGCGCGATTTTTTATCGTGGCTTGGATCAATGGAGCGGCGAAGCGGCGTACCAAGCGGCGCTCGAACAGGCGCGCAGCGAATACAGAACGCAAAATGAAGCGGAATGCGACGAGTATTATCAGGAAATGTACCAACAATATGTTGACGGCGGTTCCTCGGACGCTGAAGCACAGCAAATGGCGGAATCCGATTTGCTCGCTTACATCGAACAGAAATTGTGTGAAAACGATCCGAATTTTTATACCGAGCTGGATGAAATCCGAAACGACGCACAGGACGAATATTATAAATATGACAATATATTGTCGAACGGAATGAACGAAAACGGATTTACGGCATCCGAACAGGAGCTCGCGGAGGCCGTAGCGTATTTGGAAAATCTTGTAGCCCAAATCGCCGAAGACTCCTCTTACGACCTTTCTATCCCCGAGACGGCTCTCTTCGACCGCGACGGTACGAGCGCCTATTCCGGGACCTTCCGAATCGTCGGTTTTTATTACGGCGAAGACGCGGGTTATGAGAGCGGGCTGTTTTTCAGTTCGGCGGTATATGATTCGCTGAACAGCCGTTACGGATATCATGAAGAGGGAAACGACCCTTCCGACGAAAATTATACCGGGTCGAAAGAAGAGACGAAGTACGAAAGGAGCGAAGACGCGATTTATAATTACATCGTCGTTCCTTTCCCCGATCGCTCTGCTCTGCGCACGATCATCGCCGAGGAAAATGCCGTAAACGAAGCGGACGGGACCTTCTATACCCTATATTCCCCCATTTCCGATCAGTTCGGGGACGTAAATTCTATGCTCACTGCTTTCGAACAAATATTCCTTTGGGTCGGCGTGGTGATGGCGGTATTCTCGATGCTGCTGCTTTTCAACTTTATCTCCGTTTCGATTACGTATAAGAAAAAAGAAATCGGCATTCTGCGTGCCGTCGGTGCGCGCAGTGCGGACGTATTCAAAATTTTCTATTCCGAATCGGCGATCATCGCGGTCATCTGCTTTGCACTCGCTATGGCAGCATGCTTTATTCTCTGCCCTATACTCAACCGAGAAGTGGCGGGCGTTTTGGGCGCATCCATCTTTGTATTCGGCCCCCTCTCCTGGCTTGTTATGCTGGGGATAGCCGTAATTACTTCCATGATCGCGACTTTCCTGCCCGTATACGGCATCGCAAAGAGAAAGCCCGTAGAGAGCATCCGCTCGCTTTGATTTAAAGCACCGGATACCCCAACGGCGAACGTATGGCAAAAACCTCCCCGGTGCCGGCTCTTTTTGCGCAGTATCAACGCGACGATCTCGTAACTCCTGTTTTCAATGACGGACAATTGCATAAGAAGGAAATATTTACGATAAGCGTTTCCCTGCAAGACAGAACAAAGCCACCGTTTTAACCGGTGGCTTTGCTTTTAATATTGAACGATTTAAATTTGTAAATGCAGCCGGAAGGGAGATCGCATAATGCGTGTATCCGAAGCAGAGGCTAAACGTTCTGCTTCCTGCGCAGTCCTTTCGGATAGTGATTTTTCAAAACATCCCCGTTTTTGCCCAACCCGAGCGGAAAACCGTTATACGCGGCAACGCACCAGCCGCGCGGGCCGTGTGCCGTCAGCTCTTCCCCGCGCAGATATTTTGCAGCCTCTTCCTCATTCAGATTTGCGACGTTCGCAAAATTTTCGCGGCTGATTCCCAATGCGAGCGCGTGCGCGGGCTCAAAACGATTCCCCTTACTCTCGCCCAGAAACAACCCCGCGCGGAGAACTTTTAATCCCGCCATAGAAAACAGCCCCTTGGGCACGAGGCAGAGTTTTTCCCCGAAGGAAAGGAATTCCCCCTCCAAACGGCGCAAGAGAAATTCGCTTTCGAAAGCGCGATACTGTGCCAAAGCCTTTTTGTCTGCAAACGGCTTTTCTTCCCGGCAGCGAATTTTTTCGCCGCCCGTTTTACGAAACTTGGCGGCAAAATGCCCTTCTCCCTTTTCCCGATGCGGATACAGTTTGATTTGCTTTTCGAGTACGAACTCCGGATGCTCCCGAACAAACCAGTCCGCGTTGTCTTCATCTTCTTCGCGGGAAAACGTGCAAGTGGAATATACGATCGTTCCGTCCGGCGCAAGCATCATTGCCGCGCTTTCCATGATTTTTTTCTGCCGGGCCGCGCACATCTTTACCGTCTCTTCGCTCCATTGCTCGGCGGCCGCAGGCTCTTTTCGCATCATCCCTTCGCCGGAGCAAGGCGCGTCGACGAGGATCTTATCGAAATACCCCGCAAATCGCCGTGCAAGTATTTCCGGATCCGCGCACGTGATCACGGCGTTGCAAACGCCCATGCGCTCCGCATTCTGCAGCAGGATTTTCGCACGGTCGGGAATTTTTTCGTTCAGCACGAGAATCCCTTCCCCCTGCATCGCCTGCGCGATCTGCGTCGCTTTCCCTCCGGGCGCCGCGCAAAGATCAAGCACCCGATCACCCGGCTGCACGTCCAAAAGCGGAACGGCGCACATTGCGCTCGGTTCCTGCACATAAAAAAGCCCGGCGTCATGGTAATACGTTTTCCCCGGCTTTTCTTCATCGATATAAAAACCGCTCGGTTCCCAAGAGACTTCGCCTTTCACGGCAAACGGCAAAAGGCGGCGCAGCTCTTCGGGCCGGATTTTCACAGTATTCGTGCGGATCCCTTTAAAAGGTCCTTCCTGCAGGCAGGCTTCGTACGCTCGGAAATCCGGCAATATGCTCCGCATCCTCCGCAAAAATTCTTCGATCATTCCCCCTCCGCCGAATACTTTTCCAAAAAATCGGAAAGCGTTAAGATCTCCGCAATCTTTCCTTCCTCTTTGAGCTTTTGCGCGGCACCGCGGCGCACACTGTCGTCGTTATCGGCCTCCACAAATACGTTACAGCCGGAAAGTTTCAGGGAATATCTGCCGCCGCGCCGCACGATCTCTTTGACCAAATTCTTTGCCAAAGGCAGATCTTCCTCGATGCTGCGGGAAAAGCTGAAACGTTTGCCCCGAAGTTCCTGCGACTGCGGCCTGACGCGATAACCGTACACGAAATCGTTGAACTTTGCACGGCGTTCGCCCCGCTCGCGCTTTTCACGCTTCTTTTCGCTTAAATACTCGCTCCTGCGCCGCGAAACGCAGTTCCCGAATTGATAATTTTCGATTTTGCCGAAGCGTATCCCATATTTTTCAAGCAGCTCAGGCAAAGAACACGCGTCGCGCTCGCACATTTCCTGTGCTATGCGCATGGTCGCATACGCATCGTCTGCCGCACAATGCGGAGTATAATCGATCTCGAAAATTTGGGTGAGCGATTCGAGCCCTGCCTGCCGATCAAACGTCTCGGTCATTGCCATATACAATATCTGCGTATCCGCAAAGCGGAAATTAAATGAAGGCAATTTGTAACGCCTGGTTTCCAAATTCAGATATTTTACGTCGTTGATGGCCGCATGCCCGAAAACAAGTTTGTTTTCTCCTTCCAAAATCTCCTTGATCTTCGGATAAAACTTTTTAAAATCGGGATATTTTTTAAAATCATCGTAATCGTACGGCAAAACCAGCCCGGTTCCGCCGTGATCCGTTAAATGGAACTTCCCGTTCGGATTGATGAGAATATCCTCTTTTTGCAAAATATTAAAATTTTCATCCGCTATACAATAACCGAAAACGCATATCTTGGCTACATTTTTATATACGCACGCGCATTCGATATCGAAAAATACGTAATTCATGGCTCCGCCGACTCTATGTTTGTTCTCATTTGATTATACCATAAAGGCGGCTCACTGTAAAGTTATTTGCTTTTAATTTGACATTTCCTATGCCATTATGTTATCATTCTGCCGTATGGATAAACTTTTGCCTCTGCGAACAAAGCGCCTCCTTTTGCGCGAATTTACTGCGGAAGACGCACCGGCGCTCTTTTACCTGCTGCGCGACGAACGCGCCAATACATTCCTGCCCTGGTATCCTGCGCGGAACGTTGCCGATGCGGAAACCTTTCTGCGAAGCCGTTTTTTACCCGAAAAAAATGCGTTTCGCGCCGCGATTTGCCTTCAAAACGACGATTCTCTGATCGGTTACGCCTGCGTTTCTCCTGACGAAGCGCACGATTTCGGGTACGGACTGCGAAGCGATCAATGGGGCAAAGGGTATGCTACGGAAGCCTGCACGGCCGTAGTGCGGGAGCTTAGTTCTTCCCGCCGATACCCTTTCATCACCGCCACCCATGACGTATTGAACCCGCAGAGCGGCCGCGTGATGCAGAAAATCGGCATGACGTACCGCTATTCATACAAAGAGCTGTGGCAGCCCAAAAACATCCCCGTTGTTTTTCGGATGTATCAGCTTGATTTTGCGGACGGCGCGGAAACATACCTCGGTTATCGGGATACTTTTCCGCAGCATTGGATCGAAAAACTATAAAAAGGAGAGGATCGTCCTCTCCTTTTTTCTATCCGTCCGTTCAAAATCATGCGCCCTTTACGCGCGCAATATCCGCATTGACGCTCTTTTGGTCGTTCAGCCCGCGGATGGGATGCGCTTTATCTTCACAGCGGTAATCCTTGCCGAATTTCTGAATGGTCTTTTCGATGACCGTATGCGACGCGAGGCTCTTTACGTTCCCTTGTACGCTGCGATTGTATGAGAAAAAGCGGAAATTATCGGGCAGTTTATCCACCTCTTCGAAGCTTTCCGCATGCCCCGTGAGGCGCACGCTCTTTAAAATTTCGCGGATATATTCTTTTTGCGGCGCAAAGTTGATCAGTTCGGGGAATACGCCTCCTTCCGGGAAAAGCTGCTGCCAAACGCGGCCCTCGTATTTTTCCATCATTTCGCAGGCAAAATGCAGGTGCGAAAGTTCCTCTTCAAAATGCATCAGCCAAAGCTCTTTGATGCGCGGATCCGTTTCGTCATTATAACAGCTCCAATACAGGTAGCATTCGGTATACTCATGCATTACCATGCATTCAAACATATCGACGGAAGGATCGGACAGACATCCGTACCCCGTTACGTGCTGTTCCTCGATCATCGCGATCTCTGCATACAGTTTTCTGCCCAATTCCGTATCGTACAGGTTCGCAATATTGAGATAATAATTCATCGTCTGCTGTTCCGCCGCGGTGATGATGCCGATATTCAGGCGCGTGATCGGATCGTTCAGGAAATTATTGATATAAAAATTGACGTCGTCGTTCGGGTGGCGTGCCTCGGCGACAGTAGGACGGCCCGGCATGATCTCCGTGTATTTCCCTACCAGCTTTTCCGCATGGATGCCGCGCTCAAAATCCAAAAGATCTGCATAGCGGTACAAATGGTCGAAATCTTCAAGAAGAGCGAAATCCAATTGTTTTTTTACATACGCATTCTTTTCACGCTGCGCCAATATCGCGGTCAGATCGACGGCGAGCTGTTCATACCCGATGGTGTGTTCGAGCATGCTCTCGTTGCGCGGTTTCAGGCAGGCAATGCGCTTTTGCTGCTGCTGTTCTCCGCGGCGGATCAGCGCCATACCGCGGCGGACGTCATTGTTCGCGCAGTGGCGCGAAAACCGATGCGTGTTCCAAATCGCCTCGAACTCGGTGCCGTTCATTAAAATTACACGAACGCGCGTATACGGGTCCACCGTCTCTTTGTCATACGGTTTTACGTTTATGCTTTTCCAATTTTTGTACGTCTTGTTGATATCCTTTGCTTTTTCCTCAAAAGGGTTCATATGCGACCTCCTGTTTTTGGAGATATTATTCACAAAAACATTTTTTCCTATTCGTTAAATTTGCAAACAGCCCCCTTTTTGTGGTAAAATATATTTCGGAATATCGAATTGTTTTCAGGAGGAAAGGCGATGATTACAGTGATCGCGGCAATGGAAAAGGAGGCGAACGCCCTGCTTTCCGTTTCCACCCCCCTTCAAAAGTACCGGCGATACGGAAAAGAAATAACCGAAGGCGAATTGAACGGCATTCCGTATACGCTTGTCCTTTCGGGCATAGGAAAAACCAACGCCGCCGCCGCGGCTATGCTCGCCCTTGCTTTGGGGGCGGATAAAATTCTGAATATCGGCGTTGCGGGAGGACTTACCCCGCGGGCTAAAATCGGAGCGGTTCTGCAAATCGAAAAGGCTGCGCAATACGACTTCGATCTGAGTTCGATCAACGGAACGCCCGTCGGAACGCTGGACGAATATCAAAGTCCTTATTTTCCCCTTGCATGCCGCACAAACGGCTTTGTAAAAGGGATCCTCGCCACGGGCGACCGCTTTGGCTGCGGCAATCAGGACGACGGCGTTTTGCGCGCTTTAAAGGCGGACGTGCGCGATATGGAGGGGGCGGCCATTGCACACATCGCATATGCGGCCGGCGTGCCCTGCTTCCAATTCAAAGCCATTTCCGACAATGCGGGAGAAAACAGCGTAAAAGAATACCGTGAAAATCTGCAAACCGCCCTTTCCGCCCTCGCCGGCCATATGGCGGAAATATTTGATGAGGTACTGCATGGATAAGATCCTTTCCTTCCAAAAAGATCATGACGCGCTCTTGCCAGGGCTGTATTTCTCTTCTTTGCAAAAGGGCGTTGCGACATTTGACTTGCGCTTTAAAAAACCGAACGCGGGCGACTTCCTTTCGCCAAAGGCGCTGCACAGCATTGAACATATGCTCGCGACGGCGCTGCGAAACGGAGAAGATAAAGAAAATATCCTGTATTTCGGGCCGATGGGCTGCCGCACAGGGTTTTACCTTCTGACGACGGAACTCGGATTCAGGCGCGTTCTCGAACTGTTGAAGCGTGCATTGGCCGCCGCCGCGGATTTTGATGAAGTTCCCGGGGCGAAAAAAATCGAATGCGGAAACTACCTGGAACACGATCTTGTTGAAGCGAAGACGGAATGCGCACGATACCTCTCTTTGCTCGAAGGTCTTTCGGACGAAAAGATCGCAAGGGAGGAGCGCAAACAGCGCACGGAGGAAAACAAATGATCGAATTGGGAGGAGGCTGGGACGAAGCGCTTGCCCCGCTGTTTGAAAGCGAACGGTACAGGGAAATCCGAGCCTTTTTAAAAAACGAGTATTCCCGACATACCGTTTACCCGGATATGTACGATATATTTAACTGCTTTAAATTGACGCCTTTGGAGAGCGTGAAGGCCGTTTTGCTTGGGCAGGATCCTTACCACAACGAAGGACAGGCGCACGGGCTGTGTTTTTCAGTGCGCGAAGGGGTCGATCCTCCCCCGTCCCTCATAAACATTTTCAAAGAACTGCACGACGATATCGGTTGCGACGTTCCCCGATCGGGAAACCTGACGAAATGGGCAAAAGAAGGGGTACTTCTCTTAAATACCGCTTTGACCGTCCGCGCACACAGAGCCAATTCGCACAAGGACTGCGGCTGGACCTGGTTTACCGACAGCGTGATCCGTACGATCAGCGATCGGCGCGAACATGTTGTCTTTATTTTATGGGGCGGAAACGCACGGTCAAAAAAGCCTTTGATCGACCAAAACAAGCATTTGATATTGGAGTGCGCGCACCCTTCCCCCCTCTCTGCCTTTAACGGGTTTTTCGGCTGCAGACATTTTTCAAGGGCCAACGAATATTTAAAATCGCACGGCATCTCCCCCATCGATTGGGACCTTACAAAATAAACCGATTTAAATTCAGCGCATATCATAGCGAACGCGGTATCCGATAAACGCCCACCGACAAGATCTTCGGGATCGATTTCGGAAGGACATCGCCGATTCGTCAAATCCGGCTTTACCTCCCCGTTTTTAGAGAAGCACTCGGAAGTCGGAAAAGGCTGACCGCGGCGAATTGCCGCAATTCAGGCCTTTGACGGAATTCCGGCGTATTGCCTGAGCGGATACGAACTGCAGAGCGGCGTTTTTTGCTATGATATACGGCAAGGAGCATTTATGAAATACATTGTAGTGCTCGGAGACGGCATGGCCGACTATCCGATCCAAACCTTAGGCGGAAAAACCCCTTTGCAGTACGCAAAAAAACCGAATATCGATGCGCTTGCCAAGCAAAGCGAAATCGGACTTTGCAGGACCGTTCCCGAAGGATTCAAACCGGGAAGCGACGTGGCAAACCTTTCGGTAATGGGCTACAATCCGAAAGACTGTTATACCGGCCGCTCACCTCTGGAAGCCGTCTCTATCGGCATCGATCTCGCGGCGACGGACGTAACGCTCCGCTGCAACCTCGTTACGCTTACGGACGAAGAGGCCTATGAAGACAGAAGGATGCTGGATTACAGCGCCGGAGAAATCAGCACGCAAGAGGCCCGCGAACTCATCACATATTTAAAGAAACACTTTGACAGCGAACGTTTTACCCTGTATTCGGGCGTAAGTTACCGCCATTGCCTCGTTGTGAAAAACGGAGTTACGGGCAATGATCTGACCCCGCCGCACGATATAACGGATAAGCCGATCCGAGATCATCTTCCCAAAGGGCCTTTGGGAGAAAAATACCTGGATATGATGAAGCGTTCTGCCGAACTGCTCCGATCTCACCCTATAAACAAGGCGCGCATCGCGGCAGGTAAGCGGCCCGCCAACTCGGTATGGTTTTGGGGAGAAGGAACAAAACCCTCTCTTGAAAATTTTCAAACAAAATTCGGAAAAAAGGGCGGCGTGATATCTGCGGTAGACCTTGTAAAAGGAATCGGGATCCTTGCGGGCATGAAAATCATCGACGTTCCCGGAGCGACAGGCAACTACGATACGAACTTTGCGGGAAAGGCGCAATGCGCTTTGAACGAACTGCTCGGCGGATTGGATTTCGTATACATCCACATGGAAGCCCCGGATGAGTGCGGGCACCAGGGAGATATCGCACACAAAGTTTATTCGATCGAACAAATCGACGAAAAAGTCGTAAAACGGCTCGCCGAAGGGCTGAAAGCCGCCAATGAAGATTTTCGCATTCTTTTATGTCCTGACCACCCCACCCCCATCGCCGTGCGCACACATGTTTCCGATCCTGTGCCCTATCTCTTATACGACAGCCGCAAAGCCGTTGGCGGAAGCGATTCTTACGACGAAGAGAGCGCCAAGAATACAGGAGTGTTTGTCGAAAAGGGCTGGCAGCTCATGAAAAAACTGCTTGAGTGCTGACAATTTTCATGTAAACACAAGGCCGAAAAAATTTATTGCGAAAAGTCTTTCTAAAGGGGCTCTTCCCCTTTGTATCCCTTAAAAGGAAAAACAAAATACAGTTTCCCAAAAAAGAGGCAAAAATTAAAATTTTCGCCTCTTTTTTGTTGCAAAACCTATGGAAATACTGTATAATAATATCGTTTCAAGGCATGCAAGAGTCGCCTAATGGTATGGCGCCAGCTTCCCAAGCTGGTTCCCGCGGGTTCGATTCCCGTCTCTTGCTCCAAATATCGGAATATTTTGGTTGAAAATTATAGATTTTATAGCGGTTTTTTGTTGTTTTTGCCTCGTTTTTCAATTTCTATTATTTTACTCCCAACTTATTCCCAACAAATTTAACGGCTATCAATTATTTTGATAGCTGTTTTTTGTATACCCAAAAGGAGCAACGAAAAAGCGTTGCTCCTTTTCTATTATCCTTGAACTTTTTTCTCCGTCCTGATGTGATAATCTTTCTTTATCCTCTTCGCTGTATGTCCATCTCCTTTTCGACTTGTATCACGAATATTTTCCCGTTTGAAACTTAACCTGATCCCGCCAACTTAAAGATTGTGCCCGTTCATACCTTGTCGGTAAAAAAGCCGTTGCAGTTCTTTTAGTCGAAGAGGACGGATCATCCTAACAGAGGATAGATTGCGATTTGATCACTTCCAGCATTCGATTAGAAACGAATATGAATTCCTGTTCACACTTCTCTCGATAGTATGTGAAAACGGCGATCCGTTGTTCCTTGTTTCACTCTGTTAAAACAAAAATCAAAGCCACTTTCATCCCCCGACCGATTGCAGGAATCACGCGAAGCCCGATACTTTGCCAATAAGCCCCGCCCCGCGCAGTCTTAAATACGCTGTGAATCGGCGATGCTTTCGACATACCTATAAGCATACCGAAATCAAGAAACCTTAAGAACGACTTTTCCAATATTTTTTCCGGCGAGCAACAAATCGTGCGCTTTTGCAACATCTTTGATAGAGTACTCGGCATAAACATGCGGTTTCAGCTTACCGCCTGCAATTTTACGCCAAAACTCTTTTATCAGTTTTTGCAAAAGCTCGCCTTTGAACCGATCTGTGCGTGAACGCAACGTTGTACCGATGACCCGCACATTGCGAATATACAGCATACGAAAATCAACGGGAACCACATCCCCCGCCAAAGATGCAATCACAATCCAGCGGCCGTACATCTGCATATACGGCAGACACTGTGCAGGAATATCGCCTCCCAAGCAATCTATCGCGACATCAATCGGCGTACCTTTTTCCATTTCGGTTTTCATGACGTGTTCTAAACTTTCCCGACTCGTATTAATAATATAATCCGGTTTTAAAGCAGCGACCCCGTCATACAGTTCGTCGCGATGTATCGTTGTAAATACTCGTGCGCCGAAAGTTTTCGCCATGGGGATCAACACACTAGCCAGCCCGCTCGCCCCGGCCGTAACCAACACGGTATTCCCTTTTTTCAGTCCGCCTTCGGTAAAGAGCATCATGTATGCGGCAGCAAACGCTTCCGGTATTGCAGCCGCTTCTAACATACTGCAATTTTCCGGCACCGGCATAACCATACAAGATTTTACGGCAACATATTGCGCGTAACCGCCGCCTCCCAGCAGGGCGCACACCTTGTCTCCTATCTTGAATCGGCCTTCCCGTTCCGCAATTATCCCCATTCGGACAATTTCGCCACTGATTTCCAGCCCCATGATGTTAGAGGCACCCGGAGGAGGCGAATATTTGCCGTCTCGCTGTAAAATATCGGCTCGGTTGATTCCGGCATAATGCACTTTAATAAGCACTTCATCCTCCTTTAGCAGTGGGTCGGATACCGTTTCCCAATACAAATTCTTATCCTTGATGACAATAGCTTTCATTTTATTTTTCCTTTTTCATCAATTATTTTATAAAGCACAGCCTATTCCGCTTCGACAGGCCAACCCGTAACAGGCGACGATGCAGTCTTTCCCTGCGGTTTTCAAGATAATTCGGCAGCACCTTTTATCAAAGAATAATCTGCAGCTCTTAAAATCACCGAGAAAGACTGTATGCCGATATACAGCTCACCGGATGCAAACGCACTTTCCGTAAATGATACTTCTTTATTTTTATCATATACGATTTTTATCTGTCCGTTCTCTCCGCGAAAAACTGAAAAATCCAGCCAATTTCCGTTTTGATAAACTTCTGCGGAGGATAATGCAGGGCGCACACCCGTTTGTGTTTCCCAACTTGCGTCGCTTACGTTCGGCGTAGTGGATTTCGATTTTGCCAAAGTCATCCCGACGCCTCCCATTGCGGCATCCGGGACCGTTGCACCCGTCGTTACATAGAACAGATAACTCACAGAGCCGTTGGTTATCGTAATACCGAACAAGTTAGCCCCGTCTCTTGCCGCCCGAACCGCCTGCAACGAAACATTGGCGCGATCCCCCTCGGCCAAACTATGCTTAAAGTAGATATTGCTGTGCGTCTTCGCAAGTTCCGGCGGGTCCAGCATTTCAAGAACCCCGGTATCGCTCACAGTCCAGCTATTCCTGACAGTAAGTTCCGTACCGTCGATATAACCCCATTCGTTCAAAGCATCCAGTCGTTCTTTCTGCTCTTCCCATGCTGTTTCGTCGGTATTTCCGTCAATCAATTCATAATCTTTGACGGTTGCAATGGCATAAACGGTTTCGACGCCTACCCATGCAGGTTCATCTTCCAAAACGGCCGTATTGTCCGCCTGATACACCAATATATCGTCTATGTAAAACGCGAACCGACCGCCGTCTCGCAACACTGCAAACGACAAATATTCCTCTCCCGTAAATTGCGTATTGAACTCTACGGGGTCGACCGCCGCTGTTTTAACTAAGCCGTCCCAATTGGATTTGTCGGCATCCCCCCGCCGTTCTCCGTAGCCGACATCGGTTCGCAGCGCGGCCGGATTGTTGGCCATGCCGACAAAAATATAGAACCCTTCTCGATCTTTGTTTTGAATGGTCAGTCCGAAACGACCGTTTTTACCCGTATTCAGCATACCGGAAATATTGACGGACATTTCCGCATACAGGCGAGTAGACGAAGAGCCGTATAAAAACGCCGTATTGCTCTCACCCACCGTTGAACCGAGCGCAATCGACGGCTCGGAGCCATTATCTTTTGAAAAATCCCAAGGACCTTGTGCTGCCAGAGATGTTCCGAGTACCGTCCCGAAATTTTCGCCGCTATTATAACGTGAATTTGCGACAAATACGTTATCGGCCATCACTTCGATAAACGTATTTGCGCGGTTCGGATCCAACCCGTATCCGTCATAAACCGCCGTTTTTATCTCGGAAGCGCTGCTCGCATCGGTCAGTGAAGGACAAATCGTCAGATTGGCGTCGTTTACCGTACCCGTCCTGGTAATTCCCAAAGCAGCATACGGAACCTGCACTGACGCCTCATATCCGGTTTTGCCGCCGATTTCTATCAGACGGGAGGAAACTGAAATACCGATTTCCGTATCGCGGACAAATGCGCCGTTTTTACGAATGCGTGTCACCGCATCGCCGACAGCGGGCACCTCGACTCGAATCACGCCGTCCGGCAATGTATCCTGTATAGTTTCCGTTCGGAACATATCGACGGAAATTCCATCCATCTGTCCGAAGGCATCGCCGTCCGTAAACAAGGTACCGTCCGCAACGGCCACCGTAATACGAATATCAGCAGACGTATAGGCAACGCTCCAATAGGATTCAGCCTCACCCGAAGCGAGGGCCAACGCCGACGACGGAACTTCCACCTGCGGATAGCGCACGGCATCGACACGAACGGGTTGTTCGGCGCGCTTGGTTATGCCGCCGTACAAATACAAGATCTCGACGGACGTCTGTCCGCTGACGAGTGGCGCCGCCGACACGGAAATTTCTTCCGTAACATCTTCGGTAATTTCGGTCTCTTCCCATATAAACGCGGCTTCAACTCGCATTCCTGCAGTGGAAAAATACTCGCCCGCAGTGTATTCCGTCTTATCGGGCGGCGACGTTATCGAGATAGCGGAAAGCACCTTATCCTGTTCATCTGAAATATCCCCTTCTCCATTCTGGCACCCGACCGCAAGCAATGCAAACAACAACGCAATTACGCATGCAATCCATCTTTTTCTGCCTGTATTCCACTTCATTCCGCTTACCCCCTGTCAATTTATTGTACCGTAACATTGGTAACTTCGACCCCGGAGCCGTCTGTTACCCGTATCGCCACTTTTGTACCCATAGAGGCAAATTGCTCGGCGGTAAAAGTGTGCACGGCAGTTCGCAATACTGTATCGTTTTGCGACATCGTAAACGTAACGGCACACGAGCCGTCTGCGTTTACGCGATAGTCCAATCGAATACGAAATACACCCGTTAAAGGAATGTCTTCGATCGGGTCGGTCGTAATGACTTCGTTTGTCCAATTAGTGTTGCCCGGCTGCATCCGCGCAATCGTCGTGCCGGCGTTGCTGCTGTTGAAATAACCGGCTATACCGAAAAAACGATCATTAAAAGTCGTAAAGCTGTCTGCCTGTTTTGCGAACGCCACTAAAGATACCTTCGCGCCGTTGGGCATAATATCAGCAGAAACAGTGCCGCTCGCGCCCACATCTTTACTCAATTCATAGTCTTTGAAATCAAACCAAGTCGTGGGATTCATCGTAGTATATTTTTCGTCATCGGATACGCCCACCGCCCCCACGACCATATTGATAGGGTTGTTATCGGCGGGTAACTCCTTGGAAAGCGTAGGAATCGAAGAGAATTCAATTCCTGTACCAACCGCCCTAAGCCCGATTTTATTGCCTGAAAGCGGTTGAGGATCATTATACAAAATCTGTAGTTCGCCGTTGATATAACATCGGATTTCACCATCCTTATAATATACCGTAAATACCGCTTTGTTTGCCGAGGCATACGTATCCCGCCAATCGGTCAGATTGTTTTCCAAAACAATACTGGTTAATCCCCTATATACCGGCGAAGCGTCTCCCTGTACCTTAGCCAACTGAATGCCGCCGGTTGCTATCGCTATATGAAAATAGTAGTAGCTGAGCCCGATACCGGATTCCCAATAAGATTCCGTTTCCGGCTCCGTAAGTTTAAAAATAAGGCCGAAATTACTGCCGGTAACGCCTTTCACCGAAGTAAAATCGATTTCCAGAGAGTAACACCCCTCGTCCATTGTGTAATCGGTATACGCTCCCAACGTACGCTTAGACACGGTATAATATTTCCCCTTTTCATTGATGCGCGGCGTACCGGTTGCCGCCGTCATTCCGATTTTCCAAACCGCGTATACCGTCATATCCTCACCCGGCATAGTCGTATACTCAAACGGCGTCGTCAAGTCGGCATAATACCATCCCTCGAAAGAGCTGCCGCCCATATCCGGCAACATCGGCAGTTCAATGGGCGCCCCGTATCGTGCAGTAATCGGCTGCACCTCTACCAAATCGTCGGTGTCCAGCGTCAGGACATATTCCCCGATCGACCACAAGGCTTTCAACTTAATATCCGAAGAGATCTTGGGATTTGCGGCATCGAAAAGCGTGCCGTCCGAATACGTCCACCCGTCGAATTCATATCCGTACCGAGTCGGCTTGGACGGCATACGCAACGTCTCACCGGACGTATACACGATCGGAGCGACAAAACTGCCGCCGTTTGAATCAAAACTTATTTTATACTTCGCGCCGCTGCCGCCGCAGCCGTACAGGAAAGCAGCGCTCAAAACGATACACAAAATGACAGCCAACACTCTGATTCTTTTCATAGATAGCACTCCTCGTCTTTTCATCCTTTGATCCCGGAAACGGATAGCGAGCCGATAAAAAATCGCTGAAACGACAAATATATAGCGAATAACGGCAATGACACAACAACCGCCCCGGCCATGACTAACGGTTTATCGGAAACGCCGTCGGTTGTGTTGAGAAACGACAGCGCGACTTGCAAGGTCATATTATCGGGATTCGACAAATAGATACTGGGCGCAAAAAAGTCGTTCCAGTTTCCGACAAATCCAAAAATTACCTGAGCAATAACTGCAGGCCCCATCAGCGGAAAAACGATACGCATCAGAATTCCGAAAGAAGAACTGCCGTCAATCCGCGCCGCTTCCAGATAGGAATCCGGAATCGAATACATGTACTGCGTAAAGAAGAACATCGCTCCTATATTGCCCAAAAGTCCCGGCAAAGTCAAAGGAAGCAACGTACCGATCAACCCTGCCATCCGAAACATCTGGTACTGCGGCAACATGATCGTGGCATACGGCACCATCATAACAGTAAGCAATGTCATCAGTTTAATGAACCGATGTTTCAGCCGCAGTTTTGCAAACGAATAAGATGCCAACAAGCTAAAAAACAACCCGCATGGAACAACGGTAATTTCCACTATCAACGTGTTCAGAAGGGCGCGCAAAATATCCACCCTATCAAAGACTGTAGCGTAATTGTGCCATTGAGGCGTTCTCGGGAAAAATGTCAAATATAATACTTCTTCCGAGGTTTTTATACTTGTTAATACCATCCACAAAAATGGAAAACACACAATGAATACGCCGAATACAAGCAACGCATATAGGATGACTGTGCATGTCGTTTTCTTTGTTTTTTGCAGAATACGGATCTTGTTCGTCTTTAAAAGTTCATCTTTCGCCATCGTCTACCTTTCCTTGTTTGGAAAATTTGAATTGAATAACCGTAAATACCAATATAACCAGCGTAAGAATTATAGACGCCGCACTGGCAATACCGTAGTTGTAACTTTTAATACCCTTCTCCCAAATAAAATACACGACACTTTGGGCTTCATATGCACCCTGCGCAAAGATCAGGGAATTCGAGTAGTTCTTCATCGCCCCCATAATACCCGTAACCACCAAATAAAAAGCGACTGGTTTAAGCAGAGGAACTGTTATTCTAAGAAATTTCCGCAAAGAACCGGCTCCGTCGAGGTCTGCAGCCTCGTACAGCGATACGTCTATTGTTTGCATTGTGGCTGAAATCAGAATCAGACACGCTCCGGTGCGCGCCCAAACATCTTTTATAACAATGGCGACTTTGATCAACACGGGATCGCGCAGCCAATAAATCGAATGATTATTCAGGAGACTGTTGATTATGCCGTAATCATGGTCGAAGATATACCGCCAAACCAAATTTGATGCAACCACGCTGCTGACTACCGGCACGTAAAACAACATTTTGAAAACTTTTCCGCCTTTGATGAGTTTGCTGTTGATCGCCCATGCCAAGAGCAAGCCGACGATGAGCGATACAGGCACTTCCAGCAAAAAGGCCAGCGTATTTATCCAAGCGTTGCGGAACGATTTGGAATATGCCAAATTTGTAAAAAGCTCTCTGTACTGACGTAATCCAACCCATATTTCGGAAAGTGAGCCAAAAAAATTGTCGTGCTTGATAGGGTTATATATGGTAAAGCTGTAAATTGCCGACAAAAGCAACGGTATTGCCAAAAAAATCGTAAAATTGAGAAATATCGGCAATATATACAGGTTGGCGATCAGATTTTGCCTTCGGATCATTTTACTTTTGGTTCTGTTCATCAGTAAACTCCATCTTACATTATCATACTCTGCATCTGATCGAGTGCAGCTTGCAATGTAGGCATATAAGCATCGAGGGCCGCCCCGATATCCGCGCCTGTCCACACACCGGACGTTCGCAAATATTCGTTGAAAGAATCCAGCCAAGAGGTCGAATAGGTATATGCACACGCTTCAAATTTGCCTCTCACTTTAGGATTGTTGCCCGAAACCGTATCGATAAATACACCGCGCGAAGACGGATTTTTGTTACCCAGCAAATGCAGGGTATCTCCTATATATTCGTCAGCCATGGACTTAAGATTAGGAATAGACTGGCCAAGCTGATAGGAAGTGCGCTGCTGACTTTCGTTGACTGCCAGATAGCGAGCCAACCGAACCGCGGCCTCTTTTTCTTCAGCGGTAGCACAATCAGCCACCACATAAGCCATTGAACCGATTCGGCTGGTAGCAACGGCTCCTTCGGCAGTTCCCTGCAACACAGGCATTATGTCGAACTCAAAAGAAAGGTCGCCCGCCCAAAAATTGGCCAAGTCCCACGGCCCGCAGTAAAAGAACAAACTCATGCCCGAACAAAATGTCTGGTATCCGCCCGATGATGAAGTTGCGATAGACGGCATATATCCGTCCTTTTGCAAATCGTACAAAAACTGAATGGCCTGTTTGAAATTTTCGGTATTTATATTTGCCGTTTTAGCATCGTTCCCCGTAAAGAAACTTGCGTTATTCGAATTGACGGCCGTTTCCAAATCGTAGGCAGCCACTCCGTAAATGGCTGTATTGATCCCCTCTCGGCCGGCCGGAACCAATTTATCCAATAATACGTTAAATTCATCGAAAGTCATCGGATCCGTTGCGGAGGGATATTCAACCGCAACATTATCCCCGTATGCCAATTCCCAACAACGTTCATACAGTTCTTTGTTGTAACACAAAACAAACGGGCCTTGGTCTTTGGGCAGTCCGTACAGAGCAGCATTATCAGTTTTTCCGCGGAGCTTCAGCACGGGATCCCACCAATAAATGTCGTGCGAATTGTAATAAATTTGTTCCAATTCTTCCGGCGGTATGCTGTCTTTCATATCGTACAGACTACCGGCGTCGGCGTACGGAATAAATTGACGATTATCGAGCATGAAAATTGTAGGCAGATTATTCATTCCCGAATTGGCCAAATACGAATTGTGCGCCGCCTCGTTGGCACGCCATTCGAGATTAACGTATATATCTTCGTTGCTATCCATAAAATCACTGAGGAAGCGACTGAAATTATTCTTTTCGGCATCTTTGCCGCGTCCGGCAAAGGTAATGATAATGCGGCCGTCTTCCGTATATTGCGTTCCTTTTCCGCCGCAACCGACTAACATAGACAACGCTAAACAAAAGGCCAAAACACATACGGCCAACTTTTTGAATTTTAACATAATACAAAGCTCCTTATTCGTCTATTTTTGCTTTAGTATTCTTCATACGTAAAGTTCTTGAAATACATACGGGAATTTTCCGAATAAATGCCTGTCCCCCCTGACAAATACGCGCTGTAATCCGAGTAGTCTATATACAGCCTGTCCGCCACATAGATCTTGATATTGTTTCCGCGTGCCTCAACCCGCAAGTTTCGCGTTACACCGGGGGAAAACATATCCTCGTTGTCTAATATTTCCTGGGCACACGTCCGAAATCCATAATTATACCGTATCAAAGAAACCGACCGTTGATCCACACGAACGTAGTACCCCAAAAAGCTCTGCGACGTGGTCGTCGTCCCGTAAGAGAAAGTGGGATATGTGTAGTTTGTCATTCGAAGAAAAAATCCGCCCTTATCCGCGCTGGAATTGAGAATCACATCGGAGGAAACCCTGATATCCGGACGTCCGCTGTTCGCTATACGGAATACGCCTGTATCACTGTTATCCGTTCTAAGTCCGCGCGTCGTGATTCGGAAAAAGCCGTTCAGCCGTTCGACATTCTGCATAGGTTCTTCATCTTCAACGGCGTCAGGCGTAAACTTATAGGATAAACTTTCGCTCTTTTCCGCGCCCTTTTCTATCCTGACCGTAGCGAAATCCAAATCGCCGTGAAAGACCCGCAATTTAATCGTGTGATATCCTGCTTCGTCCAAATCGAAATAACCAGCGTTGATATAGCCGTAATCGTGCCGGCCAAAATCAAGGTTTTCAGGAATATCCATACGGTAAATATGTGCGCCGTCTACGATAACCTCCACGATCGCTCCGGCACTTGCCTTATTTACCTGCAAGTTGAGCGCATGCGTGCCTGCATAGCCGGCGTTGACGGCATATTTGACCCAATCGCCCGAACGCAACGTTACGGCGGCAAATTCCTCGCCTGTCTCGCGGTTCATGACCCGACGCGTTGATTCCTTTTCGCCCTGTCGGACGCCATCGGGATCCGCTTTTGCCCCGCTGATGGAAAATCCTCTGTTTTCTCCTTTCAAATATGTATAAGCAGGAAAAGCCGACGGCAGGTTTTTAATCGCCTCGAAATCGCTGGTACCAAAAACGTCGTTGGTAAACTGCGTCGCTCCAACCGTAAGATTCGAAGAATAACCGATCCGACCGCCGCCTATCGCTTCGTCGAACGACAGCACTCGCATATGGTTATAATAAATATGCGTCTTTTTTACGCCGCTTTCTATACGTATCATATTCAGTTTGGTATAATCGTTCAGCCCTCCGATATTCTTACTCACCAGCGTTTCGGCGGCTCCGTTCCGAACACAGCTGAACGAAATCACATCGTTTTCGATCTGAATAAGTCCGTAATTTTTCGTATCGCGATAGCCGACGATGATCTGCGCCGCAGACAATTCCGGGTTTTTATAGTTAAGTTCGGCGGTAAAAATATCGTCCGTCTCTCTGTCCGTCAGCAGAAATCCGCCCGTAAAATACAAAGCATCCCGGCCGTACGAATCATAATCGGGCATAGCCGGCTTCGGTTTTTCGTAAAGGCCGATACCGTTGGTATGAACTAGCGAATCGTTTGTAAAATACTGGTCAATATTCAATCGCCGATTAAACTGGTGCCCCTCCGCCGTATATTCGTTGTGATACGCCGTGTAAATGCCGTCCAAATTGGGAGCATTCGTATTGCCGCTATGGCCGAGCCCCGCATAGATGGGCGGCGACAGATAATCGTTGCCCTTAGCATTATAGCCCAAATATTTTCCAGCTTCCTCGTTCCAGCCGGACGGCGGCGTGTACGGCATTTCCGTAGAAATGAGCGTCAAATTATCCTCCGGCTGAATCAGTTCGGTAAGCAAATCCCCGGTGGTATACGAATAGCCGACCCTATACCCCGGATTGCGGATGTTGTTTCCCGTATATGTCATATACTGGTAATCGCCGCGCCGAAACCAATGCGGGCCTTCCGTCCAACCGTTGAGGTAGGCGTTTTCTACTTGTGTTCCTCCCTCTTGCAGTGTTACGCTACCGACAGGCGTGGCGTCTGGTTCGAGCCATACGCTGTCTCCGTCTACGTTCACTTTGGTGTAAGCAAGGCGATCCGTATCTCCATCGAGATACACAATATACAGCTGGCCGTCGTCGTCCAAATAAAACGCCGCGTCAATACCGTGCCGCTGATTTTCTGAGACCCGCTTAAACGGACCGGTCGGATGATCCGCCTTATAGAGAAAATGGCCCTTGGCAAATTGGGACTGAATCATATAGTAGTGGCCCGCATAGTAGATGACTTCGGGAGCGTATGCCGCATAAGTGGAACCGTTCTTATCGTTACGCGCTTCGGACTCGTTGGAAGACCAGTCTTCATGCCCCTCCATATCGCGCGCCGCTACCGATTCCCACGTCCAATCGATGAGATTTCGAGACGACCAACACATAATGTCGCCGTCCACGCCCGTAGATCCGGGCGGCATGGAACCGGTTTTACGCCGCCGCGTAATAGACGAATACATATAGAATACGCCGTCGTGCTTGATAATGGACGGATCCCCTACTGCGTAAAAATCCATCGTGCCATCCGTCTCGTACTTGGCCTCCACTTCGATATAATTGTAATATTTTTCTCGTTCGGGGAAGGTATATTCCATTTCCCCTTCATCCAAAGGAGTGCGGGTCGCACTATCATAGATCGGCGCGTCGGTACCCGTATTTTGGCAGCCGACGGGAATTATGATGCAGAGGGTAAATGCCAGCAACACCGCCGCAATCGATCGGATTGTTTTTCTCTTATTCAAAAGCAATTCTCCTTTACTCTGAATTTTTTCCTTTTTTGTCAAGGTTCCGGACGTATGACTGTATACCCGGGACCTCTTTCTCCCACCGGAATATTGCCGATACCTGTATCAAATACCGGGAACTGATAATCGATCTTATTCGCTCTCATATCCGGTGCCCACGGACCGCTGCCGTCTTGCAAACCTTGCGTATTGTTGAAGCGCAGCAGCTCGTCTCCGGCTACGCCGTCAATCTTGATTGCGCTCCCCCTCCAGAAGACACCTATTTTCACATGCCGATCGTCCCCTTCGCCTTGCAGACTATCCCCCAATACAGCATTGGGAAAGAATACTTCAATTACCGTCGTATATCTTGTAAGGCTCCCCTCTTCGCCGCTGTCGGTTACGCGGAAACAGAATGGCAACAGTCGGCTGCTGCGATTTTCCGTTATAACCGTCCGCATTGCAGCGCCGTTGATATCGACTGTAAGGTGCGAATATTTTTGTATTTCTGCAGTAATATTGTCAACTTTGGCGGGCAGTTCGGCCGTACGGGAATTGCTGTGCCGTATCACGACACCGATCATCAGCCCTTCCGGCGCCAAAAACGCATGGTATTCAGCCGAGCGGCCGCCATCTTTCAAATCGGTATCCGAACCATCAGCGAGCTCGTCTATACGCAAATAATCGTAACTGAGTTTGCCTTCCCTCTCCCAATCAGACAGGTTGCCGTCGATGTCGAATCCCTCCGGAATATCGGTTCTTACCGGCTGTTCCGTTTGAATGCCGTCTGCCCCCACTGTTACTTGCCCGTCAGTATCGCGAAAATTCGTATACAAGGCCCAGGCATCGTGCCGATTAATCGTCTCGCTGCCTCCGATTTGGGGAATTCGGGTATAGTATAAAAACTCCGGATTTCCAGCGGTAACGGATGCTCGCCACATAAAGCCTACCTTTACGGTCTCGTCCGTTACGCCGCCAGGGATCGCCGTCCGCGGCAAAAACACCTCGATGACAGTCCGGTATTTCGGTCCCGCAGCATTCGTTACGGTAACGGCGCCGAACTTTGCTGCCGATCTGACTGCCTGTGAATCAGGAACCGCCGAATCGACATTCAAAATCCAGTTATAGCCGGGTTCAGCCACAACGGCAAGGCGATTATCATACAAGGCTTGCCGTCCATTGATCGTAATTTCCAGGTGCGTATTACGATCCCAAATCTCTTCGCCGCTGTTGCATTTATCATGCCGAACGTCCGCCGCAATGTACAAACCGTTCTCCGCCAAATATGCATAAAACGTAGCAGAACGCAAAAGCGGGTTATTGACATCGCCGTCATTTTCAACAACGCTGCGGCCGTTCGCGAATGCCGCATGCTGCGTCCAGTCGTCCAAATTGCCGTCCGGATGTACGACCGTATCTCTTGTGCACGCCGTTTTTTCACAATGGTCATTTCCGCACCAAGTCGTATAGCCGCCGCAGAAGTCGCAAACTTCGCATGTACAATCCTCTTCCGTCCACGTACAGCCTATTTCGTTTTTGCAGTGCTCATTGCCGCACAGCGACGTATACTTGCCGCATACGGCGCAAACCTCGCACGTGCAATC